>OGYF01000675.1_pt1 | contig 33222 bp, 30 predicted proteins | sample 1576451 | NCBI WGS metagenome assembly OGYF01 (sample SAMEA3541505, study PRJEB24748) | human gut metagenome | biome: human gut; feature: human-associated habitat; material: faeces | place: China | collected 2012
ATTGCCACTTTTATTTTGACGTTTTTCAAAGTGGAAATAAACTTTTCACTTCAGCTATTTTTTATATCCCTGAAATGAAAAGTTTTTAAGAAAGGGGACCTTTGATTTCCTTTTGGCCCCCTCTCTATCACTTTTACAATTTCTCAAAGATTCCATCTGCCATAGCTTCCAGAATCACACAGCAAGAAGTCGCCCCCGCATCTAAGACTCCTCTGGAACGCTCTCCAAGGCGGCTGGAGCGCCCGAACTTAGCTACCATATCCTTGGTGGAATCACGCCCTTCCCGGGCCGCCTCCTTCATCTTCTCCAGAGCTTCCTGGAAACTGATTCCGTCCGCTTTCTTCAATGCATCCACAGAAGGGGACAAAGTATCTACCAAAGTCTTGTCTCCCACCTTTGCTTCCACAATCTCACAAAGTCCAGCAAGCCCGGCTTCCAGCATTTCCGCCAGCTCTGTCGTTCCAATTTCCTCATACGCTTCTCCTGCATCAGCCATTTCCATGAATATTGTCCCATAGATCGGCCCCATGGAGCCGCCAATCTCATTAAACAGGACCGTCCCTAATTCATTTAATCCATCGCAGAAACTGATCTCTTCCTCTGCTATCCGATCGCCGAACATGGTAAATCCTTTGTTCATATTCATACCATGGTCGCCGTCTCCGATCAAACCGTCCACCTCGCCAAGATAAGTTTTATTATCCTGAATGGCCTTTACCATTTTCAAAAGGATGGATTTCCCTTCCGCATTTTTAAACTTTTCCATCTTGCTTTCCTCCTACTTCTGTTTCAGCCCCATTGTGCGGCAGTCCATATCAATCAGTTCTTTTAATTCATCGTCCAGCTTCATGACCGTCAAGGTCGCTCCCATCATTTCCAGGGACGTGAAATAATTTCCAACATAGGATCGATAGATTTTGATCTTTTTCTCACCAAGGATTTTTTCAATCTCATTGTAAAGGACATAAAGCTCCATCACAGGTGTCGCTCCAAGACCGGATACCAGGACTGCCACTTCATCCCCTTCTTCAAAGGGATAATCCGGAAGCACGATGTCCGTCATTCTCTTTGCCATCTTCTCCGCCGTTTCCAGCTCACAGACTTCAATCCCCGGTTCCCCGTGATGTCCGATACCGACTTCCATTGTCCCGTCCTTAATCTCAAAATTGGGATGTCCTACTGCCGGCAATGTACATGGCGTCAATCCGATTCCCACGCTCCTTGTATTGTCGATCGCTTTCTGCGCGGCTTCGATCACTTCATCCAGACTGCCGCCTTTGGCAGCCTTTGCGCCTCCACATTTCCACATCAGGATCTCTCCGGCCACACCTCTTCTTTTTTCTCGCTGATCCTTAGGAGCAGAAGCCACGTCATCATTAGCCACCACTGTTTTTACCGTCAGGCCTTCTTTTTTTGCCATGCGGACTGCCATCTTAACATTCATGTTGTCACCGGAATAGTTTCCATACAAACAAGCTACTCCCACTCCTCCATCTGCCGCCCGAAACGCCTCCAGAAAGGCCGCCGCTGTGGGCGATGAACAGATTTCCCCGACTGCGGCCGTATCACACATATTCTCTCCGACATACCCAATAAACGCAGGTTTATGGCCGCTGCCGCCGCCAGTCACAACTCCTACCTTTCCGGATACCGGAGCCTCCTTGGCTGCGATCACTCTTGGATGAGCCGTAGTCTTTACCATATCTCCATGGGTTTTCACAAACCCCTCCAGCATTTCGTCAACAATATGATCTGGATCATTTAAAATTCTCTGCATAATATTCTCCTTTTTCTACCTATTTAATAGTATATCCACCATCGATCAGAAGATTGTGTCCAGTGATCATGGCCGCGGCCTTACTGCATAGGAAGGCGATCACCGCTGAGATTTCTTCCGGCTCAGCAAACCGCTCGCTAGGCATCTCTTTCTTAAACGCATCTCCTACCGGTCCGTCCCATGCCTTGTGTCCCAGGGCCGTAAGCACCACCGTTGGGGCCACAGCATTCACACGAATCCCATATTTCCCCCACTCCATAGCCATTACCTTTGTCATCGCAATAATTCCGCCTTTAGCCGCACAGTACGCCACATGTTTATCGAGGGCAATGACCCCTGCTTGAGAGGCAATATTTACAATACTTCCTTTGATCTTGTTGTCGATCATGTATTTTCCTACAGCCTGAGCCATGAAGAAGCTTGCCGACAGATTGATATCAATGGTGCGGTTCCAGTCCTTCTCATCAATGATTTCCGCGCTCTCCAGTGCTACGATGCCCGCACAGTTTACAAGGATATCCACCTGGCCAAATGCCTTTGCTCCTTCTTCGATGACCAAATCACGATAGTCCTTATCACACACATTTCCCGCAACACCGACAGCCTTCTCCCCGCCCATCTCTTTGGCAATCTTATCCACATCAGGGTTTAGATCCGCAAGCACCACATTGGCTCCTTGCTTCAGGAAATATTCCGCTGTCATATTTCCAATCCCGGCGGCGCCTCCGGTAATAATCGCAGTCTTTCCCGCCAGATCAAAATCCAACGACATAAGTTCTTCTTTTGAAAAGTTTGGCAACATATGCTATCCCTCCATCTTCTTTTTATACACGGAAAGCATCTCCGTGATCAAGGGAAGGGCAGGGCTCTTCGCCGCTGCCCTTCCGGCATAGTTTATTTTATTGTTTGTATCAGCTAATCTTAATATTTGTTCTCAAACTCAGATACATTGTCTTTTGTAATCATCTGGAACGGTATCCAGATCTCTTTCTCAACTTCTCCGCCATCGAGAACTGTTACTGCCGCATCAATAGCACCTGAAATCTGACCCTCTGCATCCTGGAAGTCAGAAGCGATCATCCGTCCCTCTTTGACCGCCGCTACTGCATCCGTAATTCCATCGATACCGATACACGGAATATCATAACCGCCATCTTCGATTGCCTGACGTGCTCCAAGAGCCATTTCATCGTTTTCAGAAACGACTGCGTCAATCTCGTCACCGTAAGTGGTCAGCCAGGTTTCCATCAATGTCATTGCCTCGGAACGTGACCAGTTGGCTGTATCGTAAGCAAGAATCTCAATTCCAGGATTCTCTTTCAGCACGTTATTGATGCCTTCCCAGCGCTGCAGCTGCGCAGACTGTCCCATCGGTCCTTCCAATACCACAATATTAAAAGTATCTGTTTCCATATAATCGATCATCTGCTGCATGATCTCTTCACCTGCTCCAACGTCCTGAGAACCTACATAAGCAGTCAGTTTATCTGTATTTACCATAGTATTTACGCCAAATACAGGGATTCCTGCCTCGTCTGCCGCTTCTACACAGGCCACACAGGCATCTGCATCTTGCGGATTCAGGATAATCGCGTCAACACCATCCGCAATCATAGTCTCTACCTGCTCAAGCTGAGCCGCCGCATCGTTGTTTCCATCATAAGAAACATAATTGATCCCTTTTTCCTTGCAGTATTTCTTCGCATAGTTGTCCATTCTCATACAGAACTCTGTCTGCAGCGTATAGTAGGTCGCTCCGATGGTATAGCCATCCGTTTTCTCCCCGCTGTCTCCGCCGCCTTCCTCAGATTCACCACCGCCGCACGCAGCCAATGACAGAGTCATTAAGCCGACCAGTCCTGCCGCAAGCAATTTTCTCCACTTTTTCATTATTTTTTCCTCCTTTTTTTATTTTTAAGCCGTAAAGCTTAAGGATCATCAATCAGAACTCAATCCATCCAGCATAACCGCTAAAATTACTACAAAGCCTTTTACAAGCATCTGGTAATAAGCGCCTACGCCCAGCATATCCAATCCGCTCGACAGACAAGTCATCAGCATGATACCCACAACAGTTCCCCATAGACGTCCTTTTCCTCCCGCGAGAGAAGTTCCTCCAATAACTACCATGGCAATGGCGTCTGTCTCGTACCCGTCTCCCGTATTGGTCACACCGGATGTAACCCGGGCCGAGGTAATAACGCCTGCAAGTGCTGACAGCACACCGGACAGGATATACACCGTCGCGATGATTCGTTTTACATTGATACCAGAAACTCTTGCCGCATTGGTATTGCCACCCACAGCGAACACATATCTGCCATATCGCGTCTTATAAAGAAGCAAAAAGCATATGAGCAGGATAACCGCAAAGATAATGACTGGTATAGGAAGCACATTTCCGATCATGCCGCCTCCGATAAATTTAAAGGACTCTGATAGATTAGGAATTGGTTTAGAATCCGTCAATAGGAACGTCAGCGATTTTGCAATACTCATAGAACCCAGTGTTCCGACAAAGGCCGGAACCTTCAAATAAGCCACGCATACGCCATTAAACACGCCAATCACAAGTCCAACTCCCACTCCTACTGCAATAGCAATAATTGCCGGCTGGTTCATTGCTACCTGCGCAAAATACGCAGAATACATTCCTGCGCAGCCCATGACCGCTCCAACGGAAAGGTCAATGCCGCCTGTCAAACAGACAAAAGTCATTCCTACTGCCAAAAGCCCATTGATGGACACCAGGCGGAACATATTTCTTACATTAATAAAACTCAAAAATCTTGGTTTGATCAGAGAGATGATGATCACTAAGACAATCAGCGCGATCAAGGAACCATATTTCGCAATAAAGTTCTTCCGCTGCTGCGCTCTCATAGCCGCGCTTTTTTCTCCTACTGCTTCTCTACTCATTTCCTTTTCCCCTCCTTACATATAACGCATTGCCATTTTCATAATCTGATCCTGACTGAACTCCTCTTTCGACAACTCTCCGCTGAGCCGATGGTTGCTGATGACTAGTATCCGGTCTGACATTCCCATTGCTTCCGGCATCTCGGAGGAGATCATGATAACTGCCTTCCCATTCGCCACAAACTCATTCATCAGTTTATAGATTTCCGCTTTCGCTCCCACATCGATTCCTCGCGTAGGTTCATCGAAAATAATCACATCGGGATCCTTCATCATCCATTTTGCAAGAACTACCTTCTGCTGATTCCCGCCAGACAGATTCTTAGCCGCAAGCCTGGAGCTTGCCATTTTCACCTTCAGCTCCTCCAGGATCTCGTTGGTCCTCTTCTTTTCTACGGCAGACCGGATAAAGACTTTACCGCTGAATTCCTTCATGGAAGGAAGTGTTGTATTATGGGCGATGCTCATAGGCAGGACCAGCCCCTCTCCCTTTCTATCTTCCGTCACATAAGCGATTCCTTTTTTAATGGCATCAGCAGGTTTCTTAAATACCACTTTTTCTCCCTTCAGAACAATCTCGCCTTTTTCCAGCTTTGTCAATCCAAAGAGAGCCTGCATAAGCTCAGTCCTGCCTGCTCCTACCAGACCGACCAGACCAAGGATTTCTCCTCTGTGCAGAGTCAGATTAATATCTTCGAATTCTCCCGTCCTTGTCAGCCCCTTAAGTTCCAAGATCGGCTCTTTGATTTCCGCTTCCCTCTTTGGATATTGTTCCGTAAGCTCTCTTCCTACCATCGCCTTTACTACCATATCGTTGGTAGCCTCTTTCGTATCCCAGGTAGCAATGCTTTCTCCATCCCGCAATATCGTGATCTTATCTGTAATGGTATATACCTCGTCCATTTTGTGAGAAATGTACACGATTCCCGTTCCTCTCTTCTGCAGATCCCGGATGATCTTGTAGAGATTCTCCACCTCCCGATCCGTAATAGAAGAAGTCGGCTCATCCATGATCAAGATCCTGGCGTCCTGTGACACCGCCTTTGCAATCTCTACCAGCTGTTGATCCGCCACTCTTAGGGTCCCCATCTTCGCCCTCGGGTTAAGATTGATATGGAGCATTTTCAACAATTCTTCTGTCTGCTTATACATCTGCCGATAATCGATCAGTCCATGTTTTACCGGTTCTCTTCCCAGATAAATATTTTCCGCCACAGACATTTCCACAACCGATGACAATTCCTGATGGATCATGGCAATTCCCATCTTTTTGGCCGCCGCCGGGGAATCGATCTCCACTTCTTCACCCTCGATTTTCACGGTTCCTCCGTCTCGTTTATGTATTCCTACCAATATATTCATCAACGTAGATTTTCCAGCGCCATTTTCGCCCATCAGAGCATGTACAGATCCTTTCTCCAGGGAAAAATTTACTGCATGGAGCACCTGGTTTCCATAAAAGCTCTTTTGAATCCCTTCCATCTCCAACAATAAACTCATGCTCTTCACCTCCCGTATCCTTTTTGTACCCAAATTGTACTATGATGGTGCAGGGACAAAAAGGGGGGTATCTTACTCTCCATAGGGGGTATTTTACGTTTTTATCTGTTTTAACTAAAAATAACCGATTCTTTGTGAAAAATTAGTCATTTTCCACAAAGAATCGGTTATTTCTCTTCCTTCCCAAACGCAATCCTCTCGAATTCCTCCCGGTCAAAGATCAGCCTGCTGCCATTCTTGCCAAATAAAAGAATCCGATCCGCCACAGAAACACCATCCATCAAATCCATCGTGATCATGACCACCGCAATCCCCTTGGAAAGATACCGTTTCAGAAATTTTTCGATAAAACGCTGGATTTTTACATCTACATTCCTGTAAGGGAAGAAGCAGAATACAATCTCAGGCTTCTGCAGGAGAATCCTTTGATAGACCAGATCGTACTTTTCTTCCAAAGACAGTTCCTTAACCTTTCCGGTAATCTCTCTCCCTGCCACCTCCCGGGCAATGCTCCTGCGTTTCTTCCGGCTCATCCACAAACGCTCCACATTATGCTCCAGACATAGGCACAGATTATCCTCGTAGGACATCTCCGGGTACAACATGGTCTCTGTCGGATTTTCCAGTATCACACCTACCTTCCTTCGCTCCTTATCTATCTCTTTTCCCTTCCACCACAAACTGCCGCTCTCTGGTTTTTCTCCTGATAACACATCGATAAAGTCCTGCCAGTCAAAATTATCATAATCATGGATCAAAAGCCCTTCTCCCCGGTCAACATCAAAGGTCATATCCCGAATACTCCGATAGTTCATTGCCTCACACCGAAACACTTTCTCTCCCCGGTCTTCCACCTCTGTCTTCGTTGTCTCCAGAAGACGGTAGGGAAAGAAGTAATGCTGTTCAAGACTGCTGGCAATCTCCTCCTTTTCCAGCACTTTGATGATTCTTCCATGGGACATGACGGACACCCGGTCGCAAAACTGGTTTAACTCTTCCGGCTTGGTGCTGATATAAATAAAAGAAAGTCCCTGTCCCGCATAATAGCGGATGACTTTCTCCAGCCTCTTCTTGTCTTCCGGCCAGAGAGAAGATCCCGGATCTCTTAATATCACCACATCCGCCTTAGCCACCGCCGCCTTCACAATCCCGATCACATCCTTTTCCAGAATTCTTAATTCCTTTACCTTCCTGCCCGGATCTATCTGGATTCCGACCTTTTCTAACAAAATCTGAAGCTGGCGCCGAATCAGACGATCATTGATCCAGAAGCCTTTATATCCTTTCCGGATCAGGAATACATTGTCTGCTCCCTGAAGACTTTCGATCAAATTTTCTGCTTTTGAAATCGTATATACTCTATTCCTTCTCCTGGTATGCCCCGCATAAGTATTTACAAGCTTTTCCCGAATATAGACCCGCCCGTAGAGGAGGGGACGGTTGTCCTGAAGACAGTCCGTCAGTTCCTGCAGACCATACGAATCCAGAGGCACAAGTCCCATCACCTCTCCCTCGAACATCTGAAAATTAAAATTATTCAGGAGCTTCCTTCCCTGCTCGGTAACTGTCACCCGCTCCATTCTTAAAATTTCCCGTCTCACACTATCTCCTCAGATTCTTCAATTGTCTCTCGCTGGTGATCAAGGGCAGATGAATCTCTGTATCTGTGCCGACCCCCGGCGTACTGTAGACTGTCATTCCATATTCTTCCCCAAAAATCAGATGAATCCGATTATTTACATTGAGAATTGCGATCCCTCCCTTGTCCTTTGACAGCTGGATGCTGTCAAATACCGGCTGGTTCAATTGATGATTCAACCGTTCCAGCACTTCGGGCGCCATCCCCACGCCGTTATCGCTGATCCGGATCAAAAGTCTCTTTTCTGTACATCTTAACAGGATCCGGATCGTGCCGCTTCCGATCTTTCGTTCAATGCCATGAAGGATACTATTTTCCACGACTGGTTGAATAGTAAGTTTCGGCAAAAGGCATCGGAGCAGAAATTCATCCTCTTTGTCATACTCGATTTCCAGATTGACTCGATCTTCAAATCGATGTTTCTGAATCAAAAAATAGATTTTGGTATTCTCCAGCTCTTCCTCCAGCGTCACCATATTTTCTACTTTACTGATGGTATATCGAAAAAAAGTAGCCAGGGCCTCTGTCATCTCTGCCACCGTCTGATTCTCTCCCATCATCGCTTCACTGCGGATGCTGTCAAGCGTATTATAGAGGAAATGAGGATTAATCTGGTTTTGAAGGGCAAGATACTGAGCCTGCCGTTTATTCGCATTCAAGAGCTGGTCAGATTCCGTCAGGCGCACCAGTACCCGCGCCAGTTCCTCTGTTCCCGGCGATAGGATACATGCTTCCTCTTTTAGTCCCGCATTGGTATAGCCGGCAAAAAAGAGCTGCAGATACCGGTCTACCTTTCGATATGGCCTCAGCACCGCAAAATAGAAAAATAAAAAGCCAAAAAGCCAGACCGCCGTGCAAAAAACTGCTTCTGTCCCATTCTTTCCCGTCCGTGCCGCCCAAACGCATAGTATCAGACAGATAACTGCTAAAAACAAAAACAATCCCACACACAACATATAAATCCGGGAACTCAGATAACGCCATTTTTCTTTCATCATTCTGCTCCTTATCCATATAACTTACGATATTCTCCCGGTTTTATCCCGGTATATTTCTTAAATATAGCGTTAAAATGTTTAAGGTCGGAATATCCTACCTGGCCGCAGATATCTTTGATATTTACCGTTGTCCCCTTTAGCAGTTCTTTCGCCTTTTCCATTCTGAGCTGGACCAGATACTCCGAAAAGCCAATGCCCATTTCCTTTTTCAGCAGTCCGCTGAAATAGCTGGCGCTGAAGCCTGCAATCGCCGACACTTCCTCCAGCGTGATCCCCTCTGTATAATGATTCTGAATGTACTGCTTTGCGATACGGATCGGACGCCTTCCATCCTCCTTCTGGATTTGCAGATTTTTCCGGACGATTTTTCTCAGATATTCCTCCAATACGCCGAACAATTCCTTTAGATCCTGACTCAGCTCACTTCTCTCTGTAAATGTCCCAATCTCCTCATTATCGCTTCCGCTCTTTGTCAATGCGTACATTCCAATCAAATGTACGATGTTAATGTAATCTCGTCCGCGAATATCTCGTTCCTTCCCCAGTGTTTCTTTCAGCTTCCCCATATTTTCCTGAATCAGCTGCTCATCACATAAATCAATACTCCTTGCAAATTCGCTATTAAACCGATCGATGACCGCTGAGAAATCCCTCTCTGGCCGCCCCTGGGAAGCCGGCGCTTCCAGCAGCTTTTCACACCCTTCCACAACCGCCTCTTTCAGCCCTTCCTGCGCGCTCTCCAAAGAATCCCACAATTCGGAGGGACACTCCACTTTCTTTCCAAGAGCTGCGGAAAATGTCATCTTCCACATCTCGAACCGTTTTGCCGCCAGTTTATTCACGATTCCACGAATTCCCTTGCGAAAATCTTTTTCCCTGGCCTCCTCGTAATTACATAGAACAAAACACTTATTCCCGCTCACACAGATTTCGTGATCCACACAGATTTCCTTCAGCTCCCTGCGGATCGTCCGCTCAAATCCCTCTATAGTCCTATCCATTGCTTTTTTATCATACTTTTTCATACTATAATGAAGCTGCAGGACAAAAAACTGAAACCAGCCCGGCCGGAAACAATAACAATACTGCTTATTAATACTTTCAATCTCCCTGCCTTCCCCAAAAGATACAGACATCGGAAGAGAAAAAATCAGGCTGCGCCTTTTTTTCAAATTTTCATCTTCTGTATACTCATACAGCTTCTTTCCCGCTTCAACACGTTTCTGCTCTTTTTCCACACTCTCTTTGGCCTGCCTTACCGCTTCTTCTAACTCGTTCTTCTTGATAGGCTTTAACAGATACGCGCTTACTCCATGTGTGATCGCCGCTTTCGCATAGCTGAAATCCGCATATCCGCTGATAATGATCACCTCCAGGGAAAGTCCCATCTCCCTTGCCTGCCGGATCACTTCAATGCCATCACATCCTGGCATTCGGATATCGATGATCAAAATATCCGGTTTCTTCTCCCGGATGACTTCAGCTGCCTCCAGCCCGCTATGCACATAGCCGATGAGTTCCATTCCCAGACTTTCCCAATCACAAAGCATATCTATCAGTCGGCATATTTTCTTCTCATCATCTGCTATCAGTACCTTTATCATCGTTCCTCTCCCACCTCAATTTCAAATCTATTCTGATTGTATCAAATATGCTCAAAAATTGTCTATATGATTTTTGTTTTGCTATACTCCTGATATTCTCACATATTTTTTATATCCTCTCATATATTGAAAGTAAAGGGAGGATATTGTTCATGAAAAAGTTTTTAAAAAATCAAATAAACAAGCATGATCTGCCGTCTATCTTATTCGTCATCATTCTAGGTTCTCTGAATCATTTTCTTTATAAATGGTCCGGCGGATCTGCGCTGGCCGCCCTTTTCTGCCCAGTCAGCGAATCTCCTTGGGAACATTTAAAACTTTTATTTTTCCCATTTCTTTTCCTTTCTATATGGTCCTTCTTCCGATATCCCCGCAATGGATGCCGTTTCTTCTTTTGCCGTTTTTGGGGCGTCATCTGCGGTCTCTGTCTTATCCTGGTCCTTTTTTATACCTATACGGGAATCTTGGGGCGACATTTTCTGATGCTCGATCTTTTGATTTTTTGTCTGAGCGTATTCCTGTCCTTTGCCGTATCCCGTTATCTCTGCCGCTCCCTTGTCTTTGTTCCGTCTGTCAATGTAATCTTTACCCTGTGGCTTTCTGTGACCTTATGTTTCTTTCTCTTTACCTGTTTCCCTCCCAATATTCCCCTGTTCTTCCCGCCGGCCTGATCTTTTCCCGGCTTTTCTCTTTGCCTTCCAAATCCATCTGCACTTCTGCCCCTGTTTGTAGTATAATTTTCTTATGACATAAAGCTGCATTGGCTAAGACCCAATGCCTGGAAAGGAGCAACAATATGACAAAAGAACCTGTTTCCTGCAAGATCGAGCACCATGCCGTCCTCTTTGCGTTTCTGGCGAAAAACGCGGTAGAATTATGCGGAAAGAAAGGGGAAGAATCGATTCTCAGAGGAATGACTCTCTATGGAAACGAACGCGGTCGGCGCATGGCCGCAAATGCTCTTGCCCGCGGAGATGAATTGAACATCATGACCAATCAGGCTTATGGCGAATGGAAACCAGACTATGACGGGCAGATGGAATTCGGACAAATCCGCACAGAGCCTACCCTCCAGACCTATATTTCCAAATGCGCCTGGTGTGACGCCTGGGCAAAACACGGACTGACGGAGTACGGGAAACTATACTGCGTTAATGTAGACAACGCCGTTTATCAGGGCTACCAGGATAAATACGTCTGTACCCCGACCACCACGGCTATGAGCTGGGGCGGAGAACGGTGTGAATTCGATTGGGGCTGCCCATTAAGCCCAAAAGAAAATCAGGCATTGGCCAAGAAGAAGCAGGAACTGGGCGCTTCCTGTATGAAAGACTTCAATTTCCATACCGCCCACCTCAGGTACACTATAAGCAATACACTGATCGAAGATCTGGGCGCGGACGGGGAAAAAGCGGTAGCCATGGCTCTTGAGGACTATGTCCAAACATTCGGAAGCGAATATCTGGATGTGCTGGACGGTCTCTATCCCACCGAGGACTGATGACACAAAGAGCCGCCATCATTGAGAAAGGAGATTGATCGTGGAACAGCAGACTTCTGAAAATAGGATTGCCTCCTGGCTGGATTCTCACCGGGAGGAACTGACCGAAACCGCGGACTACATTTTCCAGCATCCAGAGCTTGCTTACCAGGAAGTCCGGTCTTCCGAGTATCTGGCCGCATTTCTGGAAAGACATGGCTTCACGGTGGAGCGGGGTACCGCCGGAATCGAGACCGCCTTTACCGCTCAGTGGAGCAATGAACCATCGAATCGCCAGGGAAAAGCGCCCAGAGATATGTTAGGAAAGCCCATCATCGGATTTCTGGCAGAGTACGATGCCCTGGCGGAACTCGGACACGCCTGCGGCCACAACCTGCTGGGAACCGGAGCGGCGGCCGCGGCCTGCGCCTTAAAAGCGGATATGGAGCAAAACGGTGTTGCCGGTACGCTGAGAGTCTATGGGTGTCCTGCGGAAGAGATCATGTCCGGCAAGATCATCATGAATCAGAAAGGCGTCTTTAATGACCTGGATCTAGCTGTCACCTGGCATCCCTTTGACCGCAACCGGGTCAGCAATGATATCTGGCAGGCCCAGGATATTAAGAACTATACCTTCCACGGCGTCAGCGCCCACGCTTCCAAATCCCCGGAAGACGGCCGCAGCGCCTTGGATGCGGCGGAGCTTATGAACATCGGCGTCAACTATCTGCGGGAGCATGTTCCAGGAGACGTGCGCATGCACTATGCCTACATCGACAATGGACAGCCTGCCAACGTAGTTCCTGATCTTGCTAAGACCAACTATTTCATCCGCTCCAGCCTGCGCTCCCGGACCGATGATGCCTCCCGGAGGGTAGATGACTGCGCCAGAGGCGCTGCCCTCATGACAGGCACAACGGTAGATATCGAGCTTGTGGCAAGCTGTAAAGAAATGAAGATCTACCGGCCTCTGACGGAATTATATTATAAGGTCATGACACAGATCCCTACTCCTGAATATACCCAGGAAGAGTTGGACTTTGCGGCAGAAATCAGCCGACAGGCCGGACTTGATAACGGCGGCGAATATTTCCGGGGATTAGAGCCCTTAGAGGACGAGCCCGTCCCCATCTCCATTGGCACCGATGCCGCTGAAGTCAGCCATACCGTCCCCCTTATTACCTTAAGCGCGGCCACCATGTGCAGAGGGACCCCGCTGCATCACTGGGCTGCCGCCCGGCAGGCCGGGATGAGCATCGGCCATAAAGGAATGTTGTATGCTGCCAGGTGTATGGCAGAAGGAACCCGGGCCTGGATTCATCAATCGGGGCCGGGGGATTTTTAAAAATCCCCCGGCCCAAATTGAAAATGCCCTGTCCCTTTTTCAAATAATTTGTCCCAAATACCAAAGGAGGAATTTTTATGATTACCAAAAAAATCGGAATGATCGGATGTGGAAATATGGGAGGCGCCATTCTCTCCGGCGCGCTGGACAGCGGTGTCCTTCCAAAGGAGAACGCGTTTGTATATGACGTTAGTCCTGCCGCTATGGATAAGGCTGAAAGCTGGGGTGTCAACCTTGCCAAAGACTGTGAAGACGTCTGTAAAAACAGTGACATTATCATTCTCGGCGTAAAACCCCAATATGCATCCGAAACTTTAGCGCAGTGCGGCGATGCCCTCGACGGCAAAGCTGTCATGTCTATTGTGGCCGGCATTACCGTAGCGCGCCTGCGCTCTATGATCAGCGGTACTCCCCGTATTCTGCGCACCATGCCAAACACTCCGGCCATGGTGTCTGAGGGAGCGTTCGCCTTCTGCTCCGACAACGATTTCACAGAGGATGAATTAGCGGCGGTCCGCTCTATCTGTGAAGCGATCGGAATTGTGGAATTGATTCCCGAGCATTTGATCGATGCCGCCTGCGCCCTGAATGGCGGCGGCCCGGCCTATATCGCCATGTTCATTGAGGCAATGGCTGACGGCGGCGTAAAACAAGGCCTCCCCCGTGCCACCGCTTATCGGCTGGCCGCTCAGACATGTCTGGGGACCGCCAAAATGATCCTGGAAAAAGACATTCATCCCGGCCAGCTGAAAGACATGGTAACCTCTCCTGGCGGGACCACCATCGAAGGCTGCGAAGCCTTGGAAAAGGGCGGAATGAGGGGCGCTGTTATAGAATGTATCAATGCCGCGACAGAGAAATCCAAGAAGCTTTAGTCAAATGGGGCCGGGGGATTTTTAAAAATCCCCCGGCCCCATTTGCTCTTTTAAACCCTCGGAAATACAATCGTCACTTTGAATAAATCTCCGTCCAGATATAATTCAAATTTTCCTCCCTGCATCTCTGTCAGGGTTTTTGCGATGGAAAGCCCCAGTCCGCTGCCTTCTGTACTTCTCGAGATATCTCCCCGGATAAACCGTTCGGTCAGCTCATCTGCCGAGATATTGAGCTGCTGCTGAGAAATATTTTTCAAACTGAAAGTCACCTGATTATCTATAACCTTCATATCCGCGTAAATGCGTGTGCCTTCCATTGCGTATTTCGCGGCGTTGTTATAGATGTTTTCCAGAATTCTCCAGGTTCTCCTCCCATCAGCCCGGATATATGCTTCTTCCTCCGAAATATTCATCACTTCTGTCAGGTTCCTGGCTTTGAATTTTTCTTCAAATTCGCCGCTGGTCTGTTGTATCATTTCCACAAAATTAATATTCATATATTCCAATGAAATATTGCCGGAACTTACTTTTGAGGCTTCCACTACATCTTCTGTCAAGGTCTTTAATCTCTGCGCTTTGCTTTCCAGGATCTCCAGATACCGCTGGATCTTAGGATCCTCAAAATTCTCTTTCTTCAAAAGATCTACATAGTTGATAATGGAAGTCAACGGCGTCTTAATATCGTGGGATACATTTGTGATCAGATCGGTTTTCAGCCGTTCACTCTTCATCCGTTCTTCCATAGCGGCATCCAGCCCCTCGCCAATGGAGTTGATCTGCTCGCCGATAATCTTCTGTTCTCTGCGCAGCTCTTCTGTCGGAATCTTATAATCCACTTCGCCGCCGGAGATTTTCATGATTCCGGTTTTGATCTTTTCTCTTCCAACGGCTTCATGTACAAGATAAACCAGGGCCGCTCCTTCTGCCGCCAGCATAAGTATTCCCCAGAAACCGCTGGGCCAGCACAGGATCGCGATCCAATGGATCAGCACAAACCCGCCAAACATGATGAGCCTCCGCCACAGACAGTGCAGATTGGAAAAGATCCGATAAATAAAGGAACAAATCCAGCGAAGGATGCTGTTTTTCCACAAATTTCTTGCTTTGATCCTCCGGACAAGGCTTAAATAACCTATCAGAAACGCGCTGCAGGAAATGGCCGCTGTCACAGCTCCCATGATCATAACTGGCAGCATATCCTCGGTTAAATTAGTTGTTTGCCCATAACTATTAGAATATATATCTCCGACCCAAAAATAACCACTGTTGATAAAAAGAAATGGGACACACCACAGTAAGACGACCACAGCTCCCGCGATCTCTGTTTTCCACCGATCAAACCAGCATAAATGGAGTTCTTCGTCTTTGTTATTCCTTCCGGCCGCAAAAGTCAGCCAAATACCTCCCGCAATGGCCAGGATTCCCGCCGCCAATCCTATAAGAGCGATCTCACGCGCGCTGGAACCATACTGTTCGTACAGACGATTCTCAGAATAGAAGCTGTCCTGGATTGGATAGGATGTATCCACCGCTGCGGCAAAGACAAAATCTTCTTCATTAGTTCCGGAATATTTTACCATATCCCGCCAGATGGAGGCATCCGCTTCCGCCACATTGGTATCAAAGTCCGCCAGCTTAGGCCTGATGATAATATATTTTCCTGTATCTTTTAACGTCTCCAAATTGGTTTCCAGACTTCCCAGATCCTGATACTCTTCCCGATTGGTATATACTTCCTGACTCGCCGGATCTACGTAAATATACGCATAGTTGGTATCTCCTTCCTGTAAGTCTGACATCCAGGCATTGTATTCCGAATACTGCCCTCCGATCATCTCAACACAGGCCCGCAGTTCCTCATAAGCCTCTTCCAGCCGTCCATTCCAGTGGGCATCCTGATTCACGATATCCAGGATGCTGCCGCCCCCAATCGGCGCAAACCTTTCCTCCACACGAAAACCATCGTAGTTCCAATAATCAATGTACTCCTGCTCCCCCTGCGCATTCAAGATTTCTTTCGACAATTCTTCCCCATTGTCGTCATAGGATTCCATCCCCTGATAGCCATATCCATCCTGGAGTGTCTGCAGAAGCCCTGCCTGAGCATCTGCTTCTACCGCGGCCGCGAATTGCAAATCGCCGTTCTGAATCGCTGACTCAAAATCCGAATATGTATAATATTGATACAATTTCCCGTTTCCATCGGCGGCCGGTCTTTCACAGACAACGATATTCTCCATATTCATATAGTCGGAAGAATTTGCATCGTAAGCGGTCATTCCATTGCTCCACTCTATCAAGTCCCCAAGGCGGTATGCCAGACCGCTTACATTTTTCCCCGGAGCTTCGCCGTTCTTATACCATTCTTCAATATCAATGATCTTCTCTTCATCCAGACTGCCATTGGTTTCAAAAAAGTTAGATGCGCTGATGCCATTCAACACCTGCTCGCTCTTACTTTCCAACTGTGAGGCAAATCCCCTGGAATCCTCATATTTTCTGGCCGGATTTCCCTCAAAAATCTCTTCCCTCAGCGCCGGATAAGAAACCAGCCACAAAAAGCTGAGCACCAGGATGACCACCAGAACATGTTCCAAAATAATTAAAACCATTTTTGTCAGATTGGTTTTATACCAGTGCTGTTTCATAACTACTCCCTTCTAAAACTTCTCCACCTTATATCCCACGCCCCACACCACTTTCAGATATCGAGGCTCCTTGGGATTGATCTCAATTTTCTCCCTTATATGGCGGATATGTACTGCTACCGTATTATCTACGCCAATCGCATCCTCGTTCCAGATGCTTTCATAAATCTGGTCAATAGAAAATACCTTCCCCTGATTCTTGACCAAAAGCAGCAGGATATTATACTCGATCGGCGTCAGTTTCACCAGCTCTCCGTCTACTCTGACTTCTTTCAGGTCATCATTGATGGAAAGCCCTCCCGCTGAATAGACCGTTTCTCCTGTTCCCTGCACCGTACTTCCAAGCTGGGTATATCTGCGGAGCTGGGATTTGACTCTGGCTACCAGCTCCAGCGGATTAAAAGGCTTCGTCACATAATCATCCGCCCCAACATTTAATCCCAGAATCTTGTCCGCATCCTCCGATTTCGCAGACAGAATGATGATCGGAATATTATTCTCCTCCCGGATCTTTAGCGTAGCCCGGATCCCGTCAAGCCTCGGCATCATAACATCTATGATCAAAAGGTCCACCGGCTCCTTTTTCAGCACACTTAAGGCTTCCTGTCCGTCATACGCCTTGAATACCTGGTATCCTTCCTGCGTCAAGTAAATACCGATCGCTTCCACGATCTCTTTGTCATCATCGCACACTAAAATTTTTGCCATTTCTCTCACCTCCCTTATACTATACAAGAATAGCAGGGAATTTTTAAGATAGAATCGTGGAAATTCTTAAGATATTCTGAAAAGGGACAGGGCATTTTCAAATGGGGCCGGGGGATTTTTAAAAATCCCCCGGCCCCATTTGATGTCGATATCTGTCGAATTAAGTCTTATATTGTTGATATTCTAAGAATTAACGCGGATTCCGTTTATAATACTATTGTCTCAAATTTCTCAATGTAAATCTAACTATGGGAGGGGTTCATTATGCATGACCGGGAAATTGAACTGCTTATTCGTTCTCTTGGTATCAATGCGACTTATCGGGGCTACCGATATTTATGTTATGGAATTAAATTATGTCTAAAAGATGAAGACTATCTATTGTGTATCAGCAAACTGCTTTATCCTGAGATTGCCAGAGTCTTCCACGCTTCCAGCTGCAGCGTAGAGCGGGATATCCGTACAGTAATCCGTGTCTGCTGGGAACGGGGCAATACCCGCCTTCTCCATGATATTGCTCTGCACCCTCTGTTGGGAAGACCTACCGCCGGTGAATTCATGGATATTCTAGTTTCTCATATTCGCCACACCTGCTCCATGCCCGTGTTTTAGGTTTTCTTCCTGACTTCTTAAGTGGTTCTTAAGATTTTTTCTTTTTCTTTTATAGTTTTAACATATTTTGGACATATTTATCTCCTATACTATAAGACAGATAGTTGATGAACAATCACTATCTCCCCCCTCATAAAGTAAAACGCCAGGGTGACCTGGCGGAACACTTTACTCTCATTCCTTTAGATAACTATAACAACGACGAAAACCCGTTAGCCGGAAGGTTAACGGGTTTCCGCTGTCTATACCTCTTTTTCCCCATCATTAGAGTCCTTCACTTTCATTCCCTCTGCCAGAATCATCCATTCTGCTCCACGGCGTGATCTTCATCAAAATAAATCTCGTAAGCCGCATCTTCCCCATATGTCTGCCGCAGTCTTTGTTCCACAGCTTCAAAGCTGTCCATCAGATGCTCCTGTTCTTCCTTAGACAGCGCTTCCACTCTGTAATCATACGCAAACACATCTATATAGAAATCATACAGATCACATTCCAGATAATCCTTAGCAGTAACCGTATTTGCCGTAAACCAGGATTCCTCCCAAAGAGCATCATAAAATTCCGGCTTGGGATTCCCATTCCAGTAGGAAATAGAAATATCCAGGCAATCCGCTTCCTCCTCCGGCAAAATGTCCAGGATCACTTCCTGTCTCACTTCTTCTCCCGCTATCTCAAATGAAATCTCCATCAATTCCTGTACCAGCGCCTGCTTCACGGAATACCGTTTGGGACTGAGAATCCAATATTTGTCCTGATTGATCTTCATCGTATGATTGCTGACCTGCCATATTTCCTGATTTCCATCCCGGTTTGTGAATTCTATATTCCAGTTTTGGAATTTCCCCGGGACCTCCCCGGACATTGCAGGGTTACTCCGTACGCTTACATATTCTGTATAGATAATGCTTTCTTCTTCCTCAGCTGAAATCGTTTCCCAATTTTCAGCCCCAAAGAAGCGGTCAAACTCTGCATGAAATCGCATTGGCCAGCTTCGCAGAATATACCAGCCGGCAAATATCCCCACGGCCAGCAAAATTATGCTTCCTATGATCAGGACTTTCTTGATCCTCCCCATCTATACACCGATCTCCTTTCACCGTCCCACAAGCTTAACTATTTTCATTATGAGGGAAGCAGATTACGAAATCAAGTTTCCTGAAAGAATTCCTTAATGTGCTCTTAAGAAACTTCCTGCTTCTTTTAGAATTCTCTCATACTTTTGTCATATTTTCCCTTTATACTATGTATCAGATAGTTGAAGAACACATCAACTATCACCCCCCCCCTCTCATGAAGTTAGACATCAGGATACTCCTGATGCCACACTTTACTCTCATTCCTTTAGATAACGACGACGAAACCCGCCAGCCCAATGGTTGGCGGGTTTTCGCTGCCATGCCTTCTTTTCACCCCCCGCAGAGTCTTTGGTTCTTACTGTCAGAGTCTGCCAACTAACAATATATCCGCGTCCAGTAAAATAATAATTCTTGCGATTCCGCCTCTCCTCATAGCCCATCCCAGCATCCGCCCGATCATTTTTGCAGCTGAAACACAGCTTGTATATCCCCCATAATGCCGATAGAAAAACCAGAATTTGTAAGCCGGCCCCGATATGAAAGAATGTGGTCGGACATTTTTTGCCCTTTCTGTTATCTTCTATGTCGTTTGTCTTACTCCTCCGTGAAAAAATTAATTTTTTAAATGTTCCAACGATTCACAAATCACCTGCATACCTTGTTTTTGATTTTTGATTTTAGCCGTGACTGTATTATTAACCAGAGATAACTTTATTTTTGTTTCCCCACTTTTCGCCTTAATAATCCGCTGCGATGGCATTAATCCTTTTTTTACTTTCACTTCGTCCAACTTATCAAAGGGGAGACAAATTTTTCCATAAATATGGGAAATATCCATGGTTTCTAAGACTGCAATAACTAATGTTTTCTCTGTTACGCCAACATAACAATATACATTGCTCAAAGCTCCCAATGCCAGCATTTTCGCGGTTCCAGACATTAGAGTTCCCCAGGCTTTGCCTTTGTATGCCTCTCCTTGCGGACAAATCCCGTCTAACATTTCATTCATATCCTTATCATTCATAAATAAAGCCATGATCTTTACCTCTCTAAATCTGTAATTTTTTATAAATTATAATCTTTCATTCAGAGTATATCATTACAATTGGGTAAAGCTTTCGTAAAATATTGCAGTAAATATTCTTGCTTCCGGTCATATTCAGAAAACAGGCATTTCCGGCCCTGACAATCGGCCTCAACTGCCAGACAGGCGCTCCACCGAGCGTTGCTGAAAGAATTCCTTAATGCGCTCTTAAGAAACTTCCTGCTTCTTTTAGAATTCTCTCATACTTTTGTCACATTTTCCCTTTATACTAGGTATCAGATAGTTGAAGAACACATCAACTATCATCCCCCTCTCATGAAGTTAGACATCAGGATACTCCTGATGACACACTTTACTCTCATTCCTTTAGATAACGACAACGAAACCCGCCAGCCGTAACGGTTGGCGGGTTTTCGCTGTTAAGATGTCAATTGGGGCCGGGGGATTTTTAAAACCCCCCCGGCCCCAATTAACATTATAAATTCTCTCTCAGCCAAAGATATAAGTCTTCATATACCTTATCCCGGTCTGTCTCATTCAGGATCTCATGTCGGTCATCCCGATAAAGCTTCAGATCTGTCTTTTCCAATCCGGAGGCTTTATATTTTGCGTATATTTTCCGTACTCCTTTACCAAACGCTCCTACCGGATCGTCCTCACCAGCCACAAAGAATACCGGTAATTCCTTAGGTATCCGCTTAACGCTTCCCGCCTTGACCAGTGATTTCATTCCCTCCAGCATCTGATAATAGCCTGCCAATGTGAACCGGAAATTGCACAAAGGATCTTTTGTATATTTCTCCCACATTTCCCGATCAGATGTGGTCCAATCTCCCACGCCTCCGCCGGACTTAAAATGGCTCCGGTAAATCCCAAGGCACAGGCCGTCTACCAGCCGGCTCCGATGCCTCCAGCCTTTGAATGCTGCCAGGATCTTACACAGTAACTGGCCCGCCAGAATCACTGGAAGAGGCTGATAGCCTGTTCCCATGATGATCGCGCCCGCAAGCCCCTGGCCATACAGCGTCAGATATTGACGCACTAAGAATGACCCCATACTATGCCCCATTATAAAATAAGGGAGGCCGGGATATTTCTTCATCGTCCTCTGGCGGAGCATATGGATATCTCCGATCAGATACCGATTCCCCTTCACTTCATCGAAATGTCCATAATCTTCCTGGCTCTGAACAGATTTTCCATGTCCCAGATGATCGTGTCCTACCACGTAAAAGCCCTTTCCGGCCAAGTATACGGCAAATTCATCATATCGGTCGATATACTCTACCATTCCGTGACACATCTGAAGGATTCCTATGATCTCGCCGTCCGGAATCCATTCAATCCCATGGATCTTCGTCACGCCATCCCGTGACAGATAGCTGAACTCTTTCTTCATCATGGTTCACCAACTCCTCTGGCAGTGCATTTTTAACGTTCTTCCATTGGAATATAGTCCCTATGCGGCGCAAGCGGTTTGTACGCCGGCCGTATGATCTTGTCTACGTTCTTCAGCTCTTCCAGCCGATGGGCGCTCCACCCTACGATACGGGCCGCGGCAAAGATCGGCGTATAAAGAGCCGGCGGAAGATCCAGCATACTGTATACCAGGCCGCTGTAGAAGTCCACATTTGCATTCACACCTTTATAGATCTTGCGCTTCTCCCCGATCACTTCCGGCGCCATATGTTCTACCATTTCATAAAGAGCATACTCTTTCTCGCAGCCTTTTTCCTTGGCCAATTTCTTTACAAACTTCTTGAAAATATCTGCTCTTGGATCGGAAACGGAATAAATCGCATGCCCCATTCCATAGATCAGTCCTTTTTTGTCAAATGCCTTTTTGTCCAGCAGATCATTCAGATACGCCTTTACTTCGTCCCGGTCTTCCCAGTCAGAAACTTGGTGCATCATATCCTCAAACATCTGCGTTACCTTAATATTCGCCCCTCCATGCTTCGGACCTTTCAAAGAAGCCATGGCCGCGGCGATCGTAGAATATGTATCTGTCCCTGAAGAAGTTACCACATGAGTTGTAAATGTAGAGTTGTTTACGCTGCCATGATCCATATGCAGAACCAGAGCCATATCTAAAATCCTGGCTTCTAATTTGGTATATTTCCGGTCTTCCCGCAGCATCATCAGAATATTCTCCGCTGTTGACAATTCCGGCGACGGCGCGTAGATAAAGAGGTCCTCTCCTACCCGGTAATTATATGCGTGGTAACCATAAACCATTAGCATTGGAAACTGACTGATCAAGTTCAGACACTGACGGAGTACATTTGGAATCGTTGTGTCATCCGCCTTCGCGTCATAAGAATAAAGATTTAAGATGGACCGGGAAATACTGTTCATCATATCTCTGCTGGGAGCTTTCATAATGATATCCCTTACAAAATTCGGAGGCAGCGTCCGACGCTCGACCAATGTCTCATGGAACGTCTCCAGTTCTTTCGCGTTTGGCAGTTCACCAAACAGCAAAAGATAAGAAATTTCTTCAAATCCAAAATGTTTTTCTTTCAAAAATCCCTGGACCAGATCTTTGATGTTATAGCCCCGATAGTAAAGATTTCCCTCGCAGGGTACTTCTTTTCCATCCACGACCTTCGTAGCGCATACATCAGAAATGTTAGTGAGTCCTGCCAAGACGCCTTTTCCATTCAAATCACGAAGTCCCCGTTTTACTTCGTATTTTGTATACAGATCCTTTTCAATCGCATTCTTTTCCTCACAAATCTCCGCAAAATGCTGGATCTCCGGCGTGATCTCAAACAATGCCTTTTCTACGCTTTTTCCCATAATCATCATCCTTTCTGTCTGGTTTGTATGTCATTGCTCAGCCTGGCAAATTCTTCCAATGTCAGAGTCTCTCCTCGTACACCTGCGCCTTTTCCAAGCTGTGCAATTGCATCTGCGATCATTTCATCTGAAGATTCAAATTTCCCAGAATTTCTAAGAGCGTTGTAAAGGGTCTTTCTTCTCTGGTTAAACGCCGCTCTTATAATATCGAACATCAATTTCTCATCTGCCACGTCCACGGGCGGTTTCTCATGACGGGTCAGGCGGATCACCGCAGACCCCACCTTTGGCCTCGGCATAAAACAGTTCGGGGGAACATTCGCTACGATATACGGCTTTGCATAGAACTGAACAGCCAGAGACAGCGCCCCATAATTCTTATTCCCCGGGCCTGTCTGCATCCGCTGGGCCACCTCTTTTTGCACCATGACCGTAATACTTTCCACCGGAACATGGCTTTCAAACAATCCCATAATGATCGGAGTGGTAATATAATAAGGAAGATTCGCGACTACCTTGATCGGCCGGCCGCCGTTTTCCCGTTCTGCCAGTTCTCGGATATCCACTTTCAAAACATCCTCGTTGATGATCCTCACATTCTCATATCCACTTAATGTTTCAGAAAGAATTGGAATCAAATTTCTGTCAATCTCTACAGCGATCACCTTTCCCGCTGATTCCGCCAGATACTGGGTCATCGTGCCGATTCCCGGCCCAATCTCCAGAACCATATCCTCTTTTGTGATTTCTGCCGCCTGGATGATCTTGTCCAGCACATGGGTATCAATCAAGAAATTCTGCCCGAACTTTTTCTGAAATGTGAAATGATATTTCTGTAGAATATCGATCGTATTCTGCGGATTCCCCAGTTTTTCCCTGCTCATAGATGCTCCCTAGACTACCATATTGTAAAGTACATTATACAATAATATAAATCTTTAAGAAATAGCAAAAAAATGAAAAATTATTAAGATTATATGAACCAGGACGTAGTAAACTTTAAAAAGGCTACGTCCCAAATTGACTTTTACCCTGTACCCAAATGGAACTTTAACACGACTTTTGCATGCTCTCCAGAGGCTTTTTCCTGAAATGCTTCTGACGCTTTCCAATAAGGAAATTCTGCTGTGATCAATTCTTCCAGTCTTAGCCTGGGAGCCAGTTTTACTGCCGCCGGATAAAGGGTGGTGGATGGCAGCACCGCGTGAATAGAGACATCTTTATAATAGAGGTTGAATAGATTGACCGGCAACTCAAAGTTCATCCCGTACAAACCAAAGAAGACTACTCTGCCGCCTCTGGCGGCAAGGTGGAAGGCAAGTTTTGCCGAGGCGGGATTGCCGGAAGCTTCGATCACCACATCATATCCTTCACTTTCGCAGTATCCGTTCATTTCTTCCATATATCTGGGGGAGGCAGGATCAAAAGTCCAGGTTGCTCCAAAGTCCCGCGCCATTTTCCTCTTTTTCTGATTAGGATCGGCTATCACAACCTCGCTGACTGGATACAGGCGCAGCAACTTCAGCATCAGCAGTCCCATCGCTCCGCCTCCAAGGATCAGTACCCGCTCGCCGCCTCTGATATCCGCTTTTTTCACACTGCACATTCCCATTGTCAGCGGTTCTATCAGGCATCCGGCTCTAAGCCCCAGGCCGCCAAGCGGGCACAACACCTGTTCCGGGCATACCATCCGTTCCTGCATCCCGCCGTCATACATCTGCATATTCAGACAATAATCCGGCTTTCCCGCTCTGCACATGGCGCACTGCCCACAAGCCGTATCCAGCCTGACAGCCACCTTGTCTCCAGGCTCCAGTCCGGTTACCTGAGCGCCAGTCTCCAGTACGGTGCCGGATACTTCATGTCCCACTCGGAAATCTGATCCGGGCGATGCCTGCCCCCGATAGACCATCAGATCATACCCGCAGATCGAGGCATAATCTACCTGTATCTTTACATCCGTTTCTCGACGAAGTATAGGTTCCGGTATCTCCTTAAGCCAGACGCTTCCATTATCCAGCAATACCTTTTTCATCCTGCATCCTCCTCCTTCGCCTTCATTCTTGCCTGATATTCCCGCGGGGATACCCCCATAATGTTCTTAAAAAGCCTGCTGAAATATTTACTGTCCTCAAATCCTGCTTTTTCCGCCACCTGACTGATCTTCCCCGGCTTCTGCAATAATCTGGCCGCATATTCCATCCGCAGGTGATTGCTGTAGTTGATGTAGGTAGTTCCCAATTCCTTCTGGAATAAATGACTCAGATAAGAGGGACTTACATGGATCCTCCGGGCCGCCTCCGCAAGTCCGATATTTTGTTCCATATTTTGACGCAGAAGAGCGATGGCCTGATTCACATGGGAATTTGAGGTCTCCATCTTTTCTCCCGGCAACTTCTGGAATAAGGAGGCAAGATATTCCGTCATGCTCTGAAAAGCTGTTTCAAATCCTGGATATTCCCGGTTATTCATATTAAAAAAACCTTCCTCCGGATACAGCCGGTATTTTCGGGCCTGAGAAAAATAAAAATAACTAAGCTGTCCCCAGACATATTCATAGGAATTGAAAGACAATGTCTCCCAGGTCATATGAGAGATTCTTCCCAGGGCCCCGGCCAGCATAGGATAATCGCGCTGTTCAAAGGAAGTATCCAGCCGCTCCATTTGGTGGTACAGCTCATCCAGATCCAAACTCACAGAAGTTTCCGCAAGCCAGCTGCTGGTCACGATCCGATCGCTTCCACTGAAAAAATGATACTTCAAAGTTCCATCCACTTCCCGATACAGCGCCGACAGATTACCCAGATCATTTTCTATCCCGCTGGCAGAAAACCGTAAATGCGGAACCATAAAGGTCCGCTCCCATTCCCGGATTTCTTTTTGAAATAGTTCCAGCTTTTCTTTCTGATTCTCCCGGTTTACATTAAAAAGAAAGCATAACTTCTTTTCGCTGGCGATCAGGACCAGTCCGGCCAGCCGCTCCATGATCTCTTCCAGCCCTTGATACATTTTCCCCAGAGAAACAGGGTTTTGGTTGTAAAACGTCCATTTAGGCTCCGTCTGATTTTCTCCGATCAGAAGCAGGAAGCTTCCGGGCTTAAAACTGGAATCCAGCCGGAAGATCTGTGTTCCTTCCACGGTTCCGCCCAGCACCCCGGCCAAAAGATTACTCTCATGGAGCCATCGCATATAGGCTTTCTGCCACCTATTTTCATCTGTAAGCGTTTCCTTTTGCTTTTCCTGGTCATCGTAATCCCGCGCCGCCTGGTCCAAAGCTGCCTTCAGTTCTTCCGGCGAGAGCGTCTCCCAGTCCAGAATCGCGCTGACCATCTTCTGATTTTCCTCCGACAGAGCGCTTGGACGGTTTTGAGACTTTAACGAAATATATCGGATATTGGGCTTATAACGCTGGGTGTCCCGGATAAACCAATTTTCATTGTAAAAATTCAGCCCTTCTTGTATGAGCACGATCTGCGCCGGCAGGCTTTCGATCATAGAAGCTGCCAAAACCGCATTGGTCGTATGCAGCACCAGCGAATAGTCTTCTTTCCACTGGCCTATATACTGTTTTAAGATTCCCTGCAATTCCAGATTGTCTACAATGAAAATCACCGAGTAACTCATTCGGACACCTCCTATGCCCTCTTTATAGAAAAATCCTATTTAAACCTTTTTCTTTTACCAGATAAAAATACCAAATTTTTAAAACATTTTCAAGAAGGTGTATTATTTTGTTCAAAAAAGCAAAATATTTCTCCTATTTTTCCATCTTTTGTTAAATATTTTTCGGGATAGCAGAATAATCCCCCTTGTCAAAAAATCTATCCATTGAATCTGACAACTTCCGGTTTTATCATAAAAGCACTTAAATCAACGGAACGAAAGGAGATATTATTTATGAAAGCTTTAGCGAAAATCTGCGACGGAAAAGTGGATCTTGTGGACCTTCCAGAACCAATGATACGGCCAAACGCCGTTAAGGTGAAGGTGGACTACTGCGCCCTGTGCGCCACCGATATCCACATTGTCACTCAAGACTTATATCATTTCTCCAAAGATCTTCTGCCAATGGGACTTGGGCATGAAGGTTCCGGAACCATCGTAGAGCTCAGCGATGAGGCGGCGGAAATGGGCTATAAGATCGGCGATAAGGTGGCTGTGGCAAGTCTTGGACACTGCGGCGTCTGCGATGAGTGCAAGCGCGCCCATGACGTGTTCTGCGAACATTCTACTTCCGCCATGCCGATGGCGACCGAGTACGCCGTGGTGAACCTGGATATGATCTTCAAGATTCCAGAAAACGCTGATCCGCTTCACTACTGCATCGCTGAGCCTTGCGCCTCCGCTATGCAGGGCATTGATATTGCTGATATTCAGATTGGAGACTCCGTTTTGATCTCCGGTGTAGGCGGCATCGGCGCGATCCTGCTGGATATGCTGACCAAAAGAGGCGCCACCAAACTGACCGCCAGTGATCCCCTCCCGCAGAAACGCCAGCGGGCGCTGGATATGGGCGCTCAGTATGTGATCGATCCCTCCAGTGAAGATATTGTAGAAAAGGGATTAGAAATCACAGGAGGACGAGGCTATGATGTGATCATCGAAGCTTCTGGAGTGCCGGCAGCCGCTCCGCCGCTGCTCAATCTGATCGCTAAAAAAGGAAAAGTCGTTTATTTCGCCGTATTTCCCATGGATTATGAGCTGCCTGTAAATCTTTACGAAATGTACATGAAAGAGGCAAGCCTTCATACGGTCTATACCAGCATTTACAATTACCCAAGAGTCATCGACCTGCTGCCCCAAATGCAGTTAGATAAGATCATAGGCCCTATCATGCCCCTTTCAGATGCGGTAAATGCTTTTGAATTATATAAGAAGTCAGAATATCCAAAGATTGTTATTAAATGTAATGAAGATGCATAAGGAGGCGGAATTATGGCTGAACAGGCAACGATCAAACATTTAGAAAAGGCTTCTCTGGAAACGAAGCTCAACCTTTTAAGATTATGTCATCAGACGGTCATCCATATCGGAGGCGACATGTCCTGCTGTGATATTATGACCGCCATCTGGCAGTACGCGATCCATTATGATCCCGCCAACCCACATTGGGAGGACAGAGACCGATTTGTATTGAGCAAAGGGCACGCGGCTGCTGTCACTTCTTTCAGCCAGGCGGCCATCGGCTGCTATGATGTGGAAGATATCTACAAGGAATACGCCACGGATTTTGGCCGGTTTGGAATGCACTCCTGCAATCTCAGGAACCCCTATGTAGACGTTTCCACCGGTTCTCTTGGCCACGGATTCCCGGTGGCGGCCGGAATCGCCACCGCCCTGAAATCCAAAGGAAGCAAGAGCCGGGTATATACCGTTGTGGGTGACGGCGAATGTGACGAGGGAAGTATCTGGGAAGCCGCCATGTCCAGTGTAAAATACAAACTTGGCAATCTGGTCGTATTCGTAGACCGGAATTACATGTCTTTCGACGGCCCTACGGAAGAATATATGCCTTTAAACGATATGGCCAGCCGCTGGCGCGCCTTTAACTGGAACGTGGTCGAGGTGGCTGACGGAAACGATATGGAACAGTTGATCGACGTCATAGACGCCCTTCCGCCGGCAGACAGCGATGTTCCTACCGTTGTTGTCTGCAACACGGTGAAAGGACACGGCATCAGTTTTATGGAAAACAACGCCAAATGGCACGCAGGCATGGTCAATGATGAAAACTACGAGAAGGCCGTAGCTGAAGTAAAAGCGGCATACGAAGCGAAATGGGGGAATGAATAATGGCTGGAATGACAATCAATATCGGTGATATTTTTAGTCTGCGGGATGCTGTAGGCGCATGCCTGGAATCCCTGGGCGAACGCTACCCGGAAATGATCATCTGCAGCGCGGATGTAGACGTATCTTCCAGAGTCAGCGGATTTAAAAAACGTTTTCCTGAACGTTCCTATAATGTGGGTATCGCGGAGCAAAATCTGATGAGTTTCTGCGCCGGAATGGCCACAGAAGGTTATATTCCTTTTGCGTTTTCTTTTGCTCCCTTTGCCTCCATGCGGGCCGCTGAGCAAGTCCGTACTGATATCTGCTACAACAATCTGCCCGTGCGCATCGTAGCCAATTATGCCGGATACTCCGGGGCGGAAAGCGGCGGTACCCATTGTGCTTTAGAGGACTGCGCCATCATGTCCAGCTTCGCCAACATGACTGTGATCGAACCTGGGGATCCCTTCCAGATCGCAAAGGTCCTGGAGGCTGCTATTACCTGGCCGGGCCCAGTGTACATCCGCATGGGCAAGGAAGCCACTTCTTCCCTCTACCCGGAAGACCAAAAATATGAGATCGGAAAAGCTCTGGTTCCCCGTCCCGGAAATGACGGCGTATTCATTGCTTCTGGCATTGTCGTCCATCATGCTATGAAAGCCGCTGAGATGGTAAAAGAGGAAACAGGCGCGGAAATCCGTGTAGTGGATATGCATACCATTAAGCCCTTGGACAAAGAAGCCGTGCTGGATGCCGCTAAAACCGGACGTATTGTATGCGCACAGGATCACAATAAGATCGGCGGCCTGGGCTGGGCCGTTGGAAATACTCTGGCGGAAGCCGGCATTTCCTGCAAATTTAAAATTCTGGGCTGTCCAGATGAGTTTGTACCCCTGGCCACGCCGGATTTCTTATATCATCTGAACGAATATGACGAAGAAGGGCTGGCGAAAAATATGAAAGCCATGCTGTAAATGAAAGAATGAGAGGAGGATTCCCGCATGTCAAAAGTATACAACGTAGACGAGGCAAATATTAAATTGACGCCTCTCCAAAAATGCGGCTATGCGATCGGAGACTTTGGAAATAATTTCAGCTGGTCATTTATTTCAGCATTTTTAATGTATTTCTGGACAGACAGCCTTGGAATCGCCGCCGGTACCGCTGGTATCATCATAGGCGCTTCCAGGATCTGGGACGCGATCAATGACCCGATCGTCGGCCGCTGGTCTGACCATACCAAAAGTAAGTGGGGGCGTTACCGTCCTTGGATACTCTTTGCCTCTCTGCCCCTGGCAGTGCTGAATATCCTTTGCTTCACGGATTTCGGGATAGAGAGCGCAGTCGGTAAAATTGCCTACGCGACTGCTACCTTTTTCATTCTGGTATTCGTATATACTTGTGTAAATGTTCCTTATTCCGCCATGGAGGCCGCCGTAACACTGGATGCGAGAGAGCGCGGAAGTCTAGCTACATATCGGCTATTCTTCGCTTATACAGCTTCCGCTATCATTTCCTATGGAACTCAGCGCTTTGTCATTTTATTTGGCGGCGGGGACGACTCTAAAGGTTATTTTATGACGGCTGTCATGTTCTCAGTGATCATGGTCGTATGTCATATGATCTGCTTTAAAAATACAAAAGAAGTTGTCAACACGCCCCACGAAGATGTATCCTATAGAGAAAGCTTCAAGTGTTTGAAAGGGAATTGGCCGGTCATTATTCTTTCCGCCGGTTTCTTGATCTACGGTTTATTCTACTATGGAAGAAGCGCTGTTGCCCTGTACTATTTTACTTATAACGCGGACAATGCTCTGGCGTACAGCACCTACTCGCTGATCAATCTGGTCTCCTCTATGGTGGGAATACTGATCTTAGGTTCGATCACGTCTAAATTAAAAAACAAGGCGATTGTTCCTATGGTAGGTTTCCTGGTATCCGGAATCCTGACCTTTGTGATCTATTTCATAGATCCTACAACGACTGGCGGTATGATGGTCGTTTATCTTACCACCGCTGTGGTTGGTCTGTTTATGGGAGCTTCTACCACCATGATCTATGGAATGGTGCCGGATACCACGGAATATACCCAGCTTTACTATGGCGTCCGGGCCTCCGGGTTTATTTCAGCGATCGTAAACTTTTTTATGAAGGTTGGCATGGCTGTCGGCGTCACCGGCGCGGGATCAGTTCTGTCTGCCATGGGCTATATCGCCGGAATTGAACAGTCAGCAAGTGTACTAAACGGGATCAATCTTATTTTCACTGTCATTCCAGGAATCTTGTCGATTGTAACCGCTGTTATGCTGAAGTTCTATCCGATCGACCACGCCACATATGAAGATATCCTGGAAAAACTAAAAGCTCAAGAAGAATAATGACTGATAAGGCTTAGGATACACTTGGCTTGGTGTATCCTGAGCAGGTCCAGATTTTCTTAATTTAGGAGGTAATTTATGCGACAGTTATTCTATACTCCACATGGCCTGGAACTCCAGACAGATGCGCCAGAGCCTCAGATCGCGGAGGACGATGATGTAAAAATTAAAGTGGAATACTGTGGGGTGTGCGGCTCAGACCTTCATTTCCTTCGAAAAGAGATGGATTTCCTGGTGTTGGCTGACACCGACCACTATCCTCTGGGACATGAAGCCGCCGGATATATTACAGAGCTTGGCCCAAAGGCCACTGCGAAAGGACTGAAGGTGGGCGATCCCGTCATCTACTACTTCAATCAGTATTGCGGAAAATGCCATTACTGCCGGAACGGACAGGAGCATCTTTGTACCAATATTAAGAGTAATATGGCGGCCATGGCGGACTATATCGTCACCGGCGAACAGACCGTCTTCAAACTGGATGAAGGCACCGATCTGGCCAAAGCCGTATTTCACGAACCCATCTCCGTATGCCTGCACGGCATCGACCTGGCGAAGATCAAACCGGGACAGAGCGTGATGGTCAGCGGCGGAGGCGGCATCGGTTTGATCCTGCTGCAGCTTGCCAAATTGTCCGGCGCCACAGAACTGACTTTAAGCGAACCCATCGCCTGGAAACGAGAAGTCGCTAAAAAACTAGGCGCAGTACATACCATCGATCCCACCGCAGAAGATGTGGGCGAAGCCGCCCGCCGCTATACAGGCGGCCTTGGATACGATGTGGTGATCGAGGCCTCCGGTTCCACACGGGCGTGTCCCGGCGCTCTGGACGCCGTAGGACGGGGCGGCACTTTGGAATTCTTTGCCGCGTTATATGATGTGAATTACGATTTTCCATTGAATCTGCAGGCGGCATTTTTCAAAGAAGTCACCATCGTGGCCGGCGTCTTCCAGTCTCCGTACGCATTTCCGCGGACCTTGGGATTATTCAAAGTGCTGGATATCGATACACTGATGAGCGATGGCTGCATTTTCGAGGCGGAACAGTATCAGGAGGCATTTGAGGCACAAATGAAAGGGAAGACGATCAAGTCAGTATTGAAGTTTTGATTGTTAAATTTTTAATTGGGGACGTAGCCTTTTTGCAAAAGGCTACGTCCCCAATTACGTTTTGCCCTGTACCAAAATGACTTTTAGGGTGTATCCGCCCGCAATCACAGCCGGTACATTTTCCGGGCGTTTTCTTCTGTCTGCCGTATCACTTCTTCATAGGAAATATCCTTCAGCCGGGCAATCTCCTCAGCCACATAGCGGATATATCTGGAATCATTTCGTTTTCCCCGATAGGGCACGGGAGCCAGATAAGGGCAGTCCGTTTCCAGCAGGATCTTTTCCAGCGGTATGGCTTCTGCCACTTCCTTGATTTTCTTTGCGTTTTTAAATGTGACCACTCCGCCGATTCCAATATAGAAGCCCATTTTTACATACTCCTGCGCCATTTCCCTGGAATAGGAGAAGCAGTGGATCACTCCGGAAAGGCCGCCGGCCTCCTTTTTCATGATCTCCAAGGTATCTGCCGCCGCTTCCCGGCTGTGGATCAGGACTGGAAGGTTAAACTCTTTCGCCAGATCCAACTGACGGATAAACCATTTTTTCTGCTGGTCATGGGATTCCTTATCCCAGTAGTAATCCAGGCCAATTTCTCCCACGGCTACCACTTTTTCCCGCTGAAACAATTGTTTCATCTGAGCAAAAGACACTTCATTCAATGCGCCCACTTCATCGGGGTGAATGCCCACAGCCGCATACATGAACGGATACTCCTGGGCCATGTCCACTACTTTCTGGCAGGAATCATAAGAAGCGCCTACATTTACAATGGTTCCAACACCCTCCGTCGCCATCGACATGAGAAGTTCCTTCCGGTCCGTATCAAATTGTTCGTCATCATAATGCGCATGTGTATCGAAAATCATAGTACCTCCTTGGTTGGGGCCGGGGGATTTTTAAAAATCCCCCGGCCCCAATTAAAAATGCCCTGTCC
>OGYF01000676.1_pt1 | contig 33206 bp, 23 predicted proteins | sample 1576451 | NCBI WGS metagenome assembly OGYF01 (sample SAMEA3541505, study PRJEB24748) | human gut metagenome | biome: human gut; feature: human-associated habitat; material: faeces | place: China | collected 2012
GATAACTGCTACGGGGAGTTCACCGAGGAATGTGAGCCGACGGCGCTCGGCGCCGATCTCATCGCCGGTTCGCTCATCAAAAACCCCGGCGGCGGACTCGCCCCCATGGGCGGGTATGTTGCCGGCCGCGCCGATCTCGTGGAGCAGGCGGCGGAACGTCTGACGCTTCCGGGCATCGGCAGCGAGTGCGGCGCTTCGCTCGGCGTGAACCGGACGCTCTTCCAAGGCTTCTTCTTTGCGCCGCACACCGTGTCACAAGCGCTCAAAACGATGGCCTTCGCCGCCGGAATGCTTGAAGAGCTGGGCTTTGAGAGCTTCCCGGCATCCGATGAAAAGCGGTCGGACATCATTCAGACCATCCGCCTGAAAACGGCGGACAACCTTGTGAAATTCTGTCAGGGTATCCAGAAGGGCTCGCCCGTGGACAGCTTCACCGCGACGTTTCCCTGCGGCGCAGCTCCCAATGCCTCCCAGATGCGCATGAGGCCGGCGGCACTGATGTCGGTGGTGAAGCTTTCGTGCGACGGCCCGGTGCGCGAGCCGTATCTCGGCTTTTTGCAGGGCGGGCTTACGTATGAATCCGGCAAGCTCGGCGTGCTGAGCGCCTTGTCTGAAATGCTCGCCTGACGCATATACTTTTGGGCATAAGGGGGTGTTCCCGTATGCCGTTTCCGCGAAAAATCACACCGCAGCAGACGACTGTGCTGCTGCTCCTTGCGCTCACCGGCGCGCTGATCGCGTTTCTGATCCCCGCCGTGCGCTATTTTCGGACGCTTACCGGCGCTATGGCGGTATCCAACGCATCGGATCTCATCACGCAGACCGTGAGCAACATTGTGGAGAACGAAATGCGCCTGCTTGGGCCGGACGGCGGAAAATTCGTATCCTTTGAAAAGGACGGCGACGGGCAGATCAGCGCTATTGTAACCGATACGTCGCGGGTGAATATCCTCTCCGCTGAGCTTCTCAACGCCATCGTGGAGGCCTCCGACCGGGGAGATCTTGATCTTTCGATCCCCTTCGGGAACCTGCTTGGCATCAGCTTTTTCCTTGGCCGCGGGCCGACCGTACCGGTCAAGATCACGATGCTCACATCTTCACGGGTGGATTTCCGCAATGTGCTGACGGATGCCGGCATCAACCAGACGAAACACCAGCTTCTTTTGGAGGTTTGTGTTGATGCGGACGTCCTGCTGCCGTGGGAGATCCGCTCTACGCAGATCGTCACGGAAGTGCTGGTTGCTGAAACGATCATCGTCGGACGTGTTCCGCAAACCTATTTCTATACGGGAGAGACATGATGGACTATTTACAGGAGATCGCCGAGCTCCGCGAAGAGCTGCGCCGCCACAGCATAGCCTATTACGACAAGGATGCCCCCACGATTTCGGACTTTGAGTATGACGCGATGATGCGCCGTCTGGAAAATCTGGAAGCGGAGCACCCGGAGACCGTTACGCCGGACTCGCCGACGCAGCACGTCGGCGGTCACCGTTCGGAGAAATTCTCGCCCGTGCACCATGCCGTTCCGCTTGAGTCGCTCAGCGACGTTTTTTCCTATGAGGAGCTGACCGACTTCATCCGCAAGACGAACGAAACGCTCGGCGGTGAGCCGCTCTATACGGTCGAGCCGAAAATCGACGGTCTTTCTATGGCACTGGAATACCGGAACGGCCTCTTCTATCAGGGCGCAACGCGCGGCGACGGCGTTACGGGCGAGGACGTAACGGAGAATCTTCGCGTCCTGCGCAACATTCCGCTCAAGCTGGAAAACGCGCCCGAGCGGCTGATTGTCCGGGGCGAGGTGTATATGGCTCGGGAGGTCTTTCTTGAGCATAACCGCCGCCGCGAGATCGAGGGCGAAACGCTCCTCGCCAATCCGCGCAACGCCGCGGCCGGGTCCATGCGTCAGCTGGACCCGAAGGTGACCAAAGAACGCCAGCTCGACATCATCGTTTTCAATGTCCAGCTCACCTCCGGCGAACAGCCGAAAACACACGCGGAATCGCTGGACATGCTGGAAAAGCTCGGATTTTATACGGTGCCGCATAAGGTGTTCCGCACCGTGGAGGAGTGCTGCGAGGAGGTTCGGCGCATCGGCGATACGCGCGAGAGTTATCCCTTTGATATTGACGGTGCTGTCATCAAGATCAACGACCTTGCGCAGCGCGAAATTCTCGGCAGCACCGCCAAGGCGCCGCGCTGGGCGGTGGCGTATAAATACCCGCCGGAGGAGAAGCCCTCTGTGGTGCGCGACATTGTCGTGCAGGTCGGCCGGACCGGCGCTTTGACGCCGAAAGCCATTGTGGAGCCTGTGCGTCTTGCCGGTACGACCGTCACGGCGGCTACGCTGCACAATCAGGATTTTATCGATAAGCTCGACGTACGCATCGGCGATACGGTCATCGTGCGCAAGGCAGGGGAGATCATTCCGGAAGTCCTCCGCGTTGATCTCACGAAGCGGCCGGAGGGAACCGTACCGTTCCGCCTGCCGGATACCTGCCCGGAGTGCGGCTCGCCGGTGGAGCGCGACCCGGACGGCGCAGCGGTGCGCTGTACGGGCGTGGAATGTCCGGCGCAGAGGCTCCGCAATCTCGTCCATTTCGCTTCCCGCGAGGCAATGGACATTGAAGGGCTCGGCTTCTCGCTTGCCGAGGCGCTGGTGAACAGCGGTATGGTGAAAACTCCGGCAGATCTCTACCGGCTCGACGCACAGACCGTTGCGACGCTCGACCGCATGGGGAAAAAGTCCGCGGAAAACCTCATCGACGAGATCGAGAAGAGCAAGCAGCAGGATCTCTCCCGTCTCCTGTGCGCGTTCGGTATCCGGCAGGTGGGGCAGAAGGCGGCCAAGGTGCTTGCGCGCACGTTTGGTTCCATGGACGCCATCGAAAATGCCACGCCGCTGGAGCTGACTGCCGTGGACGATATCGGCCCCATCACCGCCGAGAGCGTCGTCTCCTGGGCGCAGAACCCGCAGACGCAGCATCAGATCCGCATGCTGCGCGAGGCAGGCGTCAACATGCTCAGCCGCGAGGAGCGCCGCGACAACCGCTTTCTTGGCAAAACGTTCGTTCTTACCGGCACGCTCACGAAGTATACGCGCGACGAGGCGAGCGCCATCGTTGAATCCTTTGGCGGCAAGGCATCATCCTCGGTCTCCAAAAAGACATCGTACGTCCTCGCGGGGGAGGGCGCCGGGAGCAAGCTGGACAAGGCGCGTACGCTCGGCATCCCCGTCATCACGGAGGATGAGTTTGAAGAGATGATCCGCTGAAACATAACAGCAGCCCCTTTTCATGGAGAGAAAAGTATGAGCACGAGAAAAGAAATGATAACCGAGTTCTACGACCGGAGCGACGAGAACGGCCGGCTGGAGAAAAGCAGGCACGGTCAGCTCGAGTACGCGATCACGATGGCCTACATCCACCGCTTTTTGAACCCCGGAGCTAGGGTTTTGGAGGTCGGCGCGGGGACTGGTCGGTATTCCATTGCGTTGGCTAAAGAAGGTTTCGATGTGACCGCGGTGGAATTTGTTGAAAGCAACCTTGCCGCTCTTAGAGAAAATAGCTGCGGGCTTGATTTGATCCGTTCCTATCAAGGCGATGCTACGGATCTTTGTCTGTTTGACGATGACTCCTTTGATATGACCCTTGTTCTCGGCCCCATGTATCATCTGTTTGCTCCGGAAGACGTGAACCGGGCAATTGACGAGGCGATCCGGGTCACGAAGCCGGGCGGCACGCTCCATTTCGCGTTTCTTTCGATATACGCCCTTATGTACTCCAATGCCCTCTACGGCAGCTGGGCGCCTTATCAGGAAGAAAACTTCACGAAGGATTTCAAGGTAAGGCACTTTCAGGAACAGCTGTTCACTGGTTACGATGTATGCGAGTTTGAGCGTCTGTTCGATGAAAAACCGGTAGAGCGCGTCACAACCGCTGCCATGGACGGTCCGCTGGAGGCGCTGGAGAAACGTCCGGATTTCTTTATTTCGGACGAGAATTTTGACGCGTTTGTTAAGTGGCATCTTGCGTTTGCTGAAAAGCGGGAGCTTTTGGGCGGGTCCAACCATCTGCTGTATATCTGCCAAAAGACGAAGCGATAACGATGCATAACCTCCGCATGAGAACTCATGCGGAGGCTTGCCGTCTTTGCTTCAGGCGCAGTTTGTCCTGCTGCTTATTTTAAAACTTTAAGACTCTTCTCATTTTTTTCTTATAATTGTTTTGTATAGTATTATCCGAAAATATTGCTTTTTTCCGCAAAGTCGGATAATCTGAAAGCGACTTTAACCGAGCCTGGGGGACCTCTTTTGGAGAACAACATTCTGAAAAAAATATCGCGGCAGATCGTGGATAAGCGCGTGATCATCATGATCGCGTTTCTGGCCGCGTGCGTTTACTGTGCGCTTTCCATCAGCCGCGTGCATGTGAATAACGATATAACCTCGTTTCTTCCGCCGGATACCGATACCCGCCGCGGGCTCACGATCATGGAGAACGAGTTCACGACGTATGCAAGCGCCAACGTTATGCTTGCCAATACGACCTATGAGCGCGCGAGTGCCGCTGCGGAGAAGATCGAGACGCTCGAGCATGTGACCGGCGTGACGTTTGATAATTCTCCGGCGCATTTTGTGGATTCCGCAGCGCTGCTCACGATCTCCTTTGACGGCACAAGCGATGATGAAAACGTCATTGCGGCGATGAACGAGATCCGTTCGCTCACAGCAGGATTTGATACATATACCTCCTCGGACATCGGTGCGGACCTCCTTGGGGAGATCGCGCAGCAGATGGTTGGCGTCGTGGCACTGGCGGCGGTGGTCATCATGGCAGTGCTGCTCTTTACGTCGCGCAGCTATTTCGAGGTCGTCATTTTTCTTATCGTCTTTTCTGTCGCGGCGCTGCTCAATATGGGCACAAACTTCTGGCTGGGCGAGATATCCTCCATCACCAATTCCATTGCCGTTATTTTGCAGCTCGCGCTCGCCATCGACTATGCCATTATTTTCTCCCATCGCTATCAGGACGAGATCGACCGCTTCCCAACGGAACGCGAGGCGCTGATCGAAGCGCTTTCCAAATCCATCGTTGAAATTTCCTCCTCGAGCCTTACGACGATCTCCGGTCTTGTTGCGCTGATGCTCATGCAGTTCCGGCTGGGCTATGACCTCGGTCTGGTGCTCTCCAAGGGTATACTTTGCAGCCTTATCACGGTATTTCTTCTGATGCCGGGACTGATCGCTTCCTTTTTCCGCCCGCTGCGCAGAACGACGCACAAGTCCCATGTGCCGGATATCACCGGCTGGGGACGGTTCCTCATGAAAACACGCTTCGGCTTTGTCGCGGTGTTTGTTATTATCCTTCCGCTTGCCATCTGGTGTTCGAGCCGGACGGAATATGCGTTCAACGACGCGGGCATCGACGAACTCAAATACTCCGAGAGCCGCGCGGCGGCGCGGAAGATCACCGGCACCTTTGCGAACGACACGACGATCGCCGTGCTCGTTCCGAGCGGAAACTACGAAGCGGAAAAGCAGTTCCTGCGCGACGCCGCGGAGCTCGACAATGTGAAGACCGTCACCGGGCTTGCGAATATCGAGATCGAGGACGGGAAAGTGTTGACGGATTCCTATACGCCGCGCATGTTCTCCATGCTGCTGAACATCGATTTTGAAGAAGCGGAAATGCTCTATGCCGCCTACGGCGTGGAGAACGGGCAGTATCAGCCGATCTTCGGCAATGCCGAGACCTATTCCGTGCCGCTCATCGATATGTTTCTGTTCCTCTTTGAAAAGATCGATCAGGGCATCGTGACACTCGATGCCGATTCGCAGGAGACGCTGGACAGCCTCCGCGGTGAGCTGGAACGCGGCGAAGCGCAGCTTCGCGGCGAAAACTGGGACCGTATGGTCATCACGGCGGACGTACCCATCGAGGGTGACGAGAGCGTCGCGCTCGTAAACGCACTGCGCTCGCTGGCCGACGGACGCTACGGAGAAGGAGGGTGCCTCGTCATCGGCGACGTGACGAGCGCCAAGGAGCTGGCGGACACCTTCAACGGCGATTCGCTGCTCATCAATCTGCTCACCATCGCCTTTGTTTTCATCATCCTGATTTTCACCTTCCGCTCCGTGGTGGGCGCGGCGCTCCTCGTGTTCGTCATTCAGGGCAGTATCTGGATCAACTTTACGTTTCCGTACCTGACACATACCCGCGCGTCATTCGTCACGAATATGATCGTCTCCGCCATTCAGATGGGGGCGACGATCGACTATGCCATTGTTATCATGAGCCGGTATCTGGATCTCAAAAAGCTCCATACGCCGCAGGAGGCGATGGCGCGGGCGGTCAACGAGAGCTTTCCGACCGTTATGACCTCCGGCACCATCATGACCGTTGCAGGCATTCTGATCGCATACCGCGTGTCGGACGTATACATCGGCCACATCGGTCTCGCTGTTGGCCGCGGCGCGCTTATATCGGTCATCCTCGTTTTGAGCGTTCTGCCGCAGCTCATCGTGCTGCTCGATAAGGTCATTGAAAATACAACATTTCGGAAAAAAACGACGACGGGAGGTGCCGTGGAATGAAACGATGGATCGCAGCGCTGCTGAGCACGGTGCTGCTTCTTTCCGTGTCCGGCGCGGCACTCGCCGCCGACCCGGATACCGTTGAGATATCCTCTGCCGAGGATCTCGCGGAGCTTTCCGCGTTGTGCACGTCGGACGCATGGTCGGAAGGGAAGACGATCGTGCTCGCGCGCGACATCAGTCTCACCGGCTGCGATTTTTCGCCCATCCCGCTGCTGTCCGGAACGTTTGACGGCCGCGGCCACAGCATACTCGGCATATCCCTTGATGGCGACGCCTCAACACAGGGGCTTTTCCGTATGGTGCTGAAAACCGGCGTCGTAAAAAATCTCACGGTCTCCGGCACCCTCCACGCAACCGGAAACGGCGAAAACATCGGCGGTATCGCCGGGGTGAACTACGGAGCGATCGAAAATTGCCGCTTTGACGGGGATATTCTCGCGCAGGCCGCGGCGGGCGGCATCGTCGGGCTGAACCAAGAGGGCGCTCTCGTGAGCGAGTGTAAAACTTCCGGCTCCATTTCAGCTTACCACCGTGCCGGCGGCATTGCGGGCGAGAACCGCGGCGTGCTCAGCGAGTGCGAAAACCGCATGAGCGTTAATACGGATTATATCGCGGTCGAGAAGCCCGACCAGAAAAAATCGTTTGATATTTCCACGCTTACCCTGAACGAGGAAACCGTCATTGATATCACGGATCTCGGCGGTATCGCCGGGCTGAATACCTCCGTTATCAAGTACTGCGACAACTACGGCGACGTGGGATACCCTCACACGGGTTATAACGTCGGCGGCATTGCCGGACGCCAGAGCGGCCGCATTCTTGGCTGCACAAACGCCGGAGGGGTCACTGCACGCAAGGACGTCGGCGGCATCGTCGGGCAGGTGGAGCCGTATACCTCGTGGAACGTTACCGGCACAGGTCTCGGCGAAGTGCAGTCCCAGCTTTACCGGCTGGAGAGTCTGCTGCGCACGACGCTCGGCGATTTCGGCGATTCACAGGCCGAAGCCCGTGCGCTGATGCAGCAGATCCTTGAGCTGCTCGGAAACTGCAGCGATATCATCGGCGGAATGTATCCCGACATTCCGTGGCCGACACCCGGCGGCGACGGCGGCAGCGATACCGGAGATGCCGGCGGGGGGAGCGACAACGGAGACGCCGGCAGCGGCGATGACTCCACCGGCGGATGGATCGATCCGGGCAGCGGCTCGATGGACGATCTCTCCGATAATCTTCAGCAGATCGTACGTCTTCTCGGCCAGATGACGGACGTCTTTACGAGCGACGCCGTGATCGAGGATATGCAGAACGTCCTCTCCCAGCTCATGAACGTCTCTTCGGCGATCATGAGCATGGCGTACAGTCTCGGCAATGCCTCGGTTCAGCTTGAGGACATTTCCGACACCGACGATGACGATGAAGCGCTCTGCCTCATCGCGCAGTGCGCCAATACAGCGTCCATCACTGCCGATACGAATGTCGGCGGCATCGCGGGAAATGTGTCACTCGATATCTCCTTTGACCGAGAGGATCAGCTCAACATTTCCTCCACGCTGATCGGCAGCGGGAAATATGAGATTTTTGCGCGCATTTCGTCCTGCGAAAACAGCGCTTCCGTCGCGGCCTCCAAGTCCTGCGCCGGCGGTATCGCCGGACGAATGGATTACGGTCTCGCGGTCGGCTGCTCCGCGCTCGGTGAGGTGACAACGGCGGAGGAGTATGCCGGAGGCATCGTCGGACACAGCTCTGCCGCCGTGAGGAATTGCCGCGCACGCGTCAATCTCTCGGGCAAACGGTATGTCGGCGGCATTGCCGGGCTCGGCAAGGACATCTCCTCGTGCAGCGTCATGCCGCACTTTGAGAATCGCGCGGAGCTCTGCGGCTCCGTGGCGGGCTATGCCGACGGTACGATCGCCGAAAATCTCTATTCCGACTCCACGGTCGGCGGTGTGGACGGCTTCAGCTTCACCGGTCAGTCGGACTATATGGACTATGAGGATTTTGCGGCCCTTCCGGACACGCCGGACTTTTTCCGCAGCATCGGAGTGACGTTTGTAAAGGACGGCGTGACGGCGGAGACGGTCGAAGTGCCCTTCGGCGGCAGGATCGCCTCGGTCCCCTCCGTCGCGGATGAGGACGGAATGTACTGGCAGTGGAACGACTTTGATCCCAACGAGGCCGTATACTACAGCCGGACCGTCGAGGGGGAGTATATCCGGCCGGTCACAACGATCTCGACCGGCGAGGACGAGCCGCTGTTCCTTGCGGAGGGCACTTTCCGCGACGGGCAGACGCTTCTTGCTGTGCCCTTTGTGCCGGATGCGGAAACGCTCGGCATCGATGCGGCGTCCATTCTCGCGGCATACACGGTGCGCGTTTCCGGCTATTCCGAGCCTCTCACCGTGCGCATGCTTACCTCGGCGTCCGGGAGTCTCTATACACTCTCGGAAGGCACGCTCACGCCGCTTTCGCTCACCCGAGACGGCAGCTATATTGTTTTCCGGCTGGACAACGGCGCATCGATCGTGTACCTTGCGCAGGAAACCTCCCGTACCGGCTGGATCATTGGCGGCATTGCGGGCGGCGCTGCAGCCGCTGCGGCGGTCGTCCTCATTATCGTGCGAAAAAGAAGAAAAAAGACTTAACAAGTTCTTGACGAATTCTTTATTTCCCTGTATTCTTTATATGTATTCTCTCCGGCGGTACGTCCGCACAATCCGCCGGGGAGACGTATTTTGTAAAGCAGAAAGGTGAAATGAGAGTGGAATTACTTCATTGGGCGGAGAGTGTATTAAAGTATCTTGTGCAGTTCGGGATCATTCTTCTGGAGGGAACGGGAGCGGTCATTCTCCTGTTTTCCGGCGCGAAGAGCGTTGTCCGACTTTGTAAAAATCAGCCGCATGCACGGCTCTCCATGGCGCAGGGCATTGCGCTCGCGCTGTGCTTCAAGCTCGGCGGCGAGGTGCTGCGCACGGTGATCGTGCGCGAGTGGAGCGAACTTCTTGTACTCGGTGCGATCATTTTCCTCCACGCGGCTATGAGCATCCTCATCCATTGGGAGATCAAGATGGAGGAGAAGCGCCTGTCCGCCATGAGCGACCTTACCGACTGATACATCAAATTAAAGAAGCTTCGTGGTTATAAAAATCACGAAGCTTTTTTGTAGCCTTATTTTTGTGATGCACAAAAGCAGGTCTTTGTCCGAACAAGCTCTTGAAAATCTCCGCATTGTCTGGTAGAACCATTTAATTTAAGCACTAAAAGGAATCAAGGCGATCAACCAGAACAAAGAAGGAGGCTTTTGCACATGAAGAGAAAGAAAATCGTATCAACGCTCCTTGCGCTGCTGCTTCTCGCCAGTCTGCCCGTGTCGGCGCACGCGGCGACCTGGGACATCGGCAAGGGCGACATCACCGTAAACGCCGAGAGCGGCGGGCAGACGGTCAGGCAGGGAGGCGGAGCCGCTGTACCGGACAGCGCGCCCGTCATTACGGGAACCTCTAAGGAAAACAACGTCACCATCAACGCGGATAGCGGTCAGACCGCAAGCGTCACCCTCTCCGGTGTGAACATCGACGTGCGCGATAAGGGCAAGGCCGCCGTTTCCACCACCGGCGAGGGCAATGTCAGCATCGAGCTGGACGGCGAAAACACGCTCAGGAGCGCCAACAATCATGCCGGCCTTGAAAAGAACAACGGCGGCAGTCTGACCATCGCGGACGAGGACAAAAACGGCAAGCTGACCGCAGAGGGCGGCATCTATGGCGCGGGCATCGGCGGCGGTTTGTATCGCAAAGGAAATAACATTACCGTTTCAGGCGCTGCGAAGCTGAAGGTGCAGGGCGGCGTTGAAGACGATCATACCGGAGCGGGCGCAGGCATAGGCGACGGCGGCAGCCGCTCGACAGGAAGCGATTGGGGCGTAAGCCCGGTACCCGGCGCAGACTTTACCGGAAGATTAGCCACGATCTCACGCTTCCCGTTTTCCAACTCCTTGACCAGTGTAGGCCAGTTGATACCGGTCTTTTTTCTCTCATTCATGAGCAGTTCCCCAGCTTGAAAGGCCTTCTTGTGTTCGAGTGGGATTTGGACGATGTACTCTACGCCCTTCTCGATGTGTGTGACCACCTGCGCGATGTTGGCATACTGCATTAGTTGGACCAGGTAGCCTTTCACATCCACATTCGCCGTCTCTTCGGTCAAGACCAGAACCTTCCCATTGACGACCTCCAAGTCGCCACTGTTTTCCGTAATCATCTGTCCTTTACCTTTCACAAGGCCCGTTCCATGATTATTCTCTGTCGACATTCGCTCCTCCTTCCGATACGACAAACACTTCCTGCGGCAGGTGCTCCAAGGCAATCCGGCAATCTTCAATCTGCTTCTCCTGCGCCTCAATCTCCGCTTGGAGTTCTGCGATGGTGCTTTTCCTCTTCTCGATGATTTCTTCACTCTCAGAAATTTTGTCGTTGAGCGTCTTCCGGACATCCTCAGCTAGAATCTCCAGATCTTTCTTGCTTGTTGCCTTACTAGCAACGACGCTCCCCAAGATCCCGACCACAACTGTCGTGATTGCGAGCATCGAGTTGGTAGCAAGCATCCCTGTAGCGAGCCCGGTGTACTTTGCTGAGGATCGCAGGAAGCGGTACAAATCATCTTCCAACACTACATTCCCGTCCTTGCGGGAGGACTGCGCTGCCTTGAGCTTTCCAGAACGGATCCACCTACGAACTGTCTCGGGATTCTTGCCTACCAGCTTTGCTACGTCAAGCACAGTATAAGAGTTCATGACCATCTCTCCTTTTAAGCAAATGGATTATACTACCGTAACACTACTTTTTCAAGTGCGATTTTTGTAGCCATAAAGTATTTGCAATCGGTTCAAAAAGAATGAACTCCGCGCATACTCTGCACGGTTCTAAAGCCGGGCCCGAACATTTGAAAATGCAAGGGCACATGTCTGAACGATTATTCCCATAGAGGAATACTTTCTCGCGGGAAAGTGGTCTCAGCAACACCCTTCTTCAATAAAACGGACACAAGAAAACACTCCCGCTCACCACAAATAGGGGAAGAGGGAGTGTTAATTAATGGTTTCAGATTCAATGAGATCCTATTTCACTTTTTCCTTCAGCCTATCAAGTACCCGGACCATAGCAAAAGTGTCAAGGCCACAATACTTAAGAAGATTCGCCCGGCAGGACATCAGTTCTTCCTGGTTCATTTTCTGCATAATGGCAAAAGCGGCTGACGCTTCCGACCCGTTGTGGACACCTTCAAGATTATGATAATCCAAAGCAGGATCGTCAGGGAATAGTGCCGGCAGTACATATTTGATGGAGTATGAGCCTTGCATGGCCTTTGTGTAGTACTGCTTCTTCTGAAACGGCACCATTAGATCTTTAATGTTGCCATAAATATCCATTAGATGGTCGGCTAGATCCGGATAGAGTTCAGCCAGTTCTTTTATTCTGGCCTTCTCGAAGGTCATATTGTACGCCAGTGTACATACCCCAAGAGGAATATCCGCGCATAACTGCTCCGCAAGCTCCCTTCTGGGATCCTTTCCGGGCATGGCGAGGAACTCTTTATGGTGCAACGGTCCACCTTCCTATTCAAAATAGTGAAGCGAATACTGAAACACAATCTGGTCATATGGCCTGGAGTTCTCATAGAGCGGGATGGCCGGTTCAAATGATTCAAAATCAAGGAAATAAAGTGGATGGGTTAGTGTGTCAAGGAATTCCTTAATTTTGTCGGGTTTAATGTGGGCATCGGTATCTTCTAGCTCATACTGGAGTTGCATCTTTTGCCCGGGATTTAGTTTTGCTTTATTCAACAGGTCTTCAAATGAAACAATTCCCTGGGCATAGTACTTGATCTTTGTTTTCTTCTGCATTCCGGATACATCAAACACGTTCAGCGGAGGAAGCGCTTCAGTGCAGTGTTTCCAGAACCCACAATCATACGGGGACCAACAGTGTAAACCGATGTCAAGGCAAGGCTCCTCTGGATTCAGAATGCATGCCTTGAGCGTTTGAACCCTCTCATGTACATTTCCCTGCATCTGCCTTGCCATGCCCGTCAGCTCTTCAATGGCAAACAGCTTTTCATTCTCCAGTTCCCTGCCTCTAATGTATTCTCTGTTGATATGGACAAGACAGGCTTTCTCAACATGGTACCCGAGCCGTTCAAGCACATACATTTGATATGCGACATCGTGGAGATGAATATCATGCACAGAAGTGGAGCTCTTTACTTCGTACAGCTCTAAGTTCCCTCCGCCAAGGTTTCTTAGGATGTCAACGCTACAGAACAATCCGTCATAAGTGAAGGAAGCCTCAGCAATGTTCTGCTCCTCCGAGGCAAGTAGGTTATCGGTTTTACGGATCATCTCAGAAAGCTCCCCATACGGAACCTCTGTGAAATTCCCAAAGAGGCCCATTGCCAAATCTCCAACTTCACTTCCTGAATCTAGAACGGATTGATTCATGACAGACTCATCGAAGAGTTCAGGATGGTGCTTTTTCAGCCAGAGCATTTTGGGACACTGAACGCCGTTACAATATAGCGTTTTCGAGATGTTTGTTATGTTTTTCATACCGTAAGTCTTAATTGTTACGCAGTTCGTGATTGATTGAAGACAAGCGAATGTATATACCGATATAGGGTCAGAGCTTTATTGAGCCTGTTTCTCCTTCAGGCGTACTTACATTGAAGTACAATCTTAGATTAACTTCATTCTCAGAAACAGGTTTGCAATCGACGCTAATAGAAAACGGGCACTCCTCAATACCATCGTATGTCTGTCGGCCGACCTTCCAAACTCTTGTAGTGCTCAATTTTCCATTCTTTTTTCTGATCATATGATTAGCTGCCTCTTGTAAAGCCTCTTGGAAGCCCACGCTCAAATCCTGTGAGAAGAGCAAAAACTCCTTGACTATGGATACAACAGATTCTCTGCACCCTGCGAAAACCCTAAGGTCCCTGTTCCCATAGGGCAGTCTTCGGAAAAGATAACTTTCCGCATCTGCTGCACTTACGTCGTCTTTATATGCAATATCTGAAATGCACGAGATTAAGGAGAAAACTTTTTCATATTGCTCTTGAAAAAGGTTCCAAAGGAACGTGATCTCCAATCCGTCTACAGCTATGAAAGAGGTTTGTGTCGGAATGACTGGTACCAGCTGATAGTTGCCATCTTGTATAGGTTTTAGGCAAGGGAAGTCCTTCGGGTCAATGGTTTCCGGAAGGATCTGTATCGCATTCCCTGCAAATTCGATCTGCCTTGTTTCTTTTGCAAGTGCATGGCAAACGTCTGATTCAGAATGAAAAGCAGATGACTCCTCTGTTCCGGTCCAACAGATTTCGTTCCGGGAGTTGTGTAAGCTGTATCGCCATGTACTTAAATACATGGGGGCATCTGGTTCTCCATCCTCACCGTTTACGAGATCTTCATCTAAAGAAAAATCAATATCATCTGGTTCGTAAGGGCTATCCCTATAAATGTGGAACACTATGCTTGCTTCTTGCAGCGTATCGGAGACTTCCAGCCAGTGGCCTTTCAAGTCTTGGACAAACCCTGTTTCTCGATACAGTTTTCCGGAAATTATTCTTACTACATCTACAGGCGTTTCGGGAAATCCTTCAAGAAGCCAGTCAATAGTAGATTTTTTTGTCTGAATCATGTCTTGCGACAGGCCGTGTTTTTCCATGAGTTGATTCAAAAGCGCCCCTGTAACAGACATCTCATACTCGATATGGTAATACGCATTTTTAGGGACCAATTCATAAAAAGCTTTCACCTAGTACCCTCCCGTCTGTTGTTATGTGATTCCATTATAGAAGAAGTGCTGTCCAATAAGCAGTACAATGCGCTGAATTTCATCCAGAAGTCAGAGATTATTTCCGGCGGTGTGCAAAGTCCTGAATATTGGACAGCGGATATGGTAACATATAGCCACAAATCGAAAGGAGGCTCTATATGAGACCTATTACTTACGTTCTTTTGACCCTGCTTGCCCTGATGATTGGGGGAAAATTTTATTTCACCATGCTCAGGAAAAAAGTGCGCTTTATTTGCATTCGCTCTGAGTTTCTTCCCGAAGGTTTTCTGAAAGAGATTTGTCCGCATATGAGAGAAACTGACCTCCACATTCCGGATCAGGAGACCCTTAGAACTCTATCGTGCTCTGAGAATCGTTTTCTGGAAATCGCGGAATACGCAGATCCTGACGCACCGAACCAGGCAGTACTGTTCATTGAGGATAGCAATATTGTCTTGGTTTCAGCAGGGGTTGCGGCCCGAATTGTCAGAGGCGACAAGCGGCTTGCGCGCAAGGTTGCCCGCTGGACAGAAACAATTGGATGCGCTTATGTAATTATTGCGAATTTTGGATTAGCAAAATACAGCAACAACTGAAGACGTGCTTGCGCAGATGCGTTATCTTGCTGTCAGGCAATTATAGGCTTGATGTGGTTTCCATCGGCCGAAGTAACGACTTCAAGCCTTGTCGGAATGATCTCAGATAGTTTCTCAACGTGGGAGATGATTCCAACTAAACCATGGCTTTTCTGAATGCCCTGGAGAATACTCATAGCGTCATTAATGCATTCAGAATCAAGGGATCCAAAGCCTTCATCGATGAACATTGCGTCCAGTCTTGTACCGCCGCTCTGTGCTTGCACAACAGTCGATAGACCAATGGCAAGGCTCAAAGCCAGGAGGAACTTTTCTCCACCAGAAAGCGTTGTAACACTTCGCTTTTCACCGTTACTTGTATCCAACACGTCAAGCTCAAGACCTGCTTTGAGGGCTCTGCCGGATGACTCATAGCGTCTATAAAGCTGGTATCTGCCACCGCGGACAGTCTTTAAGAGTTGATTCGCCGCGACTGTGATGGATGTAAACATGATTCCAAGCACATATCGCTGCAGACTCAGGCCCGTGCTGGAGTTAAGTTTTCTCGTAAAATCGGTATTTGAATCGGCAATTGTTTTTTCAACCTGATACTTCTCCCAGCGCTTAGAAAGTGACTCATACAGCTTCTGCATATCCTTTGATTTTTGAGAAGCAGTGGTGAGAGTATCATTTTTTTCTTTCCAGGCACTCTCAGCGTGAGTTTTAGCATCCTGCAATGCCTTCATTTCCGGGGCTACGAGGCCATCGGTCTTCTTTTGCTGTTCATCAAAGGCCTTTTGTGCGGTTCTTAGATCAGCATCATAGGTTGCAATCGCACTTCGCTCCGAAACAAGGATTTCTTTGTCCTTCAATGAGGCCACAAACGCCGCTTCATCCGAGAAACCTTTTTCAGCGAGCGCCGCGGCCCACTTTTTGGCTTCAGCGACCATCTTCTCTCTCACAGATGACTCTTTTGAGAGAGCATCAGTTTTTCGCTGCTTTGCAGCACTAAGCGCGGATGTAGCAGCGTTGATGCCGTCTGCTACGGTTTTTTCTGCCTGCTCAAAGGCAGATATTCTGCCCTCAACCTTTTTGATCTCAGCTTCCAAAGATTTCGAATCATCGATACCATCGAAAGTATTTTCAAGCGAAAGCTCATATGCAGTCTTTGCGGCGATCAGGACACTCTGGGCTGCAGCAAAGGCCTCTGCAGCATTCGAGTTTTTGCCCTCCGCATCATCCATCACAGTCTTAGCAGTAGTGAGCGTCTCACTTGTGTTCTGCATTGCATGGTTGGCGGTTTCTACATCATCCTCGGATACCGAAACACCTTCAGGAAGCACTGCTGGAGCAGGATGCTGTGTGCTTCCGCAGATAGGGCATGGGGTTCCATCCTCAAGCTTAGAAGCTAAGTTCCCTGCAATGTTTGCCGCATACTTCTTGCTTACATCAAGGTAGGCACCAACAGCATCATCGTTTGCCGTCTTGGCTTTCTCCCATTGACCACGAGCAGTTTCATACGCTTTTTTTGCGTCATCGGCCGCTTTTTTCTTTTTCTTTTCCTCTTTAGCGGCATCCTCCGCCGCTTTTTTCTTTTCGCCTATTCCGGCATAAACCCCTCTAGCGTCCTTGAGCCTGATGAGAGATTCTTTATCTGCTTCATAGGAAGCCCTACCGGCATCATGCAGGTCTTTTGCCTTTCGAGCGGCTTTATCCGATCTCTCGGCTTCAGACAGGGCAACCTCTGCATCTTCTAAATCCTGCTTGGCAGTATCAGCATTATCTTTTTCACCGGAATATGCTGTATATATCTCCCGGATGGCATCTGCTGCTTCAGACAGCTTCAAAGAGTTTCGCCTACGACTAAACTCTTCTGCCTGCTGTTTGAACGATTCTAATTTCTTGCGGCAGTCTTCCAGAGCAGTGAAAACCTCATTGTCTTTTATGGCGTCTTCGTAAGCCTTTGTCGTTTGTAGCTTGAGCTGTTCTGCATTCTGAACATCCGTTGTGAGAGAATCAACCTCTTCTTCCAAAGCAGCGATTCTTTCTTTCAACTCATCGACAGAAGTGCATGCGTAAACACGCAACTGGCCTTGTATATCTGCCAGCTCTTTTTCCAGACGCTTAGTTTTCTCGTCAACTTTTGCCTTTACACCAAGGACAATGTAATTCCACTTGTCTGCATGAAATAGACTGGTAAGGATTTTTTCCTTCTCCTCAGAATTGGAAACAAGCAATCTTTCAAATTTACCCTGGGGGAGCATAACGACCTGGCAGAACTGATCATACGTGAGGCCGAGGATTTCCTCGGCTTTTTTGTTTACAACAGTCGCCTTCGGATTCTGAAATATGGGTACAAACTCGTCATTTTGAAGTATCTCACACCCATCTTCCTCTATCAGATTCTTCGTGCCATACCTCAACTCACGATGGAATCTGTATCTATTTCCATTGCATTCAAAAATGTATTCTACAATGGTCTTATCCGCCTTTTTTGCCGATTTACAGCGCATCACTTCGATTCCCTGACGGAGACCACCGCTGGATTTGCCAAACAGAGCATAGCAGATCGCGTCTAGGATGGTGGTTTTACCTGATCCAGTTTCTCCACAAATAAGGAATATCCCATTGTTGCTAAGTTTCTCGAAATCTACAGTCTGTTCTTCCATATAAGGACCGAAGCATTTGAATCGTACAGAGATCGGTTTCATCCCAAGTCCGCCTCCTCTCCAATGCTCTTTACTACTTCTTTGTAGAGATTAATCTGATCCTTGCTCGGGGTGAAATGATACTGCTCCTCAAGAAAGCGTATCATAATATCCGTCTCATCGAGCTTGGTAAGCTCGTCAATCGTGATGCTTGTCTCAGCACCCGAACCTTCATAAGCCATTCCGTAGAGTTCCAGGATACATGGAAACTTTTCCCTGAGTTCTGAAAGCAGTTCCAAGCTGGCGATTCTGTCTGTAACAGTGACCTTCAGGTAGCAGTTCTTAATACTGTCCATTATTCTGATTTCTTCATATGTCCCGGAAAGGCTCTTCCTGTCATGAAGCATGTTGAGTGCGACCGATGTGATCTCTTTTGAGTTCGTATCGTAAATAAGAACCTGCTTGACCTGAGTTTCCTCGGCGCCGAAGGAATACTTGATAGGGGACCCAGAATATCTTATCGTCTCCGTGATTGCCTGCGGCTTGTGAATATGCCCGAGAGCGACGTAGTCGAACCCGTCAAATACATCTTTAGATACAGAAGTCGCTTGCCCGACCTGAGCCGCGCGATCTGAATCCGAGAGTTCTGCCGAAGCGATAAACGCATGTGAGACGATGATGTTTACCCGTGAGGGATCCATCGACTCTCGGATGTGGTCACAGAGAACTTTTGTAGCCGCCTCTTGTGAGGGAATTTCAGATTTCTTATCTGGGTAGAAGGCAATGACTTCGTCCCGATTGAAGAATGGAATTGGATAGATATCTGCATTTCCAATAGAGACAGGCCGAATATCCTTAACGATCTTTCCGGATACATACAGTCCCGCCATCTCCAGAAGTTCCCGACCAGAAGCAAGCCGTGCCCCGCTATCGTGGTTGCCAGCAATAACAATCATCTTTTTCCTGAGTTCTTTGCAGATTTTGGTGATAGCACTGCTGTAGAGTTCAATAGCCTCGGCGTTTGTCACGCTGCTGTCATATATATCTCCGGCACATATCACAGTATCGACGTCATATTCTTCGATAATCGAATAGAGTTGGTCAAGGAAATACTGCTGATCAACGAGCATCGTTCCAAGCTTCAACGGCATCCCGAGATGCCAGTCAGATGTATGTAATATTCTCATTGGCCGGTGTCCCTCCTCAATTTGCTACGGTTGAGATAACTTTGAGATGATTCTGTTCTAGTCCCTATCCAAGAAAAGTACTTCGTTTATTATACCTATGGCAAAACCGTTCTCAAATCGGCACTATTCACAGGCAATCTTCATTTTGCCGCCTTCGATAACTCTGCGGGTTATGTTGTGGAGCTATTTCCTCAGAATTTCTTATTCATAAGGCACAATGGCAAGAATCTCACTAACTTGTGTGACAGTGCAACAGTCGCCATGAGCAAGATTATTTCGATAGTCCCTGAATCGTCTTATTTCTTCCCTTTCAGCTTTGCTTAAAGACTTCAAATAGTACTCTTCATTGATATTGGTTAGTTTCATAGCGTAGAAAAGTGTGCCCCATTCAAAATCATATGGATTAACTATTGACTCGCCATACTGCCTTATTTCTCGCACACTAATCATTGCGGTAAGGTCGTGCTTAATTCTCTCAATAAGGTTTATCCGTTCTGCTTCGACGACAGGGAATAGGACTTGCAACTGTGCTTTCCATATCCGTCTTTCAATTTGGGAAGTGCATTTGTGCCGAACAAGAGACAAGATGTGACTCGAGCCGTCCGCGGCTCCCCGGCGCGAATAATCGGGGTCTTGCGCTATTGCCTCAAGAACTCTTATCGGATCGGCTGTTTGCTGCGCATATTCATTTAAGAAATACTCAGCTATCTCTGCGTCAGTTTCACAAAGGCATGCCGCAAGGGCGGATAAATATCGTTTCCATACTTCTGAAATGGTCGGCATACGGTCCAACAAAATACTGTTAAAAAGTTGAAGATTGTTATCACTGATATAAGACGAATAATCGATTTCTTCAATAGTGTTCTGCTTTACGTACTGAATACTATCGCGTATTTCCAGTACGATTCGACCGTTTTTCGGGCAGCAAGCATTAAACGCCAGCAAAAAATCTCTCCATGGCTTTATCGTCTTTTCGGTAATCCCTTTCACCCACAGCACGTCATTTTGGAGTACATTTTTCTGAACGATATACTGTGTGATACTCTTTCCAGACTTTTTACGGTATTGCCTTGCGACATCCCCCAGGGCAAATCTTTCGAGAATGAATGCGTCAATCTCCGTGTTTTCCTCGACGTCTTCTTCTGCATCGATAGGAATTATTGAAATCTCAGCATAGTCATACTGCTCCCGTAATTCACTTTGAATTTCCTGGCGCATCTCATGTCTCCAAGGGAGGTCATCCGGGACCTTCACGATGACAGAAGCCTCAAGAAGACGTTCTGTCACATTGGAAACGAAGGTTTTAGGACCGGTTATTTCTTGCCACCAAATCTGTGATGATTCCTGCATTATTCCGTCTCCTCATTTTCCAGGACGATTTCATCCAGAAGTGAATCACTGTCAGTCCCAATAATGTTCAAGAAGGATCGCCGTCTTAAGCAATAGCCTTTTGTTTCTTTTACACGATTCAAAATGCCCATCTCAACCATTTCGTCAAGCAAATTGACCGCAGAGTTGTAGTTGCAATCTTCAAGACAGTGGATGCCCAAATCTTTTGCGTAATCGATTATGTGAGCCGCACTAAACCCATCTCTGCTTGTTTCAGGTACATCGTTCTCAAAGTACAGTAGTGCTATTACACGGGCGAGCATAAAGTATCGCTTGTCCAGTTTGAGCGAAAGACGGAATTTTTCTTTGATGCTGTTGTTAAGATCATTCGACGTCATGATGGCGCTAAGTTGCTTTTCTTCAAGAGTAAACGGAGGATTCCCGCTCTTTGCGCTGAAGTATTCCCCATACTGCAACGGTACTGACTGAACCAGATTATATCCAAAGAATTGCAGAATTCCGGGATAATAATTCGTGTTGGTAAGTATCGTTTCCAGGTGAGGATATCGATTAACCTGGAATCCAAGATACATTAGCGGTCTGGAGATAAGCTGCAACGCATCGTTGGGAGAGAGAGGCTTGATGCAGAGCGGCGTGCCAAGCTGCCCAAACACTCCATTACGGTCCGTTGCATTCTTTGTCCTGTAAACATTATGAAGGCCAGCAAGGACAAACTTGAAGTCATTATGCGTCTCTCTCTTCAAATCAACGAAAGGTTGAAGTTGCGTATAGTTGTTTCCACTGATACTTTCAAGAAAATCATCCGCCTCATCTATTAGCAGAAGCAAAGAGCGAACCACGCCTTCTCTAAAGAGGGCGCTGAGTTGGTCTGCCAGTGCCTTTATACTATCGACATCCTTCAATCTTAGTCCGGTTTTCTTGTTAATGTCAGAGAGTATTCGAGTGACAGCCTCTTTTTCAGACGTGAGCTTAATAATGTTGGTATAGACGGCATAATGGCTATCCTCGGGCTTCGACCGAAGACTCTCAGCCCTTTGAAGTAATGCTGTTTTACCTAATTGCCTACCACCGTAGACCACGCAAGCACCTTGGGGATCAAGGATTTTTTGGAGTTCTGAGACTCTTCCACAGAACATATCGTCTGCAGTCGGGCCCCCATCGAATACAAACGGCTGATATCGGGTAAACGGTAAAGTACACTTAAGAAATGCGGGAAGCCGTTCGGCGCTGGTTTTCAGGGCAAGAAAAACAGCAAGCACCTGGTCAATAAGAAGGAAGGAATTTTGCCCTGATGTTGATTTGTGGAAATACTCCGCCACAGCTCTTCGATCTGCCAAGGCAAGAGGATAGTCAATAAACACGATTGTGTTTTCCCCAAGATTCATGCTGTTGACCTTGGTGACAATCTCAGTTGGATCGTTCTTTCCATATAGCACAAGCACGTTAATCGGGTTTTTAATTTGTGTGCCAAAGGCAGAGATAGGGTGCTGGTAATCAGCTTGATTTCGAGGGCTGCTCTTTACTGTTGCCTTAAAGTGCTCAACCCTTGTGGAGTTCTTAACCTTGTTGACGTTTTGCACATCAAGTCCAAGCTGCCAAAGAAGTTCCCGAATATTCGCCTCAGTTGTGTTGCCTTTTGCATAAGGCCAGTTAGTAACAAAGCTTAGCGCTGATTTCTCATATCTATCTGTCCATCCAGAGGGAAACCGAGCCGAGATATAAGTTTTTGCAAAGCTTCTGAAGTTTCCGCCTCTGTTCGCCTTTTTGCTGCATTCAGCAAATATGGGGTTATATACTTCCGGGCTGATAAACTCTTCAAAGGTTCGTTCTTCGTTCCTAAGTAGGTTCGTTTCAGCTGATAGTTCTCTCTCCCCGGCGTCAAAGCGGTTGAGATACTCTTCTGTCACAGCAAAATTCTGCTTTTCTTCTAAAAGCACTCTCGTCGCTTCAAGGAGCGGGCAGACTTCGCCCTCTGCGAGCTTTTCAAAAGCGCCTTCCAACCGTTTCTTCAGACTGTCTTTCCGTGCAGAGGATATTTCATCTATCTGTTTCTCAAGGGCTGTTAAGTAGGCTTTCCAGCAAGCAAAGTCCTCGCGATCATAGAACAGATCTCTGTACTCAAGCAATGCAGACAGTCTTTCCTTGTCCGCCTCGCTTATCCTATCGTTTGTATACGCGAACTCAAGTTCCTGCCTAAATTCTCTTTCGGCGGCATTTGCGCTATCACGTGCCCTGTTTAAGTCCTCCTTGTCAACAAAATACTCATCACTATCAGACTTCAAATAGCACCCCAGCATGCGGAGTTGCCTGTAGTTATCATGGAGATGTGAAGAGGAGTCAAAGATTATTCCGTCTTTGATTACATCGACGTCAAGGACTGGTGCCTGAATATGTTTGAGAACGTTTCTCCAGGGCTCGTAATACTTCACTTCGGCCATTTCTTTTTCGAGAACCGGCAGCCCGCTATCAGCCATTGAAATCAGTCCAGTAAACAAGATCCCGGAAAAAATACTTACTTCACTTAATGTATCTTTTAGCTCAAGTTTGGCTTTGATGCTTTGCAAAGACCAATACAAAACTGCAGGCCATGCATCTTGGTTGACTCTTGTGAGCACTGCGAGCTCTTTATCGATCTCTTTGACGAGGCTTGATCTCAGTGTTTTTATTGTATTTGCACTCACTTGGGCGGAATCATAGTCTGCATCGAGCCATTCTTTGATTAGTTCAAGGCGAGTCCAAAATGCATTATCTACTTGCGTGCGCGCTTTAGCTACAAGGCCGGTTCGATGTTTCCTGTTCTTTCGCCATACCTCTTCAATGAACTCGTCTATTTTGTTCTGACTGATTTTCCCATTTTCTTTACAGTAGTCCTGATAGATTCCCTCAACAAAATCACGTTCGGCAGATTTACCTTCAGAAATAAGTCTCATAGCCATACCTATTTCCGAATCCGGTCCAAAGCAATCAACAAGAGTTTCCTTATGTCCGGGAAGCCCAATAGTATTCGTTGTCGGTACTTCGATCAAGGACTTGGCCTGTGCAGCAATCCTGTTCAAATGCGCTTGCCTCTCGGCCTGATCTCCAAGAAGGCTGATGATTCTGCTGCTGAATCCCTCGGGAACGACTTTCCGAATTCCATTTAGCTTAATAAAAAGCCCCTTGTACTTCGGAAAAGATGGGAAAATCAAATCATAATTGTCAATTAACTGATCACAGACACTGTCCAGAGTATAGTCATATGGTTTTTGCGGTGCGAACATCGCATGGCTGAACGCAGATAGTTTTAGCGCTTCATCTTCTTCTGTATCTCCACCAAACAAAGAGGACAAGTTTTCCCCGGTGTAATCGAAGTCGCCTATCGGGATGTTTGTTGCAGAAAGAAGCTTCTGGTAGAGAAGATTGACCAAGACATTTTTCTTATCGAAGCTTGCTGATTTAGCCAACATCAAAGCATTAGCCAAAGCACGGTAGTTTTTGGCTTCAGCATTTTCTATGCTTTGCTCTCCAACAAGCTGTTCAATAGCATGAACAAACTCCTCGTCCGATGGCTTTTCAGTTTCAAGCATGGTAGCATACAATGACGGGCCTTTTTCAGCACTATCACTTTTGAAACTTACTGAATCAGTGCGCTGTGTGTTGTGAATGGTCTCGACACTGTCTACCTTTTTTTCGTTAATCATGGGCTCGTCCGCACTAGGCAAAGCCTCCTCCGCGGCTTCGGCTGCTTCACTTTCAGCTTTTCTTAAAGCAGTGGTACCTTCAGGAAGTACCAAGCTCCAATTTGCCTTATCCCAACAGTAGACTTTAGACTGATAGAAAATCAGGAGTCTGTCAGCAGATATATAAGGAGTCCAGTCAAGTGTGACGGAATCGTTAGCATTTGCAAGAACAAGCTGATCTATACCTGAAACCAACTCGTTTGGCAAAACAATGCTATAACGATGCAATTCATCTTTTATGGGCAGTTCAATGCTGAGTTCGCAGTCGTCATTAGCGGTAATTGAAGAAACAATACCCGCATGGGTAGGCGCATCAAAGAAGTTATGCGCTTCTCTTAAAAATTCAAACAAAGCATTGGTTCTGCTGTTCATGTATTGCAGATCTTCCAGCTTCATCTCAAGCTTTCCAATGAATCTGCAGTCACCAATACGCTGATCACTGACGCGCTTGACTTGTTTGATTACGGTGTCTTTATGCAGGCAGGAATACCCATATTGAGTAAAGCAGTAAAGATTATCATCTTCAATTTTATAGTGAGCAAGTATGTTCTTAGCTGTAAGCTGCTTTAACTGTTCAGATACGATACTTTCCTTGTCAGCCTCTTCCTCACCCGGTCTTTCGCCAAAGGTTACCAGAGAAAGCGGTGTTACAATTTTCTCCGATACCAGTCCAAAATATGAGATCAGGGTGATAATCTCACTGGTTTCTTTGGCTTTCCCAATCTTCCCAAGATCAGAAAGAAACACGTTTGCGCTAGGCTTTGCCTCTTTTATTCTGTTTTCTGCTTTTACAAGTGCAAATTCTTGCCTTGGTGGGGTGTTTACCTGATTTATTTGCTGGGGTGCTATGCGTTCCTCAACATGCTTTATCTCGGAAGTCGGAAGGAGCGCATATTCAACTCGGGTGGTGTCCTCGAGATTTAGCGCTGTGCCAATCTTCTCTCTATCAGACGCCGAAAGCACAACCACTGTAATTTTGGCGGGTGTTGAAGAGACTATCAATTTCCGAAGATAATAAATCTCATTGCGAGCGTTTCCCCGTGTAAAGAGGCCTGCGACAATGTAATGGACATCCATAGCATCTTGCGCGGGAGTAGTTTTTTCTGCCCAACACACGCAGGGATAATCCATGTCCTGTTCTACGCAAAGGAGATTCATGCCATTTGTTTTTCTGCTGCCCCTATTAAGAAATTGCTTAATGAGGTTTACTCTAGTGGAGAAAATATGCGTAGGGTTTCCCTGAGACAGCGCGAAAGCCTCTGGAAGGATGTTGGCATTCACAAATTCTTGCGAATTGAATCTGATGCTTGCGACATCCGGGATTTCCGTTCGCAGTTCATCAACGTACCCATCATAATGCTCCCACAGCGGGCTGAGTTCTTGAACTTCTGGCTCCGGCTGCGTGCCATCAAGACTTGAATCCTGGGGTTCTTCTTCCTTATTATCAGGCGAAGTTTCTTTTCTATCATCATTTTGCAGAGCGGGCTCTTCTTCCCCAGAGGAAGAAGAACTATCCAAATGCTTCAACAGTTCACAGGATCCATCAAGATAAGTTGAAACGTCTATGGTTTCATCGATAAATAGATCTCCGCGGTCAGCTGCCCTGGCAACAGATCTTCCTATTGCTTCATGGATGACATCATACACATCATCGGCTAGCCCATCGCTTTGCGATCTAACACTATCAATAACAAGGCCGAACGGATGTAGTTGCTCTTTTGCATCTTCGCCTCTGCATTTGCTGATTAAGAGCTGTTTTGATTCTTCGAGTTGGGCAATCACGTTTTCAGCTTCCGTCGATAAGTGGAGATAATCCAAAACAAGTTGCCGCTCAGCAATCATCTTGCGCTCGTTTTCAATCGCCGCAATTGCTTCTCGAACAGGTTCAATTCCCGCCTCCACGTCAATTGCCAATTCTTTTCCTGCCTCTTTGAAAGCTAACAGTTCATTTTTATAAGCCTCGAGAGAAGCCGACAACTGTTCAGCGTCTTCGCTGGAAATGAAGGCGCCACTTTGAATTACCTGAATAACCGCTTCTGCGCGTTCGCGGACATCAGTTGTATTGGTCTTAAGTGTTTCAAATTGTTCTTTGAAACTGTTGAAAAGATTGTCCTTCATTGATACCACACCTCATAGATTGCAATAATATAGGTGATTGAGAGACCTTGAACAAGCAACAACTTTCTGGTTTTTTGTCATATCCTCTGGCCAAACAAGAACTTCAGGAAACTCCAATCCCTTCGCTGCAAAAACGGAAAAGCATGAGATTGTCCCTTCTTTTTCTTCGCTGGAGTTTGTATCGATATAATTGAGCTGGCCCGCTCCGTTTCCCATGAGTTCACAAAGATGATCAAAAGCTTTGTGGTCTTTAACAATTACTGCCATGTTCGGAATAGCAGTAATCATCGCCTGTATACCCCCTTTGCTGGTCAACACTGTTGGCACCTGTTCTTTCCGGACATGCCCGCAGGCTTCCATCTTTGCCCCAAACATGTCTTTAATGAACTCGACGACCGCAGGCGTGTTCCTGTAGTTTTTGTTAAGTTCGAAAACGGTTTCTATGCCGGTTCCTTTCTGCCACTCGCTTATACCGCAATCTACATGCAGCGCCTGGTCGACATCTCCAAACACATTGAATACGGCTGCGGGGAACAGTTCATGGAGAGTCTCATAGTCTGCTGCATGCAAATCCTGACCCTCGTCTACACAGATGTATTCGTAGATGGGAAGATTCTCTGTTTTATTAAGGAACATATAGATTCGAAGGTAGAAGAGCAGATCGGATTTATACAAAATCCTCGTTTCTCTGCGGCGACCATTACCAAGATTTTCTATATCTACTGTCTTGATGCCACATTGTTCTTTGAGAGGGGCCAGCGCATTCCATATTTCCCTCTCAAAGACCGTGCTCTCAATTCTACTTAGGAAGAAACGAGAAGCTTCCATTGCCTCAATCCTGGCTTTGGTATGGTTCCTTACATTTTCGTCATTCGTATATTCTTGAAGCCGATGAATAATATCCTCAATCCTCTGTTCTGAAGAAGTGATAGTAGCACGAACTTCTTGTATACGATTCTCGTTTTCGTCAATTTCTTTTTGGTATGAACGCTCAAGGGCCACAACACTCTTTCCCTTTGAGAAAGAAGACAATTCTTGCTGACAGAGCTCTATATAGCTCCGCAGGAAAGCAGTGTGTTCTGAATCGCTTTTAAACTTGTCACCCCATTCAACTGTTGCGTCAAAGAATCTGGCAGCCTTAACAAGGTAGTCGTTTACCACACCCAAGGTGGAATACTTTATCTTTCCCCCGGCCAATGCTAATACTGCAGCATCAACATCAGTCTTGAGCAGTTCCTTCTGCTCAGCAATTCTCTCTAGCCAATCTGACAGCTCAGTTTCCGCCTGCACTAAATCTTCACGAAGATTTCTGAGCTGTTCTTTTTTTGCCAGGAGATCGTCACTTCTTTGAAGAAGTCTTTCCTGAGTCTTCTTGAGGGAAGCAATACTTTTTTCCAGCTGCTCAGATTCTTTTCTCATGTTGAGATAGCTTTCGTCTTTTGAACGTTCCATCTCTCTAAGGCTGACAGCCGAAATCTCACGATCTAATTTTTCGACGATGGAATCGATGGCTTTCGGCGAAAGTGGTTCGTCGAGCATCGGAATATTTAAGTATTCACATGCCTCGTCGACGTATTTGCGGATTGCCTTTTTTATCTCCGCACGAATTTTTTCTATTGTGCCACGACTATAAACCTGCCTTAAGTATTCATCTGGAAGATACTCTTCGGACAGTTCATATCGGTACTGGCGGTTCTTAAATCTATCATCAAGGCGGAACAGGAGTTCCCGGTAAAGCTCTGAGATAGATGTATTCTCCACCGATGATAAGCGAAATCTCCTCATCAGTTCGTCGGAATAGTTTCTAAACAGTTGAGAGGGGGTAATCAACAAGACTCTTTCCCACCCGTTTTCTGCAAGAACAGAGCGAAGAAAAAACAAGCGGTGAATAAGGCATTGGCTTTTCCCGGAACCGGCACACCCCTGAACCACAAAGGACTCATTTTGCGGGGTCTGGACAATTCCGTATTGTTCTCTTTGCAGTGTAGCAATTATATTGCGCAGGGTTGCGCTTTCCCGGTTTTCATCCAGTCTTTGAGCCAGAATGTCATCAAAATCAATGGTTTCTTCTTCAAAGAGAATGGAAGGGAAGAACTGCCTAACATCCTTGATGACACGTGAAGCAATAGTCACGTCTCTAATAAGCTCCGGTTTGAAAACGGTCCCTTTACCAGTTGGATTCTTTTGGTCAGGGACAGTAAAGGACGAACCGTTTTTAGCCTGATAAGCGCTAAAGAGTGCGCCGAACAGCTTTCGATGGGCGTCTTGACGAAAAGGGATAATTACCATCTCTCCGTCTTTGTTATAATCAATTGTACGGGCCTCGTCCAGATCGGGGCAATCGGTAAGAAGGCAATGGAGAGTATCATTGTCTGCCGGAATAGAGAGCTTAATGTGAGAGAAATAGGGCTTTTTATAGAGGCTATTATTCTCCTTGGAGACCGTGATTTGTTTGCGCCTCTGCCTTTCAAGTTCACTGGCAAAAGAAGAAACAAACTGAGATTCGTATTTCCCGGACTCTAAATCACGCTTTGCTTGTGACACTGCGCTATTTGTCTCTTCAATTTTTCTTTGAAAATGCCCGTAAACTAGCTCCTTTATCGCTTCCTCCTCGGCGAGTATTTGGTCTTTTGTAACATTTACTACAGCAGGCATCGACCTTCACCACCCAATCCTACTTTTTTCGACAATATTTTATTTATTATACCATGTCTGCTTCGACTTATCCAGTGTTTTAAAGACAGGGCAGCTCACAAATTTGTAGGACTACAATACATTTTGGACAAAAGCAAAAAAAGATATGAGAGATAGGGTCTCATGAGTTAAAGTTAAGTTGTCAAACCAACTTTACCGGAAGGAGAACATATGTCCTTAATGCGTCCGGTCATGCAGTCCGCCTCCTTCCGTTAGAAATTGTCGAAATCCTTCTGCCCGGCTATCCGCACGGTTTCCTTCTCTCCGTACTTGTAGTCGTCGTTCCCTTTCTCCGTCCAGATATCCAGAACCACACCAATGGTCAGGAGATCGAGGTCCCTCATAGACAGCCCGATCTCCAGGCATCGGAGCAGGAACAGCGGCGTCGTTATCTCCCGGGCGCCGGGATTCCGTTTTTTTTAGATTCGATGTCGGTGACCAGATTGGCACCCCACAGATCCAGAATCTCCGGCAGCAACTGGTAAATGGAGAACATCTCAAATTCATCCAGCCACTCCTCAATAGTGCCGGGGATAGTGGGATCGGCGTACCAGGCCATGATGTAGGCCACGTTTTCAAAGATCTCCAGATTCTCGATCTGCATCTCCTCACCGTCATCGGTCTTGCCCTTATAGGACTTTTCCAGTTTGGTGAGATCCTTGAAAATGTCCCGTTTGAACTTAATGCGGTAGAGCTGAGGAATAGCGGCAGAGGAACGGAACCGCACCTCCTTGCCGCTGACCAGAACCGTTTTCTCCTGCATGGCTTACTCCTCCGTCCCTTCGGATTCGTTCTCGATCGTGGGAACGTAGACAGCGCCATACCAACCGTCATAGGTAGCCTTGGCGGTGGCGTCACCGGTGCGGCTCTTGACCAGACCATCCTCACGGGGGTCAGCCGTCAGGTTCAGAGTCTCCGTGCGCGGTTCAATCGTTTCCTCCTTGGTCTGGGACTCAATGCTGGGACGGGAGGCGGCACAGTTGTAAAGAACATGGCGGATGCCGTGCTCATCGCCGTCAAACTCGAACAGCAGCGCGAACTTCACGCTCTCGGTGTTATCGGCCCGCTCGACCAGAACGCCGTTGCTGTCCAGAATCTCCTTGAGGATCTCCGTGCGGAACCACTCCGGAATCAGTGCGATCTCCAGGTCGCCACTGTAGCCGTTGTTGGCATAGGTACGGAAATACACAATGCCGTCCGCATAGAACGGAGAACTTTCGCCCTCGGCATCCAGCGACAGTCTGACCGCACCGGGGATGGCCTTCGGCGTCGTGTAGGTATAATTGGTCACGCCGTCCACGACCTCGGTTGTGAGCTTCGCGGCGTGAACGTTTTTCAGGTTCTATTTGACCTTGTTGCTCATGGCATTAAACCTCCAGTTCGAAAGAGCAGAGGACCTCATAGAGCCGTTTGCTCTCAATCCAGGCCTCGGCCTTGTCATAAAAAATGCCGTGCCCATCGAGCACGGTCTCCACCCGAGATTCGGTCTCCGGGTTCTTTTCATCGGTATACAGTTCGATGTGAACCATATCGACTTTGAAATATAACCATCCGTCTGCGGCAAAATTATTGCTGCCCGGATGGAGGAAGCAGATGAACGGCGGCGGCGGTGATTCTCCCTCGGCAAAGTGGTCATAGGCAAACGGAAGCCCGATCTCTTCCATCATGGCGATGATATTATCCATTCCGGATGCTCCTTTCAATCTCATGCTCCAGTTCCTCAATTCCATCCTGCTCCGCAGGAGCAATATGCGCCTTCCCGGAAACCATGCCGCCGTTGCGCTTAGCATGGCCATGTTCCAGAAAATGCGTCAGCATATACCGTGTTGGGGAATAAACTGTAATCTCCAGAGCGGTTGAGCTCTCCTTTACAGTTTTAGTGCGCCAGCTTTTGGCATACTTTCCGGATCTTGAGGGAGCACCGGCAGTGATTTCTTTTTTTACGGTATTGGCAGCCTTCTTTACAGCAGCTTTCACGCCGTCCGTAGTGATGTCCGCATAGTGTTCCAACTCACGCATTACAGCATCAGCCAGACCGTCAATGTTCACTCTCCGTCCCATCAGCGCCTCACTTTTCTGCAAAGCAGCTTGATGGATTTGTTCTTGCAGTTCATATGATTGACACCGAGAATATCGTAGAGGTCATTCTGATACAAAACCCTGTAGTTAATGTCTACTGAACAAACGCCAGTTTTCTTTGCAGCACCCAAGTATCCAGCAATGCTGTCAAAACTTGCAAAAGGGCGCACTGAATCTTACGGAGATTCAGCACGAGGACCGACATGGCAATCACATGGGCAGCGGTTTCCTGCAGCTTTGCAGTAACCAGACCCATGCCACATTTCCGTTTCGCCAGACTAAACCTGCGCTCTACTTCCACGTGTTCACATTCATCCAGATAATTCTGTGCCTTGTCCTGAATCTCATCCTTTCTCGGTCTGCCCAGAGCCGGACCGGATAACCGGATCCCGCGTTCCTTGCAGTAACTGAGATTTTCACGGTTCCGGTAAATTTTGTCTGCCAAAATGCGGCTGGGATAGTGTCCCTCACGCGCACAGAACCGTTCTACCATTGCCCGCAGGTTCCCTGCCTCGTTGTAGGCGTCGAACAAGCAACACTCCAGACGGGTCCAACCGTCTACAACACTAATGTCCAGCTTGGCCCCAAATTCCACCGGTTTTCCGGCTTTTCCCCGGACAATCGGACGAACAAAAGGCTGACTGACACTGACGATACGATCCGGAACGCTGTGCGTTCGGTTGTCATACATGTACTTCTGCTGCTGGTAGATGGTTCGCAGCGTATTCAACCGCTCTATTTGCCGGTCGGTCAGGGACTTCCCAAGAAGAACCTTGCCGTCAATCGCTTTCAGATCCCGCTTGAGATAGCTCAACTGCTTTCCAATGGCTTTGCGGGTCATTTTTGCGGTGTGTTTGCGGCATCTTGTGTACTTCAAGTAGTCTTTCCGGGCGCGTTTGCGGTAGGTGCGGGGCTTCTTTCCTTCTGCCGGGTCATGGAGCACATCCAGGAGCTTCTCGGCGTTCTCTCTGGCCTCGTTGAGCAGGGAAACTTCCTGGGGATACCGGATATTGGACGGCGCGCAGGTGGCGTCCACGATCATAGTGCCGCTGTTGCCGCCGGTTCCAGAGCTGTCATCAGAGTGATCGTCATCCTTGTCTTCGACTTCTTTTGATTGACGAGCTTTTGCATCCCGCAGAGTCATTTCGTTGATCTCACCCAGTACCTCCGGCGTCAGCCGCTTGCGGAAGTACACCATCAGCGACGGATCAAAAGGCAGCTTTTCATCATCATAGCCGGGATACCCACAGAAGTACTGCAGGTACGGGTTCTCCTGAATCTGAAGTGCAGTCTCCTCGTCGGAGTAGCCATACTCCGCTTGGATAATGCAGGCTCCCAAAGCCAGGCGCAGCGGCTTGGCCACATTGCCTTTGCGGTTGGTAAACAGCGCGGCGTACCGTTTCTCAATCTCCAGCCAGGAGATCGTCTGGGCTTTCTTGACCCAACGGTTGCTTTCTTTCAGATTCATGCCAACCGGCTGCTTGAAATCCGCCAGACTGATCTGGCCGTTGCTGTAACGATACATGGCTACCCTCCAAGTGCAAGGTTTTTGTCTGATTTTTGCTGTTTCCCTTGCACTTATTATACCACATATGGTGAGATACAAGGCCTTTTCCATTATTCAGTAGACATTAATTATCTAAACGATTGCGCTATTGTCTGAACGATTATACCCATAGCTGAACGATTTCATCCCGGAGGAAGGCCGTGCAGCGAACATTCTTTAATACAAAAACGGCTCTCCCGGGACGGAAAAGGGTCCGTACGGAAGAGCCGTTTTTCTGAAAGTGCCTGATTTCAAGGACTTTTGGGCAAAAAGAAAGGACTCCAACTTTGTATCAAAATTGGAGTCCTTTTATGGTGCGGGTAACAGGGGTCGAACCTGCACGTCTCACGACACGAGAACCTAAATCTCGCATGTCTGCCAATTCCATCATACCCGCCTATAGCGTTTTGATGATAGCACACGGCGGCGGGTAAGTCAAACCCGGTTTAAAAAAACCGCCGCTTTGCCCTGCGGCGGCGAACAGGAATAATTCAAAATAATTCGCACCATGGCCGCATAGTCATGCAGGGAAGGGAGGCGGTAACCATCTCTGCCTTGGAAAATTCCTTGTGGCTGCTGCCGGGGGAGCTTCGGAATACGCTGCGTCATCTACCGGAGAATTCAGCCTCAGAAGTTTGTGAAATTCGGCTCCGCCGCGGAAGGCTTCCGGCGGTAACTCTGCCGGACGGAGAACATCCGCTTCTTGATGCGTCCGCTGTAACGGCGGCCGATCTCGCCCGCGTTCTGGAGCTTGCGAGCGGCGCATCCCCCTATGCGGCGTCGGATTGTCTGCGCCGCGGCTTCATTACGGCGGAGGGCGGTGTCCGTGTTGGTTTCTGCGGGCGGGTTCCGGGCGGCGAGCGCGG
>OGYF01000681.1_pt1 | contig 33102 bp, 40 predicted proteins | sample 1576451 | NCBI WGS metagenome assembly OGYF01 (sample SAMEA3541505, study PRJEB24748) | human gut metagenome | biome: human gut; feature: human-associated habitat; material: faeces | place: China | collected 2012
TGGTCAAGAAGGGCTCTTTGACCACATGTTTGACCACAGACAGCGCCGGAGCACTTGGAAACAGTGGAATTAAGAGCGGCAAAGAGTGAGCGAAATGTAGCAGAAATGGTTAAAAACTATTAGAAAGTACCAGAAAAAATTTAGTTTAACCGTTTGGGAGCAGGATGCCGCAGGTTCGGATCCTGTCACTCGAACTAAAAGCACTCTGGAGTAAAAACTCCAGAGTGCTTTTGCTTTGTTTACTGCAGCGCAATTCCTAATGTTATTTCGGCTTCACTACACTTCCGGATTTATCAACTGTGGAGTGGAAATCAGTCTTACAATCTAGCTGGTAGACTTGCCGCTCCCAACAAATTTTTTATTCAAAAACGTCTCCATTTGTTCCAATAGATGAAATTTATCCCCAAAAATTGCTTTTTCTAAATCCATACCACAGTTCGCTCAGTTGAAATACTTGAATACCTCCCACTTACAATTAAATTCTTTACTATTACCTCTTAGTCGAATCTTGGTGTAATACATTTATTCTCATGGCTAGAAAAATTTATCATGCCCATTTTAGAAAAGACGGTTCATACTATCTCTGAATATAAGCCATAAATTTAGAACAAAGGCCATACATGATAAGCTTTGGTTCAGAGGACACTCTTATTGTTGACCCTCTCCTTCAATCAACCGCATATCGGGCACCTTATTCCTGGAAAATGAGTTACCATTATTGCACCAGTTTAAGATCTCAAGCTGTGCGCTTTATTGATAGTCCGCCTAATACTGATATCGAATGGCTCTCTATCATGCAACATCATGCACCCGACAGCGCAGCTATTAGGCTGAACGGAAAATGTGCTGTCACGTTGGCCGTTGCCACACAATACCGGAGTCCATGCCCAGGTTCATTGGGCAGGAACAAAATGTCTTGCTAGTTTCCGTACTTTATCCCGTATGCTCTTTCACCCATTGGATAAACTGCTCCTAGGGCACCACCATGCGGTTTTCAATGTACAGCACCACGTAGCTATAAAAGGAATGCACCACATTCCCATGGGAAGATGAGGGGCAAGAGGTCAGAGCGGATACCCAGCATATCGGCTGGGATGAGAGAACTTTGCGGCGAAGAGAATCCGTTCATAGCCGCGGGACAAATCGGTCATCATCCATACCAAGAAACAGTACAACAACCACAGTTGTAGTGGGTACATGAATGGACGATTGCGGATCGGCGGCTGGGATCCGGCTTGCTAGTCTATTCTCTATTGGAAAAATTCTGACACTATATGAGATCAATATAGTTTTGTGCAGCACGATTCTTATGCAAGGAAACTCAATCCGTAGATCAGTATGTAACCTGCGCGATACTAAAACGGTCGGCAGGTTTTCCGTCCTTCCCGGGCTTGGGAACCGCTACGAGACATCGCAGAATTCATTGCTGCCTTTTCTTTTCCGTGGAAGGGATGATCTCCTCATGGGAAAAATAGTTGACCACAACGGAGAGAAGGGGCAAAAGGAAAATGGCTTATAATGGCGGTTGTGCATGTATAACTTACGAGTTCTCTGCAAAAACTGATTTCATCTGAAGCGAATGGAGGGTTCTGTTTGTTCAAACACGAAAAGCAGCTATTCCACCCGGTATCAGTGGAGCGGCCTAATCCACAGTATGCGGCCCTGTTACAGGAGCAGTTGGGCGGTGGCAACGGCGAATTGAAAGCGGCCATGCAGTATATGTCTCAGAGCTTCCGGGTTAAGGACCCGAAAATCAAGGATCTCTTTTTGGACATTGCCGCCGAAGAACTGGGGCACATGGAAATGGTCGCTCAGACCATCAATCTGCTCAATGGCCACGAGGTGGATGCGGATCAGGTTCAGGCGGGAGAAATCGAGACCCATGTGCTGCTGGGCCTGAATCCCGGCCTTATCAATGCCTCCGGTTATTCTTGGACGGCGGACTACGTCACGGTCACCGGGGACCTCTGTGCGGACCTGCTCAGTAATATTGCTTCGGAACAGCGAGCAAAGGTGGTATATGAATATCTGTACCGACAGATTGAGGATAAAAAAGTACGGGAGATCATCGATTTTCTGCTCAACCGGGAAGAGGCCCACAATCAGATGTTCCGGGATGCCTTCAATGAGGTGCAGGAGAGCGGCTCCAATCAGGACTTTGGCACCACTAGGGCGGCAAAGATGTATTTCTCAATGTCCAATCCAGGTCCAAATACCTTTGCTGGTGGAGATGTGTCTGCACCGAAATTTGAAAAATAGTGTCAGGCTATAACCAAATTGTGGCGGCTTTCCTGTTTTACTTGTTTACAGTCCTGTAAATTCTGAGCTTTATACAAGGACAAATTGACTGACGCCGTGTCATATTTTATTGTTACAATGCAAGCAACCCAAAATATGAAAATATCTCCTATCTCCCGCTTTTGCAGACGGCACTCAAAGCCGTGCAAAAGCGGGAGGTATTTTTGACCACATTTTGAGCCTATGAGTCAGCCTCTTCCTTCTGCAGCAACCAAAGCCGCCCAAAGCGGCGCAGATCAGAGAAACGCAGCTTCTTGCCGCGTGGCGGATGGAAAACAAGGTGGGTATGCCTTGCCTACAGGTAATCTGCCGATGTCACCAGCAGGCACCCCGGTCATCCGCAGATGGACGATGAATCGGTCTCAGTCTTTCACCTGGAACAAACGGAATCTCCCCCGCGGGTCATGCCCGCAACGGACTGACCTGTGAGGCGGGTGCAAAATTCCTCCCGGCTGGGATGCTCTGGATCATCCGCTCCACAGTTGGAGCTCAAGTGTCTGGCGAACGGCCTCCACCTTCGGCAGTTCCGTCATGACCTGTCCCCCTCTTTTGGGCAGATTTTTTGATCTGCTCGTGATAAAAATAGTTCACAATGACCGGCGGAGCGTCAAATGGCCGTTCCATGCTGTCATCGTTGGTCACATAGTCAAGACCGCTTCCTGCGGCATACGTTCTCAAATGCGTATCCAGTGACTCCCAATATAGGCGGCTGCCGTGGGAGTAGATTTCTTCATACAGCCCTGTCAGCTCCGAATGCTTGTGTTGTATATAGCCGAGGATCACCGCCTTGTAGCTGCCTCTAAGGTTCAGGTTTTCCAGCCACACCAGCTGGCATTGGTCTTTTACCCGGCCAATAATGGCGAAAACATCTGTTAGCGCGGGAAAAATGGGCGAGATAAAGCAGGTGGTACGGATGCCCTCTTCATGTAGGACCTTCATCGCAGTGAGCCGCCGTTCAATGGATACCGCGTTGTCCATGTCGGCCCGAAAGCCTTCGTCCAGCGTGTTGATGGAAAAGCCCACACGCAGGCCGGGGAAGGTGCGCAGCAGATCGATGTCCCGCAGCACCAGGTCCGACTTGGTCTGGATGGTAATCTTCACACCGCTCCCCTGTAACTGTTCCAGCAGAGCACGGGTGCGGCAATATTGTTCTTCCTGGGGATTATATGGGTCGGTCACCGTGCCGAAAAACAATTCTTTCCCAGCATATTTTTCCGGCTTTCGGATCTCCGGCCAATATTTCACATCCAGAAATGTCCCCCAAGGCTCCGGGTGGTTGGTAAACCGCTTCATAAAACTGGCATAGCAGTATTTGCAGCCGTGAGTGCAGCCTACATAGGGGTTGACCGCGTAATCACAGACGGGAATATCCGTTTTCGTGATGATGTTCTTCGCTGCAATCTCCTGGATCACCGCAGATGTCATATTACTACCCCCCATGCGGATATGCCCCTCCGGGCTGGTGCTGTCCTGTTCCGGTATTTGTTTATCTTTCTTCGGGTGACCGATTCCAATAAAGCAAGGCATCCTTCAGTCCTGGGGCACGCCCAACTCTTTTAGCTTCACATCATGTTCCCAGTTCAGAGGAATGCGCAGAGAATAGCCCAGTCCTTCATGGATAGCGGCCAGCATAATGTTTTCCGCCACACACCATGCGGTGGAGATGGAGTTGAGCTCACTGACTCGCTCGATGTTGAGCCGGCTGCATTTGAACCGCGGCACGATCTCATAGGCGCAGTCCACCGGCATGGTGTGCCGTCTGGGTTATGGCGTAGGCATACATCTTCTGGGCCAGATTGGGCCGCAAATCCTGTCGCCGTCCCCATAACGCTTAGCTACGGCCTTTGCGCAGGAAAAAGTCCGCTTCTTGTCCGCCTCTCATGGAGCACAATAAACTGCCAATTCTGATAGGGGCCCAGGCCGGGGCTTTCATCCCGGCTCCGATGACCCGCTGAATGATGTCAGATTCCACCTCCCGGTCCGTCTACACCCGGCTGGTTCTTCTTCTGTCGATTGCTTCCTAAAATTCCATATCGAGATATACCGCTTCAAAGGGATTACCACTTGTTCCAGTGGACCCTGTTCTCCACCGTGGCCTTGACCTGGGCAGGCAGGAGCGGGTCCCGGACCGGATAGCCCAGCACCACCAGGGCGGGCAGGGTCCAGCCGTCCGGCGCCTTCAGAAACTCCTTAATCTTCCCCGGCTCCTTCTTCACCGGAATGTGGACCACGCTCCCCAGCCCCTCGGCGGTGGCGGCCAGCAGCATATTCTCGATCAGGGCCCAAGCCGCGCCGTAGTCCATCAGGCCATAGCCGTTCTTATCTTCGCTCAACGGATACTTCTGCTGGAACCAGGGCAGGATCACGCAGGTGGACTCTTCAATCATGGTGCGCTGGCGGGGATAGGCGATCTGAAACATCTCCTGCTGAGGCGTTTTCGGCTCCTGGATACGGCAGGGATAGGGGCGGATGAACTTCGCCAGCCCCAGGATCATGACTTTATCCGTCAGTGCCACCAGTTCCCACCTTCGCTGGTGGTTAGAGGAAGGGGCCTTCAACCCTGCATCCATAATCCGCTCCAGGGCCTCTCTGGGAATAGGCTTGTCCTCAAACTGGCGGATGCTCCGTCTCCTGTTGATGGCTTCGTAAAATTCCATCGGCTAACCCTCCGTTTCCTGGTTGACCAGCATGGTCAGATTTTTGGTAAATGCTCTGGACAGGTCGATGAGCCGCGTCTGCTCCTCCGGCGTGAACATAGACATGGCCGTGTCCTCCGCCCAGGTGATGTGGCGGACAACCTTCTCATAGCGGGCGCTCCCGACTTCCGTCATCTGGACCAGCTTGTTCCGCCGATCTTCCGGAGCTTCTGTAACCGTAACCGCCCCCTCTGCAAGAAGGTTTTTGATAATCAGATTGACCGTCTGCTTCGACTGAAAGGTTCGCTGGCAGATCTCCGCCTGGGTCATGCCGCCCTGATCATAGACACGGTCATAAAAGAGGACATTGACCACCAGCAGGGTTTTCATCAGCATCCCATGACGCTTGGCATAGGCGTCATAGAGAGCAAACTGCTCATCCCGGAATTTGCAGTATAAAAATGCATTTTCCCGGTCTTTCTTTGTCATGATCTACCACCGCCGATCAGACTTTATATAGTCAATTTCTTGACTAATATAAGTATAGCATACTGAGCGCCCATGTCAAGAAGAACATTGGTCCCTGATCGGGCCAAGCTAAATGGGAGAGAATCTGAGCAGAAACGGTCCGGAGTGACAGCGGCTTGTCACTCCGGACCGTTTTGAAAATGATTTACTCCCTGCGCTTGACAAAAAGCTCGGCCATTTCCTCCGCAGATTCCTTCATCCCCCGCAGGAACCACACCTCCACCCAACCATACAGGCTGTATGCCACAAACGCAGAGGCGTAAGCATTGACGGCCTCCTGTTCTGGATGGAACCCGCACACCGATAAAATTACATCCTTTAAGAGCCAGATTAGGCCGCGCTCGTGGAGCAGGGCGTAAAACGCTTGGTGAGCCTCAAAATGGGAAAACATGACCCGGATCACCTCGTCCAGCGGAGGATCCTCGGCAAGTGCGTCCATCCACGCCTGGAACATCCGCCGGATATACTCCTTCAAAATGTCCTCCTTCTCCTGAAAGTTTCGATAAAAGGAAGTCCTCCCAACACCTGCCCGGTCGCACAGCTCGCTGATAGTGATCTCCACCAGCGGCTTTTCCTTCAGCAGGGAGAGCATGGCGGCGGTGATGTGTTCCGTCACATAGGCGTTCCGCCCCTCGTTGCTCATCGGTGATACAGTTTTCGCAGTTTGTTCCATTTTTTGGCCTCCTGTTGACAGAACCCTGCTTTGATGATACATTCATTCCGCCGTTACAAATGTATCATAACTCGAATTCAGCGTTCTGTCAAGAGAGGAGAACAACATGACATTATTGCAAAAGCGTCTGCTGATTTTATTGGCCGTAATCCTTGCAGCCGCCGTCCTGGGCCGGCTGGTGGTGCGGGCGGTACTGAACCTGCTGCTGGGAGGCACCCTGTTTGGAGGGAACCTTCTGTGAGCAAAACCAATACGAGAAAGAAGGGCCGGCTGATGTGGGGGCTGATCTATGCGGGGGCGTTCCTAGCGACCTTTGCGGCCTCCGCCGCCATTAAGATGACCTGGAATCCCCTGGGGGATAAATACTCCGTCCAGTGGGACGACAGCGTAGGCACCATGTATCCTGATTTGAGCTACGGCGAGGGAGATGCCAACAAATTCGACCTCTATCTTCCTGCGGACAATTCCAGGGAGAGCTACGGCCTGGTGGTCTATCTCCACGCCGGTGGCTTTACCTCCGGGGATAAATCCGGCGACGCCGGGATACTCCAGTGGTTGTGCTCCAAGGGGTATGTGGCGGCGGGGATCAACTATACCCTGTTTTCAGATGAGCACCCCGATGCCAATGTGTACACCCAGTCGGTGGAGATCCGGGACAGCATCCCCTATGTCCTGGCCGAGGCGGAACAGCGGGGCTATTCCATCGACCGGATGGCCGTCTCCGGCGGCTCCGCCGGCCACACCCTGGCCATGCTGTACGCCTACCGGGACGCGGTGGTATCCCCTGTCCCGGTGAAGCTGGTGTTCGGCGCGGTGGGGCCCTCCTGCTTTTATCCGGAGGACTGGTCCTGCTTCGGCTTTGACCGGAACCCCGAGGCGGCCTCCGTCATGTTCAGCGTCATGTCCGGGAACTCCATCACTCCGGAGATGATCGGGACCCCGGCCTACGGCGAGGCGGTGAAAAACATCTCCGCCCTGGCCTGGATCGACGGGAACAGCGTCCCCACGGTGTGCGCCTACGGGGCTCACGACAAGATGCAGGCCTTCCCCGCATCGAAGCGGCTGGCCGCCGCCCTGGAGAAGTACGGCGTCCCCCACGAGTACATTGTCTTCCCCCACTCCGGCCACGGCCTCCAGAACGACAACAAGCTGTATGCGCTCTATATGGAAAAAGTAGTGGAATATCTGGACAAGTATATGGGGGAGTGAGATGAAAAAAGTGGTTTTAACCCTTCTGAAAATCGCCGGCATCGTGCTTCTGGTGCTGATCCTCCTCATCGCGGGATTCCTGTTCTGGTTGTCCCGGCGGCCCTTTGTGCCCAACAACTATACGGAGACGGTGGACAGCGGCGGGGTGCTGGAGGCCAAATACCTGGCCATGGGGCCCTATGAGGTCAAGCTGGTCAAGTCCAAGGCCCCGGAGGACTGGAAGGAGTTTGTGGCCTACTACCCCGCCGAGCTGGAGGACAGCGGAGAACCGTGGCCCGCCGTGGTGTTCGTCAACGGCACGGGGGTGTATGCCTCCAAGTATCCCGCCCTGTTCCGGCATCTGGCCTCCTGGGGTTTTATCGTCTTGGGCAATGAGGATCCGGGAACCTTCTCTGGAGACTCTGCCGACGCTACCCTCTCATGGCTGCTGGAGGAAAACGAAAATCCGGACAGTGTGTTCTACCAGAAGGTAGACGCGGACTGTCTGGGCCTGTCCGGCCACTCTCAGGGGGGCGTGGGGGTGTTCAACGCCATCAGTGAGCAGCCTAACGGCGGTCTTTACACCTGCGCGGTGAGTCTATCGCCCACTCAGGAGGATTTGGCCGCGGCGCTGAACATCCCCTATGACCCGTCCAAGACCGTTATCCCCACCTTGGCGCTGGCAGGAACCAACAGCGACGTGATTACCCCCGAGGGGATGGAGAGCCTGTACAACAAGCTGGGCGGGCCCAAGGCCATGGCCCTGCGGGCGGGCACGGACCACGGCCAGATGCTCTACAGCGGGGACGGCTATGCCACAGCCTGGTTTCTTTATTGGCTGAAGGGAGACAAGGAAGCTGGAATTGCTTTTTGGGGAGAGTCTCCGGAGTTGGCTCGCAATCCAAACTGGCAGCAGGTACAGATCAGCGGAAATGGCGGGCAGGAACCCCCGAGAGACATGGGTTGTTGAAAAAAAGAAATTCGCAGAGAGGGATCAAGAAAGTATCCTCTCTGCGGATTTTTTACAGTTCTATTACGTTCCTCAGATCTCCAAGGAAATCATTTTCTTCCCGTGGGGGGATTTCCCCTCTATCTTGTCCCGCTTCTTTAGCAGTCTAGTCAAGGCAGAAAGACTTTTTGCAGATCGTCCACGCTGCCCCGGTTAACTAGTGGGCCTCAGCATATTGGCAGATGGATGTGCGCTCCACGAACCGCACGCGAAAGTAGCCCTGGTATTCTGGCAGCCCTGTTTTGAAAGCATTACCCAAAAACATTCAGTTTTGCCAATTCGCTTCGCGTGATGACAGCGGACCGCTGTTCCTCCCCGCAGAGCGATATTTGCTCCGGTGGAAGTTATAAGTTTTCGCAGAGTTTCCGTAGTGTATGCGTGGCAGGTGACGGCGTTCTCCGCATGAGGGTCAGCACACTGTGGGTGAACTTGCCGGAGATCAGTACGCTGTCCCGGGGAACGGTGCAGATGCGCTCTTCCAGCACCTTCTTCGAGGCACCCATGCCGTGTATGTGTAGGCGGTATCCCACAGGTTGAGGCCCGCCTGCAGCACTGCGCAAAACACAGAACACGGACTTTCGGCAGTAAACTGCCCGCCGAAGGTGCCGCTGCTGCCCCAAGCCCAGGCACCCGGAGGGATGTTCGGAAGAGGATCCTTTTTGCTATGTCAGGCTTTTCCCTATTGATTCTCAGAAAGCAATTCCTTACAAGTATTCAGGGCGTTGAACAGACGCGGGATCCCCATGTAGGCACTGGCGTGGACGAGGGCGCATACCACTTCCTCTTTCGTGCTCCCGGTCTTAAGCGCCCCTGCCACATGGCTTTTCACCTGGACTTCCGCTCCGCCCAAGGCGGCCAGGAGTACCACCGTCAGCAGCTCCCGTGTTTTCTGATCCAGCCCGGTGCGGGTATTGAAGTCTCCAAAACAATGTTCGGTGAGGAAGCGGGGAACCGCCTCGTTGAAGGGCTTTGGCAGCCAGGTATAACGGCCCTTGATTTCGTCCCCATATACTGGGATCTGGAGAGCCAGCCCCTTTTCATATCTTTCTTCGTCAGCCACAGTCCCCTGCTTGGGCAGGGGGAGGGAAACGCCGCGGTCGGTGAGTACCTCGTTGAGCACACCGATGGCGTTCAGCGTCCGGGGAAAGCCGATGAAGGGGGCGCACTGATAGACGGCCTCCCGTAGCTCCACCGGGGTGCAGCCCACGTTCAGACAGGCGTTCAGGTGCGCCTTCAGCTGGGGCAGGGCCTGGATGGTGGTGAGGACGGTGATGGTCACCAGCTCCCGCATCCGGTTGTCTAAGCTCCCGGTGAAGCACAGCTCCCCAAAAATGTACCGCTGGAGAATCTGCATGAACTCTCCATCGGAACCGCCTTCTCCGGCGGCGGGCTGGTGAAACAGTTCCTCTACCTTTTCGTTGGTTTTCTCGACTCGATCCATGAAAAGCACTCCTCTCAGCTCAACTTGCCGTATTCCTCGTCGCCCACCGGCCCCAGCCACTCGTTGGAGCAGCCCTCGCCGGGCATTTCAATGGCAATGTGGCTGAACCAGGCATCCTTCCTGGCCCCGTGCCAGTGCTTGACCCCGGCTGGAATGACGATGACCGTGCCGGGCGTCAGACTCACTGCCTCCTTGCCTTCTTCTTGATACCAGCCCTCGCCGGCCGTACAGATCAGCAGCTGACCACCGCCCTTAGTGGCGTGGTGAATGTGCCAGTTGTTCCGGCAGCCCGGCTCAAAGGTGACATTGGCCAGGAACAAGCCGTCCTCCGGCTTGGTCAGGGAATTGAGATAGGACTGGCCGATGAAATACTGGGCATAGGCATCGTTGGCAGCTCCGAGGCCGAATACGTTCTGCTGTTCAAATTCCTTCTGATTCAGCGTTTTCATTGGGTATTCCTCCTGTCATTTGGTGAATGGTTTATGGACGGAAGCTCATGGTCTGCCGAAGCTCATGCACTTTCCGATAGTCTCGCCGGTCCTGAGGTATTCGTAGGTGGGCATCTCGAACAGCACCGGCTTGAGGATATGGTAGTTGAGCTTGCCGTCCTCGGTGAGTACGCGCTCGTCGGCGTAGGTGGCGGCGAGCGTGCAGATAAAGCTTTCAAAGCCGGGGGTGTAATAGGTGTCCTCCACAGTGCAGGCCATGGACACCGGGGCCTCGTTGAGGATAGGTGCGCCGCTTTCTCCCACAGACCAGGGGAACAGCTTGCTCTTGTCTTCCTTGCTGCCGCTGACGCAGCCGGCGTGGTCGGCCTTGGCCAGCATAGCTTCGTCTACAAGGTTGATGGACAGGGACCCATTCTCCTTGATACCCTTGTTGGAGTAATGGGAGGCAGCCATGCTCACCATCACATGGTCATGGCCGATGATCCCCAGATGAGCCACTAGGGTCCAGTTTGGCTTGCCGTCTACCATAGCGCCCACCACCACCAGCGGGGTGGGGTACAAGGACAAATTTTTGCCGATATTCTTCTTCACAAAAGGTTCCTCCTCTCATACTCCCAGGCCCTCCACCCAGGCGGCAACTTCGTCCTGGGTAGCACCAGGGTTGAAGCGGGCGCCCTCCAGCCAGGTAGCATCCGCAGCCAAAACCGTCAGATGTTCCGCGCTCCCACCTATGCCGCTGGAGCCGCTGGTGCAAAAGGGTACGATAGTCTTTCCGGTAAAGTCGTAGCTCTCCAGGAAGGTGCTGATAATTCGGGGAGCCTCACCCCACCAGATGGGGTAGCCCAGAAGGATCACGTCATAGCCGTCCATATTCTCCACGCTTCCATCGATGGCGGGGCGGACACTGGGGTCGTTCTGCTCCTGGTTTGCCCGGCAGTCGGAGGCATTGTAGTCCAGATCGTCGTCGCTGTAGGGCTTCGCCGGGATGATCTCATAGAGACTGGCGCCCAGGATCGTTTGAAGGTGCTGCGCGATCTCCTCAGTATTGCCAGTGGCGGAAAAATAGGCCACCAGGGTGGAATTGGCATTCCCCTTGCTGGGCTCCTGACTGGAGTCGGGCATCGTATCCGGTTCGGCAGGCGTGAGCGGCTGGCTGGCAGAAGAGCTGCTGTTGCCGGGTTGGCTTTCCTGCGGTTCGCCGGAGGCCCCTGCGCCGCAGGCTGCCAATGAGGCAGCCATAGTTAAGGCCAGAAGCATGAATAAACGCTTTTTCATCGGTCATTCCTCCTTGTGATCTTTTATGCGTTCTGCTGTTTTTCCAATTCGTCTGTCTGTTTCCGCAGCTCATGGCGCAGGTAGTCCAGCCGCTCCAGCTGCTTTTCCCGGAAGTGGATATCATCCAGGGTGGCCTTGCGCTTCTCGTCCAGCATCCGCAGGCGGTCCCGGTCGGTGTTCCCCTGTTCCAGCAGAAGCCGCATATAGGTCTCCACCTCTTGGGAGGTAAAGCCGACGTCGTGGAGGGTCATGATGGTGCTCAGCCGCCGGATGTCTGTGTCGTCATACTGCCAGGCCCCCATGACCTTCTTCACCGCGCCGCAAAGCCCCCAGCGCTCATATTCCTTGAGGACCTTGATGGGGATACGGTACTGCCTGCTGGCCTCATCCATGGTCATTGCATCACTTCCAAACATAAAAATGAAGGCATCCTCTTTGGACGCCTTCATTGTAAAGGGCAAAGCTATCAATGTAAAATACTTATGTTGTATGTTGATAAATGCCTACTCCGTATATCTGAGAAAAGACAGGAACTCCGCAGATGCCGGAGAAAACGTCTGATCCTTCTTCCACACCAGAACACTGCCGGTCTCCATGGGTGGGGAGAGAGGGATGAACTTCAGCTCATTGGTAAGATTCCCGATCAGAACGCCCAGGGCCACACCCACGCCGTTGCGGATCATGTTGGCAGCGTTGAGAATCAGGTTGTAGGTAGCGGCGACCTCGACCTGTTCAAACTTGTCCCCAAACCAGCCAGACAGCTCCCGCTGTACCCGCTCCCGCCGGGGCAACAGCAAGGGGACGCCCATCAGATCCTTCGGTGTGACAGCCTTCTTGAATGCCAAGGGGTGCTCTTGATCCACCCAGACACCCCAGCGATCCCGCTTAGGCAGGCGGGTGAACTCGTACCGGCCAATGTCCACCGGCTCAATGAGCATCCCCAGATCCAGCAGACCCTTCTCCAGCCGCTCCTGAATCACATCGGCGGTGGCGCTGTAGATGTGGAACCGCACCAGGGGATGTTCTCCGCGGAAAGCCGCGATTTTGCGGGAGAGATCCGTCATGCTGTTGGACTCTCCGGTGCCGATGGAGATGTCTCCAGCCAGTTCCCCCTCCTTCCGCTGGAACTCCTGCTCCGTCTTTTCCGCCAGCTCCACAATCTCCTGGGCCCGGCGGCGCAGGAGCATCCCGTCGTCAGTGAGGGCCACATGGTATTTGCCGCGGCGAAAGAGCTTCACGCCCAGCTCCTCCTCCAGCCCCATCAACTGGCGGGATAGGGTGGGCTGGGTCACATGGAGCAAAGCCGCCGCTTTTGTAATGTTTTCTTCCCGGGCTACCACAAGAAAGTATTTCAGAACACGCAGTTCCATACCGCCGCCGCCTTTCTGCCTCAGCATACCATATTTTCTTCTTCTGCTCAACCGAAAATACGATTCATGTATGTTTCAAGATAGAAAATAGGTATTTGCGCTTGCTTCGGATCGGCTCTATGATAGGGGCAAAGAATAAGAACAGGGGGTACTGGATATGAAATACACCGAGCCAGGAAATTCTGATCCCACCGTCTCTCGCATCTGCACGGGATGCGGCGGCTCTGCCCACGGCCAGTATAGCTGGACCATCTGCCAAAGATCAGGGGAAATATTGCTCTTGTTCCTCTCGCAAACCTTTGCAGTTCACCGCCGTTTGGACGCAGTAGTGGACATATAGGAATGACTTTCTTTCCCTATGTTGTTTTCAGAGCACCTATTTGCTATAATGGTGAAAAAACTTGAACGAGTTGACCAACCTAAAATTTATTGCAGTATCCAGTATCCTACACAGCCATGGGAGGAAATGAGATGATTTTATATTTTTCTGGAACCGGAAACAGTGCCTATCTAGCAAAACGAGTCGGAAACGCGATTGGCGATGAGGTGGTCGACCTCTTTGAAAAGATACGAGATCACGATTTCTCTGACATCCATACGGAACGTCCCCTGGTCATCGTCGCCCCAACCTACGCATGGAGGATCCCGCGTATTGTGCAAAAATGGATCGAGAACACAACATTCACAGGGAACCAGAATGTATATTTTATCCTGACCTGCGGAGAAAGCATTGGGAACGCAGGCAAATATCTGACTCAGCTGTGTGAGAAAAAGAACATGAGGGATTGCGGCTGCATGGGTATTGTAATGCCGGAAAACTATATCGCACTGTTTGCTACACCATCCTCGGAGGAGGCGTCCCGGACAATCGCACAGGCAGAACCGGCCATTGAACTGGCGATCCGCCATATTGAGAACGGGATTCCTTTTCCTCGGCCCAAAATGCCTTTTCTGGATGTCCTGTACAGTGGGCTGGTCAACAACCTTTTCTACCCATTGTTTGTCCATTCAAAAAAGTTTCGTGTCACAAGCGCATGCATCTCCTGCGGCAGGTGTGTTTCTGTATGCCCTCTCAGTAATATTGATATGGACAACGGGAAGCCGGTTTGGAAAAACAACTGTACCCACTGTATGGCCTGTATCTGCCGCTGCCCGAAGGAAGCGATTGAATACGGCAAGCACAGTGAGGGCTTGCCCCGCTATGTCTGCGGCAAAAAGGCTTGATTCCAATTTGTGACTGCGGGAGACAGCGGACTTGGAGGCTTCCGGGGTCGACGAACGCACAGGGCAGGCGCCGTGACGGCGCCTGCCCTGTGCGTTATTAAAAAACGATGTTCACAATCAAAGCCGCATTTTCAAAATCGGATAAGGCTTTCCCTGCTCGTCATACTCCGACCGCTGGCAAACACGGAAGCCCATGTGCTCATAAAAACCCCGTGCCTGGGGGTTCTGCTCGTTGACCGTGACCTCCCGAATCCTATAGCACTTCACACCATGCTGAACGAACTTCTTGCCCAGCCCTTTCCCGCGCTCCTCCGGGGCCAGGAAAAGCATCTCCAGCTTTTGGCCGTCAACGCCCATGAACGCCGTAGGAAGTCCGTCCTCACTCCACGCAACGACCAGGTGTGGAACTTCCCGGAGAGCCTGGGGCACATAGGCTTTGATCTCCATGATCTCGCTGTCGGACAGAAACAAGTGCGTCGCCCGGACGGAGCGCTCCCATACTTCCAGCAGCCGGTCGATCAGCTGCGGTGTCCGCTCGGCCACCTCCACAATTTCTCTGCTCATATTCGATTTCCTCCACGCCACAGCGTCAAAATTCACTCGACAAAGGAGTGGCTCAGAATATAAAACTCCTCCTGGCTGGGTTGATGGCACCGCTCCATAGGAGGCAGCGTGTCATCGTAGCGCAGGGCCGCCTCTTCAGAAACAGCCATCACCGGGCTGTCGTGGTAGGTCCACTGGTGGCCTGCCAAAGCGCCGGGAATCAGTTCCTTCACCAGCATGGCCGCCGGATACTTTCCGCCCTCTGCGCTGACCCGGAACTTCTTGCAGCTTTGGAAGCCGCGGGCGACATAGTTGGCGGGGCTCCCAAAGATCACGATGGCATCGTACCCCAGCTCCACCGCTCGGGTGAAAGAGTGCTCCATGAGCGTTTTGCCGTACCCGCGGCGCTGCTGTTCTGGCTCCACGCAGATGGGACCGAAGGTTAGGATTTCTTTTTTCTGGCCAGCTTCATTCACCAACCTTGCCTTGGTGTACATGATATTTCCGATGATTCGGCCGTCCTCTTCCAGGACAAAGTCCAGCTCCGGGATGAAGTCCTCATGCTCCCGCATGATGTGGACCAGGTAATGCTCCACACAGCCCGGCACATAGAGGTTATAAAAGGCCCGCCGGGTGAGCTCCTCCACCGCTCCGTGATCCTGTTTTTCCTCGTTTCGAATGTGCATATCATATCCCTCCTCATGGGAAAATCCTGACGCTATCATACCGGAGTAGGGGCAGGAAAGTCAAGGGATTGCGTCCAGCGTGGCTGGTTCATTACCAGGTTTCAGGGGCAAAAAGGGTGATCCATCGTCTGTGGGGAGACAGTAGCAATGAACATTGCCGGGTGGATGGCGGCGTTTCACAAGCAATATCCTGATGTAGAATTCCGCCTGTTCCATGGCGACGTTGATGCAGCGCTGGAGCGTATTGACAAGGGATTGACTAACATGGGGGCTGCTGCTAGGCCCCATCCGGCAGGATAAGCACGAGTATCTGGAGCTGTACCAGATGGATATCTACGGACTGCTTATGCCCTCAGACTTGTCCATTGGGCGGACAGGAGCGTGTCAACATCGGCCAGCTCAAGACTTTGTCTATCCAGCGATACGGCACTTTTTGGTCCTTTTACGCGGTGAAGCCAGTCGATTCACAAAGGAGTATCCGAGATCTTTTCTATTGCTGTTTTTAGTCGTGGATCTTCCAGCTGTTCAGGAACTGGGCCGTCTCTGCGGCGCTATGGTCGATGATTTCGCTGCGGCCCAGATCCAGCTTGGCGATGGCGGCCATATCCTCATCGCTGAGAGCAAAATCCCAAATGTTGAAATTTTCCTCCATCCGCTCCTTGTGGGTGGACTTGGGGATGATGACCACACCCCGCTGAGCGTTCCAGCGCAGAGCCACCTGGGCGGCGGTTTTGCCGTACTTCCGGCCGAGCTCGGTCAGAATCGGGTGGGTGAAAATGTCGTGTTTCCCTTCGGCCATTGGTCCCCACGCCTCTGGCTGGACGTGCAGGGATTTCATGTTCTCAACAGCCCTGGTCTGAGCGAAGAAGGGATGCAGCTCCACCTGGTTGACCATCGGGGCGATCCGGGCATTCAGGCACAGGTCGGTCAGCCGGTCGGGGTAGAAGTTGCACACGCCGATGGCCCGGATCTTCCCGGCCTCGTACAGCTCCTCCATGGCCCGCCACGCGCCGTAGTAGTCGTTCATGGGCTGGTGGATCAGATACAGGTCCAGGTAGTCCAGCCCCAGCTTTTCCATGGAAGTCTCGAAGGCTTTCTTGGCGCTCTCATACCCGGCGTCCTGAATCCAGAGCTTGGTTGTGATGAACAGCTCCTCCCGGGGGATTCCGCTCCCCCGAATGGCGGCGCCCACCGCTTCCTCGTTGAAATAGGCGGCGGCGGTGTCGATGAGACGGTAGCCCACCGAGAGGGCGTCGCGCACCGCCTGCTCACAGACGGCGGCCTCCGGCACCTGGAACACTCCGAAGCCCTCCAGCGGCATTCTGACGCCGTTTGACAAAGTGACATACTCCATTATAAATTCCTCCTGTCCTACATCGCATGATTTACACTCACGATTTCATTATGCTATAATGAGATTAGTCTGCGGCTTTCTCTTTACAATTCGCAGTATAACACGCTTAATTTGTGATGAACACTACATGATTTTTATACTGCATAAGCGCTCGTTTATGCTAAGGAGGACACATGGACATTACGGCCCTGGAATACTTCAAGATCATTGCGGAGAGCGGTTCTCTGACAAAGGCCGCGCAGCAGCTTCATATCACCCAGCCGGCCATGAGCGCCATGCTCAAAAAGCTGGAGGAGGAATTGGGGGTGGAGTTATTTGACCGCAGCCCGAATCGAATCCATCTGAACAAAGCCGGGGAGGTCGCGCTCGTCCATGTGCATGCGATCCTGCGAAACGTGGAACAGCTGAAAGCCGATGTGCTCAGCGCCGCCCGGCAGATCCAGACTCTCTCCATCGCCTTCTGCGACCAGGGCGTTCGGTGGTTTTCCGCGCCCCGGTTTTCTGTGGCCCACCCGGAGGTCCGAGTAAACGACGATCTCTACGAGGGCAATGACGCGGTGGAACTCCTCCATGAGCGGGTCTATGACTTGATGGTCACGCCGCAGAAAATACAGGACGCCCGCATTCAAAGCCTGCCCTTTCTGCCCGATCAGGTATATCTCTCGGTTCCGGAGGACAGCAACCTGGCAGGACGGGACAGCATTTCCATGCGGGAGATCCCGGCCCAGGCGTTGCTCTATCCCCAGATCGGCGGGTACTTTATGACGCAGATCGAAAAGGTCATCACAGAAAACCATCTGCCTCTCACGCTGGTGAAGAACAATTACAATGTCACCCAGCACCTGATCCGCACCACCAATTTCCTCGCCACCATTTCCACCCTGTCTATAGATCTGCGAAACGATGGACCCCACCGCAGATTGATTCCCATGACCGACCCGGAGTTGAACGTGCTCTACTATATCTCTTACCTGAAAGCCAATCGGGAGAAGGTGAAGGTGTTCCTGAAATGGGGGAAGGAATGCAACGTCCAAAATGAGGAGGATCGTAGATGAATCAGAACATTTTATTCCGGCCATGTACTCAGGATGATCTCGATGTCCTTCAGGGCTTTTCCAGACGCACTTATTTTGAAACCTTTGCGGAGCAGAACACGCCTGAGAATATGGCCGCATATCTTGACAAAGCCTTTGGGACGGAAAAGCTGCGGGGAGAGCTGGAGAACAGAGATTCCGCGTTTTACTTCCTGTATTGCGGCGGAACGCTGGCAGGCTATCTAAAGTTGAACGAGGCTCCGGCCCAAACGGATCTTCACGACTCCCATTCCTTGGAGATCGAGCGGATCTATGTGGCAAAGGAATTTCAGGGAAAAGGTTTGGGGCGTCGCCTGATGACGTATGCCATTTCCGCAGCCATGCAGCGAAAAAAAGCGTATGTCTGGCTGGGCGTGTGGGAGAAAAACGAAAAGGCCCTCGCCTTCTATCGAAAGAATGGCTTTTATCAAATCGGGACCCACACCTTTGTCATGGGAGACGACCCACAGACCGACTACATCATGCGAAAGGATCTCAAACGATGAGGGAATATTTCATCCCCGCCTGCGGTGGAGCAGCCATAGAGATGGCAGAAGGGGAAACCGTCACAGTCATTGATGTGGAGGGCGGCCAGGTAGCGGATTTCTTTGCAGAACGCGCCGGGGACCCGGATGAGTTCCTCTCTCCGGCAGTTACCATCGACTGCAACGAATCCCTGCGGCTCCATATAGGAGACTGCCTCTACACCAATCTCTACCGCCCTATGTTTCAGATAATCTATGACGAAGTGGGGAAGCACGACCTGCTGTTTCCCTGCTGCCGCCCGGAGATGTATGACTTTTTCTATCAGAACAGGGACGGGCACCCCAATTGCTATGACAATATCAATCAGGCGATGGGAGAGTGCAGGCCTATCATCCAGCCCATCAACCTGTTCATGTACACCGCGATAGATGAGGCCGGGAAAATTGCTATCCATCCGCCGGTGTCCAGCGCCGGAAATAAGATCATTCTTCAAGCCAAAATGGATGTGCGGCTGGGCATTGCGGCGTGCAGCGTGTCCGAGGGGGCATGCAACAGCAGAAGGTGTTCTCCTATTAAAGTCGTTGTGGAAAGCTGGAATCAAGTTCCCAACGAATGGCAAATATAAAAACACACAGGGCAGGCACCGTGACGGTGCCTGCCCTGTGTGTTTTTAAGAAAATTATGATGATATGGTCAAAGCCGCATGTTCAGAATTTGGGCTTCCTACCGCTGAATCGAATATTGAAGCCACACGGCGCCGCTGTCGAACCTCTGGACATCGGTCAGACGCAGGGGGATCATCGGACGGGCCATAGGCAGGCCGTCGAACACTGCGGGCATACCACCCCGGCCATCGATGCCGGCACCGACAAGGATGCTAACCTCGTCCAGTAGACCGGCATCCAGAAAGCTGGTGTTGATGGCGGAGCCGCCCACAACGGCCATGCGCTCCACCCCAAACTCTGCCCCCAGAATCTCTGCGGCCCGGGCTAGATCGATTCTCTCTTTCCCCGCGGCGATCCAGGAGATGTTCCGGCCGTCCAAGTAGGACAGATACTCTCGAGGCACCCGCTCGCTGGTGAGGATCAGCAGGGGCTTTTCCGGCTCCCCTGCGTCCGGCCACAGGAGCTTGCCGTGGGTATCCGCCACCACCTCATAGCCGGAGGCGTCTGCTTTCTTGGAGAAGGCTTCCTTTCCCACCGGAGTGGGATCGCTGGCCTGAAATTCCCCGGGAAGGGCCATCTCCAGCTGGGCGGTCACCCGACCGCTGACGGTAGTGGGGACCTGCAGCGCCCCCAGCGCCCGGTAGTAGTCGTCCACACCGGGCAGTTGGGCGGTCATGGCACAGTCAATGCGTCCGTCCAGAGAGGTCATCATGTGGCAGACGATATAGGGTTTCTTCACGGTGGTTCTTCCTCCTTGTCAAATTGCTTTGTCCCGGATCACTTCAAGTAGGTCTGGAAAAAAGCCTGAATTTTCTCGAAGGGGATGACGTTCAAATTGTCATACAGATCTGTATGCACAGCGCCGGGGAGAATCATCAGTTCCTTGTTCTCCGGCTTTGGATTGCCCTTCATCATGCGTGCATAGGCATCCCGGCCCATGTAGCAGGAGTGGGCCTTCTCCCCATGGAGGATAAGCACGGCGGAGCGGATCTCGTTGCTGTACTGGAGGATGGGCTGGTTCAGGAAGGATAGGGTACCGACGGTATTCCAGCCCTCGTTGGAGTTGAGCGAACGGGCGTGATAGGCCCGGCCCTTGTAGTACTCACTGTAGTCCTTCACATAGAAGGGGACATCCTCCGGCACAGGCAGGGGCATGCAGCCGCCCACGCGGCCATAGTCGCCGCTGCGGTAAATGGCGGTCCGGGCGGCGCTGTAGCTCTCCCGCACTTGGTGTCGGGCCTCCTCACGGTCCGCTTCATCAAAATAGCCTTTTGCGGCGATGCGGCTCATATCGTACATGGTGGAGACCACCGTGGCCTTAATCCGGGTGTCGATGGCCGCCGTGTTCAGGGCCAGACCGCCCCAGCCGCAGATCCCCAGGATGCCGATACGCTCCGGGTCTACGCCGTCCTGGACGGAGAGGTAATCCACCGCCGCCTGAAAGTCCTCGGTGTTGATGTCCGGGGAGGCGGTGTACCGGGGGCTCCCGCCGCTCTCTCCGGTAAAGGAGGGGTCGAAAGCGATGGTGAGGAAGCCCTGTTCCGCCAGCGTCTGGGCGTAGAGGCCGGAGCACTGCTCCTTCACCGCCCCGAAGGGGCCGCAGACGGCCACGGCGGGCAGTCTGCCCTGGGCGTCCTTGGGCGCGTACTGGTCCGCCGCCAGAGTAATCCCGTAGCGGTTGATAAAGGTGACCTTTTTGTGGTCTACACAGTTGCTTTTTGGAAACGTCTTGTCCCAATCCTGGGTCAGTTGAAGTTCTGCAGGTTTCAACATGGATGAAATTCCTCCTGACAAATTGATGAAACGTTTGGCTTGCCGGATCGAGTTGACAGACAGCGTTATCTCTGGTATGCTCCTATCATAAAGCCTAAACCTAACTTTAGGTCAAGCATTTTTTGGAGGTTTTGAAATGTTTACAATCGGGCAGGTTTCAGACATGTTCCACATCCCCATTTCTACTCTCCGCTACTATGATAAAGAGGGGCTGTTCCCCGGCCTGGAACGCGCCTCCGGCATCCGCCGGTTCGATGAAGCGGAGCTGGAAGCGCTCCGGGTGATTGAGTGCCTGAAGCAGTCCGGCTTGGAGATCAAGGACATCAAGCGGTTCATGCAATGGTGCTGCGAGGGCAGCAGAACCTATCCCCAGCGAAAGGCCCTGTTCGAGCAGCAGCGCCGGGTAGTGGAGGGACAGATCCGCCAGCTGGAGAGAACGCTGGCCATGATCGACTTCAAATGCTGGTACTATGGACAGGCCATCCAGGATGGCAATGAGGAACGGATTCGGGCCATGATGCCAGATCATCTGCCGCCGGAGATCCAGAAGCTCTACGACGATGCCCGAAATTCCGTGCAGAAGCCGAAGTCCCCGCTGTCAAAGGCCGCCAGAACATCCGAAACCGGCAGCGCTCCTCCAGCTCCTCCGGGGATTGGTTCCACCACGGCGGCGGTATCTCCGTGAAAGTAAGGACTCTCGTTTCGTGCCAAGCTCCGCATGATTTACCCGCCCAAAGAGAAAGTCACGGATACGTCTCCGCTGCCCAGGGCCTCTGTCCAGCCGGTGAGGTCGTCGATCCTGCCCAACCGGGTATAGCTCCAGGAGTTGGAGCCGTAGAACAGGACGATCTGGTTACCCTGGTAGAGCACGATATCCCCCGCCTGGGTAGTGGTCTGGCTGTTGCTGGTGGGCAGGCTGGCTTCCAGAGTTCCCACCTTTTCAAAGCCGGCATAGTCGCTCATCTGGATGGTCACCGGCTCCCTTTCCATCCTCTTCACCAGCGCCTCCACGGCGGCGTTGTCCTCCAGGATGGCGGTAAACGTACTGGCTCCGACCTGCACCGTCATCTTCATCTCCGCGATCTTCTCCTCGCTCCCGGCGCTCTCCGCCGCCGTATTTCCGTGCGCCGGCTCCGGGGCCCTGTCAGGTGTTTCCGGCACGGGCGGCATCGGTTCCACATCTGGTGTTATCGTCTCATTTTCCGGCAGAAGGGTTTTTTCCGTTTGCCCGGCAGAAAGGCTGGGCGGCTGCGCTTCTTCTACGGATTGCTCAGGCGGGTTGACCTCTGAACCGCCGGAAGCGTGTCCAATCGCCTGCTGGCCGCTGCACCCGGATAACAGCGCCAGGGCCATCAGGCAGCCCAGAAGAGGGAATATCGCTTTCTTGCACATTTTCATCACCGCCTCGTCTGCGCTGTCCACTCACTTACGCACAAGCTGTCTGATTTTGGGAGGTCACCACAATCTCCCCGGCGGCCTCCGGGATGTCCCGGATCACCGTTCCAACCTCCGGCACGGAGATGCGGCTGCCGGCAAGGGGGTTCTTGATGCTCACCACCGGGGTGGTGAGGGCGGCCTGGACCTGGCTGCGCTCAAAGGCCAGATCACAGTCCACCATCTCACAGTCGATGAGCGTCAAGCCCTTGCAGTAGCACAGGGGCTGGGTTCCGATGATGGTACAGTGGTCAAAGGTCACGTTCTCGCAGTACCAGGCCAGATACTCTCCTTTCACGGTACAATTGCGCACCACCACGTTTTTCGCGTGCCAGAAAGCGTCCTTGGTGTCGAAGGAACAGCGCTCAAATACCGAATTCTCAATGTACTGGAAGGAGTACTTTCCCTGGAAGGTGACGTTGCGGAAGTGCAGGTCGGCGCCCCGCATCATGAAGTACTCGCTCACTGCGGTGCAGTCCTCCATGGTCACGCGGCGGGAGTTCCAACCAAACTCCGGGGAGATCACGTCGCAGTTTTTCAGCACGGCATCGGAGCACTCCCGCAGGGCCTTGATGCCGTGGAGCTTGGTGTTTTCCATGGTGATGTGGTCGGAATACCACAGGGCCGCCCGGCACTTGTCTGTCAGTTCACAGTTCCGGATAGCGAGGCCGTGGTCATGCCAGAAGGGGTAGCGCAGGTTGAAAAAGCTGTGCTCCGCCTGGATGCCGGCGCATTCCTTAAAGGCGCTCTCCCCGTCGGCGGGGCCGTCAAAGGCACAGTTTCGCACCAATAGGTCCCGCACGCCGTACAGGGCCCGCTCCTGGTCAAAGGTCTGATTCTGAATGGTAGTCATAGCAGTTCCTCCAATGTCTATGGGGTTTCAAGGTTCTCCGGCGCAGCGCTTTCCCATCTGATATACCAGATAATCCAGGCAGTCAATCCGCCGCTCCTCCCGGTGCAGGCAGTCCAAAAGCTCCTGCCGGTGGTCAGACAGCAGACGCAGTTGCTCCCGATATTGGCCGGATTGCTCCAGCGCCAGAAACCGTTCTACAAATTTAGAATCACAGCCCGCATCCTCCAAATTGTCCAACAGGGCCTGGGCTGTCAACGGCACTGCTGATCTCTCCTGCCTTTTCATGGCCGTTTATTTACAGGAAAGCGCCGTTGCACACCTGGATGACCTGCCCCCGGACGGCCCTCCCCATCTTGCTTGCCAGGTACAGGCAGGCATAGGCCTGATCCATAGGGTCACACTCCGGGCCTGGGAAGTAGACGAAGTGGCCGCTGTATTTCAGCATCTCCGCGCCGCCGGGCTGCTCTCCCGCCTTGTTTGTCAGATGGGCAGGGGTAATAGTAGCGCCGGGAGCCACGGCGTTGCAGCGGATATTGGTGTCGATGAGCCGCATGGCCACATTCCTGGTCAGGGTATTCAGCGCCCCTTTTGTGGCGGTGTAGGTGGCCCCGCAGAAGGGCCGGGTGCCGTTTACTGAGGAAATGTTGATGATCACGCCATCGTTCTTGGGCAGAAAGATCTTCAGCGCCTCCCGGATGTACCGCATGGGGCCGCCCAGATTGGTGTTCATCACATACATCATCCACTCGTCGTCTGTCTCGTCAATCATCTTCTGCTCCCCGATTCCGGCGTTGTTGATGAGGATGTCCACATCTCCGAACTCCTTTAAGGCTGTCTCAAAGACCCTTTGGGTGTCCTCGGTAGCGCACACGTCGGCTACCACGCCCACGGCCTTGCCGCCTTTGGCCCGGATGCCGTCCACCACCTCGTCCAGCTTCTCTTGGTGCCGGGCGGTGATGACCAACGCAGCTCCCTCCTCGGCGAAAAGCTCCGCCATGGTGCGGCCCATGCCGTAGCTGGCCCCGGTTATAATCGCGACCTTGCCTTTCAGCATTTGTCGTTCCACGTTTCAACCTTCCTTTCTAAATTGCGATTTGCTTTGTCTCCCTGTCTATAGTGTAGGCCCAACGGCCAAGAATAGCAAATATTTATATATGATATAATTCCATAATTGACAATTATGGAATTTACCAATATACTGTCTGCAAAGGAGTGAATGCCTGTGGAACTGCGTACTCTGCACTATTTTCTTACCGTGGCCCGGGAACAGAGCATCTCCGCAGCGGCAGAGTCCCTGCACATCTCCCAGCCTGCTCTGTCCACCCAGATGAAAGCCATGGAGGAAGAACTGGGGAAACAGCTGTTGATCCGTGGAACCAAGGGTTCCAGGAGGGTTGTGCTCACAGATGAGGGCATGATTTTGCGCCGCCGGGCGGAGGAAATCCTCTCCCTGGTTCAGAAGGCAGAGGAAGAAATTGCCCATTCCGATGAGACCATCGTGGGCGATGTGGTGATCGGTGCTGGAGAGACCGACAATATTCGTCTGCTTGCCCGAGTTGCAAAGGGCCTGCAAAAGCAGTACCCAGATATTCACTACCACATTACCAGCGGCAACGCAGAGTACGTGTTGGAATATTTGGATAAGGGCCTGATTGATTTTGGCCTGCTGTTCCGGGAACCTAGCCAGAAGAAATATGAGTGGCTGACTCTGCCCGCAGGAGATATCTGGGGTGTGCTGATGCGTCGGGACGCTCCGCTGGCCCAGAAAGCGGCCGTCTGCCCGGGAGACCTGTGGGAGCTGCCTTTGATCATCTCCCATCAGAAGGGGGATGACCGCCGCCTGGCCCAGTGGATGGGGCGGGAGATTGCTGAGCTGAATGTGGTGGCGACCTACAACTTGGTATTTAACGCCTCCCTCCTGGTAGACGAGGGCCTGGGCTATGCCCTATGCTTTGACAAGCTGATCCACACAGAAGGGACCAGCCTCTGCTTCCGCCCGTTTTCTCCCCTGCTGCAGGCGTCGGGCTATATCGTGTGGAAAAAATATCAGATCTTTTCCAAGGCGGCAGGGCGTTTCCTTCAGTCAGTGCGAGAAATGCTCTCTGATGAAACACATGGCTTGCCATACTAATGTTAGTGACTCAGCTTATAAAAGCGGTTTGTATCAATTCATGATACAAACCGCTTTTGATCTGTTACGCCGCCCATCCCCGCACCCCCTGATTCTCTCAATACCACTTCCAGGCCACAGCCCGGAAGCTGGTCAATCGAGGGGGCACCCCACATCTGGCTTCCCATTTTATAAAAATCGCAAGCCGTGGAATGTGCTATAATCCATACATCCATAGGTACGATCTTCCGTGACAGCGGCAATCAGATCCCGGTAAACATACCAGGGAAAGGGTCCGTAACGTTCGGCATCCGATCGGCCGCAGAGAGTAAACGCTTTTCCTGCCAAGGCGGTATAAATTTTATCAATCTCCCAGTGTGCCAGCATGGAAAACACCACGTTGCCCAGGGGATCAAAGCCAAAGAAAAAGAATACGCTATCCGAGTACCGCTGGAGAAAAATGCGTTCCATATGAAAGCCCTGTACAGTAAGCTCCGTCTTTAACTCATTCCAGGGTACATCAGACCGAAAAAATACCGGAGATGAGCGGAAAGGCCCCAGGCGATGATACTGGGCATAGTCATCCAAGTACAGATAGACCCCACCGGGATAGAGGTCCAGCAAAAGGCGGGCCTCCATTAAGTCGGCTATGTAGGCGTCGCAGAAAATGAGCCCGGCACGGGTATCTGTAAAGCGAAGAAGCGCCGATCGGGGGCCTGGGCAGATAGACTGATTCATTAGCTGGTCTGGCGGGAGCAGGACTTCAGGTTCCAGGAAAATACAAAGGATATTCCGCTCCGGACGAAACACGGGTGCGGAAGTCTGTCGATAGGAAAAACGAGGTTCCAATGCGGCAGGGACGACGCAGTCGGACAGAGAGAGCCGGAAAGCAGTTTTCAGGCTCTCCGCCGTAGGCGCGGGATAAGGATTGTCGCGGAGGCGCTGAAGATTAGCCGCCAACAGGGACTGGAGGGTAGGCCGCGCTGGAACAGCAGCGGCCAGGCGGCGAAAGAAACGGGCTGCGGGGCGGGTGGAAAGAGGGGCGCAGGAAATGCCTGCCTCACGGGCCAGAAGGCGTTCTGTAATGCGCTCCGGTGGATAGCGTTGAAGCAGAGAAGAGAACGCTTGGAGCAGCAGGGAAAGCCGATGGTCCGGATAAAGCCTTTCCGGCTGGCAGAGGATGAGCGACTGGAGACGGCGGAGATCAGCGAATCCGCAGTCCAGCAGAGGGGTCACGTCCACCTCGGCGGCCATAAGGAAGAGACGATCGGGGAAGAGGGAACACCGAACCGCCAAATCATATTGAAGCAGGATTGGCGTAAGGCGTTCCATGTGATAGCGCCCGAAATATGGTTGGACCCGCTGCGCAGCCAAAATGGCCTCTCGCTGTCGGAGATCGGCTGAGGGAAATGGGGTACAGAGGAAAAGCTCTTTGGCGCGGGCGTAACACTCGTTGGTGCACTCAAACGCCTGTTCCAACGTGCGCAGGGCCGGTTCCAAAGGACTTCGGGCATCTCGGGTGTCCTGCCGGAGAAAGAAACAAAGCAGACCGAAAAAACTCTGTTTAATCAGCGAGAAATGGGCCGTCTCGTGTATGGCGTTGATGCGGAACTGCTCTGACGAGGCGGCACAGTCCACCCGGACAAAGTTATCGTGGTCATAATTTCCCGTACTCATTTTTCTACCTCTGGGTGGCAGTCAGCGTAGTACCGGCACCAGGCCCGAATCCCTATTTTCAAGGTGGTGCTCACCACCAGAGTGACTGCGGCGGTGACCAGTGCGGCGTCCCACCCCGTCTGACGGGCAATGGTAACAGCGGTGGTGGTAATCAGCATTTCCCGAAGGGCATCCGCAGTGAGATGTTCTCCTTCGTATCCCCTGCGGGTAAAGAAGCGATAGATCTGCTCACAGATATAGTCATAGTATCGCTTCTGGGGAATATCGCTGCGGTCGAAGCCCAGACGGGGAGAGAGAATTTCGGCAAAAAGGGCAAAGGTGTTGTTTTCTAAGTCATAGGGAGACGTGGAATCGGATAACAGGGCCTCCCGCTCGTGCCAAAGAAACGGGTGAAAGCTTTGAGGATTCTCAGAGAAGAACGTGTACAAGGATTGGTCCAGTTCCGTACAGAGATTATTATCCATGGTATGTCCTCCATTTTTTATATGGTAAAATAACGGGTAAGGGCATCCCGGAGCTGGCCAACGGCAAGGCAGAGTTCCTGTTCCGTCAGGCCCATGGCGCTACGGGCTTCCTCCAGGCTGTCCCGGTTCACCAGGCGCCATGCCAACTGAAACAGCCTCCTGGGCAAACGGCGGATATAATTCCAAAATAAAACGCTGTTGGTAAAGTCTCCCTGGCGGGCAGGGAGGCGTTGTAACAGGCACTCATCGCTGTCGGCAGCGATGGGCGCGTCCAGGGAGAGCAGCTTATACACGCGATCCTGGCGGATCCTTTTTTCCGCAACGAGAGCTGCGCTGATTTGTCCATAGGCATAGGGCCAGAAAGCAGGAGATGAGATGGGGCGAAAATTCCGATAGGCGGCGAGAAACGCGGTCCATCCCGTCGAACGGTAGTCCTCGTCCCGGTCGCTCACGCCATGTTGGATACAGAGCTGGCCAATGGCATTGTCTACCCAGAGACGCTCCTGGCAGGAAAGGCATCGAGGGCGCCTCATGCCTTAGACTCCGGCTTCTGCCGCTTGCGGTCCCTGGGCCTGGGAACAGGCGTAGGAGCGGTCAGTCCGTCGTACTGCCCCACCCAGCAGTCCAGGTCCTCCCGCCAGCACATGAGATAGGACAAGGGTGGCTCCAGTCCCTTCTGGCGCAGCAGGTCACCGAAAGGATGGTGGGTTCGGACGCCGGCGTTGGTGAAGGTCAGGTTGCAGGGGCCATTGGGGTCCAGGCGGAGGAAACGGCCATCTGAACTGACTTGAAGCCGAAAGGCCGTGGTCCCCTGGAGGGCGCGGTGAAAGGCTTCGTTCTGGCTGAGTCGGTCCTCTGCGGCGAGCGTGAGCCGACAGACTGTATTGTGGGATTTTGGCGAGGGGACGTCTTCAAAGAGCGAAAAATCAAAATCAAGGTTTTGCAGCATAGAAATGCCTCCTTTAATCAAAAATATGAGAAAATGATAGCAGAACATTAGCAAAAAGTCCATTCACAACATAGAAGAATTCGGCAGGCAATCCCAAAAAACTACGTGTACTATTCGAATGTCTTCAAGCTGAAAAAATTGTTATAATGGATATTTTCAGATAAAAAGCAGCGGAATTAGAACCGTTCTCCGGCATAGCGGCGGGGGCAGATCTGTCCCAGCGCCATCTCTGAAGCAGCGGATGAGAACCAGTTGAAAAAGCCGCCCAAATGCTATAATATGGGGCAGGAAAGAATTGCATAAAATACCGCCCATTTGGCCCATAGAAGTCGGGCCTGTCGAAAAGTCCACCCCCATGAGCGGGAGTGAAGATAAATCGTTGATAAAACCAAAGGTTATAGGAGGCACAATAGCATGATACATGATTTGATGTATATAGAACTTAAAACTGGCTATTCCGATGACGGACCGGCCTGGATCGGATATGTAAAAACTTCTAAAAGCAAAAAAACAATTTATTTTAATGACCACGCCTTTCAAAAACTGGTTGGCGGCTGCTCCAACTATGTAGATATAGAAAATGGGGATGAATATTGGATCTCTGGCCTGAAAAAAAGGGAAAGCAATCGGCATTGGGCCGGCCGTGGCAAAATCGCGATTGACCGCCGCGCTATCAAAAAATATCTTGAATTGATAGGCGAAAAAGAGTTGCCGATGAATTTATTTGAAATCGTAGATATCGAAGATCGCTTTCCCATAGAACGGATTAACCAGTTGTCAAATGCGAAACCAGAAGGATCTAATCTGGTACGCAGCACTTCCAAAACGTAAAATTTTTTCAACAACAAATCGGGATGAGCACTTAGAGCGCCCGAGGAAAAAGCAACAGGCTGCCGGGGCAAAATATCTCCGGCAGCCTGTTGTTCAATTGGTCCAAGCCGCTTTCTCTACAGCTCTAGCTCTGCCCCAGTGGTCAATGCGTGAACCCGGCCGTCCCCCGCCCGCTCCAGCAGGGCGAAAGCAGGTGCGCCGGTACAGTGGCCGGTGTATAGCGCCTCCACCCCTAGCTCGTCCAGCAGCCAGCGGGCCAGATTCGTAACGATGCCAGGCGCGGTCCCCAAGCTATCCGTCCCCGTGGCCCCCATAAGGTGAAGCCCGCCCACATAGGCGGCGATCTTCTTCCCCGGGAACCGGGCCAGGATATCTTTGGCGATATGACCCGCACCGGCATGGCTGCACGAGTTAAATACCGCCAATCCCTGTTCTGTATCCGCCACCAGAGACTGCTCATGGTCCACCCCGTCCGGGATGAGCCACAAACCATCCCCCAGGTCAACGGGGCCGTCATCCAGCAGGAAACGGCCCCGGAACCGCTCCAGCAGTTCCCCCTTCAGGCCGATATACCGCTCTGCGTGGTACTGGGGGGACAGGGCCGCCGGCCGGGCCCGGACCGGGATATCCGGGACTTGAGAAAAAAACACGTCCAGCCCGTCGGCATGGTCGTAGTGCCCGTGGCTGAGCACCGCCGTGTCCACCCGGGACAGGTCGACGCCCAGCTTCTCCGCGTTGCGGGCAAACTTGCCGCTGTGGCCCGCATCCAGCAGCACCCGGCGGCCCCGGTGCTCCACATAGACCGACAGGCCGTGTTCCCGCTCCAGGGCAGGTGGGGCGGTGTTCTCCACCAGAATGACCGCTCTCATGCTCTCACGCTTCCTTCCCAATGATCTGTCCAACTCGTCAGGACAGGGTGGTAAACAGGCGGTCCGCCGCCCCCTTCAGGGCGGACACCAGCCGGTCCGCCTCGTCCCGGGTGCTGTCTGGGGAGAAGGAGATGCGCAGAGCTCCGTCCAGCCAGGGCTTGGGCAGGCCCAGGGCGGCGAATACATGGCTGGGCTTGCCCTTGTGGCAAGCCGAGCCGGAGGAGATGCACACCCCTTGGTCCCCCAGCACCCGGACCACCACTTCGCTCTTATACCCCGGCAGGGTGACGGCGCAGATGTGGGGCGCGTCCCCAGCGGAGATCACCTCCAGCTTGGGAATTTCCGCCTTGAGCCGGTCCAGAGCGTAGTCCTTGATGGCCTGTGTCCGTTCCAGCCGGGTCCGGTCGGCCATAATCTGGCGGCACGCCTCGGCAAAACCGGCGATCTGAGCGGTGGCCTCGGTGCCGGAGCGCAGGCCCTCTTCCTGGCCCCCGCCGGTGAGCAGCGGTCTGAGCCGTACCCCCTTTTTCACATACAGGGCGCCTACCCCCTTGGGAGCCCCCAGCTTGTGGCCGCTCACCGTCACCAAGTCCGTCCCCAGGCCAGTCAGAACGGTGGGCAGCTTCAAAAAGCCCTGAACCGCGTCGCAGTGGAACAGGATGCCCCTGTCATAGTCCTTCACCGCCTGGACGCACTGGGCGATGGGGAACACCGTCCCCAGCTCGTTGTTCACCAGCATCATGGACACCAGGGCGGTGTCCGGCCGCAGGGCGGCGCGCAGATCATCCACAGCGATGTGCCCGGTCTTGTCCGGCTTGAGATAGGTCACTTCATAGCCCTGCTGTTCCAGGTCCTTGCAGGTCTCCAGCACCGCGGCGTGCTCCACGGCGGTGGTGACGATGTGCCGCCCCTTGCGGCGGTTCATCTCCACCCCTTTTCGGATGGCCCAGTTGTCCCCCTCCGTGCCGCAGGAGGTAAAGAACACCTCATCCGGGGCGCAGCCCAGGGCCTGGGCCACCGTGGCACGGTCCTCCTTCACCCGCTTTGCCGCCTGCGCGCCGTAGGGATAGCGGGAAGATGGGTTGCCGAACTGCTCCAGGGCCGCCGTCATGGCGGCGATAACCTCCCCCCGGACGGGGGTGGTGGCAGCGTAGTCAAAATAGCAAAGCTGGCTCATACCCGGACCTTCACCACGCACTTTCTGGCCGGAGCGGGACCGTTAGGGCCAATGGAGGGAGCGTGTCCGTCTCCGGGAAACAGGGCCAAAAACCGCCCGCCTCCCAGGGGCAGCCGGACCCCGGAGCCTTTGTGCAGCCAGATGTCCCCCTCGGGCCGGGCCTCCACCACCTCGCCCAGCTCCTCGATCGGGCAGACGGCCACCTCTTCCTCCCCTTCCAGCAGGTAAAAAATATCAATGTACTTCTCATGGCGCTCCGGGGTAGGGTTATCCATCTTCGTCTCATAGCGCATGACGTTGACAAACACATTCTCCCCGTCCACCTCATAGCGGCCGTCGTCCAACTCGGCCCAGTCGGTATCCGCCAAAAAATCCAGCGCCGCGGCCACGCCGGGGTGAAGGTTCTGGTACTGCTTCCTGTGGTGTAAGGTATCGTAGATCATAACACATTCTCCTTTGCCAGTATGATCTGGCAGGCTTTGGACGGCTCCCGGCCCTCTGCGGGCGGGTGCGTCCCTTTTGTTTCAGTTTACCATATCCTCCATCTGGTTTCAATGTCCCGGAGGAAAAGGCGCGGTGGGATCAGAAATTTTTCGGAGGCTGCGATGGCCGTCCCTCTGCGGTTTCTTCAACACCCCCCTGAAACGCTTACGGTTCTTTTCTCCGCCTTGACATCCCCCGGATTTTGGCATACAATTCACTACATCGTAATTCGCCTGTTTTTGAGGAAGTGATCCGATTGATCGAATTAAAGCATATCTCCAAGGTCTTCCCTACCCCGGATGGAGCGCTTCAGGCCCTTCGGGACATCGACCTGACCATTCAGGACGGCGATGTGTTCGGCATTGTTGGCATGTCTGGTGCGGGCAAGTCCACCCTGGTGCGGTGCATCAACCTGCTGGAGCGGCCCACCCAGGGTCAGGTGCTCATTGACGGCAGAGACCTGTGCGCCATGCCGGAGAAGGAGCTGATCCGCCAGCGCCGCTCCATCGCCATGATCTTTCAGCAGTTCAACCTGCTCATGCAGCGCACCTGTCTGAAAAACATCTGCTTTCCCATGGAGATCGCCGGAGTGAAGCGGGACGAGGCGATCCGCCGGGCCAGGGAGTACCTGGACATCGTGGGCCTGCCCGACAAGGCGGACGCCTACCCCGCCCAGCTGTCCGGCGGGCAGAGGCAGCGCATCGCCATCGCCCGGGCCCTAGCCTCTGACCCCAAGATCCTGCTGTGCGACGAGGCCACCTCCGCCCTGGACCCCAAGACTACCCGGGAGATCCTGCGCCTAGTCCGGGACATCAACCAGCGGCTGGGCATCACCGTGGTGGTCATCACCCACGAGATGGCGGTGGTGGAGGAGATCTGCTCCCATGTGGCCATTCTGGACCACGGCGTGCTCCAGGAGACAGGAACCGTGGAGGAGATCTTCTCCAACCCCAAAACGGAGGCGGGCCGCCGCCTGGTCTACCCCGACGGGGTAATCATCGACCAGCTGCCCGCGGCCAACGTCATCCGCATCGCCTTCAACGGCGGCTCCTCCTACGAGCCGCTGATCGCCTCCCTGGCCAGCCTGATCACCTTCAAGTTCTACGCCGCCCAGTATCCCGACCGCAAGGGACGCTTTCTCCGCAGCTTCACCCTGTGGAACGCGGCCTTCCTCCTGCTCCTGACCGCCGCCGCCCTGCTGATGCTGGCCCACTATGAGACGGCCGCCTTCTTCCACGGCCGGCCCCACCCCCGCCGTACCCTGTTCTTTTCCCTCATGGGCACGGTGCTGGGCCTCACCTCCCTGCTGGACGGTCTGCCCCCCTTCTTCCAGGCATTGACCGCCGCCTTTCTCCTCTCCGCCCTGTCCGGCGCCTGCGCCCTGGCCCGCAATTGCTTCGGCCCGCCCTGGCCCAGCCGTCTGCTGAGTGGGCGAATGCCCCTTGGGGCTGAAGAAGAGGACAACGAGGAGGACATTTCCGACCAAGATTGTACGGAGGAGTTGTAATTATGGAACACAAACGTTTTTATATCACCACCCCTATTTACTACCCCAGCGACAAGCTGCACATCGGCCACACCTAC
>OGYF01000687.1_pt1 | contig 32930 bp, 29 predicted proteins | sample 1576451 | NCBI WGS metagenome assembly OGYF01 (sample SAMEA3541505, study PRJEB24748) | human gut metagenome | biome: human gut; feature: human-associated habitat; material: faeces | place: China | collected 2012
CGCGTTCGGCAACCTGAGCCATGCTGAGATTCCTACGCAGTCTAGCCAGTTTGATTTGCTCACCCACTATCTGCATCTTCTGCTCCAGTTTTCTTGGCAACTTGGTGCCCATTGTATTCTTCGCCATATTCAATATATCATATAATATGCAAATATACTACTTTTCATCTATTTAATGATATGTTATAGGTAAAAATCTCAAGAATAGAAGATGTGATATTTAGTGGTTATACACTTTTTCAAGCGAATAAATCGAATTCGTCACACTTTTTCCAACGAATCAGGCTCCTTTCCATACACTTTTTCATCAAAATTGAGGCTTGAAATCTACACTTTTCCATGAAATCATCAACTTTACTTTATCCCCGTATTCATATATACGTTCATTAAAGTAAAGTCAATATAAGGGAAGAAAAGAGATGGCTGCGCCATGAAAATGGACTCAGCCATTTTTCTCTTTTGGCTGCAAATCTTATAAGCAATCCGGATATTAAGGATCGTTCCCAACGGCCACTCCAATCAAGCTCCAAATACATCACTTGGAACCCGAAAATATCCGTGAACCCATCCTCAATTTTACAGCCCATTTTGGCGAAATAAACCCCGACATGCTCTATCTTTGCAGACGGGGCCAGTCGGGGCTCCAAATGGCTGTTTTTGCATTTTTCCCCTCTGTTCGGAGAGAGTTGATGAAAAAAACGTTAAATCTTCGATTTTTCGCAAAAAAACAAGTAAATTTTTGAGTAGTCTACCTTTTAAGACTTAAAAAATTGATAATCAATAAGAATACAATGGTGCATCGGGAAATAAGGTAGTATTACAAACCATAAACATCTATCATATTTAATTAGTAAGGCGTTCATTTAGAGCGCCTTTTCTTTTTGCCATCATACCATATAATAATGGTTTCTAATGGTTTTTCATTCATTTATTGTGTCGATTTTGTACCGCATGGGCTAATTGGGGTATTTTGCAATTTGCAAGGTGGTAGAGAAAGTAGAATACAGGAAAAGACAGGAAAATACAAGAAAAATAAATAAAGCCTTTATAGGCGAAATAGTACTAACAAATTATAGTGTAATATGGCAAAAAGTTCAGTAAGAATTAAAAAGGTATGCGAATGGTGTGGAAAAGAATTCTACGCTTTAAAAACATCAACACGTTTCTGTAGTAAACAATGTAACGGTTATGCATACAAACGTGCATTAAGAACAAAACAGGTAAAAAGTGCAGAAGAGGTTATAGCAACCAAAATTGAAGTAAAAAGAACTCAACCTCTCAAGGACAAAGAGTTTTTATCCCCTAAAGAATGTGCAGAGATTTTGAATATAGCTTTATCATCTATTTATAAGATAATTTACCAAGGGAAAATACCTGCTTTTCAATTTAGCAGTAGATTCACAAGGATCAGAAAGTCTGACATAGACTCAATGATGGGTTCTACCCCTTATGTAAAACGAAACAGAATCTCTCACACTCCTATTACTGATTTTTATACCACCGCTGAAGTTGCAAGTAAATACGGAGTAAACGAATCGTGGATATTTAAAGTAGGGAAAGAACAAAATATACCCAAAGTTTTCAAGAGAGGAAAAACATACTGGAGTGCCAAGCATTTTGATAAATATTTTGCATCTAAAGCACCGGACTCCAACATTACGGAATGGTATTCTGTAGAAGATCTAACGGAAAAGTTTGGCATGACAACAAGTGCTATATATTCTTTTGTTTCCCGATTTGCTATTCCAAAGAAAAAAATCAAGCGACAGGTATTCTATTCAAAAAAGCATGTAGATATCGCCAAAGGTCTTGCTAAGGCTGAACCTGAATATTATACGACAGCCGAAGCTATGGAAAAATACAATCTCACACGTGACCAATTGTATCACTATGTAAAATGGCATCATATCAGTAAAGTGCAAGAAGGGAAATATATCAAGATATCGCGCAAAGAGCTTGATGATCTGCTTGCACCACCTTCGATTTAATGCTATTTACTGGTTATCCTGTGGTTAACTTTAAGATAACCACACCACCAGAAATACACTTGTTTATTTTGCTATCACTACAATAAGAATTAAACCTGAATATAAATTTTAATACATTATATATTATGAGACAACAAACATGTACTACTGTAACATTAAGACAACGCCCTATAAGAAACGGACGAATCTCTCTTTACTTGGACTACTACCCTGCTGTTCGTAATCCTAAAACAATGAAACTGAGCAGACGTGAATATTTAGGATTTTACATTTATGCAACTCCAAAGAATGCAATTGAGCTAGATTACAATAATGAGATCCTAGCTAAAGCCGAACTTATCAGATGTCGCCGACAAGAGGCTGTAATCAATGAAGAATTTGGATTTATGGACAGACACAAAATGAGAGCCGATTTTATGGCATATTTCAAAGAAGTATGTCGTAAGAAAGACCATAAATGGCATATCGTTTATCTGCACTTTGAGAAATTTGTCAATGGCAAATGTATGTTTGGAGAAATCACTGTTGACCTATGTAACCGCTTCCGAGACTATCTTCTCCATGCAAGGCAACTAAAACATACAGATAAAATGGTTTCCCGTAATTCAGCTGCCAGTTATTTCTCATTATTCAGAGGAGTTTTAAAACTTGCATATAGAGATAAATATTTACGTGAAAATCCCAATGATTTTCTTGAAAAGATAGGAAGTAGGGATATTCATAAAGAGTTTTTAACACAAGATGAATTAAAGACTCTGGCTTCAACTCCATGCGATATACCTGTATTAAGAAATGCATCCCTTTTCTCATGTCTTACCGGATTACGCATCAGTGATATATTGAATCTTAAGTGGGAAAACTTATGCACAGCCCCCGATCTGGGACATTGTATTCGTCTTCGTACGCAAAAGACACAGACAGAAGCCTTACTCCCTATCAGTTATGAAGCATACGCACTTTGTGGAGAACCGGGCACAGGTAAAGTGTTCAAAGAACTGCGACGTTGCATGACTGGATATCCTCTTAAAGCATGGATAAAGAAAGCTGGTATTCAAAAACATATAACATTCCACTGCTTTAGGCACACGTACGCTACACTACAAATCGCAGCCGGTACGGATATCTTCACAGTGTCAAAAATGCTTACTCACAAGAATGTTGCAACAACACAAATCTATGCTGAATTAGTAAGTGAAAAGAAAAGAGAAACTGTCGATAAAATATCACTAAAGTAATATGCAATAAAATTGCATATCTGAATAAACATGCAATAGTGATCAAAAGTTTTTATTTGCATAGCCGTTGGGAAACTTCGATTTTTCCCAACGGCTTTTTCATTTATGTAACAATACAAAATATAGTTAAAAAATGTAAATTTTCTTTGTTCGTTTTTTTATAAGTATGATTGGTGATTTCACGAAGTATGATACTTATATTATATTAAAAACCAGACATTTTGTAATCATTTCCTTTAATTTCTGATACTTCAAAAATATATTTGCATCAAAATCAATAATAAAAAATCACTAATTATGAAAAGATTAAATTTATTCCGTTTTGCTGTAATATATGTAACTGCAATATGTTCAATTACCTCAATTCCCAGATATCTGATATTGAAAGGAAACTCTCCACATAGTCTGGATCTTGTATTATACTCACTCTTCACTACCCTACTTTTTATTACAATCATATTTATGGTTGAAACAGCTTACTGTAAATATATTGTACCTACAATATGTAATTTTATTGATGTATTACAAGATCAAAGAAGTAAAAGAATTAACAAAATACAGGGAAATACGAAAAGGAATGGTAGACTATCGATGAAACTATTTCATAAAACCATTGATGATGATAAAGAAAAGACAGAAAATTCTATATTGTACTCTCATGAGGAAGAAGTAAGATTGGATAGAGAACGTATCAAAAAAGAAAAAGATGATACAATAAAAGAAGTCATGTCTTATTTTGAAGCTACTTTCAAAGATATACTGACAAGCAATGAAATGAGTGTCATGAAAGAAAATATTATGGCCTTAAACAATAAAACAGAAATAAAGACAGCTGTATTACGTCGTTTGAATGGAGTTACATCAAAAGATTTATACCATTTAGCTAGAAATATCGGGAAACGGTTAGGATGCTCAAACATGCAAATAGCACATTTCATCAAAAAAAGTTTTCAGCTTATGCTTGAAGATACAGAAATACTGACCATTTCCAGCAAACTCACCTGTAATGAAGGACGGTTTACAATAAAAATTATTCCTATCGGAACACCGCTCGTTGCACAATCCCTTCCCTTTTCAAGGGATTAATATAGAAAAAACATTACTATCCATTGGTTAACTTATAATCCACCAGTTAACCAATAATACACCATCTTTCTTTGCTGAAAATCAATTTAAAATGATGAAGATGAAATTAAATTTCGAGGAATTACCTCAAGCCACAGCTTTTCTATTGGAGAAGGTGGAAGAACTGACGATTTCTATTAATGAGATGAAGCAGTTATTAAAGAGACAGACAGCAGCAAAGGAAGAAATGATTGGTATTAACGAGGCTTGTGAGATACTCAGTCTAGCTAAGCCAACGGTTTATGCTCTTGTTCAGGCAAATAAAATTCCCTATTATCAACCTGGGAAAATGCTTAAATTCAAACATACTGAACTTATTGAGTGGATGGAAAAAAGCAGAAAAAAACCGATTGACAAAGAGAGCCTATACAAAGAGATACAAAAAGGAGTAAAACATAAACCAAAATCAGGATGGGAGGAATTTTAGATATGGGAAAAATTGAAATGACAGATGAATACGTAAGAGTTGGTACCACACTCTATAAAATAGTTTTTCAACCTCTTATTAATGGCACATTTGCCAAGCGTAGAGTCCCTTGGAGCATGGGGACTTTACGCTATGATCATGGGAAAGATTTCATAGCAAGTGTTCCTAAATACGATGGTTTTTGCACAGTTCCAAGTCACGTAGATTATAAAAGGAATATTGGCTCGTTCCTTAATCTGTATGAGCCGATTACCCATATCCCTCAAAAAGGGAAGTTTCCACATATACAAGAACTTATTCTTCATATTTTCGGAGAACATTATGAGTTAGGTATGGATTACTTTCAACTTCTTTATCTCAATCCAGTACAGAAACTACCAATTCTACTTTTGGTTTCTCAAGAAAGAAACACTGGTAAAAGTACTTTCCTGAATTTTCTGAAAGCAATCTTTCAGGATAATGTCACATTTAATACCAACGAAGATTTTCGTAGCCAGTTCAATGCTGATTGGGCCGGCAAATTACTCATTGGAGTTGACGAAGTGTTGCTTAATCGTAGAGAGGATTCTGAACGATTAAAGAATCTAAGTACAGCAAGTGTATACAAGATTGAAGCAAAGGGTAAAGACCGCTGTGAAGTGCAATTTTTTGGTAAATTCATCATGTGTTCCAATAATGAAGATACCCCTGTTCTTATAGAACCGGGAGAAACACGTTATTGGGTGCGAAAAATTAATCCCCTCAAAAATGACGATACGAGTTTTCTTCAAAAACTAATCACGGAAATTCCGGCATTTCTTTACTTTCTTCAACACCGTCAACTTACTACGGACAAAGAAAGTAGAATGTGGTTCAGTCCACAACAGATACATACGCCAGCTCTCGACAGGATCATCAATTGTAGCAGGAATCATACAGAAATTGATCTTACTGAAATCTGCTTAAATATCATGGATACCATGAGCCAGGATAAATTGACTTTTTGTATTAATGACATTCAACAGTTATTAATGCTTAGTAATATCAAGGTTGAAACCTATCAGATTCGAAACATTCTAAAAAGGAACTGGAGACTTACACCTACTGACAATTCTCTTGCTTATTCAACCTTTATAAAAAACTTCCCTCCAGGCCCACCGTATCGAGAAGAAAAGAAAACTGGCCGCTACTATACCATTACAAAAGAATTTCTTAGAAAGTTCCGATGATTTGATGAAATGATGAATATTGTTATTAAACAAAAGGGAATGAATGATTTATAATTCATCAAATTTTCATCATAATTCAGAAAAAAGACTCAATGTTTCTTTATTTGAGGCATTGAGCCTTTTTTCTTCCCTATTGTAAAATATGAGTATCATTTGATTTATTTTTTTATAGAGTTAATGACATTCATATTATTTATTAAGCCTAAATCTGTAACTTTAGAAAACTAAACATAATTTAGACTATGAGAGAGAAAAAATAGGATATGCCAGAATGAGTACAAGAGAACAAAATCTCTCGTCTTTGGAAGATGCACTGAACAATGCCGGATGTATCCGTATCTTCACGGATAAAATCTCTGAAAAGAAGTTCAAGCGTGAAGGACTAACTGCTTGTATGGATTACCTGCATTCTGGCGACTCACTCGTCATTTACCGACTTGACCGATTAGGCAGATCCGTCAAGGAAATGCTCGACCTTTGTGCTAAACTGGAGCAACGGCGCATTAAGCTTGTATCCCTTCAGGACAATCTTAATACTTCTACCGCTGTCGGCAAGTTCACCATGCAGATACTCGTATCACTGGCCGGGTATAACCGCAATCTTATTCTCGAAGGATGCAAAGCCGGAATCGAGGCCGCACAAAAACGGGGCGTCAAATCCGGGAGACAGAAAGGTACCAGGATGAAGAAGCCGAAGAAAGAGGCCGTCATCCAACTTTACAAAGCTGGAACGACTATACCGAAGATAATGGAAATAGCCGGTATCAAAGCAAAACTGACCATATACAATTATTTGGCTGAAGAGAAAGTTCAGCCAAACAGATTATAATAAAATGGTATAAATCATGGAAAATAAAATATATATAACCGAAGATGAATTTATAGCCTAAAATTAGCGATGCGTAATTTACAGGATGATTTGGAATTCTCAGTGAAGGCACACCCTGACATAATAAAGAATATAGTTTACCCTTATAGTCAGAAGCAGATTTAAGAAGTTTCTTCCATAATTGATAAAATCGAGAAAGAACAAAAAGAAAAGGCTAAAGCTATCGAGAAAAAAATGGAGGAGAGCCGTAAAGAAATTGCTGAATACATAAAACGCAGGGAAGAGTAACTGAAAATAGCAGAAGAGACTTTGCGTGATATAAATACAAATCTTGATAAGATGAAGGCTGCCCTTGATTCTGCGACAAAATCAAAATCTATTCATGCCAATATATCCTATTAAAACTATAAATTCAATTATATCAGCATTTCCAATGTGACAAAGCAAGATTTTATAAAAAATTCCCAGATATAAAGGTTCAGCAATTTAAAACTGAAACTATACTCAGCAAACAGGAAGTCATGGATATCGTTGAACAGGCTACAAAGTCTATGATATGGGTCTGATCTATTATGAGCATAGCGGACGCAACATAACAGTTTTCATCTCTGACAAGATGAAAGCCGAGCTTGCCAAGATGGTACCAGGCCTCCAGGTTATAGACCCGAACACTGGAGAAACCGAAACTGTTGTTTCCGACAAATTCATTGTCTGTGGTAACTACTGTGTGAGAGTGGAGTTCACATCAGACTCAGACGTTTATGACTGTGATTTCTTTGTAGAGTAACATATGCAGTATTTGTTGTTTGTTAATAATCAATACTTTATAAAATAATCGGTAGAAATAAATAGTTTTAAATTCGAGGCTATTTACAAAAGTAAAGAATTAACATATTTAATACTATCTAACGTTTTAATAAGTGCTATTGATAATAAAATGCCACAACGATTCACATCGCCATGGCACAATCCTTAAAGAAGCTGCAATCATTTTTTCTTTTGGCCTTTACAATCGCTTCGATTGCTTCTGACATGAACTGACACATGAATGGTTTTGCCATTCTAGACTCGCTCATATTCAGAAATGCGATTGAACTTATGGCCATCACTATTCTTTGCCATAATCATTATTGCCCGTCCTGTGGCGTGGATTCTTAATTGGTTGCATGTTTCAGGCAACCGTGATTTAATCTATATCAGTCAAAATTTATCTATTATTTTTTTGATATCGTTCTCTACCGTTACCGTACCATCATCATCAATAAAGATATGACCTTGAGAAGTCTTTCTTTGGCAAACGATATTGTCTTCTGTACTCAGATTATTGTCACCCTCACAATAATCGACGGAACTATATCTACTATCTACGTTTCTGTTGTCATCACCATTAGCTTTCTCTGATACAATATTAAGTTTCTTTGTCTTTCCATCTTTCATGGCATCAAAAAGTTCTGTACTAAACGACGAACGCAAACCATGATGAGGGCACACAAGGAAATCAACTCCTTGACCAATCTTCCTTTTAAGTTCTTTGTCATCTTCAAGCAACTGCTTCATTCCTTCTTTCTGGACGTCAGCTGCAAAAAGAATCTTGTATCCAGCGTGTATATATAAGACCAAACTGATATTGTTGGTATAGCTTTCATTTGTCAGAGTTTCATTGTCTTCCACATCTCCTGGATACATATATCCGAGCGTCATTTTGCTTGGTAGACTTACTCTTAGCGGTAATTGGCGACCCTTATACATATCTTTAACTTTCTTCGCATCGGTACTATTAGAATCATCCACCAAATCCCAATTTACATTCTTTCTATGCGCGTCAGCACCTATCGTTAGGTCATTTGGTGTAGTGTACAAATCTATGTAAAAGTGTTCGTCTAAAACACTCAAATCGGAGATGTGATCCCGATGTGGATGTGAGATAAAAACTTGATTCAAGTAATATTTACCTCCATGTTTTTTTTCTTCTCCACGTTTTTTGAACAAAGGGAGTAGGAAGTCAGTTACTGGCGAAAAGTTACTACTCTTTCCCAAGTCTATTACTATCTTATGATTATCAGACTCTACATAAGCACTTAAAGCTGCACCGACATTGAATATCACCGTTTTCATAATTCAAATAATTAATCAATTTAACAACATTGGCAAATACAATCTCACCTGCATCATAACCTTCCACTCTGCCTCTTTAGACAGCAATTCTATATTCTCTTTACTGAGTCCAAACAACCATGTGCCTATAGCATAGGCTTTTTTGTGTTCTTCTTCAGAGGGCTTCAAACTCTTAAACTTATCCCACAGGATATTTCTTTTCAGTTTTGCTATGATTCTTTCTCCTGCCACAGCTGACGTATCACTATTCTTCAGTTGAGTTATATCTTCAGGTGTTATCTGGTGGGCTGCCACAACCTCTGGGTAAATATTATCATGCTTAAGGTTTTCCACAAAACCTTTCAGCATTCTTTCATTAACATCCCATTCCAATAGTGCATAGGCAAACCTCTTATCTGGATGTGCTTTCATAAATAGGTTCTGCTGTACCTGTATCTTCTTAATACGTTGCATGAATACTTCAGAAGTCTTCTTCAAAGTAATCAGTGGGTTAAATACCCACTTGTCAGACACCTTACCATTACCGGCATCGCTAACTATGATGTACGAGCATTTGTATGGACTCATCTTGTCCGTTAGCACATGGGTTCCCTGGTTATCATACAACCCGCCATCCAGCAACATGGGTAGTTTCTTTCCTTTCATGACGCTTGTTCTAAAAGTCTGGGGTATTCGTATCGGACAGAAAGCAAACGGTACACACGATGATGCCATAACAGCCTTCGACACAGGAAAGTACTCATGGTAAAACGCGTCAACCCCATAATAATAGTTATACATCCTCTCACGTGAGAACGTAAACTGTGACACCGTCGGGTAATCCGTTGCATTGATGGTTACAACGGGGTAATCCTTCAAATCCTTGAGTTTCTTCCCTTGGAAAAACAACCAGTCATATTGCATAGCTATCAGGAAGCTTACAGGTAAAACCTTATACCATGCAAACCACAACACAACAAGTGAGATCGCCAATCCCCAACCACCACCAAACCAAGTGGCTAAACCTAAAAGGCCTAACACCAAAAACAAATTGATTAAAGCCAGGCGCAATACACCTTTACGTATCTGCTTGCTGAACGTACCCTCAAAACTCTCATAGTCACCATCATGCAGGGCATAGCTGGCTGCAATGATAGAACCGCCAGATACAGACGATATAACATCTACCTTGCCCAACACTCCTAGTTTATGCAAAGCACGCAACGCACCAATATGGTACGCTGCAGCTCTGTAACCACCGCCCGAAAGGGCCAATCCAATTCTACTATTATTAATCATAATTATTTGACACTATCAATTTAGGACTAAAAGTCATTTGAGAACTAATTGTCGTATTGTTAGAAATTAGGTTATAAACATGTACTACATTATCCTCGTTACAGGTAATTACCACATCACCAGTCTTTGTTGTGTACAATGGAATAGTAGGCTCATGATTAAATAATATGTTACGAACATTCTGACGGGGATGCTCAAACTGATTATCGTAATTACTTGAGCATATTGCCACCTTGGGATTGATCTTGTTGATAAACTTCTCTGTCGTAAATCCGTTATCAGCACCATGGTGAGCTAGAATCATTACGTCCACTTCTGTGGATGCAATGGAACATCCTTCTATAGTTTGTGCGATTTCACTGCTTTCGCAATCCCCCAGACTAAGGAGCGTAAATCGACCTTGGCGAAATAATTTCACTATTGAATTATCGTTGTGTGAAGTGTGACCCTCTGTCGGATTATACAGAATATCGTTATATTGCTTATTTTCTCCAGCAGTTAGACCATTTATATAGTCTGGCGTAATTGCCTTTGAACTAATGATGTTCCTAACACAATAGTTCTGAATCATCTTTTTACAAGCCTTACCACAATCTGAATCTGGCTCATAGCCTGGATATTCAATGCGTAAGGGGCTTAGTTTGCTCAAAATGTTTCTCAACTCAGCCTCTTTACAATGATCTTCATCCCAACTGGTTATATGCAGGCAGCTAATGCGAGTTGTACCTGCACACCTCATCTCATACAAGACGTTAGCTTTGTTCACCTCATTGAATCTACCTTCAATGAGTGTAAAATGGTTATCAACACTATAAGAGAAGGAAGAACCTTTCTCACCTAATTGATACGCACGAAATCTAGTTTTCTTCATATTATAATTTTTTCTTCAAAAAGACAAATAATGTACCAAACTTACAAAAGAAAGCAAAAAAAACAAATTTTTATTTGTTGATTTTGACACAAATTGCGCCAAATCACCCGATAAATCGTGAATCTACGTCATATAAACGCTCCCATGTCACCTACTGACAGAACACACTAACTTTGGCTGACACAATAGTCAATCTAACTGTCATTGTGGCACATTTTGTCCTATTTTCAACAATAAGCTCCAAATACGCTAGAAAATCTATGTCTAATTCGGCATTTTTTACTACCTTTGTACCTACATTACACAACATGACATTATGGTACACGAACTCCGAATCAAGAATTTCCTATCTTTCAAGGAAGAAACCATCATAAGTTTTGAAGCATCAAAGGATGATTTTCGGCAAGACTCGATGTTAGTCACCATGAATGATGGTACCCGTCTGTCACGCCTGGCTATTATCTATGGTTCCAATGCATCTGGAAAGTCCAACCTCCTTGCAGCGTTCGAATATCTGTTCTGGTTTTGGAAAAGAAAAACCGGTGACGACGAATTGCTTACTGGTGTAGAGCCCTTTGCTCTTGATGACGACACTCCATCACAGCCATCCGAGTTTGAACTTAAAATATACGTCAACAACAAAAAGTATGTATATCAACTTAGTTTAACTCCTAAAGCTGTTTTGTCGGAGAAGCTACTGGTTTACAACAGTAATCAGCCTTCACAACTCATGCACCGTGAATTGGTTGATGGCAATACTGTACTAAGATTCAATGCCATTCTTATTAAGGTTTCTGCTGCCGTAAAAGAGCAGCTTACGGCAAAGTGCCTTAATAACACATCTTTTTTTGCAGCCAGAAAAAGTGTCAACTGTAACTTAGGCGAAATTGATGATGTTCGCGACTGGATGATTAATCACACGCTGCCCGTTATCGACTTAGGTCAGAACATGTTCACCTATGCTGAAAGCAAAATGTTTGATAACCCAGAAGCCAAAAGACATCTTCTTGAGTTTAGCCAGTTGGTTGGGCTAAATATAGATGATATGGTAATCGAAAAAGATTATATGCCCCTAACCCCTGAAATGATTCAGTTCATGCAGGCCTCAGGCCAGCTATCTGAAGAGAATGCTAGCAAGTTGAACAAAGATCCTCGTATGCAAACAGGCTTCAAAACCGACTTCCGCGTTTTCGTTAATACTAGTAAAGGTAAGAAGGTATATTCTTTGCCAAAATCAAGTCAAAGCGATGGTACTCTAAGGTCAATGGGAGTAGAAACCGCATTATATGTAGCAGTACAGAATAACAAGTTACTTCCTATCGATGAGATTGAATCATCTTTGCATCCAATGCTTCTTAAGTTTATGATTCAACGTTTCCTGAAAACAGAATCCCGCAGCCAGTTGCTCCTTACCACCCATTACGATCCTCTCTTTAATGCAGTAGGCGACTATCTGCGCAAAGACAGCTTTTGGCTGATGGACAAAGAAGATGATGGTAATTCTGTTTTACATTCTCTTATTTCTAAAAACGGAGTCAACAAAATGAGGTCGATTCAACGAGCATACTTAAATAACAAACTCGGAGGCCTTCCACAAATTGACGAGTTTTAGTTTTTCGTCTTAGCCACCTCTTTAAATAATTTAATAAGAAACCGCTATTATATGTTAGCAGGAAAACAGGAATGCAGTCTTCAGGACAGACGATTCGCAGGGCGTTGCCGCCAGTTTTACCAACTCTTACTGTGACAAGTGTTGCTTTTCGATGGGATGGTGTCTATACGGTCTAGGCATCCGTTAGGATTCTCTCTTATATTGCGGTCTTTGTAGGCAGTGTGCATCACGGCACGGAAGGTAAACCAGTAGCCTGTAATTGTGTTGGTGTGCAACTTGAGGGTCTTGTGCAATCCTTGTGGAGCATTGTGAAGATATTCCATGAATTTGTAGCACAAGTCCACATTTGTCTCTCCGAAGGAGTACTTGCCTTGCACGAAGGTGTGGAAGTCCCCTTATAGTCACGTTTCCGCTGGTTCTTGGGTTTGACATAGATATATATGCCGAGTGACTCATGGCGCATGGTCTTCATCGTGCATTCATTACGGTAGCCAGGATAATTGTCTAGGTAAAATGACAGTTGTTCTCCGTCCTTGATTTTACGTGTACGCAGGGACACGGTTTTGCAATTCGTACTCATAATTGTTTCAATTTATTTGTTGATAGTGGTAATGCTATGAAGCGTATGGTTTTCATTTGCATCATTCGCAAATCATTTCCGTTTCATCTATTACATGAGGCCTTTTGCCCTGCGTTCAACGATTACCCGTTCTACATAGGATTTCAGTAGAAGGTTACTGACACCTATCCGTTCCTTGGTGATATGATACCGTTTAAGGATGACATCGTACAGATTGCGGCCATCAAGGTGAATGCCGGGAAGATTACCGACCGCTTCAACATAATCCTTCACACTGACAAGCCGATACCGGCTATGCTCGGAGGCATTGTAAACCCTCTTCTTCAGGAATATGAACATGCAGAAAAGGTTGACCGTAAGACCGGTCTGTGTGCCTTCATGGATTTTGTGGGTAACTGTACCCTTATCGGCCAGAACGTGGAATATGACTGCAATATCCTTGACTACAATCTCCGTAGGGATTGCTGCGACTTCTCTTTCCCTACTGTTCATCCTCTGTATTTCGATACCCTCAGGGTGGCACGTATCATGGCTCCACGCCTGAAGTCATACAAGCTCAAAACCCTGCTGGAGGTCTTCGGTCTCGAAAGTGAGAACTCACATCTTGCCGATGATGACGTCATCGCTACCTTGTCAGTCCTTGACCACTTCCTGGGTATCTTTGCTGCCAACATGCAACAGCACATCGACTGCCTTCAGAACAACTCTGCCGTGACCGAGCTGTTCCGAAGAGCCTATGCCGACATCTATCACGGCACGCTCAGCCGTCTCTACCGGAGGTCGTCTGATACTCCTCTGCTCGTTGACGAACTGGAGCAACTGTACGGCACATTCATACAGAAAGAGTGGATAGCAGCGAACCCGAAGATGCAGTACATCTTCAGCTTCCTCCGTAATGATGTAATCTCCCCGGAGAAGACTCCGAGCCTTAAGGAGCAGCTTTCAGCCCACCTCCTCGATATAACTACCTATCGAGAAGCCGACATGTGTGACAGCTCATGTATAACAAAAAAGGTGTTCGTCTCTACAGTCCACAAGGCAAAAGGCCTGGAGTTTGAGAACGTGATCATCTTCGAGGCAACCGATGGTGTCTATCCGTTCTTTGACAAGAAGACTCCGGAGGAAATCAGAGAATCCGCAAGGCTGTTCTATATCGCCTTGACCAGGGCAAAGAAACGCCTGCACATCACATACGCAGAATCCGTGTCCGGGATCTCCAAATGGGGAAACCCTTACTCTATCAACAAGGAACCTACCCCATTCATCCGCCACATAAGGAAATACTTCTAAAAATGGAGAACAATAGATTCCCTTATGATAACATGTTACAACATAATTGCTTATTTAAAATCTATTCTAGTGGTTTCAGTTAGAATAATTACATTTTTACATGCCCGTGAAATCGCAACATAAAAATTACGTTTATCAGAAAATAGATGTGCGTCTACAATAACAACTGTATCAAATTCCAAACCTTTGGTAAGTAACGTAGTTCCTAGACATTTTCCATCTATTTTTTTCCCTATTTGTCTAATACGGTTTTTGTATTCTATCATATTCTCATAGATAGAGTTTTTATTCAACGTAGCATTTCTTATACATGTTGATAAGCTATGTAGTAGTTCAGGCCTTTTGGGACGTAAATGCAATTCTTTAGAGAAAAAATTAATTATGCAAACAAAACTACTTAACGAATAATCATTTATGAATGTATTATAATACTTTTTTAGTTCTTCTGACAAACGACTATTCTTGCCCCGTTTATTTTTTATATAGTTTTTTTGTGGCTCAATCCATTCCTTAAGTTCAGTTTCATTGAAAGTAAATCTTGATAGGAGATCAAAGATTTTACTTAATTTCTTTCTTGACCGTGGTATGGTCATAAATAGGTTATCAATATCTTTTGCAACTGAGTAAAATGATTTATCATCGATCGCTTCAAGTAAATTAAAAGAATACTCTATTCCCATTCGCTTTCTCATGTAAGCTCTATCAGTAATACCGCCTCTTAATCTACCTGATTTAGAATCCATGTAAGTTGGTGTTATGATAAGAACACTCTTGTCCTTAATATAATAAAGATAATTCTTTATTATAGAATAACATCCATCATCTATAGGTTTATATTTGTAAACAAAGAAATGAGCATCTTCATCTTGTGCAAGCTTAATAAACTCTTTTTCTGACAATAACTCTTCTCTAATATTAAGTATCTTTTCGCCTAGTTTCTCACAATTTCCATCAAGTTTCCAACGCCATGGCTCGGTAAGAAAATTGAATCTTTCAAAACCCGCTAAGTCCTTTGTAAAGTCAACTTTTTTACCTGCAAAAGAGAATATTCCTTGAAGTTCATCACCTAGTATATGTGTTGGCATCAAATCTGCTAGTTTCATTATCATATTATGCTGATCTATCGTACAGTCCTGATATTCATCAACAAATAAACCTTGATATGAGTTTTTTATGATAGCTTGTATTGAAACCAACTTCAATAAGTCGATAGTTTTTTGAATTATATAATCAAAATACCCTTTTGAATCTTGTGCTGGAATCTTATTATGAGGAATATATGCTAGAACCAATTTCTGCGCAAATCCAGATATTGTTTCAATCTTAAATTTATTATGAGCTATACCTAGCTTCTTAAATTTAGATCTTAAAGAGTTAATTCCTGCATGCGTATGAGTTAGAATAAGTTGCACTGTATTTTCTGGACACATTTTAACACAATTCCCTATTGTATGTGTCTTACCATGACCTGCAGGTGCTATTAGTAAGCCTTTCTTTGCTGCAAGAAATTTAGTTAATGTCATTTCCTATCCACTTTAATATTTCCTCATACTCCCTCTTAATCGTACATTTTGAGTCTATCTGATCAAAATATTTTATCAACATTCTACCTAATTGTTCACCATGATGTATGTTTTTAAACCACGCTTGTTTACTTTTTGCCTTATCTCCTAATTTCTCTCTCCAGGTTATTTGCATTTCGCCTTTTGCATCCTTAATATCCTTTGCACTTCCAAAACCATTTGAAACTATTATTGTCTGTTCTCCATGTTCTTGAATTGCATAATCAAGTAATTCACAAACGGCTTCCCAAGGCAAATCATTAAATATTTGTTGTTCTATTGCTTTACCTTTATCGCATAAAACAACATTTACACCATTTTTGACAGCTTCCTCTTTGTCTTTATCTACAGCTCTATTATCATCATCACAGAATACTAAACTATCATATCCCATGGAATTAAATATTTGTGCATAGCTATAGAATTTATTGCTACCGCCACCATCAATATGAACAATACCCTGTACAGCCAATCCATATCCTCTTTTCTCCTGCAAATGATCACTTATAGCTCTAATAATTCCTTCCTCTGTAGCACCTTCACACGATATAACTCGCTTAGCAAAAAAAGCAGCAGGTTGAGAACGTATGGTTCCTTGAAGTATATCAGGGAAATTGAATAATTTATTTTCTCCCTTTCGCATTAGATATACAGAAGAAATCTCAGGTTCAATTATCACATCTTTTGAATGAGTTGTAATAAAAATCTGAGCTTTATCGCTCTTTGATAAGAGACGTACTAAATTTCTAGCTCTATCAGATTCTAAGCCTTGTTCGATTTCATCGACAAGCATAATATCTCCATCTAAAACTAATCCTTTCTGTATGGCCATTGAAAGAAGGCGTTTTGACCCTTTTCCTTGTAAACGATATGGTATATCATTACTATGCAATGTGATATTACTTTCCGTGTATGCATTATCTTTATACTCTAACATTGTTTCTAGATTCGCAATTGTTAAACCAATGTTTTGAGCAGCCTTTTTTACATTTAAAGTAACATCGTCAAATTCTTTGAATGTTTTGGCTTCTTTTATAGCTTCATATGAATTTCTCACTACTTCAACCATCTTTTTATCAATCACCGTTTTATCTTTAAGTTCTTGTCGTAGTAATGCATAAAGAGGTGATCCTTTTGAATATGCAAAATGATTATCAATGTAATCAGACACCATAAACATATTTAGTTTAGCTCTATCTGAAGCCGGTATTGTAATATCTCCTATATCACGGCCACTACATACCTCCCATTGGGGTTCAAGGGTTGAATCTATAGTTAATCTAATGCGTAAGACTATTTTCTCTTGATCTGCATTTGGGTCATCTATTTCTGATATTACTTTATCTCCATCCAATAAGTTTATATATTGTCCGTATTTTTGAATGCTTGTCAACTCATTAGGCAAATCTCCAACAACTGCCTCAATAATAATTTTTTTAGATATATCTGCTTCATAGAAATCTAAATCTGATATACTTATATTCCAATTTGGACATAAAACATAGGAAATAGCCTTTAATATGGTAGTTTTTCCAGAATCACCTCTTCCAATCAAACAAATAAAGGGCTTCATATGAAAAACTTGATTAAAGTACTTTATACCCCTAAAGTTTTCAATCTGTAGCGAATGTATACGAGACATAAATTTATATTTTCTTTATTTGAATAAGTATTAGTTAGTAAATTCACAAATTCCTAAGATAATTTTTCTTTAGTATCTTTTTCTAAGTACTTACACTTATAATATAACTTTATCAATTATTGTTAGTCAGAGTTGCAGAGCATTACCTGTACAATTAATAATAGGGACCATACTTTTTAGATTCATGCTATATTCAATACAACCATAAATATCATCTCCTTTTCCTGTTGAATAAACTTCATGGTTAAGCTTTTTATAGTCGTTTATTACATTTTCCGAAGGATGTTTTGGCGATTTTATTGTTGTAACAGAGATAATGTCCCTTATATTATGACTGAATAATATCCCGTTAAAGTTTTTTGGTTCATCAGAAGCATGATGAGGTATTTTTATCATATTTACATCACTGAGATAGTCGCCATTAAGGAATTGTGCAGTTTGGTTGGTCAGGTCACCTGTAAACAAGAGTTTGCTTCCGTTTAATTCAACTGTATATACAATGGACAAATCATTTGTTTTATTCTTTGAATCGTTATATCTTCTTCTTGCTATAATAGAATCGATAGGAGCTAAACATTTAAAATCACATCTTAGTATGTTTCTACTTTTTAGTTCCAATATGTCGAAATAAAATAAAGACCTGTATTCTCCAGGAGTTACACAAGCTTGATGCATGTTGTATTTTGTCTTTGAGTTATAATTATCATATAGATATTTAAGTGAAGATTTTATATCATCCGAAATATTATATGCATTCTCAGAGTCAAAAGAAGAAGGTAAGAATATACGTGCTGTTTTATATGTGTCAAACTTATTCAGTATATCTTTTATACCTACAGAATGATCTTTATCTGGGTGAGTCCAGAAGAAAATATCGATAGCATGATTCTGGAATCTTGATAATATAGTTTCAATGTGGTTGCATTCTTCTGTAATATAACAGTCTGTTAAAGAAGTAAAGATAGGTTTCCCTTTATCACTAATAATAAATAATATAGCTTCTCCTTCTATCGGATAGCCTATTGTAAACACATGAACATTCAGATCCTCAAAACTATTCACGTATATTATTTTACCTCTTTCCATTTACACTTCTGCTGTATGCCCTAGTTTGTGTTGAGTGAGCTCCGTTAATCCTGGATTTTACCATACTGCTCCTTTTGACTCCTGAAATAATAGTGCTCATTTCAATCACAATTTCAAAAGAGCCGTCTGATTTGTATTTTTTTATTTCACCTTTCTTTTTTATATATACGTTGCACATAAGAACTGTCTTTTTTATATAAAACATTAGTTATAACATTCACCTATTTTTTTAAAACTAAGACTTTCCATTGTATTCATCAGGTGGTTAAAATCAACATCACTTATATTATCGTTATCTAAATGCTTGTTAGCAATGGCAGAAATTAATATATCGTAAATTATATCATCACTATCATTAAGTTTGCCTTTGAATATATCCCTTATTAGATTTAAATTAATCCTTTCATTTTCTAGAGCGAACAGGTCTGCGTATCTAGCATTAGTAAATCCATCATTATCTGGGATTTTTATATAGTTATGGTTTATCACACTATCTATAAATTCATCATTTGCTTGCAGATGTGAATATACTCTATACGATAACAATTGTACATTTATTTCATTTTCTGATGCTTTGATTCTATCAAATACCTCATTGGATATATTTTTTATAGATGAAAAATTATGTTCATTTATTTTTTCAAAAATCATACATATGAAGTAATCACTTATATATGTTTCCACATTTAAATCACCTTCAGTGGTTCCTATATAAGAATAAACCTTTTTACAAACTATTTCCTCTATAGATATAGATAAGTTCTGTGCTACATCATCTATATCTATACGCTGTTTCTCTTCATCAGTCATAAGTCTGTTATAGAATTTCAGTTTATTGAGCATGGTGCCACCTAATTTCTCAATAAACGTATTATTGAACATTGGCTTACTGAAGAAATCTATTCTTATAGAAACAGATTCAATATTGTTAGGTAAATTATCCATTATGTATTATATTTCAAAAATAGCTATACAAAAATAAAATAATATGTTGATATTAGCAAATTATGCGGCATTTTGATTACTTAAAATATTATACGGTTATCTAATTCATAAATACATTTCTTAATAAGAAAGAAAGGAACCTAGTTGACTTCGATAACCTGCTTATCCTGACCTATATTCACGCTTCACAGCATCAGGACAAGCTGAAGAAATATTCCTGGATTCAGATTGACGAGGTTCAGGACCTCTCCCCTTTCCAGTTCGGAATCATCGACCTGTTTACTGACCATTCTAAGGAAAACGTGACTCTTTTTCTCGGAGACGAGCAGCAGGCAATCTTCTCATTCATAGACGCAAAGCTCGCAACGCTTGAATGGTTACGTGAACGTTGCGGAGAGAACATGCACCGCCTGTATTTCAACTACCGTTCCCCGAAATATCTCTTGGATGTCTTCAATACATACGCCAACATGGAGCTTGATGTTGACCCTCATTTCCTGCCCAAGACGAACAATCTTACTGAAGCCGGACAAGATTCTCTCTGCATCATGGCCGCTCCTGAAAAGGACGCTGAAGTTAGGCTTGTGGCTGAAAGTGTTGGTAATTTCTGTACCTCGCATCCTGATGAAAGGGTGGCTGTTCTTGTGCCTTGGAACAAAGATGCAGACCAGATTTCGCGTGAACTCTCTGACCGCAATATACCACACTTCAAGATTTCCGGAACAGACCTTTTCACTACCCGACAGGCGCAGCTGCTTTTCGCCCATCTGCAGGTGGTGTACATGGATCCCAACATGATGGCATGGTCAAAGATCCTGACCGGGACAGGTATTTTCAATGAAGATGTCGAGGCACGCCGCTTCGTGAAGAATCTCCGTGACAACTTCCTGCTGCCGTCTGATTTTCTCAATTACACACGCAGCTCATACTTACTGGAGCTGTACAGGTGCTGTCAGGGCGAATACGTTATCTTTGATACCGAAACCACCGGCTTGAATGTTTTTGAGGATGACATCGTACAGATTGCGGCCATCAAGGTGAATGCCGGGAAGATTACCGACCGTTTCAACATCATCCTTCACACTGACAAGCCGATACCGGCCATGCTCGGAGGCATCGTTAACCCTCTTCTTCAGGAATATGAGCGTGCGGAAAAGGTTGACCGTAAAACCGGTCTGTGTGCGTTTATGGATTTTGTGGGTGACTGTACCCTTATCGGTCAGAACGTGGAATATGACTGTTATTTTTCGTAGGAGGTGATGCACAGAAGATTACAGGCAATGATAGCTGCGAACAGAATGAATTTTTTTCATATTAAAGAATTACTTCAAGTGATTGATAAAATCATACGTTTCTCCCCATAGGAATACTTATAATTCCTTTATTTATCTCCTTCTCACCTCTTTGCTTAAATCCCAAAGATTGATAGAACGCTTTGGCATAGGTTGAGGAATTCACCGTTAGGTGAGTAAAGTTGCAATCATCCACCATATAGGCAAACAGCGATTTCCCGATTCCCTGCCGATGATAGATGGGCAGAATAAAGAAAAGGGAAATATGCTGCTTTTCTTTATTCACGCCAATTATACCTATCAGTCGATGATGATCAAAGGCGCCATAGAAGTCAAGTGCATTCATCAACGATGAGTTATATACGAAGTTTTTAAACGTTTCGATGCCCTCTTGGGTAAAATCGGTCTTGCCACATTCCATATATACTTGGTAGGATAAATCGGCGGCATGTTTGTATTCTTCTTTCGTTAGTTTGCGTATCATATCAGTATCTTTAATAATTAAAGTGACAAAGTAACGGAGAATAAATAGAAAAATTCTTGATAATAATCAAGACACTAATACAATAGATGTTAAAAGATGAACTATTTTTCCAGTTTACGGCGTATGCGGCTTATAGTTTCGGGAGTAACTCCCAAGAATGAAGCTATGTTTTTCAAAGGAACTGCTTCTTTCAAGTCTGGGCAACGTTTTATTAATTTCTTGTATCGTATTTCAGGACTACAATATAAATCAAGGAATCTTTCATATACCATTTCATATAGATTTTCAGCTACATATCTCCCGAATCTTTGAGTTTCCATATTCGTTTCCAAATATTCAATCAAATCATGGCGTGATATTTCATAGACTGAACAATCTGCTATTGCTTGAATATTTACCAATGATAGACAACCTTTCATAAAGGAAGAGTAGTCACATACAAATTCGTTAGTAAAAGAATATCCTACAATATGTTCTTCATCCTCTTCATCAATGTACGTATATTGGAATGTACCCTCTTTCACCCACCCTGCAAAACGTTCTATTTCATTCTGACAGATAAAGAAATCTTTCTTACGGTAAGTACGCAATTTCCCTTTTTTCACACATAAATCTTTTATATGGGAATAGTCTAAATTTTTGAGATATGTATTGAATTCATTCATTTGCAAAGTTATTAATATACACGAAATTATAGAAAATCTTCCAAATGGAAAAACAAATGCTTTCACTCAGTCAAAAATAAGATAATTATACCTAACCGCAGGATATTTTTTAATGATTTGCATATTACAAAAGAAAGCCGTATTATTGAGCCGTAGTTTTAGGCAGACAACCCGAAGATGCAGTACATCTTCAGCTTCCTCCATAACGATGTAATCTCCCTGGAGAAAACTCCGAGCCTGAAGGAGCAGCTTTCAGCCCACCTTCTCGATATAACGACCTATCGAGAGGCTGACCTGTGTGATAGCTCATGTATAACAGAAAAGGTGTTCGTCTCTACAGTCCACAAGGTAAAAGGCCTGGAGTTTGAGAACGTGATCATCTTCGAGGCAACCGATGGTGTCTATCCGTTCTTCGACAAGAAGACTCCAGAAGAAATCAGAGAATCCGCAAGACTTTTCTATGTAGCCATGACAAGGGCAATGAAACGCCTGCACATTATATACGCAGAATCCGTGTCCGGAATATCAAAATGGGGAAACCCTTACTCTATCGACAAGGAACCTACCCCATTCCTCCGCCACATAAAGAAGTACTTTCTTTGAAGAGTGGTTCTTTTTATATCGGGTTCAGGTACTTTCTAATTGGTTTATATTATTAAAGATTGTTTTGATCCAATGTTGAAACATTATCGATAATAATGATCCCTATATCCCTTAACTTTTCCTGCCAATTTAATGGAAGGAAAATCTTGGTATCGTAATATCTCTTCCCTTTCCAGACTGTATCTTGACCTATAAAGATTTCTTCTGTAGATTCACTATTATTGTTTTTCCAGAATACTACATTTTCATGTATTTCATCCCAAATTCCACCATCACAAAGAAAGTCATACAGAATCAACAATTTACGATGGCTAAACGGTTTATCATTTCTAATTATAATTTTGTTTTCTGGATCATTGAAAAATTCATTACGTTTCTTCTGTAAGAACTTCTTACAGTCCATATTAGAACTTACAATTTCCTTGTAAAAACTTATAAAATGCTTACTTCTTACAATTCTCTTCCATGAACTTGTCTCATAATTAGTATAATACCAAGGAGATTGTTGAACAGCAAATGATTTATTATCATAAACATAGAACAAAAGAATCTGTTTGATAGTTATAAGAGAATCTCTATCAAGCAACTCAGTTATTTTACTATATAAAGACTTAATACTTAATAGAAGATTTGACTTATCAATAATTTTTTCATCACAAAAGAAATCATATATAGTGTTTCCTCCAACACCTTTACCATCAATAAAATAAGGTAAATCTTGTATTTTCCAGATTTCTGATTCAATTTCTTTCATTACACTTGAATCTGATGAATAAAGAGAAGATAGTAAAACTTCCTCTTCACTAAAGATTTTACTATTATTATTATCTTCTTCATTGTCGTCATTAAGCGAAATTGATTTTTCAATTTCACCATTTGTTTCTATGAAACATTTTATAATAGTTTCAATTGATGTTGAAGAACGTTTATAACATTGATATCTGATATAGTAGAAATGGAGAATCTTTATGAGCAACTCATCACTTACATTATTATGGCATAACCTAAAATATGTCATCCAAGACCAGAATATCATGGACTTATTTCTAGCTATAGAACTATTTTCATATTCTTTTCTTGCTTTCAGATTTCCCCCACGTGGATCCATAATATCCCACTTACCATCGTATTTATTTATCTCACTCCATAAAATACTAATAAATGAATCAAACCAATCGGTGTATAATCCTTTGTAAATGGTTGACACTTTATTTTTAAATTCATTACTGCATATATACATTAGCCCTTCAATGTATACTTTAATAGATTCTACATTGATTATTGTTCCTTTTAAGGATGGGTTATTAAAATATTCCAAGCCTTCTATACATGCGAGAAAATTATTAAATCCTTTATCTGCATTTGGGTTGTTGGCTTTACCTTGCTTCCTGTTTCTCCAAAAGAAAGTCTGCCACCTTTCCCACTCACGTCCATAATTGAAAAGCTCTGAAACCGGTAAAACCCTAGCTTTTTGCATTTCATTATCAGACAATTGCTCACCTCTTGAATTCATGGTTATGTATAATTCTTCTCCTTGTGATGTCGCCTCTGTCTTAAAATGCCAAAAATGAATATTGATTAGAAGATAATCAAAATAGAAATTGGAGGTATCTCCAAATATTTTTTTAATTGATTGCAAGGCTGTTATCATGGACATAACTGTAGGGTCATTCCTAAAGTCATCCAAGAACCAATATGGAGTATTCTGCATGTCAGAAATAAAATCAAATGCCTTTTCCTTTTCATTTATAGTGTGTTGAATTAATTGCATTATAAATTTCTGTGTCAGACTACGAACTTTATAGTTAAAGCCCATTTCTGTTTCATTTTCATCAGCACGACATATCGAGATGAAATCATCTATACGGTTTTCTATTGATGCTCTGTATAGAAGCAGAAGAAATAATGTTGTTATTCTTTGTTGTCCGTCTATTAGGAATTCATCCATAATTCTTTCGCTCTCATATTTTACATACAATGGCTTATAAGAATATAAGAATCCTACGTTTATGTTTTTGTTTATATGGACATGGTGACATGACGCACACGGAGAAGCCTTCTTCTCTAAATCAATAAGGAAATTCTCAAGAACATCAGAATTATTTCCCCAAACATATTCTCTTTGAATTTCTGGCACAATCAAATTATTAAGAGAAAAGAGAGTTAACAGATTCTCGTCTTTTAAATATGCATTATGTTTATTCATAAGATTGATTCAAAAAAATATTTATTTGATTTATTATATATTTTCTTCTGGCCAGTATATCTGACTTATCCCAATTAATCATCATTTTCGTATTGATACACCCTGTTTGTCTTTCAAGATAAATCTTATTGAATGCATCATATACATGAGGTCTGATAAAATATCCTTCTCTTGACTTTCTCATTATATCTATTCTTTTTTCTAAAAAGAAATCATTACCATACCCTCTGTTGACTGATTCATGTAGTACACACATATTTCCCAATGAGTTAATAGGGATAATCTTATTAATCTTATCGTTTATTCTTGATTTGATACTTTCCTTCCATTCCAGATTGTCCCAATCGATTTCATCTTCTTTGATATTTATTTGTTCTGTATTATCTGATTTATTTATAATATCAAGATATTGATACAGAATCTCAGTTTGTTTTCGTTTGTCTTTAATTCTGTCACCTATAGGCGTTTGTGGAAAGATATGTTCAAGATCTTCCTTGTTTGCCCTAAAATAAATAGCTGGAAGTTTTACATTGCTATTTGTTGCAAGAATACTGATAATGTCCAATAAAGTGGATACACTCACCAATTTATTGTCAAACCATGATTCATTAAATGCAATTTTTTGCATCTCATCATCACTATAACTAACTTGCTTAAGTAAATCCTCAAATACATCATTTTGGGCAATTCTATTTTTTAGTTGCTGTATAAAATCCTTGCGAAGTGTCCCTTTCCATAATTTGTATAAATCCCTAAATGTTAGCCTTGATGTTTCCTTTTCCTTGAAGGATTCTCCTGCAAATATAGATGTAAACAGAATCAAATGATATAATTCTCTATCGTTATACCAGTTTTCCAAAGTCCTTTGAAGTAATTGTAATTCCTGAAGGAAGTTATCTCCTGTTGATTTCTTTTCGTAAAAATCCATACTTAACTTACCTTCACCGAATGCAAGAGCATAGAGTTTATAAAGGCTATTTATAGGATATAATACTTCATTAAAAAAAATTGACCCGGTATCTGACACTTTAGCTTCCTTTGTGAATTGTCTAAAATATATCTGCCTGTTTTTATCGGACCACCAAAGATTCATAGTATCTAAACTAAGGCCGATTTTGATACGCTTTTCATTGATCAGTACATTTTGTTTGGTTGTGTCATCTATTTCACCTACTTCTTTTTTCGCAACTCGGGTTATAATGAGAGCTCTAATTAAATCCGCCCCATCTAATGGCACTCTTTTTCCATTTAGATTCTCAAAAAGTTCTTTCTCTTCAATATTCTTGGGCAAATTTATTATCACTTTTACATGGTTTAGTATCTTATCCTTCATACTGGAAAAAGCATGACTATTCAAATCAAACCAAGCCTGAACCGTCTTATAAGCATTGAATATGTAATAAATATCCTGGTAGTCGTAATCTTTTCCATTTGCTTGCGCTTTAACTAGTAATTCATTCCAAGTGTTAATTTCTTTTATACCACTTGCTCTGAAGATAAATTCCTTAAAAAAATCTTCTGTTTCCTGCCTTACATTGTACTGTAGTTTTCCGTTTATCAGTTGAAACTCTTCAAGATAGGAAAGAATAATAGTAAGTGTTGTTAACCTTTGTTGTCCGTCAACCACATTAAATGAATAAGGATTCTCTACTAGGGTTATGTTTTGAAGGCAATAGAATAGGTCTAAATCTTGGTTGATATTGAAATCGTGGATGTCATATAGCAATCTGTCTATATCTTCCTTTTCCCATTTATAACCTCTTTGATAAGGTGGTATGGTATATTTTTTCTCATGGAGATAAGAATCAAATACTTCCCTTGTAGTATATAATAGTTGACTGTTCATTTCTTAACTTTTTATAAATTCTAATATCTCTGTTTTTAGAAATACAAATGTATCAAATATTACAAGTTCTTGATTTATATATATAATGTTTTTATCACAAACATATACACTCCACAAATATTGTCCGGTATCTGCCTGCTTAACTCCCTTAGCTTTGAATCCAAAGTAAAATCCAGGCAGCCTTTGCTTTCAATCTTGCCCAGGATGTCTTCGTAATCTTTATCTATTTTCATATTCTTCCTCTTATGCCGTTTTGATTGTGTAACAGAATCAGAACCCTCTGTCTCCAGTTACAGATTTATGTACATCACCGGATTCTGTCTCCTTCCCCACAGTTTCCTTATGCTCTGATTTAGGTATGGCGAATCATCCAGCTGCTCGCCCTCAAACTCCCATCTTCCCTTCAGCTGCTCACACTCTGTCTGGTACCACCTGATAGGCTTGAAAACTCCCACTATGTATCCGCTACATACCGCAAACACCAAATCTGCCAATGCTGCTCTCTCACCGTTCAGCCTCCAGTATTTTCTGGTACATTCATACAGACTTTCCCTCTCTCCACCCAGGTAGGTTCTGCTTACATTGACGCATACAATCCTTTCCGTTCCCAGGTTCTCAAATTCTCCGTAATCCTTGAATGGCTCTTCCATGTTTCCTCCCGCTTTTTTTCTTGCAAATTTATCTTTTTCCACTGTATCAGCAACGTACATCCTTCCTTTATCTTTTCTTGAACTCTGTTCTTCCCTGCTCGAAGGTCTCTTTCCTGAAATCTTATCTTCTTCCCTGCTGTTATGTTCAGGACGTTACAGCAAGCTGTCGGGCTATCCGCTCCAAGTCCTCGTTCCTGTGGGCTTTATTCTTCTATCCCTAACGCGGTTTCTTGTTTTACATTCACTTCATTTTCCTACTAATCCTTACTCTTAAACATTCCATAAAGGAATATACCACCTATTACTATCAGTGCGATGCTACCGAAATTAGATCCTCCTCTATGAGTATGATATTTTCCTGTTTTCCGGTTGTAATGTCCACCATTACTATCCAATCGACCACCATGTGCAGCTACCTGACTTGCTCCTACTGTTAAAGACATTAAAAGTGACAATATAATCTTTTTCATACCTGATATTTTTTAGTTCTTGCTGCGAAGGTATAAATTTACCTAATGTGTATTTTTCATGTAAAATATTATATATAAGCCAAATACATTTATATATAATTTACTTGCAATGTTGCAATCCTTAATTCTCTCGATATTGTTACAAAGCTCTTTTACTCTCACCACCCCATCAAGGTACCTATTGTTCCATTTTACCGATTAATAAATCGACTACCTTTCGAGATGTTATATCGCCTTTGTCTAATGCTATCCAATCAAATTCTGTTCTTGCTACAAGAGCCATAAACATATATTCTCTTATTTTTGAATATTGCTTTCTTCCACCTCTATTTTCTATGTTGCCCCAGTTATCAATAGCCCATCCAAATAATTTCCTTTTAGCTTTATCAATAGTATTTATTATTAATCTTATTTTTTTGATTCTGTCACAAATTCAAATCCACCTTTCCAAACTCCAGGTACCTCTTTCTGAACCTCTCATAAACATGAGCATAATACTCCGGCAAATATTGTATCATCGTATCCACAAAATCTTCCAGGGAAACAGCACTCAGCTTATAGGCAAACTCCGGCTTTAGGTACTTTGTAACCGAGCCGATTTCCTCTTCGGTTGACGGATGATCCTTCGGTGAAAGAACGACAGAATACGAATCCTTCAGCCCTTCAACCATCCTGTACCGCTCTATAAGCAAAAAGTTTCTGTAAATCTGCGTAAGTTTTACTTTACCTCCCATCAGCAGCTCCTCAAAGTCCGCGCTGAACAGACCGGTATCAACTAGCATCTGTTTCTGCTCCTCACAACGGCTGGCCTCGTTCACTCCGAGCACATCCGTGTATTTCGTCTCGATGGCGATGATATGTTTGCCTCCCTTGTTGTCGACGAACTTGATATACGCATCCATGGCAGACTTGTCATTCGTGTAGTTCTCAATGGGTGTCGGTATAAACTCCAGACCGATTTCCGTCACCTCAAATACCGGGAAGTTCCTGAAGACTGACCTCACGGCAAGCGTAACCATTGCCGGATCCTGCTTCAACAGTAACATCAGGGGATGGAACAGATTGAAAGCCATCGGCTGGCTTGAAAGCAGATTGTTGAACAGCCTGAACCCGTCTATCGTCTCATTTTCCCTTTTGTTGGCCACTCTTTCCTTGGCATACTCGAAAGTCTCCTTCATCAGGAAGTTCTTTCCGGACACCTCACCCCCACTGATCATGTTCCCGTATTTTCGCTTGGAGGCTCTTGTAGGCCCAACTCCTTCCTCTTCGCCTACCTCCACCCTATACATGGACTGGAGCAGCCTTGCTTTCCTGGTGAAAGCATTGTCGCTTCCACACTGGTTTCCGTATATCTCTTTATTTTCCATTAGTATTTCAATACTTCATTTATAAATACCTCTATTTCATTTACAAGACATTGAATCATCATCTTTCTATATTGAGGAGAGATTAATCTGAATGTTCCATTACAAGAGAAATCTGACAAACAGATTCTGTCATTTTCATTATCACCAAGGTACTTCCAACAAATCCAAATTTCTTCTTTCTCGAAATCACTATTATCAGAAGCAAATTGTTTTATTTTTGGTAATATTCCTTTGGGTACTTTTATTTCTTCTTCCTTATCGTTACATATTCCCCAGTATATCCATTCATCAAAATCCGCATTTATCCAAATAGGAAAATTCTCTTTTTCTATGACATAAGCCATATTGACTTTTCTTTTTATAGGCCCACCATGAACAAGATTAGTGATGTCATCCTCCACTGGTTTGTGTAATATTTCAAAACCTCTATTACGTAATTCAGATTCCAACTCATTACAAAAATCGTTGGTTGTATGCCATTTCACATGATTGAAATTATCTATGAGCAATTTTGCACTCAGGAGATTATCTTCATTCATGCCAATGAGACTTGTAATCTCTTTTCTTTCGTCTATGCTTATATCGTTGTTTGTCATATTCTCAACTATCTTAATATACTGAATAATAGATTCTCTTAATGAAGGCTTATTGTAACATTCCTTTACTATAGTTCGTAGCCATTCCAATACTTCCACAGAATAGGAAATACACTTCACTTTTTCCTGTAACTTTGGATATTTACCACTCAGCTTTACACTATCATCACTTGGTTCATGCCCGTCTAAAGTAAGATAATATTCCTCTATCCCATCTTCAGGAATCTTATCCTCTTCAATCAATCTGCCATAATAGTTTTCAAGCTGACCCTTATCTTCGTGATTAGTGTCTTCATGGTATATTTTATTCTCTACCATTACAGCTTTCTTGGTTATTCTGTCTATAAAGCAAATGTCTATCTCCTTATATTCGCTTCTATTCAGATTATTGGGGTAAACTTCAAGTGACTTTTCATCATATTCAAAATCACTTTCTATTCTATCCAAAAATGAGTTCAAGAATATTGTTCCTAACCTATGTGGCCCGTTTGGATCCAACAAAGCGGAAAGAAACCTGGAGTGCAAATACACCTCGTCAGATTCCTTTCTGAGAATGGTAAACATGTTGAAGTTGTCCTCATTCTTTTCCCGTTCTTCAAATTTCTTCCGGACAATATTTATATCCCTCAATAAATACTTGATATTCTTTATATTTTCCATATTAGTTACTTATCAAAAACAATATAATAGCCACCAACACCACCAGTACCACATAAAGCCCCACTGGTTTCGACTGTTTCTCGGCCTGCTTCAGCTGTTCCTCCAACCTAGTCGCAAAAGTCTTAGCATCCACAAGCTCCTTAGCCGATTTCACATTCTGTGTAGTTATCTCGGTCAGCGACCTCTGCAGGGCCGCATTCGTCTGCTGCATACTGGTGATATTTCGTTGAAACTCTTCGTCCCTCTTAAATTCTTATCCATTTCCTATAGTATATATAAATACAATACTTTATCAAATTTGACAAACCCCTCGAACTAAAGTATTTATCAAAATCTAATTATAATACAAATACAATTATTACTTAACAAAGTAAAATATAACCAACAAATTAATCAAGAAAGTGCTCAACAAATTATTATTCATTCATTGTATAGAAACACATAACAAAAAGTCTTTTATATCATTGACTTCAATATTCTCGGAAATACAACAAAAATATCCAACAATAAACTTCTGTTCAAGAGGATAGATAAAAATCCAATTATAATATTGCAGAAAAATGAGCAAAACATGTTCCGTTTGCTTAAGATTATAAGAAACTATAGGGAAGAGATTAGTTATATAGAAATCAAACAATTAATCACAGATAAAAATAACAATAAAAACAGCTCTCTCACCAAATATTTTGATATATACTTTTTCCCTAAACTATCATAGCAAAACGCGTTTATAAAAGGGCTTGCCCTATTCACTTTTTTAAAAGAGGGAAGCCTAATTCCCCCTTCCTAAAAAGGGCGTTAGAAAAAGACAGTTTAAAAAGGCAGCAAGCTGGGTAATTTTGTTATGCAGTTTACAGAACAGAAGATTGAATATTTGCCATAATTTGGATCAAAATATTATCAGCTGCAAATATTAGCAATACACAAAAACAATCGTAAGAAGAGCTTAAAACCAGCTAAAATCAAGAGCTATTCTCCAGCAGCTACAGCCGTTTTTATCATATCAAGAGCGATAGAAAACCAATACAGACTTGGATTTTTTTAATTTAAAGTCCCCAATATATCATATACGGCTGAAACAATTTATACTGGAATGTCCAACAAAATTATACGACGGATAACCTCGAGAAATAGAATTTTTGCTGTACACTATACCTGTCAAAAATATTATTAGAGCAAAATAACAATATACAAGAAAACATAGCTTAAAGTAACAAACAAATAAACTTGATTACTTCAAATGTAAATATAGTATGGAAGGGATAATAGTATCTAACAAAAAACTTCTTTAAGATGCATTAAAACCATACTTTTATTCTAAATTGACATAATCAAAATCCAAACAACTACCTCATCATTTCATCAATTCATCAAAAAACAATTGTATCACATAACGTAGAAATATAAAAAAGCAATAAGCATTTTTATATTATAACGACATTTCATACTTTTGTGATACATCTTTTATTTTTCACTATCAATGCCTAGCACAATAGTAATAATTTATAACAATATACATCATGATTAAAATTTATAGTATGAATACTTGTCCGGACTGTATTTATGTTGAAGAGCAGATACAGGGAGACGACAGATATGAGATTATAAACATAGGTTCGCATGTAAAATATTTAAAGGAATTTCTAAGGATCCGTGATAACAGCCCTGTTTTTAATGAAGCGAAAAAAGTTGGAGCTGCAGGTATTCCATGCTTTGTTCTAGAGGATGGTTCTGTTACACTCATACCAGAAGAAGCCGGACTTGCTTCAAGACCAATTACAGAAGGAATGTCATGTAATATAGACGGAAGTGGTTGCTGATATAAACTATATTTTGAGACATCTAACCTATCATATAATAAAGCAAAAATATGAGATCTGTTTATTATATGATAGGTTGTACCAATAATAGCCTTTAATCACAAATTGATCTTAGATAATAATTGGCAGTTCTATATGAATGTTTACTATCTTTCTCCTCTATGAATCGTGTATATTAGAAATATAGCTTCTGATATAATGCAATGATGATGAATATGGTATACTTACCTGCCGCTTGTTATATGGGAAAATTTTGCCAATAAGGATTTATAAAGATGTAATCCTAGCAAAGGACTCAACTATATTGAGAAATTAATGGAATATCTTTTGAAGTCATCCGATGAACATTGAAGATATTTCCGTATTTTTGAAATCATAATTTAATCATTAACAGAATGTATTATGGGACAAGAATTTTGTCAAAGTTGCGGTATGCCTCTCACTGATACAAATAAAGGAACAAACTCTGATGGAAGTT
>OGYF01000688.1_pt1 | contig 32899 bp, 22 predicted proteins | sample 1576451 | NCBI WGS metagenome assembly OGYF01 (sample SAMEA3541505, study PRJEB24748) | human gut metagenome | biome: human gut; feature: human-associated habitat; material: faeces | place: China | collected 2012
GTCCATAATCTTTGGATAACATGATTATATTGCCACGGACTTATGCAACTGTGCCCATATTTGTGACTATACTGAAATGCTATTGCCTGATGACTTGCTTTCTGATCAAAGTTTCGTGACAGACATTCGTAATGGCATGTCAGATGAGGACTGTCGGAATGTAGAAATAATGGGATGGCTATATCAGTTCTATATTACAGAACGTAAAGACGATGCCGAAAAGAAAAAGTCCAAGAAGGGTGGATTGAGAAGTGACGAACAAGCTGCTGCAACACAGCTATTCACTCCTCATTGGGTAGTTCGCTATATGGTAGAAAACTCACTCGGTCGAATATGGATGACTCTACATCCAGAAAGTCGATTGATTGATGACATGCCTTATTATATCCCGACTTCAGAAGGAAAGAATGATACCATTCCTGAAGACATACATTCTGTACAAGACATCCGTTTCATTGACCCTTGTATGGGCAGTGGTCATGTACTTGTCTATGCTTTTGACCTCTTCTGCAAGATGTATGAAGAGGAAGGCTATCAGAGCCGTGAGATTCCTGCACTCATTCTTCAAAATAACATCTTTGGACTTGATATTGACCGTAGATGCTATCAACTTGCCAGCTTTGCATTGACGATGAAGGGTCGTGCTTATCATAGTCGTTATCTTCGTAAAATAGCTTTACCGCATGTCATAGCCTTACAACCTATTAATCACGACACAATTGATGCCTGTGGTTCATGGGATTCCAAGTCGTTGATATGGAAATTTGAGAATATTGATACCATTGGTTCTTTACTGAAGGTTACACCGAAGGAGTGTTCTGCCATCCGAGTTGAATCGACGTCTTTGTTTGGATATGAACAACAAATTTTAAAAACTCAATCTGAGTATTTATCACGCAAATATCACGTTGTTGTTACTAATCCTCCTTATCTGGGAAAGGGATTTGGAGAAGAGCTTAAGAACTATCTGGTTAATGAATATCCTAATTCTAAATCAGATACAATGGCCACATTTATGGAACGCTGCATTGAGTTCTGTGAAACTAATGGAAAAATGTCCATGATAAATATGCAATCGTGGATGTTCCTTTCATCGTATGAAAAATTACGTAAAGTTTTTCTTGCGAAATATAGTATTGACTCGCTCCTGCATCTTGGACCACATGCATTTGATGAAATTGGTGGCGAGGTTGTACAAAGTGCAACTTTTGTGATTTCTAATCATATTCCATCATTAGAAGGAGGCGTATATTATCGTTTGATAGATGGAAATAATAGTTCTGCTAAAGAAGTCTCTTTCTTGAAGAGAGAAAACGAGTATCGTAATATTCCTCAAAATAATTTTATTTCAATACCAGGTATGCCAATTGGGTATTGGGTTAGCCAAGCCATTGTTGACACGTTCAAATTTGATAATATTGAGTCAATGGCAACAGCTACACAAGGTATGATTCCTGGTAATGTTAATGCATTTGTAAGACTTTGGCCCGAAATTTCCTGGAGCAAAATAGGTCTAAATCATATAAGTTCTGAGGATATTTCCACTTATGGAAAAAAATGGTTTTTCTATAACAAAGGAGGTGGATTTAGAAGATGGTATGGTAACATAGAACATGTTCTTAACATGGAAAACAATGGATATGAAATCATGTATTCTGGAAAAAACAATAATTATAGATTACGTGATCCAAAATTCTATTTTAAAGAAGCATTAACATGGTCTAAGATAAACTCAGGTGTATTTTCTTCAAGATATATGCCTGTAGGTTGTTTGTTTGATATTGCCGGTTGTTGTGTATTTGATTTGGATGATATGATATATTTTGTGATAGGATTTACTAATTCTATTGCATGTAGATCTATATTAAAAGTGATAAGCCCAACCTTAAATTGCGAAGTTGAACATATAAAATCTTTACCTGTTAAAATAGTCTATAAAAATGATATTGAAGACATCGTAAAGACCTGCATTAGTATTTCTAAAAGAGATTGGGATTCTCGCGAAACATCATGGGATTTTAAAAGGAACCCACTTTTTGAACAACAATTACAGTTATATATTGACGAGGTAATTACATCAATGCCAAATTTGACCATAGATGAAGTTGGACCAGCTCATATGACGGAACTTCAACAATCTTTGGAGGTCTTGATGGATAATTATTGTTCAGAATGGGAAAACATAATTCATCTGCTACATCGCAATGAAGAGCAACTTAATCGCTATTTTATTGATATTTATGGCTTGCAAGATGAACTAATCCCCAACGTTCCTTTAAGTGAGATTTCAATACTCCAAAACGGTGAGATTTCTGTAAATGATAATAATATCGTTTGGAACAAAGATGTCATTATGAAACAATTCATTAGCTGGATTGTTGGTTGTTTTATGGGACGATACTCTGTAGATAAACCAGGACTTATCATTGCGAGTCAAGGACAGAAGGTTGAAGACCTAGATCTTCCTGCACACACGTTGGAGATAGATGATGATGGTATTATTCCTGTCATTCAAGAAGAGGATTTCTTCGATGATGACATGACTCAGCGTATAGAAACAGCCATTAAGATTCTATTTGGAGAGCGAAACTTCCATGAGAATATGAAATTCATCAAGGAATGTTTAGGGCAAGAGTTACGTGACTATCTGTATAAAGACTTCTATACAGATCATATTGATGGCAAGATGTATCAGAAGCGCCCTATCTACTGGCTTTTCTCATCAAAGATGGGTGACAAGAAGAAGAAGGGTTACTTCAAGGCACTCGTTTATATGCACCGCATAGAAAGTGACACCTTGTCTAAACTCCATGCCGACTATGTATCACCATATCTTGACAAGATAGAACAGCAGAAGCAGGAGGCAGAGGATGATGCAGTACGCGATGACCTCAGTCAGGCACAGCGCAATAAGGCAAATAAGCTGGCAGCAGAACTTGCCGACAAGGTACGCGAGGTGAAGGAGTTTGCTACCATCCTTGCCCAGATGTCAACCCAACGTCTAACCATTGATCTTGATGATGGTGTAAAGACAAACTATCCAAAGTACTATCCTCTCGTAGAGCCTATAAAAGGACTTGACAAAGAAGAATAATCATGGCAAGTAACAATAAAATAAAGATACAGAACGTACTCAGCGATCAGTTCAACAAGCACCGTTACATCTTTTGGTATGATGCAGATGGTACAATGGAAGAACTGGCTACAGGTATGGAGATTGAAGGTGTGGAAACACTCACTCTTGACCATAATGCCTTCTCGCTGAAATACCGCATACAGACCGGCGAACAGCCTGAACGAGGATTCCTTATTTATAGCAAGGAACCCGAACCAGAATCTGCAAGTAACTGGCTTCTTGACCTCCAGATGGAGGGCATGAAGTTCAGTGCTGATATGGCTTCGCTTTATGCTACTGAGTGCAACATTCCTCTGGAACTGAAGAGTAGAATCGTAGATGAACACATTGAGTTCTTCAAGGATGAGAAGAATCGTACAAAGCTGGCGAACATCGTTCGTCCTCGTATGAGTGGTGCTGAAATCATTAGTACGATGTTGGCTGTGGCAGCAAACACAACGCTTGCCACATACGATCAACTGACCTATATCCTTGCAGACGAATGTATCAGTAATAAGACAGATACACTTGACCGACTCGAAAAGTATAATCTGCTATCGACCTATTGGGAAATGGCAGAACAGGCTTTTGGCTACGATAAGAACAGACAGGTTAAAGACCTTGTAATCGTTCTCTTCAAGGATGAACTGGCAAGTATCGTAGATAATGGATCGTTGACCAACGAAGCACATATATTCATGCGTGACTGGCGAGATAGCCGTCAATATGGAGCCATGTATAAGCAATGGGCAGAAATGCTTGAAGTGGAACTGGGTGTGATGCAGCAGATCCAGGGCGAACCAATCGAGAAACTTGTGCGCATTGAGACCTTCCCTTGCGTGGATAAGGTTATTGCCAAATATCTGCATAAGGAGGTCAAGAATGAAACCATTACCACTGAGAAGGTTGAATCTATCGTAGACGATCGCAGAAACAAGATATTCTTTGGTGTTGCCCAACATACCATAAATGCGATGCTCGAAGCACGTAGATTGTTTGAGGACATCGAGAAGAAGATGGCAGGTCTGAGCATCACGTCGGCAGATGAAGGCTTCAAGATGTATGTCAATGACCTTTATATCATTGATCAGCATTATCGCCACTTCTTCCATGAAGCAAAGTTGGCAGAAAACACAAATCTGGTGAATGACATCATTCCGAAGGTTGAACAGACATACACCAATAAGTTCCTCTCCGTCTTGGCAAACAAGTGGCAACCTGTTGTAGATGCTATGGACAAGTGGCAGATAACAGGTGTGAGCACACAGCGTTCTTTCTTCAGTACGCATGTTTCGCCTTTTACACAGAAGGGAAAGAGAATATTTGTCATTATCAGCGATGCACTACGCTATGAGACCATGAAGGAACTGGAACAGCGCATAGCACAGGAGAATCGAATGGAAACCACCATGAAACCTGCTATGCTCTGCGTTCAGCCATCCTATACTCAGCTTGGCATGGCTGCATTATTGCCACATCGAGTATTGTCATACGAAAAACAGTCTGCTGAAGTGTTTGCAGACGGTGTCAGCACACAAGGAACAGCCAATCGAACAAAGATATTGCAGACAACAGTACCGAAGAGTACGGCTATCAAGGCAGAAGAGTTCTTGACCGAATGTAGCAAGGATTGGGTGAAGGACTATGACCTTGTGTATATCTATAGCAACACCATTGATAAAGTGGGAGATGCTCTGGCAACAGAAACACAAGTGTTCAAGGCTACAGAGGATGAAATGGACAAGATCGTTCGTATCGTCAAGGCTATCCGTGATGCCAATGGTTACAACATACTTATAACGGCTGACCATGGCTATATCTATCAGAATGAGACGCTTGATGAAACTGACTTTACAGATTTCAAGGCACAGGGTGGCACTTGCTTCATAGAGAATCGTCGTTTCGTGATTGGCACTGGTCTTTGGGATGGTAACGGAGCAAAGACTTGGAAGAGTGAAGATGTAGGTGTAAAGGCTGGTGTTGACATCCAGATATGCAAGGGTATCAACCGCATTCGCAAGCAAGGTTCCGGCACTCGGTTTGTTCATGGAGGAAGTATGCCTCAGGAAGTAGCTGTGCCTGTACTCCATGTGAATGTCAAGAAGAAGACTGATGTCAAATCCGTAGATGTGGATATTCTCGGAAAGCAGAGCCGTATCACTCAGATGAGCCAGTCTGTCAAGTTCTATCAGACTGAGGAAGCAACAGACAAGGTGAAGGGAATGACGCTCAGACTTGGTTTCTATACATCTGGAGGTGAAATAATCTCGGATTCTGTCACCCTTACATTTGATAGCACAAGTGCTGATTCTCAGCAACGTGAGCAGAAGCATACCTTCAAGTTCAAGAATGTCATATCGAAGTTGAATGGTCAAACGGTTACACTCCGAATGGAGCGTCAGGTCGATAATACAACCCAGTTCGCACCTTATCGTGAGGAAGAATACAAGGTAAGTGTAATGTTTGAAGCAGAGTGGTAAAATGGACGAATTAGATATTAAACTCAACCAATACTATGGTGGTAAGGTAGTTCGCAAAGACCTTACCAAAAGCATAAAGGAAGGTGCAAATGTTCCGAGCTATGTACTGGAATATCTGCTTGGTATGTATTGCGCTACTGACGATGCAGAAGACATCGAACAGGGTGTGAGCATGGTGAAGCATGTACTTGCCGATAACTTTGTGCGTCCTGACGAAGCAGAGAAGATCAAGTCAAAGATTCGTGAGCGTGGTCGTTATAAAATCATTGATAAGGTGTCGGCAAAGCTCAATGAGCATACAGACAGCTATGAAGGAACCATCTTCAACATAAACATCAATAAGGTTTATATTGATGATGCATACGTCAAGAAGTACGAGAAACTACTTTGTGGCGGTATCTGGTGCATCATAGACATGGAATATCTCTACGATGAGAATGCAAAGGGAAGTCCATTTACCATTGCATCGCTGAAACCAATCCAGATGCCAGCAACTGACCTCGAAGAGTATATTGAAGGTCGCAAACACTTCACCCTCGACGAGTGGATTGAGGTTATCTGCCGTAGCGTGGGTATGGAACCATCAAACCTTGATGAGAACACTCGTTGGCACTTGGTGGCTCGTATGATTCCTTTTGTAGAGAACAACTACAATATCTGTGAGCTCGGTCCTCGTGGTACTGGTAAGTCATACGTCTATGATGAGCTGTCACCTTACTCAATCCTGATCTCTGGTGGTCAGACAACTGTTGCAAACTTGTTCTACAACATGGGTAAGCATCAGGTTGGATTGGTCGGCACATGGGACGTTGTCGCTTTTGATGAAGTAGCCGGAATCAACATGAAGGATAAGGATGGCATCCAGATCATGAAGGGCTATATGGCTAATGGTTCATTCAGCCGAGGAAAAGAAAGCATCAATGCCAATGCCTCAATGGTATTCGTTGGCAATATCAACGGTAGCATTGAGAATCTGGTACGTGTAAGTCATTTGCTTTCTCCATTCCCTAAAGATATGATTGATACGGCATTCTTTGACCGTTTCCATCACTATCTGCCAGGATGGGAGATTCCAAAGATGCGTCCTGAGTATTTCACCGATGCATTTGGCTTCATATCTGACTATTTCTCTGAGTGTCTGCGTGAAATGCGTAAGCACAATTTCAGCGATGCAATACAGAAGTTCTTCCGTCTTGGGAAGGACTTGAATCAGCGTGATACCATTGCAGTTAAGCGTACAGTCAGTGGTCTTTTGAAATTGCTCTTCCCTGATGGTTCATACCAGAAGGAAGATGTCCGCAAGTGCTTGGAGTATGCCCTTATCGGTCGAAGAAGAATCAAGGAGCAGCTGAAGAAGATTGGAGGACTGGAGTTCTTCGATGTTCATTTTAGTTATATCGACCTCGAAGATGGCGAAGAAAGATATGTCAGCACTCCAGAGAATGGCGGTTCTGCACTTATTCCAGAAGGTGAAATGCAAGCAGGTTCGCTCTATGGTATAGCACACCAACCTGGCGATGGACAGATTGGATTAGTGCGTTTGGATTTGCAGGTAATGGCTGGCAATGGAAAGTTTACCCATACAGGTTTTGGCTCTGGCAGTGCTATTAGCGATGAGTTGAAGGAAGCTGTGAACTATTGTCGTAGCAACCTGTCTCGCATCACTCAGGCATCGAAGTTCTCTGAGAGTGAAATGCACATGAAGGCAACGGACATCAACGGTATAGGAACATTGCAAGGTCTTGAACTGGCTGTGTTCGTATCGCTTGTATCTGGTTTGACTGGCAGACCTCTTCAACCCCAAATGTGCGTACTCGGATCAATGAGTATTGGAGGAACGATCATACCTACAAGTGACCTTGCTGGAGCATTGCAGATTGCTGCTGATGCTGGTGCCAAGCGCATTCTCTTGCCTGTAGCCGATATGATGCAGTACTCAAAGGTTCCTGCTGACCTCGTTTCAAAATTCAGTCTCGAAATATATTCAGACCCTGTTGATGCCGCATTCAAGGCATTAGGGATAAAATAGTAGAAAAAATGGAAAAACAAAAGTATCATTTTGCAAGTAAAGTTAGTTCTTATGATGCATACAGCACATTTGACAAAGACACCAATGAAATGACCATCTTAAAAGGGTCTAAAATTAGAAAAGAAACAACCCGTACTTATAAGTTTTCTGAGGAACGCTCGAAAATTATCGCTAAAAATAAGTTCAAGATTGTTGATGATTGTTACTTGGTTACAAAGGACATAACATTTCCAAGTCCAACAAAGGCAGCTGGGTTTGTAACAGGTGCTTCCACAAATGGTCGTCTTGCTTGGAAACCTGTTGGGAAGTCTGAACCTATTGTGCAATTAAGAAAAAAGAATAAAACTGAAGATTCTGATTCTCAAACTCAAAATCAGTAAATGATAAATTGGCAACGATTTGATGACATAAATAAACTGAAGTATTTCAGTGCTTTACAGTGCTACAAAGAGAATTCTTCATTTGGATGCAGGTTGTCCCTTGCGCAAAGTTATACGTTGTATAGCTATATTACTCAATCATCTTGTTATACACAAACGATTGATGAAATAATCTACAATGGTGTTTTATCTTTAGAAGATCCTCAAGAAAATACTTTTATCGGTGTGGTAAATAGCCACACCGCTTCTTATCGTGTCTTTTTGTCTAATATAGAAGGTGTTTGCCAACAACTTTCTCGTTTGTTATGTATTGCTGACGTTTTACATGTTAATTCTCCAAAGCTAGACAAAGCTAAGTTCTTGTTGTCTTTGTCAGAAGAGGTGGCAAGACGATATAATTGTAAGCGTTACGAGTTAGGAATGCCAGAACAAATTTGGGTTACAGAGCCTTCTAATATTGATATAAGTGGTGTTGTTTTTTCCAAATCAGAGATAACTAAATTACTACAGGATTGTAATCTTGCAAGTAATTCTTATAAAGAATTTATATTCTCAAATAACGCAAATGATATAATTTATGATTTAGAATATAAACACTTTCCCGACTGTATAGAACGTTCTCCTTTATTTCAAATATCTGATAACGAAATTGTCTTATTACAACCCTCTGCATTGTTGAGATTAGCATTTTTGATTACAGTTCATTATATGGAATCAAATCTTTCTGCGAATGGATTGTATCTTAAGTATAATATCTTCATGTCTGAAATTGTAAGAATGACATGTGAGCCTAATAAATGTAACGTCATTTTCAAGTATGAAGAGGATGAGAATGGGAGAATTAATCTTTGGGGTATTTTTGATGGAGATAAAATCGCCAATATTATGATTTCGCTTCCAGATTCTTCTAAAAAGATTGATTGTGAAGATTTTCAAGAAGAGACAATCCAAAAAATACATAAAATTTTTCCAAATCACAAGATTGTCAATTTTCTCATTTGGGATGATTTACAGCCTGATACTCCTTCAACTATAACAAGTCCCGCTGATTGCATGGCTTGGCAAATTGATGATTTTGAAATAGCCATGAGTAATTCTAATTATAGTTTGTTAGAACTATACTATTATTACACTGCGCTATCCAAAGAAAATTATGACAAGCTCCATTTTCAACAATTAGACTATTTCTCTTTTTACAAGAACAATAAATCTACCTTCTATACGGAACAAATTCATAACTACATCTGTGTAGAAATAGGTATGGCATTAAAGTTAAGAGCAGAATTTTATTCAGTTCAAGACTATCATATAGCTCCTTTCAGAAATAATACATATGTCGGCCTACAACATTATGTTGAGTTGCCGGATGACATACCTGTATATACTATTAGACATAGATTAGAATTAGGTATATATATCGCAGAAATAGGAGGCAAGAAAATTTCCATAAGGTACGTTGATAAATCACCTCTGCTCAAAGAGATAATGAAGTCTATATTATGTCTATTTGTAGGTTTTTCAAGATACTATTCGAATGACTTCCAGAGAAAAGATGTTTATATCTATTTGACTAAGTCACAAAAAGAAAAGGCACCTTCATTGTATAAGAATGTAAATGCAGATAACGAGTATAAATTTGTTATTCCTGAAAATTATCTTGAATGCAAATTCAATGAAAAGGACGTATTTGCAACGCTTATTGATTCACTTATCACAGAAAATGTAATTTCCGTTAACGTCCCACAGACTACAATTGTTGATTATCTAAATTCGATTCAAGGAGGATTTATCTCTTTTAAGGAATTTGATGATTTCTTAGAAGTGAAAAGTCTGGAAGGTTGCTATACTCTAAACGAAAATTATCTTGATAGGATAATGGATGAAATAGCCGATTTCATTAATTGGGAATCTGGTTATACGTTGCTTTCAAAGAAGGATTCGCTAAACATTTTGTATAAAACACTTGACTTCCTTGAAAAGGAGATTGACAATCTTTTGAACTCGATTGATTCAGAATATCTTATTGACAGACTCTTAGAACTTTATAGTACAACCATCTTCTGGACAAGAACATCAGAAAGCAGATATTATGCACTAAATAGAGCTTATAATTCTATAGGCTCATCATTTAAAAGTAAAAGCGGATTTGAAAATAATTATGTTACCACAAAGATTTTGATACAAGCTTTGGTCGGTTGGATTGTTTGCAAAGATTTCAGAGGTGATAAAAAATGCTCAATAGAAAATATTGACAGACTATTTGCTTTAACCAGTACTTATATTACCATCGGTTCTCATATAGATCTTTTGAATGGTAATGTTACGGGATCAGAATTTGCAATTTTGGATAACGGCAGACTTTCATTTCCTAGAGAAGCGATGGCTAAATTGAATCGCTTTTTTGAAGCGATGAATAACGAAGTTAGAATAAGTTATGACATGCTTAAAAGGAAGAATCTATTACTGCCTGAATTTGAGCTTGATTTCAAGTCGAATTTATTTGTGGATGCTTATATTTCCGAATATGGCTTCGAGTATCAAGAATATTTGAAAGTAATTGGTAATTGTTGGGAATATGCATATAAAACGCAGCAGTCAGTTGTTGTAATGTCTGTAGAATGCTTTAAGGAGAAAATGCTCTCTCACCTTACTTTGCTACAAATAGATAGTTTTTTCAACAAATGTGTTCTGAGTTCCCAAACCTCATTAAATCGAGAGGATAATTATGTACAGCAATATAATAGGCAGTCACAGTTGACATCCAGGCCTTGGGTATATTTCAATGGTAAGATATTTTACACATCTAATGCACTCGTTGAAAGTCAGTCTGTTATAACGGAAAGATTTTATACTGGTAAATTTATTGCTAAATCTGAAAAAATGCAAGCTTTGAAAGCGGAAATTTGTGACAAAAAGGGAAAACATTTTACCAATTGTATTGCAAATCTCTTTACCAACAATTCACACATTGAAGTATATACAGAGCAGAATATCAAGCCTGGAGCACGTTTGAATGCTACGAAAGATATTGGTGATATTGACATTTTGATAATCAACAAGTTGAAAAAACTTATTGTTTGTATTGAAGCAAAAAACTATGTTGAATGCCATACTGTGCACGAAGCAATGATGAGAATAAAAGATTTGAAGAATCAGAATGTTTTTGAAAAAGTATATAACCGAGACAAGTGGTGCAAAGACAATATCTTGATTTTTACGCGGATATGTCCAGAAGTAACAGAAGAATACAAATGTAAAACTATTTTTTTAACATATAACAATATGTTTCTTGATGAGACTTTAGAGACCAGATTGAATAAAAGTGATATAATATGGCTCACGGCTTTAGAACTGATAGATGAACCAAGTATAATTTTTGATAGATAAAGAAATGTTTCATAGCAATTTAAAAGGCGCATCACCCACTACGGATGGTGCGCCAATTTTAATAGAGAGTAGTGGCAAGCATATCACTTGCGACGCTTCTGGTTCTGCAGCTTCTGCTTCTTTTCCATCATGATGTCGTACTTCTTGCGAATTGTCTCTTGCAGAGCGTCAATATCGTCTTTGCGGTATTTGACATCGCTATAGATAAAATCCACATAGTCAAACTTGTTGATGGTAGCCGTATCGCCTTCGACCAGTGACCAGTTTCTGACAGTGACATACTTGGCACGGTCATGGTGCAGATCCTTGTTGTCGTATGACAGAAGTACAATCATGCAGAACTCCAGCACCATCACAAAGAATGCGGTGAGAAAGCAGAATCTGCGGAAGTACTTCGACTGCCAGAGAAAAGCAAAACCATACATAGGCCAGTGCCAGAACAAGTAAGCCAGACATGCCCATGAAGGGAATGGAGGTCGCTTTGGAGCCTTAACTCCTTGCACGTCCTCAATCCTGCCGATAACGGTTTCAAGACGTTTGACAGTCTCGTTCTGTGTATCTGCAATCTCCTTGGACTTCGTCTGTTGCTTGTCAATAGCACTCTCATGCTTCTTGTAGAGATTATATCCGGTCAGAATGTCGTTCATGAAACCAGTACACTTTACAAGAGCATTCTCAGGAGTGATGACATCGATACCTGCTTCTTCCTGCTTACGTCTGCTCTCTTCACGTTCCTTGCGCTTCGCTTCTTCTCTGTGATCCGCTGTATAGTTGTACATCGTTTCCAAGATGAAACAGAAGTCATGCACGTCAATATCTTTGAGCATTTTGTCTGTAAACTCGCCATCGATAGGCGGATTCTCCGTCACATCAACCGATTCAGAATCTGGTTGACTGACAGGAACAATGACATCAGCATCCTCGACCTGCTCAGAAGATTCAGCAGGATGTGCAGACACAGTCTGTGAAGAGACAACTGTGGATGAAATATCAGCCATCTTGTCTTTCACTTCCTGAACCTTCTCCTTGGTTATCATCCTTGCAGGTTTAAGCTTGGGTTTTGTAGTATTATTCGGCATATTCTAAATGTATTAACGATGGAACTTAGGTCTATTCCTTTTCTTCTTCTCGTCATCATCATCGTCATCGCCCCAGCCACTGGAACTGCCACCTCCGCCACCTCCTGATGTCGGAACCACAGTCGGACCAACGGCAAGCTCGACAGCTGCAGAAGCCACGTTGGAAGCAAGTTCGGCAGCCGCATCGGTATCGAAAAAGGCAGAATCGTTATTATCATCATAGATATTCACGCTACTGTCTTCGACATACTCGTCTTCCTTGCCAAAGGAAACTTTCGGCAGACGGACATCAGAATCCATATCGTCAAACTTGACCTCATGAATCATCGGTTCATCAGGCAACCACTGGTCTTTAGGCAACAGAGCGTTGATGTTGTACAACTGCTGGTTCAACATGTAGAAAGTCAAACTGCGTCGGTCAACCTGATAACCACTCATTGAGACATTGCCTTTGGTGAAGACAACTCCCATGCCTTTGCCACCTTCACGAGGTGCGACCTTGACCTGAATGCCTTGCTCCTTCATACGATCGATGAAATCCTGCCATGTACGACTGCCAGGCAATGCTTTCTGTGCTGCATCAAAGATGGCATACTTGACAACTGCCTTGCCTTTGAGTCGGTCACGGTTGACCTTCATCTTGCCATCGCTCCAGTGAAGACCGTAGTGTCGGGTCATCGCCTGACAAATGGCGATTGCCCTTTCTACATCACATCCGTCAGATATGGTCTTGCCGAAATCGTTGACTCGGTTATAGACAACATGCACATGGTCATGGTCGTGGTCATGGTGTCGGAAGATGACAAACTGGGTATCAGTGATGCCCATCTTCTTCATATACTCCATTGCCAGTTTACGCATGAATCCGTCAGTGCAACGATGTGCGTCTTCTGGAGGAAATGAAAGCGCAAAGTGTCCGACACAATTCTGCACCCTTTGGTTCATCATAGCCTGAATCTTGAAAGACTTTGCTATGGTATAGTTGCTCCGAAGATCAACTCCGCGAGAAGCGAGAATTGTTGTGTCCTTGCCCTTGATGTCGTTTGCATAATTGACGATTCCCCCGAAGGTAGAACCGTTACTTATCTTGGGCATCATATCCAGCGGTAGATTATGTCGAGTACACCATGAAGCCTTGAACGCAAATCAAGCATATCCTTTGCCACACTGCTGAAACCTGCCTTGTTGGCTTGGTATGCCAACTGGTTAAGATTTCCAGCCATGTTAGCAGCTGCCCTAAAGTCCTTGGCGAAGTCAGGATCTATAGGAGCCTTGACATAGCCGTTCATAGTCATCTGGTTCATGTACTCTGAGTCAGACATCCTGTTTTCATCAGCAGCGAGTTCGACGCATTTAGCCTCTTCAATAGTGAAGTAAGCCTTCTTGCATACGGTTCGCTTCTGTTCCTCTGCTAAGGGTGGACGACCTCCCTTATGTTTACGAGAAGAGTTAGGGGTTTGGGGTTCTTGGGTATTATTCATAATAGCCTCCTTCACATTTATGTGCCAGCATCTTGATGCTCCCGACCGAAGGGATGGTTGTTTTCTGGGCATAGAAAACATACACTTGCTCCCCAACCCCGTAAAACCCCTTACCGCAAAGCGGTCGTTACGTCTGACGGACATCGTTTCAGCTCTGGGGTATCGTGTCAGATACAAGACTTAACGTAGGTAAAACCAAGGTTATAGCCGTAGGCATCGAAGATGTTTGCAATAGATGAATATACAGGCTGCAGGACAGGTGGTGAACCATCGGCAGAGCCATGGTCTTACGACCTCGACAAAGCCTCCAGAAACGGATTTTACGCATGATAGCGGACTGTGGTCAGAGACACCTCGCTGACCTCTGTCTGCTGCGTAATGTCCGAGTAGAAGGATGGTCTCGAATCAATGCCAGGGCGACTCTTACTACATATAATATAGTATGTGTCGCTTGGGCATCCCTTCACCCTTGGGTGTGTCTATGCCGGAAAGCTTGGTTCACTGCTTGTGCCTTGAATGAGGATCAAGCGGTGAAACTGGTCAGAAATCCAGCATTGACAAAAGGGAAAAGGGTAAGGCATGGTGTGTCTGCCAAAGGACATCACCATTCTGTTGTTCCTGCAAGGCTCTGAGGATAGACTATGACAGCGTACAACTGCTGCCCATGCCCATCATCAGAGATACCTGTCAGCCCTGCACCTCCTTTCCAAGCGTATCTGCCAACTTGTTCTCCTGAGCAGCAAGATTCGGCAGACGCTTCTTCTTGTCCTTCATGAGCGCATGGAGTTCCGATAAGGCATACGTCTTACGCTTTCCCCAGCGCGAAGGAATCAGATAGCCATTCTTCTCCCAAGTCCACAAGGTGGTCTTGCAGACATGGAATTTAGCAATGACCTCGTCAGTCGTTAAATAGGTCTCGTCCTTAGGAGCCATTGCCAATTCGGCATCTCGCATAGCGATAGTCTTCTCGATAAGGGTCTCTGCGAACTGGACAAGATCCTCGCCAGTGACCGTGAAATTCATGCGACCACCAGCCTGAATCATTGAGTATAAATCCATTATTCAGCCTTCTTTTGGTTAGTATTATCCGGCACTTGCTGAGTGCCAGAGTTATCAACACCAGAGAAGAGGTCTTCCTGCATGTAACCGCCACGTCTGGCAGTTTCAGCGTTGACTCCTTCTCGCTTCACACCATCATTCTGACTGCCAGCCTTTGCCTCCTTGGTTGCAGCACCCTCGGTTGCAGTTGCCACATTCTGAGTGACAGATGAGCCTTCCTTCTTCTGACCCTTATCTTCGCTTGCTCCATCAGACGAAGGTTCAGGGTCGGCAGATACCTTGTCTTCAGCCTTTGGAGCATAGGCTGAGATACGGTCTGCCAGATAAGGGAATGAAAGAACCATGAACTTCTTGTGCATGTCGATCGTGAGAACATCACGTTCGGCAAGTCCATTGAGGAAGTCACGAACTTTATCCCTGTGCCAGTCCCACACTCGTGCGAGTTCGGAAACCGACGTTACCAGTTGCCCAGGGGTAACGACCAGTAGAGTACCCTCCTTGGTCATTGCACCTGTAGGCTGCTGGCAGGTCTTGTTGAGAAGGTCGCGGAAAGCATCGACTCTCAACACCTCTTTCTTGTGAACTGGACAGAGGTAATCCAGTAGGTCAAGACTCACTGCATGAGTGAGGAAGACCTCATGAGTAAAATGCTTCTGTGACATAGTAAGTATATCAGTGATAAAAGCGGTTGATTCTCTCGGTACCTGATGACCAATCCATTGGTCAGGAGGTGGGGGTATTCATTGAATATGCTTCTTCTTTGATTTGCAGTATTAAAAGGTTTGACATGTGTCCTGTCGGCAGATGCGGTATAGGGACATCTGCCAGACAGAACGTTAGTACATCAGAGCAAGTGTGGCAGAGCAGGTGTGTCAGTTGATCATGTCAACGAGTTCACGCTTCATGTCATCATCGATGGTGCGGTATCTGGCGAAAGCCTTGGAGCCTTCGACATGACCTGACATCGAGCCAATAAGGTCTGGATCCTTGACCTTCTTGTACATGTTGCCGATGAAGGTGCGTCGAGCCATGTGGCTGCTTGCTATCTCATTGAGTGGTCTCTTCACCTCGGTGCGAGTCTTCGGGTCGAGTACCGAAACGATGCGAGTCACATCTGCCATGGTACAGAGTTTCTTGATGTCATCGTTGTACTCCCAATCCTCGAAATAAGGGAGAAGTGTGGTCTTGCGCCAACTGTACCTGTCAAGGATTTCACGAGCCTTCTGGTTCAGCGGAACTCTCACAAGTCTGCCTGAGCTCTCGGCAGTCTTATGTGGGATGTACTCCAAAGCACCATTGACGATGTTATCCTTGGTGAATCTGCCAATATCACCCATACGGCAACCAACACAGCACTGGAAGATGAAGATGTCACGATGGAACTTCAACTGGTTCTTCTCGGCAGACAAATCAAGGTTCCAGATTCTGTCTCTTTCTTCAAGAGTCAGATACCATGGTGTGCCATAGGTAGGAGCCTTCAACTCGAAGCGGCTGAACGGCTTTGTCGTTGGAATGCCGTTGAAGTCAACCCACTTCATGACAGTACGAAGGCGGTGAAGAATGTCATACGCACCATTCTCGGACATTTCTGCCCTTGGCTTCTGCCACTCCTTCAGGTCTTCAAAGATCTCAGGATGGTCTTGGAAGATGATATACTCGTCAAGAAGGTACTCCTTGAAAAGATAAAGGTCTTCCTCGGTAATGGCTTCTGCATACATGACATAGCCTTTGCGACGCTTGACATTCTGCATGTAAAGCTCGAAGTGCTTAATCTTCTTGATGATGGTATGCGAGGTATAGATGGTACAGTTAGCCACCTTTCGATGGTTATAGTACTCTGTAATCTGATTGGTCAGTCGGGTGTCGATACCATCCTCAGAGTAAATCATGTTGGGATGGTGATACAACTGAATGAGGTGCTTCAACCACTTACCATCAACACCCTTGTGATACTTGTCATTGATAAGGTCGGTGATTTCCCTGACCTTGCGGTCGAGTTCACGCTTGACTGCATCAGAGACTGTGTTCACACGAAGCTTGTAGCCTTGGCGGTCATCACTCCAGTGATTGGCATTGATGGAGAGTTCGCTGGCAACCTTGATGTCGAGTTTGCCATCACGAATACGGAAGAATATGGTGCTCTTGTCAGTAGTGTTGTTCTTGGCAACCTGCTTCTGACGGATAAATGCTGTAACTTTCATCTTGCTTGTCATTAGATGGTTAGTTGATTATGATTACTCAATACCTTCAAGTGCATCCCATTTGCAATCGTCATCAATATGGCGATAGCGACGGAAGGACTTGGAACCTGGCATGTGACCTGTCATTGAGCAGATCAATTCAGGGTCTTTCACCTTCTTGTAGATGTTGGCAATGAAGGTCTTTCTTGCCGTATGGCTTGTAGCAACCATGTACAATGGGTATCGTGTAAACTCCTTTGTGTCTGGGTCTCTGGCTGTCACCATGCGGTCAATCTCACAGAGAAGCAGCAGCATCTTGATGCCATAAGCATACATGTTCTTGTTGCGATATGGGAAAAGGCGACCACTGCGCTTGTCCATATTGCGCTCGATAATCTCTTTTGCCTTATCATTGAGAGGAACACGGCAGAAGGAAGAAGGTGCTCCTTCGACTGCATTCTCACGAGTCTTCTGAGGAAGATACTCGATGAAGCCATCCTCAGTGATGTTGCGAGTAGTGAAAGCATAAAGGTCTGACACACGGCAACCAACCAGACACTGGAACATGAACATGTCTCGGTAAAGAGAGAGTCCGGGATGCTTGGTAAGGTCTGTATAATAGACCTTATCACGCTCTTCAAGAGTGAGATAGATAGGGTCAGCATAGACATCAGGCTTGATTGTCAGCTTCTTGTACTCCATGTTGGAACTATAGCCGTTCTTTGTCATCCAGTTCATGAAGGCACGGAAATGACTTCTGACGGTCTGCATATAGTTGTTGGTGTACTTGATAGGTGGTTTCTTGTCAATGTGGAACTGACGATACCAGTCATAATGCTCATCATAGTAGATGTACTCGTTCTCGACATACTCATAGAAGTCGTAGAGATCATCTATTGTGAAGGTGTCAGGATAGAGATTGAAGTCTTTCTGACCTTCAAACTCTCGCTTGAACAACTCATAGCGACGTAGTTTCTTGATGGTGGAAAGGTAGCAAGCCTTTCTCCCATGGCTGACATCACAATGCTCAACGTACTTCATGAACCAATCAGGAACTGTGCCTTTGTCAAGGTTTTCAAGTGAAGTGTCCTTCTCGTTGTCCTCGCAAGGCAGAGGTGAGAATGGCTTAGGCTGTTCTGCAACTGGGTGAAGGTAGCCATTGATGGTTTCCTTCAGCCACTTGCCATCACGCATCGGTGTGAAGTCTGCTTCGATAAGTCGGAAGATGTCTTGCAACTTATCATTGAATGCCTTTGTACCGCCTTTGCCCAACTTGGTGGTGCGTCTGTAACCTGGTACGGACTCATCCCAAAGCGTTGGGTCTGCCATGAGGTCGGTGCGTACTTTCAAATCGTTATTGCCCTCTCGTACTCGGAAGATTACCTGACGTAGGTTCTGATCTTCGCCCTTCTTAGGGGCATTATGTAGTGAAACTGAGATTTTCATTTTGTACTCCTTTTTATTATATGTATTGCGATTGTAGGAGTCCGGCTATCCTTGAAATGCGTCGGCAAAGGTAAGGATTTTCGGACGGATAAACCTTGTTAATTGTTGACTTTCAGTCTTTTATTAAATCTATTTAATTACTCACAAAGAGATTAGACTTTCTAATTAGACCTCATGGTGGGTTTGCGTTCATTTGCACATACCAAACTGAGACAGGATTATTGAGTTCAATCCGTTTGGGGTACGTAGATTTGTGGGAAACTCTGGGAAACAAAATCGGTAGTTCCCGACCGAAGTTCCCAACCATCCCGAAGTCATCCCTTTTCGGATGTTTTCCGTTATTTTCCTTTGTATTACCCATATCGCTGATTTTAAGTTGTTTACATTCAGTTTCAGCCAGTATATGAGTTTAACAGAAATCGCTCGATTTATTCTTCTTCTACCTCGGAACGGATTGATGACATTGATCCATCCCTGCCGCCATTGAGACTTATAACGATAACGCGTAGGAAGGTTCACCGAATAATCATTGCCGAGGCAACGCTCTTCCTGAAGGAAACTTTCGTTTTCATCATTGAACGGATCGTCGGCAAGAGGCTGTTTCAGCAGGCGCCGCAGCCAGACCCCGGCGGCCAGCAGGCAGAGATACCCCACAGCAAGGGTCGCAATATAGCTCCATGCCCGAAAGTCGGTTCCGGCAGGCAGCTCCAGCAGCATGCCGTTCAGAAAGAATAGCGGGAAGCCGAGGCTGACGGCTCCGGCGATATGTCGTCTGCCGACCTTGCCGTTACGGACGCTTTTCGTGCCGTAGCAGCCCAGGGCGAGGAACAAGAGGCAGCAGAGTTTGGTCGTTATGGGATGGGAGAACAGCAACGTCGTCCGCTGAATGCTCAGGAGGATGTGGTCGAAAGCCCTCCACGTCAGCCCGCACTCGGACAGCCATCCGTAGCAGAACCAGTAAATATGGAGAATAAGGAAAAATACGCCGAGGGCGCGGGCGAACTGTACGATATTTTCGAGTGCCCGCAAATCGTCTTCTTGTTGCATGGATTCAGGATTTTGAAAGGCGAAAGTAATCTTTCTTCACCTGAAATCCTGCCGATGTCCGCTCCTGTCCGGCCCAGTCCGCCCGCATGAAGAACGCCCTTGAGGGGCGTCCGGTCAGCGGCGGCTGCACTCGATCAGGTGGTTGCGCAGAAGATCCAGAAAACGTGTCAGCCGCAGTTTGCGGTTTATGACGGCATGGCGGCACTGCTCCGGATTGTTGATCCGCACATTGAAGGACTTCGACAGGACATCGACAAGCGTCGGCAGATCGGCCGGAGAACCGTCGATGCGGCGCACGGCTCCGGAGATTTGCAGCGCTGCGATCAGTTCCATCAGATCCGTCGGGGTAAACTCCTTCGACAGATAAAGCGGGGATTTCGGAACTTCGACCGAGACCGGATCGGCGATGGACGGATAACGAAGCCGGGTGAAGACCAGGCGGATTTCGAAATTCGTCAGCAAAAGCGCCGATTCGAGCAGCGACGCCTGCGGAGATTCCTTCTCAACAATCCGCGCTTGCGACCGCATCAGGCGGGATTGGAGACGGGCAAGGTCGTGCAACAGGTCGAGGGGCGGGCGGAGGGATCGAGCGGTAAGACTATGAAGCATATCGACGTAATCCTCATAGGCTGCGTCGAGAGCATCCTGCTCCGGAGACAGCAGTCGTCGGTCGAGAAAGGTTTCGAGCATTCCGATAAACGGAACTTTTTCCGGATTCTTCATCGTTCGGGACATATCGGGTTATTCGGTCGGTTTTCATGTGCGAAGATGGGAATTTCTTAAATGCGAAACAGCATATCCGGATATCCGCCCGGATATAAAAAGTCGAAAAAATCATTCCTCCCTATTCAAGGAATAAAGCAATGCCTCGGTAAATTTCGTGCGATCCTTTTTGCGCTCCAGAACACGGCGTTTGACATCGGTCGGATCGCCGAGTTTGACATGCAACGTATCCTCGAAGACCCGAACGACCAGATTGAACGGAGCAGCCGTACCGTCGGCCAGCAGCAAAGGCTTCGGGGTCATCCGATCGAGCCCGCAAAGAATTTCCGAAACGCTGATTGCTGAATGCTCCTTCGACCAATAGAGCGGCGACTGAGGGGCGGACTCGGAGATGAAATACTGCGGATGTTCGAGGCGGTAATACAACAAATCAGTTTCCGTCCGGATGAACTCAATAGCTTGATTTATAAACCGGGATAGATAATGCGGCGGCGGAGTGTCCCGTTCGGAAACCCGGCGAAGAAGAGAGCGGAATTGAACCTGCGTGTAGTTCAAGGCTCTTAATACCGATAGAGCATCCGTATCGTCGCAGATGATCGTGACCTGTTGTGCGAAATCGAGAAAGTAGTTCCGTAATCTGTTTTCCGAAACGGCCTTCCGAGTCAGCGATTTTAACAAAGCCCGATATAAGGATGTGCATAACAATCTATCCATCTGTATTTGTATTTTTGACGGCCGGATGGCTCGACCATTGCATAAGGAATTATCTACGGCAAACAAAATGACCTGTTTCCATCTTATTTGTGTGATTGAGTGATGTTTATTGGAAAAAACATACCGGAATTTCTTCGGAATCTATTTTTTATTTATATCTTTGTACTGCTATCCGTTGAAAGACGGGCAGCATTTGCTGCGAAGTGAACGTGAGAATTTACTGTAAGCGGCAGATTCACAGTCCCGCGCCCGCAGGGGCGAGGTGTTTTCAAGAGCAACGACCTTAACGGGCGTGGGCTTTGTGTTATTGCTTACGGGTTTCTCACGACCTACTTCGCGTAATGCATCGCCCCGCCCGTTATTTTTTCGGATAGCAATCAGGCAACGGGGGTAACTTTCAGGTCAAATTCGGACAAAGAGTTACATTTATTTCGCTGAAGGTTACCCTCTATTTTATTTAAGTTGTTCTTTGAGGTCATATAGGAGGTATAATTTACTTCTTATATTGTTGGGTTAACGTGTTTTTGTATATTCTGAAAATTTGTTAACTTTGCAATACTTCCGAAAGGAAGTAACATAAATCTGCCCTGCTAAGAAACGCGAAACTGGTAATTTTGGGAAAAAGCAGGTAGGCAGGAGCGGAGCTTCGTGCTGTGGAAGGCACAAGTTCTGCTTGTCTGCTTTAGGTATACCAGTACCTGCGTTTCACAAGTTTAGAATGAGTGTCTTTCACTATTTTTTATGTACATAAGCTGATTTACATAAAAAATATGTAAGAGGTTAAATATTTGAGTAATTTTGCACGCATAAAAAGTTAAATCGGCAGAACAGCAACAGTTATATTAAGTCCGTCGCAGGCATTTGCTACATATACAGGTTACTTACCTGCCGATTTTAATAACCCGCATACACCGAATGTATGCGGGTTATTTGTTTGACGTACTTATTCCGGTTGCCAAGCAGAAAGCGAATAAACGGGGAAATGGTTCATTTTAATTAGTATAAAAATTACGTTTAATTAGCATTCATATAGACACAATAAACCCGCACACCGAGTAACAGAATGGTGTGCGGGTCGCAAATGCCGTCGCAGACATTTGCTACATATACAGGATACGCACCGTTCTGAACTTATTGAACATCAGCATAAGTAATCATCGTTCCGGCACCAGCAGTCCAATCTTTCGTGTAGGCGGAGCCGCTGCGGGTAACCGTACCGTTGAATGCTCCTTCGCCAATCTTCTGAAGAGCAGGCAGCGGGTCACGTTCGGTATGAACGCGCATGTCATAGCCTGCAATAGCGCCCATACCGGCATTCTTAGACTGGGCCGAACGGTTCTTGATCTGATTGAGCTGCAGCGTTGTGAACGTATTATTCATATTAGGCATCTGTGCCGACCATTTGGCATTCGTCCACGGAGATGAAGGTGTATAGTAAAGATTAGGACCGAATCCCACCGTCCATGCAAAATCCATATCGCCAACCGCAGCCGAGGAGAGATTGGTAGCATCGTTGTAGTAATATGCCGTAATCAGTTTATGATCGTTCGGGAAGCGAGCATCGAGTTTTTCACGAAGTTTCGCAATGAGACCGTTGAACGAACCGGACACCGAAGAGGGGAAATTGGGATTTTCACCGTATTTCGACCATTCGTCGTCGAAATCGATTCCGTCGAGTTGGTACTCTTCGACAGCCCAGGCGAGAATTTCGGCGAACTTATCCTGATTGGCCTCGGTCAGGTTGGCTACACCCACTCCCTGGTGATCTCCGAGAATCGTCATCAGCACCTTGCCGCCGTCCTGACGGATCGGCTGCACATACTTGTAGTGACCGGTCGTCGTGGACCCTGCATCGGGAACGAGAATTTTCGTCACATTGTCGTTGAGCCACAAAGCCGGTTCGGAGCCGTTTGCGCGGATGTTGGCGGCGAAGATGGTCGTGATGTCGATAAACGGCTCATTGTTCATACGATAGAGCATCGTATTCAGCGGGTTGGTGTCGTTGACCTCGATATACATCATAACTTTCGGGGTCTTGTCACCGTAAGCCCGTGTTTCAGCACCCGTAGCTGCTGCATCCACTTCAGGCTCCATAGCGTCCTGTGCGCAAGACGATATCAGAGCAGTCGCCATGAAAAGCGAACACAAAAGAATAAGATTCTTTTTCATAATCGTTTAAGTTTTAAGGTAAATAAATTGAGTTTGATTAGAGGTGCTTCCCCTGTATATGTTTTTCGTTACCAATCTTTTGCAAAAGTATTATATCCTAATTTATGATAGATGGGGATACGCTGCATCACATTGTAGCTATAAGATGCCTCGAAATTCTCATCATAAGCAAGGTACGCCAAGAAATTCTGAATCATCGAGATACACCCCTCTTCTGCGAAATTCACCTGCGGCAATACAAGGTCGTTGAAAACAAGGATATTACTGGTCTTTTCGATATTCCACATAATAGCATTCATCGACCACATATCCATATTCATATCCATGAACAAGTCGCTTTTTTCGCTATAAAACGGCACATTGACATTTCCGTATCGGGACTCGTCGAGTCCGTCGAACGGCTTGCGGGAGTATCTTTGTTCGTAGGAGGTGAACTGGTTATACGGATTGACGAATGCAATCGGTTCGGTTTCGGAAACATAGCCGTGCCATGCATAGTCGATGTAGTCGCCCACGGCGATTCCGCCCGTTAGGGCCGTATCATGGAACGATGCCGTGGGCTCGTCATAATCGACCACTGTCAGCAGCTTGTCGGGCATCGCTTCATGCAGGGCCTTGATCAGTTTGGGGTACGAGGCGGTATTCACCACAGGCATTCCCTCCTTGCCATAGCCCGAACCGCGATCCCAGAGGTTGACGCCATCGAGCCGGTAAGTCGTAATGAAGACTGCGACTTGGCCCACGAAATCGGCAATCTGCGCATCGGTCATGTTGCAGAACCCGATGCCGCTGCCACCGCCTTCGATGCAGACGCACACCTTGCGGCCTTTGTCCTGCATCTGTCGGATGTATTTGTCGGCATGCTCTACCGTATAACGCAAATCGGAAGTCGGAGCGAAGAGGGCGCGTTTCGAATCGGGAGCATAGCCCACCTGAGCGATTCGCAAATTGACGATATTCCCCAAAGAGGCCGTATAAACCGATTCGAAAGTAGTCATATCCTGTTTTTCCCAAGCCACGTAGTCGGCATAATGCGCCTGTATCTCGCTGGTGTTGAGATAGAATACGGTTGTCCACTCGGTATCCAGTTCTATATTAGAACTCTCATTGCCAGACTGATAGATGTTCTCATCGAATTCCCGAACAGTGACGCCATAATAAAGCACCTGCTGCTCGTTCCCGTTTTCGGTGGCATCGACGACGACCGGCATCAGATAGATGCCCGGAGTCAAGTTTTTGGAGTCGATTGTCAAAGTGAGTTTATCCGAAACCCGTGCTCCTGCCGGAATCGTGATTTTACCATCGCCGGCCAAGGTGATATTGGCAAGAGGAAGCGGCATCAGAGCGGTACCGTTGGCCGTGTTGTAGGCTTCGACAAACTCCGGATCGGGCTCCGCTGTCAGCGTCACGGCCTGCGACGCCGCTTGAGTGAGCCTGTAATAGATTTGGTCGGTGGCAACCTCTTCGCCGTCCTCGGTCAGGTGGACGGGAATCCGATCGCGGAGCGATTTCGAACTGCGCAGTGTGCCGGAAACCGTTTCCAGTGTTTCCGTGTCAGGTTTTTGCCCGGTCTTATAGACAATTTCATTATCCGTGCAGGCTGTAACGCACATCAACATTGCGGTTGCCCACAATCCGCTCCGGAGTAATTGGCTTATTTTATTGATCCTATTCATAATCGACATTTTAGATTACTCTTTGTTGATTTGGGGAACTTCAATGCCGCTGGGCCAGTCGAGGTCGAATTCAGCCACGGCATCGTTGCCGTTGCCCGTCCAGTCGCGGATGACGTTGCCTTGGCCCTCGTCGAATTTCCAGTAACCGATCAGACCGGGAGTTTTGGGATCGACATCGTACATATTGTCCCAAATTTCCTGTTCGCTGCGGGCTACCGACCAGACACGCACTTCAGTAATATCGCCGTTGAGCTGGCGCGAATCGTCATAGGACTTACCGAGGAAAAACTGCCGGAAATTACCCCAGTCCTTGTAGTCCTTATATGTCACAGGGTCTTGCAGATAGAGATCGTAGAAGGCACGTCCCGCAAGGTTGAACGGCGTGCTGGCGGGGTTGCCCAAATCAGTACCTTTACTCTGTAGCTTGCCGTTGACGTAGATGCAGACCTCGCGCGTAGCGTAGCTGTAGGTTGCAGCGATGTGGTACCACTCCCCGGGATTGAGTAGTTTCGTTTCATCTTTCTTGGGGAACTTCCCGAAGCCCGGAGTTTGGGCCGAATCACCCGAACCGTCGAACTGAATCTGCTGGCGCGGGAATGAAGCGTCTCCAATGCGCAGCAGCAGGTAATTTTCGACACCCATGATCGTCGAAATTTCGGAATGCTTCGAAAAGTCGTCCACACGGATAATCGCCTCATAGGTCACAGCCGTCAGGTTGTTGAACAACATACTGCCCTCCGAAGCTTTGTCGAGCGTCGGGAAATTGATCCAGTTGTCGCGTAGCGAGGCCGCCGAAGTAATGGCCGAGGAGCGTTTGACCAGATAATAGGCTGTTGCGGAACTGTGCAACTTCGCAACCCCTCCGTTGACATCGGCAATCGTTACGGGTAGCAGATAAGTCTGGTCAATGGGAAGTTCTTCTGCCTCGCCCGAGCCATCGAGATTTTTTAGTTTCAGGGTCACGACATCCGAAATGGTCTTGCCTGCCGGAATTGTGAGCTTCGAGTCTGAAAGTTCGTAATATTTCGCATCGAGCATCGTCCACGACGTATTGTGCCGGGCATTGTAGGTTTCGACGAGTGACGGATCGACTTCAACGTCGACATGGACTGCCTGCGGTGCGGGATAGCTCAGCACGACGGAAAAAGTCTTCGGCAGATCGGACAATGTTTTCTTGAATGTAGTAACCTGCGTGTCGCTGTTCTCCGAAACATTAAGGTAAACCACATTGTCGAAAGGTGATTTATTATCGTATTCGTCATTCTTGCAGCCCGTGAAAGCTACAGCCAGTAGGACTGCCGCTAAAAGATATGGATTATTCTTTTTCATAGCTTTCGGTTATTTGGAAGGGTTCAAGGTCTGTATTGCAGTACGGGTAAGCGGATAAATGAAGTCGGCGCCGAAATAGTCTACATTGACATTATAGACGCAAAGACCGGCCAGCGGCTGCCCTCCGATTTCGGGAATGCGCATTGTCAATGCCGTGACCGCATCCGAAGTGCCCTTGTCCTCGTCCGTAAATTCGTATTCGGTCATCGCCCCGAGTAACAGTCTATCGGACGGAACATTTCCGGCATTCAGAGCGCGAAGTACTTGCAACTTCAAGTCGGTAGCGTTGTCCGTTTCTTTCGTGTCGAGTACGAAATAGTCGACCTTGTCCCGATCTGCTGCCGCGAGGAACTGAGGATCGCCTTCGAAAAGCAGCAACAACTCCTTACCCGGACCGGCCACAGCGGCGAACTTCTCTATGAAGAGCGCGGCCACGGCCTTTTGTGCCGCTTGTTCGGTATCGGATCCGAAAACTGGAATCCCCGAAAAAGAGAGTCCGTCGAGATTCAGTTCACGAGTGCGAGCGACGACCTTATCCAAATAAGCGCCCAAAGCGGTCATGTCAGCAAATTCGGTACTGCGCGAAGCGTAATCGACAAAATAAACGGCACGTATCCCTTTTTCCTTGAGTACGGCAAGGTCCTCTCTGTCGAACTCCGAAAAATTGTCGGCATTGGTCAGTGATACTACATCCAGCGAGTCGGGAAGGCTACGCAAGCAGTCCTTTTCGCTCGTGGCAACGGGAGCGCCGTTGGCAAAACTGGCGAAAACAAGTGTATGTTCGCTCTGCTTATACTCCCGCAGCGCGGCTGTGTATTGAGCCCATAATTCGGGATCCTGCTCATTGGGACGCTGTGTTTTCTGAGTTACGCTTTCCATCTCCGTCCAATCGTTGCACGAAACTGAAAAAAGTCCCATAAGAAGCACCGTTCCCCAAAATGATAATCTATTTGTTCTTTTCATAACGGCTTATTCTAAAGATTTCACATCCCACCACACGCGCGTTCCGGCATTGTCCCGACCGTTAAGCATCGAAATGGCCTCTTGTAGATGGACGGGATTTTCAGTATATTCCTCCGAAGGATAGGGAATGCGGCGGGCTCCGTATTTGACATTCACTGTGCCGGCACTCTTGTTTTCCACAGCAGGCAGCAGCCTGGGATAGCCTGTGCGGCGATACTCCGACCAAGCCTCGATGCCCAGCGGGAAAATAGCAATCCATTTCTGGGTAATGATGCGTTCCAGGTTGCGCTCCCTGACGGCATCCGTATCGTCTGCTTCCCAAGCGATCGTGATCGTACTGGCCGGAGCCTGCATACTGTAATTACCCATCGGATCGGTGTATTTCTGTGGTGTGCTGACAGCATCCGTCAGATAGGTATCGGCGCCGGTCACCCCCCGCTCTTCGAACGAAAGCCTGATGGCTGTTTCGTAGAGATCTTTGGCGTCGCCCTGCATCGCCCAGCCGCGCAAAGCGCCTTCGGCGCGCAGAAACGTTACCTCCGCGGCATTCATCCACAGATAAGGCGATTTGCTATCTACGATCTGATTGGAATAAGTAGAAACCATCGCCGACTTGTTCGTCGGGTCGGTACCGATGCGCATGCCGTAATAATCGGTTTTCTTATTCCAAGTCCCTTGAGTGAACATCACGGCGCGGCGCGGGTCTTTATAGCCATTCATATAGCTGATGATATCGGCGCCGACGCGATGGTCGCCCCAATCGTTGTAGATTAGCGCCATACGGTTTTCAGGAGCGTGCATATAGGCATTGTCCGCATTGTCAAGGATTACGCCGTCGGTGACGGCCTCTTCGGCCTTTGCCTGTGCAATGTCGGGTTTTATATACGACAGGCGCATGGCTATGCGCAACTTGAGCGAGTTGGCGTATTTAATCCACTTTTTGATGTCGCCGTAATAAACATTATCCGACTTACGGAACGCCTCTGCTGACATCTGCTCGTTAGCGTGCAAGGCCGCAATTACAGCGTCCAACTCCTCGAACATTTTCATATAAACGGTTTCCTGCGAATCGTAAGCGACCGTGAGCGACTCGGACGAATCCTCTATCACCTTCGAATAGGGAATTGGGCCGTAGGTATCCGTCATGCGGTGCATGATTGCTATGCGAAATAATTGAGCAAGGGCTATGGCCGCTTCGTCTTCGGTGTTATTCACAACGCCGCGAAAATAGGGATAGACCTCCTGCATAACGATTACAAACGGCCATTTCAGCCAGTCGGCAGAAGGGTTGAATGTCGAGAATTTCTCTTTCCACCCGTCCGGTGTTTCCGCCATATAACCAGCATAGGGGTTACCAGTCAGTGATTCGTTGAATTGGTATCTATGTTCCTGAACGGGAATGACCCAATTCTGTAATCCTCGAAGGTTCGTACTGATTTTATAGTTCTCGCGCCCGAGTTCTTCGTCGGTTGCTTCCGACGGATTGCGATTGATGGCATCAAAATCGCTCATACATCCCCAAGCGCAGAACAGCACGGCCGAAAGCAGCAAAAATTGCGCTGTTTTTACTATCTGTTTCATACTGTCCATTGTTTAGAAAGTGAGTTTTACACTAAATCCGAGGTTGCGGAGCGAAGGCATCATGAAATAGTCGATTCCCTGATAATTATTACCGGTCGTAGCAATCGCCTCGGGATCGAACGGCGCTTTGTTGTAGACCATCCACAGATTACGGCCAACAAAAGCGATGTTGATTTTGCAGACGTCGCGGAACCATTTGCTCGGAAGTGTATAGCCCAGTGAAAGTTCCTGTAGGCGCACATTGGTCGCAGAATAGGTGTAGTACTGAGGAAGTCCGCTTTGCGAACTGATTGCAGCATACCACCGCTGGGGATCGATCATCTCCCGTCCATTGATCAAGATGCCTCCAGCATCACGCGCCGCAGCCGAAACCTCCGATACGCCAAACAGATCCATATTGGCTTGGGTTGCCGAGTAGCAGATACCTCCGATGCGAGCCGTGAAGAGAATCCCCAGATGCACACCCTTCCAATCGAAATCATTGCGCCATGCCAAATTATAATCGGGAAAAACAGAACCGAGATAGATATCCTCGCCAACGTCTGTCGTTACCAAATTGCCGTTGCGGTCTATCTGCACATATCCGTTCTCATCGTATTTGAGATTAGAAGTTGTATACAGGTCACCCAACGTACCACCCTTCTTGATAATGTATTTCGCCTTACCAAGACCCTTGATCTCCAGACGGTCTTTCAGTGGTTCGTTGGTAAGCGGATCGGTCAAACCATCCATCAGTTCGGTGACTTCGTTTTTATTCCAAGAGAACGTGAAGTTCGTATCCCAAGAAAAACTGCCCCACGTATGGCCGTAACCCAAACTTGCTTCAATACCCGTGTTGCGGACATTGCCCGTCTGAACGTACATGCTCGAATAGCCCGACGAGGTGGACACCGTAGGTTGGAACGTCTGATTATTCGTGTCGGCCCGATACCAAGAAGCGGACAGTCGCAAGTCGTTCCACAATCGGGCGTCAATACCGATTTCCCATGTTTTGGTACGCTCCGGGTAAAGCTGCTCGATCGGACGGAACGTCGTAGGCAGCCACTGTTGGTTCGTTTCGTCGTAAGGATAGGTCGGAGTGGTCAAGAACCTCGGGAAGGGGATGCCCACGGACGAAAAGGATGCTCGCAACTTGAGGTAAGTAAATGCTTCAGGCATATCGAAAGTTACTGTCGGCAACCAGGAGAGACCTACTGAGGGATAGAAGAACGAACGTTGTGGCGATCCGGCCAGTTGCGAGGCCCAGTCGTTACGTCCCGTCACGGTCAGATAAAGCATTGATTTGTAGCCCATTTCGACTGAAGCGAATATTGATTGCGTCTGTTCCTGCCAACCATATTTCTGAGGGCGGGATTTCTCCTTATCCAAATCGAAAACGGTAAACATATTCGGGATGCCGACCTCCCGAATCGGACCGCGATAGCTCAATTCCTTACTTTTCGTGTCGTTGATGGACGCACCGACGTTGGCAACCAATGAGAATTTGTTGTCCGCGAAGGTCTTATTGATATTGACCATCACGTCGGCATAGATCTGCTCGTCGGTATTGCGGATCTCCGTATAATGCCCTTGCGTACTGCCTTCTGTAATCGTGGTATTCGATGAAGCATAGAGTTTCTGCGTGAAGATCGAATTAGTATTGTCGACCTTGGCCCGTCCCGAAACATTCAGCCATGGTAGGATGTCAAAAGCAATCGAAACGTTGGCCATATAACGCTTTTTGTCTGTATTGCGGGGATTGCGGTACGCGATCCAGTACGGGTTCTGCATACGCAGGTCGCCACCCTCGCCCTGTGGCCAGTACTGCACGGCAATCTTGCGGGCTGGATCCCAGCGTTCGAAAATTTTCGCCGCTTCGAAACTATCACCTCGCGGGAACAGATAAGCCGAAACCAGCGGGTTCGAATAGACGCCTTGGTTGGTCATGTTCTGATCTTTCTGCACGATGTAGTTCGCACCTACGTCCACACGCAGGCGGTCTTTCAGAAAATGCGACGTATTTCGGAACGTGAAATTGTAGCGATCATAGAGGTTATTGGGTATGATACCTTCAGAATTAACCGATGCTGCGGAAAAGAACATTTGGTTCTTCTCGGTTCCTCCGGAAAGCGTTACGGAGTTGGTCGTGACATAACCCGTCTCGAAAAAATCATCCGGTGTGTATCCGGTACGCGCTGCATTGGTCAACTTCTCGCCCCAGCTGTAGATTGGCGAACCCGAAGATTTCCCGTAGCTGCCCGTACCGTAGCGATTCTGGAATTTCGGCATCACGAAAGGTTTGAGAAAATCCGTATGATTCGAATACGAAGCGCTGAATGTTCCGGCCTGACCTTTTTTCGTCGTAATCATAATGGCGCCGTTCGCGGCACTCGAACCATAGAGGGCGGCCGCGGAAGCTCCGGTCAGAACCGACATCGATTCGATGTCCTCGGGATTCAGGTCGGCAATGGCTTCTGTGGCACCACGTGAACCGAATTCCGTATCGCCGCCGTTGCTCACGTTATACATCGGAATTCCATCAATCACATAAAGAGCGTTGGACGACTGTGTGATCGACTTATTACCGCGCATGACGACCTTCGAGGCCCCACCGACGCCTGACGACGAGGTGTTGATCGTGATACCGGCGACTTTACCGGACAGGGAGTTGATGAAGTTGGCATCCTTCACATCGGTAATGGCGCTCGACTTCACCTGCTGCACGTTATAGCTCAAAGCTTTTTCCTGACGCTTAATACCAAGAGCAGTAACAACCACCTGCTCGATTTCGGCGACGGATTCTTTAAGCGTAATGTTAAATACAGTACGGCCGCCAACAGATACCACCACAGGCTCATAGCCCAAAAAATTAATTTCCAGTTGAGCTGTTGCACTGGGGGGGGGTATCTGAAGTGAGAAAGAGCCGTCAGCGTTAGTACTGGTCCCCACTGCCGTACCTTTGACAATGATGGAAGCTCCGACAATAGGTTGTTTGTGCTGATCATGCACCGTACCTGATACCGTTACCGGCTTTTGGATTGGTTGTTTTTTCAGAACGATGTTCGAACCGCTGATTTGATAGCTTACATCGGAGCCTTTTACCATCTGAATCAGGGCTTCCTGCAAAGGCTGATTTATAACATTGACACTAACAGAGCGGGTGACATCTACGTCGTCATCAACGGCAAAAAGATAACGTGTCTGCTTTTCTATTTCGGTCATAACCTGCTTCATACGCACATCCTTCAACTGAATGGTCACGCGAATATTTTGTGCATAGACACTTGTAAAGGGGGTGCTAAGACAGACAAGAACCAAAAGAATAGGCAGCCAAATTTGCTGAATAATCTTTTTATTCATACATTTGTAAATTAAGGTTCAAAGTTAGAGATAGGTTAGTATTTCTGATTGGACCACGCCTATGAGTGCTTCCTCCACTCATAGGTTTTTTATATCAGAAACAAAAAGTAAGGATATTTTGGTTTTTATTTCATAGGCGTATTTTTATTAGTAAAAAAACATTTACAAAGAGTTACATTATTTTATTCGGATGATATTTTCAATTTCATCATAGGTATATGTAAAGTCCGATGCCATTTGAAGTAGTTGCATAGCGTGGTTTATTCCGTCTGAGACTCGAATTTTACAACTCTGATATTTGATAACAGGCAACTCCGAGCGCTCGATAACAATTTTTACATTATAGTATCTTTCTAATTTTTCCGCGATCTGATCAAAAGACATTCTATTGAGAGTGATGATGCCTTCTGGCCACCGATATTCATCCGGATCTTCGATCGGAGCTATCTGCAAATGTCCATTTTTGAGATTTATGACTGAATTTTCGGTCATTAATACCGATTCGTTGCTTGAATGGTTCAGTACCGCAACCTTTCCTCTAAATAATGCTGTAGAAAATAGATTTTTCGCCTCATCGGCAATAACATTGAAATGAGTCCCCAATACTTTTACATCGCAAGCAAAAGTTTCCACAATGAATGGGCGGTCTGCGTCTGACTTTACATCAAACATTGCTTCGCCATATAGTTGTATTCGCCGTTCTTTTCCTACAAATATCGAAG
>OGYF01000718.1_pt1 | contig 32097 bp, 24 predicted proteins | sample 1576451 | NCBI WGS metagenome assembly OGYF01 (sample SAMEA3541505, study PRJEB24748) | human gut metagenome | biome: human gut; feature: human-associated habitat; material: faeces | place: China | collected 2012
TATAATTCTATGGATACAATTCTATATTTATAGTTGTTTTGTGTAATATAATACTCTATATACCAAATTATTATCTAATATTCCTATATAATCACTTTAATCTGTATATAAATGGATACAAGTGATGATGAATACAATTGTATTATTTATGATAGAAATGTATATGTATAAATTTATAAATATATATTTGTTCGTTTACAAGAATTGTTTATCTTTGTATCATATAAAAAATAGTACGTTTTGAATTAAAAAATAGGTCAAAATGGCAGATAATATAGAATCTGAAGCTACAAATATGAAAGAGCGGATTATAAAGATCATGGAATGCGAACGTATGGGGCAAGCACAGTTTGCAAGTGCGATAGGAATTCAGCGTGCGGCTATGTCACATATAATTTCAGGAAGGAATAATCCTAGTCTGGATGTGATGACGAAGATTTTACATCGTTATCCGCAAATTAATCCGGATTGGTTATTGTTAGGAAAAGGCGAAATGCTTCGCGATAATACTCCTGCTATGGAGCCTGCAGATAATATCGCTAAAAATCCCCCTCAGATACAAGTAGTACCAGAGGGTCATCAGGAGCTTCCTTTTCAAGAATCTCGTAAAGAATTAGATAATTCAGAAAAAACATGGGCTGTTTCGGTAGAAAAGCCTTCCAAAACAGTGAGTAAAATCATGGTTTTTTATTCGGACAATACATATGATACGTTTGTTCCGGAAAAACAGGAGTCTGAATAATTATTCTTCACATAGGTGAATCCTGTAATTATATGGGTTTCTTTCGTATCTTTGCATGAAAACTTTGTAATCATTTATATATGAAGAAATGTATGCTTGATATGAAGGTGACGGACAATTGTCGGCTTCATCATAATTATTGTCTGCTAAAGCTTACTGCAGATCTTCCATTGCCAGATATGAATCCTGGTCAGTTCGTCCAAGTGCGTGTGCCTAATTCTGCTACAACTTTTCTTAGACGTCCGATTTCAGTTAATTTTGTTGATAAACAGACGAATGAATTATGGTTACTGATTCAGTTGGTGGGTGATGGAACTCGTAAATTAGCTGAAGCAAAAACCGGTGATTTAATTAACATTGTACTGCCATTGGGAAATGGATTTTCTTTGCCTAATCCAGGAGAATCGAAGAAGTTACTTTTAATAGGCGGTGGTGTCGGTACAGCCCCGATGTTATATTTGGGAGCTCGTCTGAAAGAGATGGGATATGAACCCACATTCTTGTTGGGTGCCCGTTCTAAGAATGATTTGCTTCAGCTGGACTTGTTTGAGCAATACGGACAGGTATATGTCACAACCGAAGATGGTTCGATGGGTGAAAAAGGCTATGTCACCAATCATTCTATATTGAAATCCGTTCATTTTGATCAGATTTATACTTGTGGACCTAAGCCTATGATGATGGCTGTTGCTAAATATGCAGCAGCGGAATCTATTGCTTGTGAAGTCTCTTTAGAGAATACAATGGCTTGTGGTATTGGTGCTTGTCTTTGTTGTGTAGAGAAGACTAAAGATGAACACCATGTGTGTGTATGTACAGAAGGACCTGTTTTTAATATCGAGAAATTATCATGGCTGAACTAAGTGTAAATATTGGAAATTTGCAGTTGAAGAATCCGGTAATGACTGCATCGGGAACGTTTGGATATGGCATTGAATATGCTGATTTTATTGATATTTCCCGTTTAGGAGGTATTTTTGTAAAAGGAACAACTATACAACCTCGTGAGGGTAATCTGTATCCGAGAATGGCAGAAACCCCGTCGGGAATGCTTAATGCTGTCGGACTACAGAATAAAGGTGCTCAATATTTTGCCGATCATATCTATCCCGAAATCAAGGATATTGATACGAATATAATTGTGAATGTGAGCGGTTCTTCGGTTGAAACTTACGTGGAATGTGCCGAAAAAATAGCTGAACTGGATCGGATTCCAGCGATTGAGCTGAATATTTCTTGTCCGAATGTCAAGCAGGGAGGTATGGCTTTTGGTGTGACAGCTCATGGAGCAGCAGAGGTTGTCCGTGCAGTTCGTAAAGCTTATCCGAAGACCCTTATTGTAAAACTTTCTCCGAATGTAACGGATATAACAGAGATCGCTCGGGCTGTGGAAGCAGAAGGTGCAGATGCTGTTTCTATGATCAATACGATGATGGGTATGGCTATCAATGCAGAGAAACGAAAACCCGTTTTATCTACAATAACTGGTGGGCTTTCGGGTCCTTGTGTGAAGCCCGTTGCCCTGCGAATGGTATGGCAGACTGCTAAGGTAGTGAACATTCCGATCATAGGTTTGGGTGGTATTTCCAATTGGAAGGATGCGGTAGAATTTATGTTAGCTGGAGCAACAGCCATTCAAATCGGTACCTATAACTTTGTAGATCCGACAGTCTCTATTAAAGTAATAGATGGAATTAATGACTACTGTGATCGCCATGGTTTCCGTTCCGTAAAAGAAATTATTGGAGCATTAGAAGTCTAAAATTTTAACTCTTCAGGAAAGAGTTGCTCGTGTGAATGTAACTCTTTACGAAATACTTCAAATTCTTTGAAAACAGAAAAACTGAGTCTCTATATATTTCAGAAACTCAGTTTTTCTGTTTTTGGTGATCTCCTTATATCCTCATGTTAGGATTTTCTTCAAAAAACTCCTGATAACGAGGTTTAAGCGAAGTATTACTCTGTAATTTTACGGATAAATACAAGACCTTTGGTATCATTTCCCCCTTGTCCAGCCATTTGAGGTTCTAGATAGAAAGGTGTTCCTGCTTCAAATGAATTAATCTGGAAACGGAATGTCACCTTTTTCTCTCGTGTTACGGTTTGTGCTTGTTCCAGATTATCCAAAAGTTCATCTCGTTTGAGCACTTTCATGCTTTGGATCTGCAGATTATTATCTCCACTTGTTTGGATGAATGTCACCTCATAGGTTCCGTTTCCTGCTATTTTCCCGGTCGCATCTATTTTCCAGGGAGCAATTTGGTCGGCTAAAACGACGGTTGGTCTCCATTCTTCAGTAAACTGCCCAAACTCTTTATATTGAGAATAATCATTGGCAAAATAGATGGGTAATGAATAATGCCGGTTGGAAACCACGGTCATTGCCCGGAAATCATTTTTACTTTCAACTTTTACAGGAGATGTATAAAGTGAGGAATGGATTGTCGGATAACTTCCGTCCGTTGTGTAACGGATGGGAGCCCCAGCAACACTCTCTGCCAAAGTAAATGTTATTTCACCGTTATCCGACTCTTTCATAGAAACAATAGTCGGTTCCGGAACCCGATAATTACATCCTTTCTGATCCAGACGTGCATAGTGGTACTTTAGACGCTGTGCAAAATCATTGTATTCCCGTAGATTTTGTTTTGTCCAACCTACTTCAGCTAAAGCTAACAGACGTGGAAAAGTTAAGTATTCAGCATAATTTTCAGACCGGTTTTCGTTGAGTGGGGTAATCTCTTGTAGAATCGTTCCATGAATAAACTGGTCAGACCAGAAACAGCCTTGTACACCCAAAACATGTGAACCCGGTGCGTAGTCTTTTGCATTTAGAGAATAACTTTTTTCTACGGAAATCGGAGGCATCCAAGTGGCAGCCTTGACTTCTCCTGGAGTTTTACTTTCCGGAAAATCCAAGTAGGCATGTGTTGCCGGCGTAAGAATTGCCAAATGATTGTGTTCTACGGCTTGAATGGTATCTTTTTCATTATGCCAGAACAATGCAACTACTTGATCATCAAGTTTGCCACGCTGAATAATCTCTTCCCATCCAATGACAGTCCGATCTTTTTCCTTCATCATGTGTAGGACTTGATTTGTCAAATACCCTTGAAGGTCTGAAGCTTTAGTCAAGCCATTATCTTTCATTACCTGCTGACATTTTGGGCATGTTTCCCAATTGTCATAAACTGCTTCATCTCCACCTATATTAATATAATGAGAAGGAAACAGGTTTACAGTCTCATCCAATACATCTTGCAGGAACTGATAAGAAGATTCTTTCCCGACGCAAAGCAGATCGCGACTGATGAAATGTTGGCTTGGAACTTCACGAGGCTCACCTTTACAACTCAACCAGGGATAGGCTGCAACCGCAGAAAGCATGTGGGCCGGAAATTCTATTTCAGGAATGATCTCTACATTCCTTACTTTTGCATAAGCAATTATTTCTTTGATATCTTCTTGTGTATAATATCCACCCAACCGATTCTGATCTTTACCTGCCCAAGCACCTATTTCTGTCAACTTTGGATATTTTTTGATTTCCAAACGCCAACCAGAATCATCTATTAAATGGAATTGCAGCTTGTTCATTTTATACATAGCCATCATGTCGATGTATTTCTTGACAAAATCCTTATCATAGAAATAACGGGCTACATCAAGCATCATACCACGCCAAGGATGCGAAGGAGCATCCGAAATCGTTATGGCTGGCGCTTCCCATTGTACATTTTTTTGTCGGGTAGCACTATATATTTCACTGGGAAATAGTTGTAATAGGGTCTGAATTCCATAAAAAACACCTCCCGCATCTGTACCTTCAATGTGAATACGTTCAGGCTTTACAACGAGATTATAAGCTTCGGCTTGTCCGGAAGATGTATTTTGAGCTAAATGGATACTGCCAGAAACGGGTTTCCCCTCGGTTATTTTTAGATCCCAGCCCGTAGATGCAGCAATAACTTCTTGCAAATATTCTGCTTGGGGGCGAAGAGTTGTTTGATATGTTATGATTGTTTGTGGGTTTAATTGGAAAGAACCTTTTCCTTGATGCATTTCAACTGGTTTAGGGATAATCGTAATTTCTTGCGCAGCCAAACAAGCTAAATTACAAGAAAGGAATAAGGCTGAAATTAAGTGTTTCATCATGTGTCTTTCGGTATAAATGAATACTAATTTGATAATAACAAAAGGGAGGAAAACAGATTTCCCCATTTTCCTCCTTTATGTATGTGTAATTGAAAAATTACTCACCTTTGATAGCTGCGATACCCGGTAAAATCTTACCTTCGATAGCTTCCAACAAAGCACCACCACCTGTAGAGATGTAAGAAACTTTGTCTGCCATACCGAACTTGTTGATACAAGCAACAGAATCACCACCACCAATCAAAGAGAAAGCTCCGTTAGCAGTTGCTTCAGCAATAGCTTCAGCAATAGCACGAGAACCAGCAGTGAAGTTATCGAATTCGAATACACCTGCAGGACCGTTCCAAAGGATTGTCTTAGCACCCTTGATAGCATCAGCAAATGCTTTACGAGTTTCAGGACCAGCATCCAAACCTTCCCAACCTTCAGGAACATCATTTGCCGGACAGATTTGTGTATTGGCATCGTTAGAGAATGCGTCAGCAGCAACACAGTCTGTACCCAAAACCAAGTTTACACCTTTTGCTTTTGCTTTAGCGATGATGTCTAATGCCAAATCCAATTTATCGTCTTCGCAGATAGACATACCAATCTTTCCGCCTTGAGCCTTAGCAAATGTATAAGTCATACCGCCACACAAGATCAGGTTATCTACCTTATCCATCAAGTTTTCGATGATACCGATCTTAGTAGATACTTTTGAACCACCCATGATTGCTGTAAACGGACGTTTGATATTGCTTAATACATTGTCAACAGCCTGTACTTCTTTTTCCATCAGGTAGCCCAGCATCTTGTGGTCTGCATCGAAATAATCAGCGATAACAGCTGTAGAAGCATGTTTACGGTGTGCTGTACCGAATGCATCGTTTACGTAGCAGTCAGCGTAAGAAGCCAAAGTCTTGGCAAATTCTTTCTGAGAAGCCTTCATTGCTTTCTTAGCATCTTCGTAAGCAGGATCTTCTTTTTCGATACCTACAGGCTTACCTTCTTCTTCCGGATAGAAACGTAAGTTTTCCAACAAAAGAACTTCACCCGGTTTCAATGCAGCAGCTGCTTCACCAGCTTTTGCGCAGTCCGGAGCGAATTGTACAGGAACACCCAGATGAGCTGATACTGCATCTACAATCTGACTCAAAGAATACTTGGCGTTTACCTTTCCTTTTGGTTTGCCCATGTGAGACATAATGATTAAGCTACCACCGTCTGCCAAAATCTTTTTCAATGTAGGCAGCGCACCACGAATACGGGTATCATCTGTAATTTTACCATTTTCGTCGAGAGGTACATTAAAGTCCACGCGAACAATTGCCTTCTTTCCGGCAAATTTAAACTGATCAATTGTCATAATATTGTCTATTTAAAAAATATGGTCATTTGTACTTGCAAACTTACATAAAAATATTCTTATTTCGCTATTGACAGGCATTTTTTATTCAACGAGTTTGAATCGCAGGCGTAAACGCCCTTCTGTATAGTCGTAGGTCAATAACTTGAAATGTCCTATTTCTGAGGTATTTTGTACATGCACACCGATACATGCACACGTATCATAATCTCCGATACGGACAATACGTAGTGTGTTGCTGGCATCTTCGGGAAGCTTACTCAAGTCGACAATAGAAGCCGCTTCTTCTTTCGGCATAAATTCTATGGTCACCGGTAGGTGTTGGTCAATAACCTCGTTAACCCGACGTTCTATTTCTTGCATTTGCTCAGGAGTAGGGGCTTCCGTCAATTCGTAATCACATTTACTTTTCTTCCGTTCGATATGAGCATTCTTCGAGCGGGGACAACCAAACACCCTTACCATGGTTTGATTCAGAATATGTTCTGCTGTATGCATGGGAGGATATTCTTGTTTGTTATGTTCATTTAATTGGATTTCTTGTTCCATACTTGTGATCAAATGATATTAATAAAAAAGAGATCATCCAGAATCTCAGTAGAGGATTCCAGACAATCTCTTCCTTTTGCCTTAATAAACTATATACACCATTTTATTGATTAGTGGATCAAGTCAACACTACGTTTGATGAAATTACTCAAAGCTTCACCTTTCAGTAACCCGTTGCTTAAGAGAGCCAAATCGATTAACTGACTGACTTTCTTGTTGCCAGCTGCGTATTCAGCAATGATTTTATTGCATTCCACACGCAACTCTGCAATCTTTTTATTGGTATTTGTCATGTCTTCTTTTTCAGCTTCTGTAATTTCTTCTTCTTTCTTGCTGTTCTGTGTTTCACGTAAGTCTGATTGACGGGCTTTCCAGCCTTTCATATCAGCTAAAATAGGTTGCAGTTTTTCATTGCAAGCAGACTCTTCGTTTTCCAGAATATCTTTGACTAAAGCATGATCCGTGTTGATAACCAGATTATAGCTGTCAGGCATTTCTCCATAGAAAGCCATTCCTGGTTGCATAGCCGACATTTCACGCATACGACGCATATATTCGCCTTGTGTCAAAACAACCGGATTGGAATTTTCTCCCAAAGCTTCCAAAGTCACCATAAATTCTGTTTTTTCCAATTTTGGCAATTGACTCTTGAAGATTTCCTGCAAAGCTTCCCGTTGTTCTTCTTCCAATGAAACTTTTCCAACTTCTTCTTTCGGAATCAAACGATCGATCGTATCGCTATCAACACGAACGAAACGAACTTTATCCAATTTTTGTTCCAACTGGCCGATAGCATGAACATCCAACTGTCCATTCATTACCAATACACTATATCCTTTGTCTTTGGCTGCTTGGATATAACTGTATTGTTCATTTTTATTGGTTGTGTACAAATAAACCAGTGTACCATCTTTATCTGTTTGATTATCTTTGATCAAAGTCTTATACTCATCAAGAGTAAAGTATTTATCATCAATATCTTTCAGTAATGCAAACTTCGCTGCACGGTCATAGAATTTCTCATCCGTCAACATGCCATACTGAATGAATAGCTTCAGATAATCCCATTTCTCTTCGAACTGTTTCCGGTCAGTCTTAAAGATTTCTTCCAAACGGTCAGCTACCTTTTTAGTGATATGGCTAGAAATCTTCTTCACATTCTGGTCACTTTGCAGATAAGAACGTGAAACGTTCAATGGAATATCCGGCGAATCGATCACACCATGAAGTAATGTAAGGAATTCAGGTACGATTCCTTCTACAGAATCTGTGACGAATACCTGATTGCAATACAATTGGATTTTGTTCCGATGTAAGTCGATATTACTCTTGATACGTGGGAAGTATAAAATACCAGTCAGATTAAACGGATAATCCACATTTAAGTGAATCCAGAAAAGCGGTTCGTCTGACATAGGGTATAAATCCTGATAAAACTTTTTGTAGTCTTCATCTTTCAACTCAGCTGGTTTACGAACCCAAGCCGGAGTTGTATCATTCACGATGTTATCTTCGTCGGTATCCACATATTTACCGTCTTTCCATTCTTGTTTTTTGCCGAAAGCAATTGGAACAGGCAAGAAGCGGCAATATTTTGTCAGTAATCCGGCAATCTTCTGCTGATTTAGAAAATCTTTGTTTTCATCATCAATATACAAGATAATATCTGTCCCTCGATCTGCTTTTTCGGTTTCTTCCAAGGTATAAGTAGGAGTACCGTCGCAACTCCATTTTACAGCTTGTGCACCTTCTTTATATGATTTGGTTACAATTTCAACTTTCTTTGAAACCATGAAAGAAGAGTAAAATCCCAAACCAAAATGGCCGATAATTGCAGCCGCATCATTCTTATATTTCTCAACGAATTCTTCAGCTCCAGAAAATGCTATCTGATTAATGTATTTATCAATTTCTTCAGCTGTCATACCAATACCACGGTCGGAGATTGTGATAGTCTGATCGTCAAATTTAACCCGGACTGTCAAATCGCCCATTTCTCCTTTGAACTCGCCGACAGATGACAATGTTTTTAATTTCTGCGTAGCATCTACTGCATTTGAAACCAATTCACGCAAGAAAATTTCGTGATCGCTGTATAGAAACTTTTTGATGATCGGGAAGATATTTTCGCTTGTAACCCCGATATTACCATTCTTGTTCATATTGATATTTTTTTATTATTATCAAACTTATTCTTTGTATTCAATTTAATCATACAAATCATCTATTAATCTACAAATAGAATACCAAAGTTATTAACAAAGACAAAAATGAATATTATCTGACATTTCTTCAGATGATCTATAAATCTACTGCCAAATTTTCTTGGCTATGACAAGATTCCTATGTCTATAAAAACTGCGGCTTAAAGATTTCGTGATAAAATATACGAGAATCGAAAACAAAACCAACGAGAATCGTTTTTGATTCATATTGGTTTTAGTTTCGTATATACCTATTTCTGTTGATAAATCCCTATTAATTTATAATTATGATTATGTTAAATAGAAATATAAGAGATAAAATATATAATCAGCTTAATATTAAAAAGGCCTACTCTTATTTTAAAGAGCAGGCCTTTTGTTTATGTATGTATTTACAGAAATATTATTTGTTCATTTCAGCTTCGATAGCATCGAACTTGTCGCCCATGTTCAGGTTATAATAGATACCACGTAAAGCTGTCATATAATCTCTTTCATCAGGTTTCATCTGATGTGCTTTTTCGAAATACGGCATTGCTTGTTCGAACAAAGCTTTAGCTTTAGCTGATTCTTCCTGATATTTCTGGCTATCAGTAATTGAGTTAGCTTCACCCAATTTGTTCACACCCTGGTTGTAATATACACGACCCAAGTTGGCCAAGATATCCGGATTTTCACCATCCAATTCTACAGCTTTCTTGAAGTATTCTTCTGCTTTAGCATAATCTTTTACGCCTGTTTCATAAACACGACCCATTACATCATACAACTGTGCATTGTTCGGTTCTTTTTGAATAGCAGAATTCAAGTATTCAATAGCTTGTTCGTTTCTGTTTGAATAGATGTAGTTATTGATCAAGCTCAGCATATAATACTTTTCATCAGGGAATTTTTCCATACCTTCTTTCAAGGTTCTTTCCAAGTTAACAGTATCTTTAGCTTGTTCGTATTCGTAGCACAGATACTGATAAACATCATTCTGACGATAGTCTGTATTCTTAGCACGTTCCAGAGCAGCAATAGCTTTCTGAGAATCTTTCAACTGAGTAGCTGCAACGGCTGCATAGAACTGAACAGTCATAAAGTTAGAGTCGCGAGCAGCTGTCGGAGTATCTTTGAACATAGGATGATCAGAGATTTCCAGATACTGCTGGAAGAAGTCGTATGCTTTCTGATAATCTTTCTGATCGAAATAATAAGCACCACCATTGATATAATATACATGGTTAGCACTCAAAATACTCTTAATATCTTTTGTGAACTTCGGTTTGATCTTACCCTTTTCATTCGGCTGCTGATCTAATTCATAAGCCTTTTCAAAATACGGCAGAATCTTAGCCAAAGCGTCATACATTACAACTTCATTCGGCTGGTTACCCAACATTTGCTTTGTTCTTTCTGTGCTGAACTGCTGATCTTCGATAAAGCCGGCTACATACCAAGTTTTAGCTTGATCTTTTGTTTCTGCATTTTCCAGAGCGCCTTTGATCACTGATCTGGCTTCTTCAAAATTTGGGGTTGTACCCTTTGCTAAACTCTGTGCTTCACTTACAGCTTTCTTTTGTGCAAACGAAGCTGAAAACGCCATACAAAGTGCTGCTGTCAATAATACTTTTTTCATTGTAAATAAAAGTTTTAAATAAATATTCTATTTGTTTATCTATCGGTTTTTAATAATTATTCATCAGATTGATTGTCATCAGTCGGCTGAATTACATTCTCTTCGTTAGTTGTTTCCTGAGCCTGTTCTCTCGCCTCTCCGCTCGCTTTATCTGCTGCTGCCTGTTCTTCCGAATCAGTCAATACTTTACAAACAGAAGCGATTTCATCATTTCGTTTTCCTAAATTGATTAGGCGTACTCCTTGCGTTGCACGACCAATAATACTCAAATCTGATACTTTCGTTCGGATGGTAATACCTGACTTATTGATGATCATCAAGTCATTTTCATCCGTCACGTTCAAGAAGGCCACTAATTTACCAGTTTTCTCTGTAATATTCAAAGTTTTTACACCTTTTCCTCCTCGATTTGTGATTCGGTAGTCATCAATGTGTGAACGTTTGCCGTATCCTTGTTCGGAAACAACCAATGTCGTCTCTTTTTCTTTGTCTTTGATGCATACCATACCGACTACTTCATCCATACCATCTTCATCGAGCGTCATACCACGAACACCTGAAGCAGTACGTCCCATCTCACGAACGGCACTTTCATGGAAACGGATTGCACGACCATTTCTGTTGGCAATCAATACTTCCCGATCTCCATTTGTCATACAAACCTGAATCAAACCGTCATCTTCACGCAAGGTAATAGCATTAACACCATTCTGGCGTGGACGAGAATAGGCTTCCAGACAAGTCTTCTTGATAATACCTTTCTTCGTACAGAATAACAGATAATGCGAATTGACAAACTCTGTATCGGTAGTCAGTTTCTTAACCCGGATAAAGGCTTGTACCTTATCGTCAGCCTCAATGTTCAACAGATTCTGGATCGCACGGCCTTTAGCATTCTTTGTTCCTTCCGGAATCTGATAAACCGGCAACCAGAAACAACGGCCCTTAGAGGTGAAGAACATCATCGTTGCATGCATAGATGCCGGATAAATATATTCAATGAAGTCTTCATCGCGTGTTTCCGAACCCTTCACTCCTATTCCTCCTCGTCCCTGAGCCTTGAAATCAGCTAGCGGAGTACGCTTGATATAGCCCATGTGAGAAATAGTAATGATCATCTCATCATCAGCATAGAAATCTTCCGGATTCAGATCTTCCGAAGCATAGATGATATCGGTCTTACGTTCATCTCCATACTTGTCTTTGATTTCCTGCAATTCATCTTTGATAATCTTCATACAAAGATCATCGTTTTCAAGGATCTCTTTCAAGTAGGCAATTTGTTTTTCCAGTTCTTCGTATTCAGCACGCAGTTTGTCTTGTTCCAGTCCTGTCAGCTGACGTAAACGCATTTCAACGATAGCTCTAGCTTGACGATCAGATAAAGAGAAGCGTTCCATCAATCGTTCAATAGCCTCTTGTGGACTGGTTGACGATTTGATGATTGCGATTACTTCATCAATATTATCGGAAGCAATGATCAAGCCTTCCAGGATGTGGGCACGTTCTTCTGCTTTCGCCAAATCATACCGTGTACGACGGATTACGACTTCGTGACGATGGTCAACAAACGCTTTGATCAGATCCTTCAGATTCAACAAACGCGGACGTCCGTTCACTAAGGCGATGTTGTTGACACTAAACGAAGACTGCAAAGCCGTCATTTTATATAATTTGTTCAGAACGACCTGAGCATTCGCATCACGTTTTACATCTACAACGATACGTAAACCGGCGCGGCTTGACTCATCTGTTACATCCGAAATGCCATCAATACGTTTTTCATTTACCAAATCAGCAATACTCTTTACCAAATCTGATTTGATAACCTGGTACGGAATTTCAGTAATGATAATTTGTTCATGGTTGTTTTCGACTTCGATTTCAGCCTTACCGCGTAAAACGATTCGACCACGTCCGGTCATGAAGGCTTCCTTTACTCCGTCGTAACCATAAATAGTAGCTCCCGTTGGGAAATCTGGTGCTTTAATATATTGCATCAGGTCTTCTATCTCTATTTCTCCACGAGAATCGATATACGCCATACAACCGTCTAAAACTTCAGACAAATTGTGTGTCGGCATATTGGTAGCCATACCGACTGCAATACCCGAAGCTCCATTTACCAGCAAATTCGGAATGCGGGTTGGCAATACGGTCGGTTCCTTTAAAGAGTCGTCGAAGTTCAGTTGGAAATCGACAGTATCTTTATCTATATCACGAAGCATTTCTTCAGCCAGTTTGCTGAGGCGTGCCTCTGTATAACGCATGGCAGCCGGACTATCATTGTCCATTGAGCCGAAGTTTCCCTGGCCATCTACCAATGTATATCGCATGGACCACCATTGAGCCATACGAACCAGCGCACCGTAAACGGAACTATCGCCATGCGGATGGTATTTACCTAAAACTTCACCAACAATTCTTGCAGATTTCAGATGTTTTTTGTCGGATGTGTTTCCAATCATGTTCATACCATATAATATACGGCGATGAACAGGCTTGAAACCATCTCGTACATCAGGAAGAGCACGTGAAACGATCACCGACATAGAATAGTCTATGTAGGCCGACTTCATTTCTTCCTCAATGTTAATCTTTATAATTCTGTCTTGATCAACCATTTAGTTTTATATTAATTACACTAGATTTTAAATCTATTAAAAAGTGCACTAAAGTAAGGCTTTTCTGTCGATTACGAAAGAAAATCGGCTTAAAAATTATATTTTAACCCATTCTAAATCTATTTAAAGAATGCTGGCACAGTATTTGATAAAACTATTAAAAACAAATTGTGGATAAATTTTAAGGCTACAAAAGATAAAGTTTACGCAAGAAAGTTTATCTTTGCATCTTGCATTTATAGATGGAAGGATTCACGAATCCTGATGCGGATTTTAAGGAATAAGATCTGCTGAAAGGAATGAGATTTCTTATTATACACCTATATATATTATAAGGATGAAAAATAAATATTCAGAAAGATTGATTGACGTTATTGAATACAGTCGCGAGGAAGCCGGCCGCTTACAGAATACTTATATCGGCCCGGAGCACTTGATGCTGGGCATTATTCGCGACGGTTCAGGAAAAGCTTATCAATTGCTGGAGGATTTTCATGTTGATCCGTTTACGATCAAACGGCTGATTGAACAGGAAATCAAAAATACCGTCGATTCTGATTACTCAACCCAGGAAATAACCGTTAGCAAAACTACTGAACGGGTATTGCGGATGAGCGATGCAGAAGCGCGTAATTTACATAAAGACCAAACGGATACCGAGCATTTATTGCTGGCTATTATCCGTGAAGAATATAATGTTGCTGCCCGTATCCTGATGGATGCAGGTATTTCTTATTCTTCTCTCTTTGAAAAGTTGCGGGAAGAATCTGAACCTAATTATAGGCATGCTGACCATGAACCTGAAGATGAAGAATTAATGGAAATTGAAGACGGATATACAGACGATGATGAAGAAGATGAAGATGACAACTTCTCTCGTCGGGACAATCCTCGCTCCTCTTCTTCGGGAAATGCGGGTGCTGCTCCGTCAAAATCGCCCAATGATACACCGGTATTGGATAATTTCGGTACTGATATGACACGGGCTGCTGCCGAAAACCGTTTGGATCCGATTGTAGGCCGGGAAAAAGAAATCGAACGACTAGCACAGATTTTAAGCCGTCGCAAGAAGAATAATCCGGTATTGATTGGAGAACCGGGCGTAGGTAAATCTGCCATCGTAGAAGGTTTGGCCATGCGTATCGTACAACGGAAGGTTTCTCGTATTTTGTTTGATAAACGAGTGATCAGCCTGGATATGGCATCTATTGTGGCAGGCACGAAGTATCGCGGACAATTTGAGGAACGTATCAAGGCGATCTTAAACGAGCTTTCCAAGAATCCGAATATCATTTTGTTTATTGATGAGATTCATACGATTGTCGGCGCCGGTTCGGCTGCCGGTTCGATGGATGCGGCCAATATGTTGAAACCTGCCTTGGCTCGTGGTGAAATTCAGTGCATTGGTGCCACTACATTGGACGAGTATCGTAAGAACATCGAGAAAGACGGTGCACTGGAACGTCGTTTCCAGAAAGTGATTGTGGATCCGACAACGGCAGAAGAGACATTACAGATTCTGAACAATATCAAAGACCGGTACGAAGAACATCACAATGTTTATTATACACCGGAAGCTTTGGAGGCGTGTGTCAAATTGACAGAACGTTATATCAGCGACCGGAATTTCCCGGATAAAGCCATTGATGCTTTAGACGAAGCGGGTTCGCGCGTACATATTTCTAATATTATCGTTCCGAAAAGTATTGAAGAGCTGGAAGCCAAGATAGAGGCAACGAAGAATGAAAAGTTGGCAGCGGTGAAATCGCAGAACTTTGAGTTGGCAGCTAGTTTCCGCGATAAAGAAAGACAATACTTAATGGAATTGGAATCGGCCAAGGCTAAATGGGAAAAGGAAATGCAAGAGCATCGGGAAACGGTAGATGAAGACAAAGTAGCAGAAGTGATTGCTATGATGTCGGGTGTGCCGGTTCAACGAATCGCGAAGGCAGAGAATGCCCGATTGCTGGAAATGAGCGACATTCTAAAAAGTAAGGTTGTCGGACAAGACGATGCTGTGCATAAGATTGTCAAGGCTATCCAGCGTAACCGTGTCGGACTGAAGGATCCGAACAAGCCGATTGGTACGTTTATGTTCCTCGGACCGACTGGCGTAGGTAAAACGCATTTGGCAAAGAAGCTTGCAGAATATCTGTTTGATTCGGCGGATGCATTGATCCGGATTGATATGAGTGAATATCTGGAGAAGTTTGCCGTGTCTCGTCTGATTGGAGCGCCTCCGGGATACGTAGGTTATGAAGAAGGTGGACAATTAACGGAAAAAGTTCGCCGGAAGCCGTATTCGGTTGTCTTGCTCGACGAAATAGAAAAGGCACATCCGGATGTATTCAATCTGTTGTTGCAAGTACTCGACGAAGGACGTCTGACGGATAGTTTGGGTCGTCGGATCGATTTCAAGAATACAATTCTGATTATGACGTCAAATATCGGTACACGTCAGTTGAAGGACTTCGGACGTGGAGTGGGTTTCAATACGCAAATGGCAGGCGAAGTGGATAAAGACTTCTCAAGAGGTGTGATCCAGAAGGCCTTGAACAAAGCCTTTGCGCCTGAATTCCTGAACCGTATTGACGACATCATTATGTTTGATCAATTAGATAAAGAAGCTATTTATAAAATTATTGATATCGAACTGAAAGGCTTGTATAAGCGTGTGAAAGATTTGGGTTATTCCCTCGAGATCACCGATGCAGCCAAAGACTTTGTAGCCTCGAAAGGATACGATGTACAGTTCGGTGCCCGTCCGCTGAAAAGAGCTATCCAAAAGTATTTGGAAGACGAGATGGCGGAACTGATCATCCGGTCGTCTGTTACAGGTGGTGATACAATGGTGGTAGATTTTGATACCAACGAACAGAAAATCATCACTTCAGTAAAGCAGACATCCGGACATAATTCTTGATATCATTTATGTTTTTCATGTAAAACGCCCGTGCAAGGCTAGAGTCTCTCGTGAGAAAGGTTCTATGCCTTGCTTTTTTTATGTCTCTCCCATTCAATTCTCTCCTATTTTCAGTCTGGTTTGCAACTCCTGTTTCGTATATTCTGAATCAGAATCCCATTACTTTTTAATTTTTTGACAACTGTCGAAAAGCTTTACTACATATATGGAAAAGCTTTTTGACAAATGTGATAAAGCTTTACCACATCTGTCAAAAAATTAATTTCTCATAGATTTTAGATGCCGATCTTACTATCAAGGTTGCTTTTCCACCTATTCTTGTCGGCTCATGCTCAATTATCTGACACGAAATGACAACGAACCGAAAAAAATAACTACATTTGCAAGTAATCTTTTATAAACTATACCATTCATTTACTAATCTTTTAAGGTAATGAAAAGAGACAACATCATTTTTGACATCATTGAGAAAGAACATCAGCGCCAGCTGAAGGGTATTGAACTGATTGCTTCAGAGAACTTTGTAAGTGATCAAGTTATGCAGGCAATGGGTAGCTGCTTAACAAATAAGTATGCCGAAGGTTATCCCGGAAAACGTTATTATGGCGGTTGCGAAGTCGTTGACCAAAGTGAAACGATTGCTATCGAACGCCTGAAGAAGATATTCCATGCTGAATGGGCCAACGTACAGCCTCACTCAGGAGCTCAGGCTAATGCTGCTGTTTTATTGGCCGTTCTGAATCCTGGTGATACTTTCCTGGGCTTGAATCTGGCTCATGGTGGTCACCTTTCTCACGGATCAGCCGTAAACAGTTCTGGTATCTTGTATCACGCTACAGAATATAATGTAAAAGAAGAAACGGGTCGTGTGGATTATGACCAGATGGAAGAAGTTGCTTTGCGCGAAAAACCGAAATTGATCATCGGTGGCGGTTCTGCTTATTCACGTGACTGGGATTACAAACGCATGCGCGAGATTGCCGACAAAGTTGGTGCCTTGTTGATGATTGATATGGCGCATCCGGCAGGTTTGATTGCAGCAGGTTTGTTGAATAATCCGTTGGAATATGCTCATATCGTAACTTCTACAACTCACAAGACGTTGCGTGGTCCGCGTGGTGGTATCATCTTGTTGGGTAAAGACTTCGAAAATCCTTGGGGAAAGAAGACTCCGAAGGGCGAAATCAAGAAGATGTCTCAATTATTGGATTCTGCTGTATTCCCGGGTATCCAGGGAGGACCGCTGGAACATGTTATTGCAGCTAAAGCCGTAGCTTTCGGCGAAGCTTTGGAACCGGAATATAAAGAATATCAGATGCAAGTGAAGAAGAATGCGGCTACTATGGCACAAGCATTCATGGATAAAGGATACAAGATCATCTCGGGCGGTACCGACAACCACAGCATGTTGATCGACCTGCGCACGAAGTTCCCTGATCTGACCGGTAAAGTAGCAGAAAGAGCCTTGGTTGCTGCCGACATTACAGTCAATAAGAACATGGTTCCGTTTGACAGCCGTTCAGCATTCCAGACTTCAGGTATCCGTATCGGTACGCCGGCTATTACAACTCGTGGTGCCAAAGAAGAACTGATGGGTGAAATCGTTGAAATGATTGATACCGTTTTAGCTGCTCCTGAATGCGACAAGACGATTACAGCCGTTCGCGAGAAGGTAAACAGCATCATGAAAGAATATCCTATTTTTGCTTGGTAATATCTAACACAACTTTTAATTATTTCAAAAAACACAGAAACATGAAGAAGCTTCTTGCAACATTTTGTGCCGGTATGGCCTTATGTTTTTTAGCTTCGTGTGCCGAACCGCAAGGTGAAGTGAAGTCGTACAATCAGGGAATCAACATCATTCCTACTCCACAAAGCCTGGTTCAGCATGATGGATTTTTCCGTTTGGGTAGCAATACGGCCATCGCAGCGGCAAGTCCTGAAGCTAAAACTGTTGCCGAATTCTTTGCGGCAAAGATGAGAACAGCTACTGGCTTGAACATCCAGGTAGCAGAAAAGGGAAATATTCAGTTATCCGTAGATCCGTCATTGGATGTCGCTAATGATGAAGGTTATACGCTGGATGTAACGAAAGACGGTGTCGTTGTTGTTGCTAAGACGGCTCAAGGTTTGTTCTATGGCATGCAATCGTTCTTACAATTGCTGCCAGCCGAAATCGAAAGTCCGTCGAAAGTAAACGGAATTGCCTGGCAAGCTCCGGCTGTAAGCATCAAAGATGCTCCTCGTTTTGGCTATCGTGGTATAATGTTGGATCCTTGTCGTCATTTCATGCCGGTTGAGAATGTAAAGAAATACCTGGATGTATTGTCTTTATTCAAGATGAACCGGATGCACTGGCACTTGACAGACGATCAGGGCTGGCGTATTGAAATCAAGAAGTATCCGAAGCTGACTGAAATTGCTTCGAAACGTATCGATGGCGAAGGTACAGAACACAGTGGTTATTATACGCAAGAGGAAATCAAGGAGATTGTAAAATATGCTGCCGACCGTTTCATCACGGTTGTACCGGAACTGGAATTGCCGGGACATGAAATGGCTGCCATTGCTGCCTATCCGAACCTGTCTTGTAAAGGAGAACAGGGAACTCCGCGTGTTATTTGGGGTGTAGAAGACATTGTGATGTGTCCGGGTAAAGAAGATATGTTTACCTTCTTGCAGGATGTTATCGACGAAATGGTACCTCTTTTCCCAAGCGAATACTTCCATATCGGTGGTGATGAGTGCCCGAAGATCAGTTGGAAGAACTGTCCGCTTTGCCAGAAACGTATTAAAGAAGAAGGCTTGAAAGCAGACAGCAAGCACTCAGCTGAAGAAAGATTGCAGAGCTATGTCATCCAACGGATGGAGAAATACCTAGCAACAAAAGGCAAAAAGATTATCGGTTGGGATGAAATCCTGGAAGGTGGTCTGGCTCCTTCGGCTACAGTGATGTCATGGCGTGGTGAAGATGGCGGTATTGCCGCTGCTTTGATGGATCATACCGTTATTATGACTCCGGGCGGTAACGGAATGTATCTGGATGCTTACCAAGGAGATTCTAAGATCGAACCGGTAACTATCGGTGGTTATACGTTGTTGGAGAAGACTTACAGTTACGATCCGATACCGGATACATTGGTAGCTATGGGCAAGAGCAATTATATTTTAGGTGTTCAGGGTAATACCTGGTCAGAATACATGTACGACGAAGCCAAACGTGATTATATGGTTTTCCCGCGTATCCTGGCCGTTGCTGAAATTGGTTGGACGAATCTGGACCGCAAAGACTATAAGGACTTCGAACGCCGCATTGAGAATGCCTACGTTCGTTTGGATGGTCATGCTATCAATTACCATATTCCGCAGCCTGAACAGCCTAATGGTTCATGCAATTTCGTAGCATTCACTGACAAGGCTTCGCTGGAATTCAAGACAACCCGTCCGATCAAGATGGTTTATACCTTGGATGGCAGTGAACCGACTCCGGCATCAACAGCCTACACGGCTCCGATTGAAATTACCGAAACTACAACCTTGAAGATTGCTTCTGTATTACCTTCGGGTAAGATGAGTCCGATCCGTACAATCCAGGTAGAAAAGCAGTCGCTGGCTCCTGCTAAGGAAGTTGCGAAGACAACTCCGGGATTGAATATGGAAGTAACTGACGGCATGTATCTGAACGTTAAGGAGCTGGAAGCAGCCCAAAAAGAAACGAAGAAATCGGTTATCAAAGACCTGAAAGAAATTCGTTCGGTTGTTAAGACATCCGAGTCTATGCGTGGTGTTAACCAATATGCAGCCGTTGCAACAGGTTATGTAAACATTCCGGAAGACGGTGTTTATTTCATTTCTTCTGATCTGGAAGAAGTTTGGATCGATGGTAAATTATTGGTAAACAACGGTGGTGAAGTAAAACGTTTTTCTCGTCATGACAGTTCAGTTGCTTTGGCAAAGGGATTACATGAAATCAAAGCTGTATTCTTAGGTCATATCATTGGCGGTTGGCCTTCTAACTGGAACGACGGAAGCATCAAGCTTCGTAAGTCGGATGCAAAAGAATTTACAGCGATCACACCAGAAATGTTATGTCATTGATTGTGTGTCTGAAATTCAGATAATAGGAAGCCAGCCTTTCGGGGCTGGCTTTTTTTATGTCCAAATTCTGCGTAAAATAAACTTTACCCAAAGTTTTTTATTACATTTGCTCCTATTCAAGTGGCTGATAACATGAAGATATTAATTATAGAAGATGATCCGTCGTTGCAGGAGATAATCAAGAAGTCTCTGGAAAAGGAACGGTATGTTGTCGAAACTGCCGATAATTATCAGGCAGCTTTATTGAAGCTGGACGATTATGATTACGACTGTATCCTGTTGGATATCATGCTTCCCGGTGGAAGTGGCTTACAAATACTGGAATCACTCAAGAGAGAAAAACGGAAAGAGAATGTTATCATTATCTCTGCCAAAGATTCTCTGGAAGATAAAGTGGCGGGATTGGATTTGGGAGCCGACGATTATCTGGCCAAACCCTTTCATCTGGCCGAACTGAATGCGCGGATCAAGAGCGTGATCCGCAGAAATAATCATGGAGGAGAAAAACTGATTACATTGGATAATATAGAAGTCAATCCGGCTACGTTTGAAGTAAAGGTGAATCAACAACCGATTGATCTGAGCCGGAAAGAGTATGATATCCTACTCTATTTTATTAATCGTCCGAACCGATTGATTAATAAGCAAACATTAGCCGAATCAGTGTGGGGCGATCATATTGACCAGGTTGATAACTTCGACTTTATCTATGCACAGATAAAGAACCTCCGGAAGAAACTGAAAGAAGCTGGGGCAGATCCGGAGATCAAAGCCGTATATGGTATCGGGTATAAATTAAATACGAACAATTGATTATGAAACTTTTCTATCGCGTCATAGGACGTTTATCCGTCGCCTTGATTGTAATCCTGGCTATTTGGGCAGGATTGTTTTACTTTGCCCTGATGGATGAAGTCAATGACGAGGTAGATGATGCGCTTGAAGATTATTCGGAAGTAATCATTACCCGACATTTGGCCGGAGAAAAATTACCTTCACATAATAACGGTTCTAACAATCAGTATTTCCTACAGGAGGTTGACGCGGCTTATGCGGCTTCACGTCCTCACATTCTCTATGCCGATTCGATGATCTATATAACAGAAAAGAAAGAAACAGAACCGGCTCGGATTCTGACGACAATCTTTCAAGACCGTAACGATCGTTTTTATCAGCTGATTGTATCGACGCCTTCCATTGAAAAGGCCGACTTGATTTCGGCTATTTGGTTCTGGATCATGTTCCTTTATGGTGTTTTATTGCTGACCATCTTGCTAATTAATATTCTGGTTTATCGGCAGAATATGAAACCTTTATACAAACTCTTGAACTGGTTGGATACTTATACGCTGGGGAAAAACAACCGTCCGCTGGATAATCCGACCGATGTAACCGAGTTCCGTAAACTGAATGAGGCTTTGATCCGCAGCACTTCCCATAACGAAGCTATTTATGAGCAGCAGAAACAGTTTATCGGAAATGCTTCGCATGAAATACAAACTCCGTTGGCAATCTGCCAGAATCGGATTGAAATGCTGATGGACGATGACTCTATGTCGGAACGTCAGCTAGAAGAATTGAGCAAAGTCTACCAAACACTCGAGCATATCTCGAAACTGAATAAGTCGCTGTTGCTGATTTCGAAGATTGAAAACGGACAATTTCCGGAAAGTTCGAGGATACAAATCAATTCGCTCGTGCATAAATACCTGGAAGATTTCAAGGAGGTATTCGATTATAAGCATATTCATGTATCCATAGAAGAAACGGCTACTTGTGAGGTTTGCATGAATGAATCGTTGGCGTCTATCCTTGTTGCCAATCTGTTGAAGAACGCGTTTGTCCATAATTCAACAGACGGACAAATTGATATCCGAATATCTGATCATGATTTTGTGATCAGCAACACCGCAGAGAGCAGCGCTTTAGACGAGAAACAAATCTTTACCCGTTTCTATCAGGGGAAGAAGAAAGAACAATCTACCGGATTAGGCTTGGCTATTGTCGATACGATTTGCCGCTTATATAACTTCTCTATACATTATTATTATCAGGAAGGAAAACATTTTTTCCACTTTTCTATCTGAAAACGGAGTAAAAAGCCGAAAATTTCAAATTCTTTTCAGAATTGACCTCCATCTTTGTCTTAGAAATTAAACGAAAGTATAAGGAGGATTTGAAATGAAAAGAATATGTATGACTTTAATATTGGCAAGTACGTTGTTATTACCTGTTCATGCCGACGACGATAAACCCATCCAGTTCTCGGAATTGCCACAGACGGCTCAACAGTTCGTCAAGCAGAACTTTGCCGACAAGAAAGTGGCACTTGCCAAAATGGAATCCGATTTCTTCGGGAAGAATTATGATGTTATCTTCGTGAATGGTGACAAAGTTGAATTCGACCGTTCGGGTAATTGGGAAAAAATCAAATGTAAATACAGTCAAGTGCCAGCTTCTCTGATCCCGAATCAGATTATGGTTTATGTACGGGATAACTATCCAGACAGCAAGATCATTGAGCTGGAGAAAGAAAGAAACACCTACGAAGCCAAACTTTCCAATGGCTGGGAACTGAAGTTTAATAAGAATTTTGAATTAATTGATTTAGATAAATAAAATGAAGAGAGTTATGAATATCAAGTTGTTTACGATGATTGCCGCAACAGTATGCGGAATGAGTTTTGTAAGTTGTGATGACGATGACAACATCAATGTATCTAATCTGCCAGGTGCTATCCAGGAAGAGTTTTCAACCAAGTATCCGAATGCCCAGATTGAGGAATGGGAACAGAAGAACGGTTATTCGGTCGTTGATTTCCGCTGGGATGGTTTTGAAGCCGAAGCTTGGTTTGGAACAGATGGTTGGGTAATGACGGAAACAGACATCCCTTATCAGTCGTTGCCGGAAGCTGTAAGAACTTCGTTCGAAGCCAGCCAGTATGCCAACTGGAAGATAGAGGATGTTGACAAAGTAGAACGTCTTAATACAGAAACGGTTTATGTAATTGAAGTGGAAAGCGGAGAAACTGAATATGACCTTTATTATTCTTCGAATGGAATTCTGATTAAAGACCAGCCGGATCAGGGCGGTAATGATAATCCGTATCTGCCGGAACAGACTCCGACCGACATTGAATCGAAGGTAAAAGAAATGTATCCGAATGCGGTTATCATCGAAACGGATCGGGATAACGGGAACATCGAGGTGGATATTATCGACCAGAATATCGGAAAGGAAGTTGTTTTCAATTCTGCCAACGAATGGATTTATACCTCTTGGGATATTCGTCCGAACGCATTGCCCGATGCAGTTAAAACAACGGTTACGACCAACTATCCGGACTATATGATTGATGATGCCGACTTTTATGAGACTCCGACAGGCAATTATTATGACATAGAAATTGAAAAGGGTGACAAAGACGTGCACATCAAGGTTTCTGAAAGCGGAGAGCTGCTGAAATAATCATTTCCTTCTCGTCTTGGGGAAATATGATCTGAAAAACGCCGTAGTTAATACTTCTTCTGGAAAAGGAGTACTGACTACGGTGTTTTTTATGCATTGATTTACGGACGATCATAAATACTGGCGTCTACCAGTTTCGCCAGTACGAATATCTCCTATTCAGGCAACGTTACTTTAAAGTCCGGACTTTCGATATGCTGTTTTGCAATGATTTCTTTCATTTGCTGAACAATATCCGGATGTTCGGCAGCTACGTCATGATCTTCATGCAAATCGGTAGCCAGGTTATATAAATGTGGCTGGCCTTTCTTGACAACCATTTTCCAGTCATCCATGCGGACACCGATTTGATCGGTCTCTTCAAATTCCCAATAAAGGAAATCATGCTGCTTCTGTCCGGCTTGCCCTAATAAAGTTGGAGCAAACGAAATGCCATCGAAATAATCTACCGCTTTTTCCGGATTCATGTATTTAGCTACATAATCCGGTTCTCCTATCAGATCACAGAATGTAGGCATGATATCGTAGAATGCACAGATATGATCATTCACTGAACCTGCCTGAACTTTTCCTGGCCAACGGACGATAAACGGTACACGAATACCGCCTTCATAACACTGACGCTTCAATCCTCTCAGTTTACCGTCCCTACCAAAGAATTCCGGATCAGCTCCGCCCTCTTCATGAGGTCCGTTGTCACTCGAGAACATGACAATGGTATTCTCTGCCAAGCCTTTCTTATCCAGCAATTGCATGATTTCACCTACATAAGTATCCAAGCGGGTAATCATGGCAGCAAACTGGGCATGTGTATGCATTATCGGATTATATCGCGAACCTTCTGAACCAGGATAGGATTTGTCGTTTTGGAATTTCTCCATATAATATTGTACAATCGAATCTTGCGGTTGTACCAACTCGGCATGAGGTAAAGTATAAGTCAGGAAGCCATAGAAAGGTTGTTTCCCGTCTTGTTTACCAATCCATTCCATCGCTTGCTGGTGAATCAGATCCGCCGAATATTGAGTACGGTTGCGGTAATCATCACCATACATGGCATGTTCAATATTCTGTTCCAAAGGAATACGGATTACTGCTGTATCTCCTGCCGATTTACTATACCGGTTCATGAAGTTCGGATAATATAAATGAGCCTGGAATTGGCAAATATATCCGTAGTATTCATCGATTCCCCGTTTATCGGGCGTTGATTCTGAGCCTTCATAACCGCCTGCCCATTTACCAAACATACCTGTTGTATATCCATTAGCTTTCATGATTTCGGGAAGAATGATATGAGCGGTATCGTAAGGCATCTGCCCTGTCACCGTGTATTCCTTATTCTGTCCGTACATCATTTCGCCACTCCAGTATTCCTTGTTTCCACGGATCTTGCAATGTCCGGTATGTTGTCCGGTCATCAGCGACGCTCTCGACGGGGCACTGACAGGACTTCCGGCATAGGCCTGCGTGAAAAGCATACCTTCTGCAGCCAAACGGTCCAGATTAGGCGTCTCAATGTATTTCTGTCCATAACAAGCCAAATCACCGTATCCCATATCATCGCATAGAATGAAGATGATGTTTGGTTTCTGTTGTTGCTCTACGGTTGTCTTTTCCGAAGTTTTGGAATGACATCCGGTTCCTAACGCTAAAATGATTGTGCCTGAAACCAGCACAACTGAGTTTGTTTTATTCATATATATTTTACTATTACAGGTTGCCTGTTTTTCTACTTCATACAAAAGTATTCTTATCTCAGCAAACCTCAAAATCTTTTCCTTAGTATTTAAAAATAAAACTCCTGAGAATCGATTTCAAAAGTAACGAGATTTGAAAATGATTCTCAGGAGTTTTATAATTATCATAAATCAGGCTTTACGACCTACACCTCTGATTCCGGATTTACGGTCGCTGTCGCTGCTATTTTTATGTCCGGAATATCTGCCGGAACCTTTGGAAGGATGATCCTTTTTATGATCTTTATCCTGTTGATAAGAAGGACCTTTTGACGGTTTCTCCGGTCTACCGGACGGCCTTCCTTCATGAGCCGGAGGAACAGGCCTTCCTACTGGCGGCCGAGGAGCAACGGGCTTTTCTGGCCGAACAGGTTGATGATGAGGTGGCCTTGGTGCCGGCTTATGTGGTGGCGGAGGCGGTGTCGGACGGGAATATTTACCGGGATACCAACCGTGGGCATCGAAATGGCAAACCCAATTTCCCTTGGCATAAGTCCAGTTCCCTCTCCAATACGAATCTTCATACCAGTAACAGTTTCGTGTGGGATGATAGTTCGGATAATGCGGGTTATCATACCAACCGATATAATCGTGAATCCGTTGAGGAGTTTCCCGAATATAATATACATACAATTCAAATTGGCGGGGTGAAAGAATCCGTTGTAGTTTCCGGTCTCTCTCCATACGCAGACGATAGATAATCTGAGCTGAATGATCCCAATACCGGCAATCTTTCAAAGCCTCATGTTCAATCTTTCTACCATATTTATGAATGATCTTATGATACTCTTTGGCTGCCCAAGGAGATAGATGTAATGTCTGTTCCATCCAGCGACATTCACGACACGTCGGTGCATTCCATTCAAAATGAATCCAGAATTGACTATAAGCAGGTAAACTAAATAGCAATACCAAAAATCCTATCCAAATTAATCGTTTCATAGCTTACTCTCTTTAAAAGTGAATAATAGGAAATTCTTTTAGTAATAAGACCTGACAATAGTCCGAAAGTTTATCGTCCTTTCCTTAATAAATCTTTGGCATTTGCTAAAGATGCTTTCGTCAGCGATGCACCGCTCAGCATCCGGGCTACTTCGTTGATTCGTTCTTCATCCGACAGGCGTTTGATCTGTGTAGCAGTGCCATCTTCCCGATCTTCCTTATAGACAAAGTAGTGAGCTGAACCTTTTGCGGCAATCTGAGGTAAATGGGTAATGGCAAAGACCTGCATCTTCGAGCCTAAATCCTGCATGATGTTTCCCATCTTGTCGGCTATATCGCCTGAAACTCCGGTATCTATTTCATCAAATATAATGGTTGGTAAAGCTGTAAAACCTGCAATCATAGCTTTGATACACAGCATTAATCGGGAAATTTCACCACCTGATGCTGTTTGAGCTACGGGTTGTAACTCTCCATTCTTGTTGGCTGAGAACATGAAACAGATGTCATCCATTCCATCAGCTTCTGGTTCCGGACGGGTCGTCATATCTACCTGGAAACGGATATTGGGCATTCCCAGCGGTGAAACCATTTTCACTAGTTGTTCTGCAATCGTATTTGCCGCTACTCTCCGTTGAACACTTAAAACACCCGCCTGCTGCAATAACTCGGCATGTGAAACCTCCAATTGCTGATTCAAGTCTTCAATCAACTGATCATATGAACTGATTTCACCCAATTGTTTCTCATATTGTTCCTGCAGTACCAATAGTTCGTCCATACTCGAAACCCGGTGTTTTTGTTCCAACGTATAAATCAGATTCAACCGGTCATTAACCCATTCCAGACGCCCGGGATTAAATTCAATATCTTCCTTCTGACTGTCTGCTTCAGAAGCCAGATCATTCAGGTCAATATAGGCAGATCGCAACCGTTCGGCAAATTCTTTGGCTTTCGGATAATAGCGTTCCAATCCGTCAGCCAACGATAATGCTTCTTTAATCAATTGGATACTGCCCATTTCTTCGCCATCCAGCAATTCACTTATTTTATATAGCGAACCTTTTATTTCTTCAGCATGGGATAAAGTCTCCTGTTCCTGTTCCAGTTCTTCCTGTTCGCCGGACGAGAGAGAGGCTTCTTTCAATTGATCCAGCTGGAAACGGATGTAATCTTCATCCTGTTTACTTTGTTCCGCTTTCTGCAACAACGCTTTCAATTCCCGTTTTAAGCCTTGGTAACGCAAGAATTCTTTTTTATAGAGAATCAGCAGAATATCATTTTCGGCCATGACATCCAGGACTCGCAATTGGAAACGGCTGTCACCCAACAGTAAATTCTGATGCTGGGAATGAATATCAATCAGTCGGTTTCCCAATTCTTTCAGGATAGAAAGAGAAACGGGTGAATCGTTGACAAAAGCACGGGATTTTCCGGAAGAAAAGAGTTCTCTTCGCAAGATACAGCTTGAAGCGTCGTACTCCAGATCATTTTCAAGGAAAAATGGCTCGAGCTGGTATTTGGAAATATCGAATGAAACTTCAATAACACATTTGTCTGCTCCCTTCTTGATACTTTTCCCGTCAGCCCGTTGTCCTAGAACTAACGATAAAGCTCCGAGAATAATGGATTTTCCGGCACCGGTTTCACCTGTAATGACTGAAAAACCTTTATCAAATTGAATATCCAGGCTGTCAATTAAGACAAAGTTCCGGATAAATAATGAATTCAGCATAGTTCTATTACTTTTGCAATGATTCCAGGCGCTTGGTTTCGGTCGGATACAATTCATACAGTAATTTATATCCTTCCTGTTTTTCCTGCGTAGTCGCCTTTGAATAAATCAGGACCAATTCGTCTAATTTCGCATCCGAGAATACACGCATGATCACAGATGTCGGACGGGCACTTTTTACTTCCTTCAAAACCGGCAAAGCCTCAATAATCGTAGTTCTTCCCCGATCCGGATTACCAGCCATTTCATCCAAACCTTTCCGATGATACGTGTACCAGAAATTCCGGAACTTCTCCGATGTATTGTCGGTCAAGGCCGTAATCAATCCATGTCGGTTGTCGTCTTTGTCGAAAGCTTTCCAGCCACTCCATGTTCCCTGAGACTGAGCCATGTTGACGATTTGCTGGGCTCTTTCAAAATAAGCTTTGCCTCCAAGCGGAGAAAAACTGTCAAAATCAAGTCCCAAGATAACATAAATGTAGAACATCACCGTTGCAGTCAGATTACTGCTCAACGAGTTCTCATTATATTCCAGTTGTTCAAACTGGGCATATTCGAAATCAAGCTCCGTGTCCCGATAATTGAATAGCGTAGTCAGATAAGAGGAATTGTACACCGGCCGGGTGGCCTGTACCTGGATTTCTCCTTTATAACTATTGTCGGATTGTTCACTCAGGATGATGGTCATTGAACAATCGATCCGTTCGTTGACAGCAAACGTAGCGTCAGTCCAGCGTCTGTTATTGACAAACTCAGTCAATGCTGTCTGCAAAGTCGTAAAAACCGATTTGTCCGTTCCCTGTATCTTGTCACTGTTAATAGTGATGCGGGCATTCAACTCTCCGTTGTTCGACATTTGTGCCATCGTGGAGACTGAACATATTCCTGCTACCAACAATCCCAATAGTTTTCTTCCTCTCATTTCAATCGTGAAACTAACTTATTAATAATATCTACAGCTACCTCCTGTTTACTCTTCAACGGATATTCAGTCAGTGTTCCTTCTTGATCCAGAATCGATATTTTGTTTGTGTCACATCGGAAACCGGCACCCTGATCACGCAAAGAATTCAATACGATAAAGTCCAAATTCTTTCTCTTAAGCTTATCGGTTGCATGATGCACTTCATCCGATGTTTCCAAAGCAAAACCGACCAATATTTGGTCTGCCTTCTTTATTTGTCCTAAAGATGCGGCAATATCCTTATTCGGAACCAGCTTCAACATCATCTCTCCTGTCGATTCCCGTTTGATCTTTTCAGCAGAAGTCATCTCGGGTCTGTAATCAGCAACAGCTGCACATAAGATGGCTGCGTCGACCGAAGGAAAGACATCCATGGCACATTGGTACATTTCTTCTGCCGATTCGATGGAAATCCGATGGATTGACGGATGTTTGGCCTGTAAGGAAACCGGACCACTCACCAGAAATACTTCTGCCCCACGTGCTGCACACGCTTCTGCCAAAGCATATCCCATTTTCCCTGAAGAATAATTTCCTATAAAACGGACCGGATCTATCTTTTCATACGTCGGACCGGCTGTTATTAAGATTTTTTTATCCTTTAATGTCATCGATTCATCAAAGAAGGCTTCCAGTGTAGCTACAATTTTGTCGGGTTCTTCCATGCGTCCTTTTCCAACCAGATGACTGGCCAGTTCACCTATAATATGGTTGCCGAATGAGCGGAGCCGATCCAGATTCTGCTGCGTCGTTGGATGGGCAAACATATCCAAGTCCATGGCTGGAGCAATGAATACGGGAGCTTTACAAGACAAATAGGTTGTCACTAACATATTATCTGCTATACCGTTTGCCATCTTTCCAATGGTAGAAGCGGTAGCCGGTGCAATCAACATCGCATCAGCCCATAATCCCAGATCTACATGACTATGCCAAGAGCCGTCTCGATTGGAAAAGAACTCACTGATGACCGGATTACTACTCAATGCCGATAAAGTTATCGGGGTGATGAATTCTTTTCCAGCTGGAGTAATAACAACTTGTACTTCTGCTCCTTTTTTGACCAATGCCCGAATAATATAGGCGGCTTTATAAGCCGCAATACTTCCGGTAATTCCTAAGATGATATGTTTTCCTTTCAGCATACAAATTAGACTTTATTTTGCATTAAATCCGCGCAGTTTGATTTCTGTCAGCTTCTGCTTGGTGTTTAACGGGAAATCTCCGTTCATCATCCAACTATAATAAGCCGGTTCTTGTTTGAGAACTTCTTCAACCAGGCGACCTTTGTACTTACCAAAATTGAATACTTCCTGATTCTTTTCATTATAAACCATCCGGCCGGCAAAATCAACGTTGTTGGTGAAGCTGGAGAATTCAGATAAAAATGTCACATCATTCTTCAATTCCGGATAACGATCCAGCTGAGCTTTCAAAACCTCATAGGTAGCCATCGTATCAGCTGCCGCTGTATGTGCATTCTCAAGTGATTTCTGACAATAGAATTTGTAGGCAGCAGCCAACGTACGTTGTTCCATTTTGTAGAAAATAGTCTGCACGTCAATAAATTTTCTTCGTGTCAGATCGATATCAACGCCGGCACGCAAGAACTCTTCTGCCAAGAGAGGAATGTCAAAGCGATTTGAATTGTATCCGGCCAGATCGCACCCTTCGATTTGGGCAGCCAATTGTTTGGCTACGTTCTTAAACAACGGGCAATCCTTTACATCATCGTCTGTAATGCCATGAATAGCTGTAGAAGCCGGTGGAATCGGCATTCCCGGATTAATACGCATGGTTTTACTCTCTTCTTTTCCGTTCGGAAAAACCTTTACATACGATATCTCTATGATGCGATCCTTGACAATATCAATTCCGGTTGTTTCCAAATCAAAGAAAACCAACGGATTTTTCAGATTCAATTGCATAGTATAACGCTTTAATCGTTCAACATCATTGGCATCAGCAAGGTCAATAAGTCCTCATTTTCCTCATTTACTTCCGGTACGATAACACCTGCACGAGAAGGATCTGCCAACTCGAATACAATTGATTCCGAACTGATGTTGCTTAGAATTTCAATTAGATAAGTAGAGTTGAAACCAATACTTAATTCCGGACTATTATATTGACATGGAATATGTTCTTCTGCAGCGATCGAGAAATCGATATCCTGACCAAAAATAGTCAGCTCATTGGTCTTTAATTGCAACTTGATCAAACTGCTTGACTGTGAAAAGACAGAAACACGTTTCAAAGCTGTCAGGAAAGATACACGGTCGATCGTTACCTTATAAGGATTTTCCTGTGGAATAACGCTATTGTAATTCGGATAACGTCCTTCGATCAACCGGCAAACCATCTCGAAACTGTCACTGATGAAATGCGCATTGTTTTCATCGAATTTGATCATTGTTACGCCTTCGTCTTTCGACAGAATATTTTTAAGCAGATTGGCCGGTTTCTTCGGTAAGATAAAAGCTGCCCGTTGTTCACTCTTCACTGAGAAATTACGCAAACGAATCAGCTTACGGCCATCTGATGCAACGAAAGTCAAATTATCAGGCTGGATATCAAAATAAACACCATTCATCACCGGACGTAATTCATCATCTGCCGTAGCAAATAACGAACGGGAGATGCCACTTAGCAGCGTCTTGCTATCCATGGTCATGGAAATGGCATTTTCTTTCAGCGGTTTCTGCTGAGGATATAAATCACCTCTGGCTCCGATGAAGTTATATTTTCCATTCTGGAAATAGATAAAGATTTCCAGATTCTCGTCATTAATATCAAAAGTCAAGGGCTGTTCCGGCAACTCCTTCAACGGATCAAGAATGTTTTTGGCAGACAATGCAAAAACACCTGAACCTTGTGCGTTCATCACCTGTACGGTTGTTACCAAACGTGTTTCTGAATCAGCTGCTGTAATTGTCAGCATATCTCCTTCCAGACTAAAGAGATATGCTGACAATTACAGC
>OGYF01000723.1_pt1 | contig 31994 bp, 20 predicted proteins | sample 1576451 | NCBI WGS metagenome assembly OGYF01 (sample SAMEA3541505, study PRJEB24748) | human gut metagenome | biome: human gut; feature: human-associated habitat; material: faeces | place: China | collected 2012
GAACCCTTCTATTAAGGAAGGAATGACAGCAGAATCATCTTTTGTCCCCCGAATGATGCGAATTGCCTTGTTGATATTAAGCAGGATCTTACTGAGACCCTCCAGCAAATGGAGTTTTTCCTGTTTTTTCTCAATATCATAGGAGATGATTCTTTTCTTTGTATCAATGCGCCATCTCACCCAATTTTCAAGGATTTCTCTGACTCCCAACACCATTGGCTTTCCGTCAATCAGGAGATTAAAATTGCACGAAAACGAGTCGGAAAATGGTGTTTGGCTTGAGATAATCCGCATTACTTCATCAGGAATCGTTCCCCTCTTCAGTTCAATGGCAATTTTCAATCCATTCAAGTCCGACTCATCACGAACATCTGCAATTCCCTGAACTTTCCCGTTTTTGGCCAGATCAAGGATTTTGTCGATGATTGCCTCAACGGTTGTAGAAAAGGGGATCTCCGTGATCTCAATGACCCGCTGCTTTGCATCGTATGCCCACACACCTTCCAACCGAATGGGGCCACGGCCCGTCTCATACACTTGTCGAAGTTCTTCCTTGGAAGAGACTACTTTACCGCCCGTAGTAAAATCGGGTCCTGGTAGTGTCTTCATCAGGTCACATTTGGGCTGCTGGATATAGGCAATCGTTGTCTCACAAACTTCTTTCAGGTTGAAACCACAGAATGAAGATGCCATACCAACTGCAATACCATCATTTGGGGAAACAAGAATATTAGGAAACGTTGTGGGGAGGAGTACGGGCTCCTTCATAGTCCCATCATAGTTATCTACCATATCCACAGCGTTCTGGGTGATTCCAGCAAAAATTTCTGTACAGAACTTGTCAAGCTTTGCCTCTGTATATCGAGGGGCGGCATAGGCCATATTTCTGGAATAGGATTTGCCGAAATTCCCTTTGGAGTCAACAAAAGGCATCGTCAGTGTCTCATTTCCCCTGGTGAGGCGAACCATTGTATCATAGATAGCAGCATCTCCATGTGGATTTAACCGCATTGTCTGGCCCACAATATTGGCAGATTTCGTCCGGCCGCCTGTCAAAAGCCCCATCTTAAACATGGTATAGAGAAGTTTTCTATGAGCTGGTTTGAATCCATCGATTTCAGGGATAGCTCGAGAAACGATAACGCTCATAGCATAGGGCATGTAATTTTCCCGCAGCACATCCGGAATTTCCTGCTTGATAACAGGGGTCTCTCCTTTTGGAGAGGGGCCCTTTTTTATCTTTGAAGGCATTGTTCACACTCTCCTCTCATTCAATATCCAATCGATCCATGTACTCATCCCCATGAGCTGCGATATATTGTTTTCTTCCCTGCAAGTCATTACCCAGCAGCAAGTCAAACATCTTTCCAGCTTCTTCTGCATCTCCCTGGGTTACCTGGATCAGTCTTCTGGTTTCTGGGTTCATTGTTGTTTGCCACATCATTTCCGGGTCATTTTCACCCAAACCCTTACTGCGCTGGATTTGTGTATTTCCCCGTAATTTTCGAAGCAAAGCTACTTTTTCTTTATCATCAAAAGCAAAGTAGCTCTTTCCCTTATTTGTGATCTCATACAGAGGTGTCTCTGCAATATAGATGGATCCATCCCGGATCAATGTGGGGGTTAGGCGATAGAGCATGGTTAAGATCAGCGTGCGGATTTGAAATCCATCCACATCAGCATCTGTGCAGAGAATCACTTTATTCCAATGCAGATTTTTTCGATCAAAGGCCGGCAGTCCCTTACTTCCTTTGGAAGATACTTCTACACCACACCCCAAGACACGAATCAAATCTGTGATGATTTCGCTTTTGAAGATTGTAGGAAGATCTGCTTTCAAACAATTCAGGATCTTTCCACGAACCGGCATTACAGCCTGAAATTCAGCATCTCTTCCCTGTTTTACACTGCCCAGAGCAGAGTCCCCTTCTACAATATAAAGCTCCCGCCGGGCCGTATCCTTTGTTCGGCAGTCCACAAACTTCTGTACCCGATTATCCAGGCCTCCGATCGCTCCGGTCAGCTTCTTTTTGATATTCAGCTTTGACCGCTCAGCCTGTTCACGGCTGCGTTTATTGATCAGGATCTGAGTCAGGATGCGAGTTGCATCGGCCTTATTCTCCGTCAGAAAGATCGTAAGCTGCTCTTTCAATGCATTGGCCATAGCATCACGAATAAACTTATTGTTGATTGCTTTTTTTGTCTGATTTTCGTAACTGGCCTTTGTGGAAAAGTTGTTTGAGATAAAAATGAGAGAATCATAGACATCTTGATAGGTAATGGGCGATTCCTTCTTATTGTACTTCCCCGTTTTTTTCAAAAACTCATCCAACACTCCTGTAAAAGCGGTACGCAGCGCTTTTTCCGGACTTCCACCGTGTTCCAGCCAAGAGGAATTGTGATAATGCTCTATACAGGAAACCGATGGGGCAAAGCAAAAGGCGCAGTGAATTTGAACCGTATAGTCCGGCTGTTCATCCTTGTCTCTCCCCTTTGCAGTCTCGGAAAATTCATGGATCGAGGAAAGCGGTTTACGTCCATTCAGAATCTCCTGAATATGGTCCGCAATTCCATGCTCATAGAAGAACACGTCTTCCCGAAACTTCCCGGGATCTGTCTCCGTATACAAAACGAACCGGATTCCGGGATTGATCATAGCCTGCCGGCGAATGGAATCTGCAAAATATTCGTTTGGAATTTCAATATTTGTAAATACCTGGTCATCAGGCATCCAATGAATTTTTGTTCCGGTGGCTTTGCTTTTTATTCTCTTCACTTGGAATCCACCAGGCGTGACATTCTCGCCTTTTTCAAAATGGAGCGAATATTCTTTCCCATCCCGGAGGACTGTTACATCCATATAAGAAGAGGCGTACTGAGTTGAGCAGGTTCCCAATCCGTTCAAACCAAGGGAAAATTTATAGTTGGATTCCTCGCTGCTGTTGTTGAATTTCCCGCCGGCATAAAGCTCGCAAAACACCAGTTCCCAATTAAATCGCTGTTCCCTTTCATTGAATTCAATGGGAATGCCACGGCCGTGGTCTTCTACGCAGATAGAGTGATCCAGATAGGCGGTGACTTTGATCTCATTTCCATGACCTTCTCTCGCTTCATCGATGGAGTTGGAGAGGATCTCAAAGAATGCCTGCTCACAGCCCTCCAGGCCATCAGAACCAAAGATTACCCCTGGCCGCAGCCGGACACGCTCCGCCCCATGAAGAGCGGAAATGCTTTCGTTGTCATAATTCTTTGCCAAATCAAACCCCTCCATTATTTAAAAAACTTTTGCGGAACTCATGATTTCGAGATAGGGCTTAATGCTGACCGGATCGTTTTCATAAGTGGTGGCGATCATGACAAGGGATTTGTTGGTGCCATTGATTGCGGAGATAACAGCTGTCATAGCAGGAATATCATCCGAGGCCGCAACTTCTACCGTTGCAGACAAGCTAATTCCATTCTCCGTGCTGAAATTCGATTCCGATACCGACATGTTCAGGTTGCTCTTATCTTCATAGAAACTGCCGGCCAATTCTTTGGCATACTCTTTCCATGACTCTTCAGTATATCCCTTTGGAATCGTCAATTTCTCGCCACCAAACACTTCCAAATGGGTAATTGATCCTTCCGGCATTCCACCTTTCGGCTCAATGGAAAGATACGAACCTGCAACACTGCTATCTGAAAGATCAGAGATGGACATTTTCTGGGAGTCATAGATAAACGAGCAATAGTCGTCTGTATGTGTTTCATCCAGATCTGCCGTTGTCTGAGCCTGCTCCTGGGAGGCTGCTTCAGTGGCAGGCATTTCTCCATAGGACTGGGATACATCGATTGGGGGATTCGTTTCCGTGGTGACTGGAGTACAGGCACAAAGGCTTAATGCCAACCCCAACATCGGAATCAATTTCTTTGCGTAAATCACTGTAAAAATCAGCTCCTTCGTTTTAAACTATATTATTATATGCAAAACCGCAAAAACAACTTTTTTAAAAAAAGAATCCCCTCCATTAGGAGGGGATTTGGATTTTTTTAATTTTCGTCGTCAAAGCGCAGCCCCGAAGAACTGGGATAGAATGGCGGGATATTGAATCCATATTCTGATCCAAGATCATTGTTTTCTTTTGATTGGCCAATGGGAGGTACAGCAATTTTAGCAGTTGTATCTGGAATGGGCTCAACAACAATCTTACAGGCGGTAGAGCAATTCATGAAAAAAATCATGATTCCTCCATCGGTTATCTGTAGAGGACCATCTGGGCTGTATTGGTAATCGTAGATAGGCTTTGTTTCTCCATTATTGTATATTCCCAGAATCTTCATTCCTGCAGGATCAAACCGCTCTCCAACCAAATAATTCGTCTTATAGGGAGGATTCTCCATAGTAAGACCAATCAGCTGCTTTGCTTGGATCATGATAGGAAGAACAGTTGTTTTCCCTTCATATAAAACTGTCAGTTCCAAGCGCCCAGGAATTTGATTGGAAAAGCCTGAAACCATATCATTTGTCAGAGAGATGGATTTTGTTGATTTGTCATTGTAAATGACCAGCAATTCCCCGCCGGAAGAAGAAAAGGAATCTTTCCCTTCCATATATTCAGTCTTGGTGGGCAACTTTGCAAGGGAAATGCTCTCCACCATCCGTTTCAGAACACGGACACCAAAAGATGCTGTTTGCCCCCGAAGTGAAACGGTTACAGTGGTATCTCCAATAGAGGCAGACTGCTTATCAACCTCATAGTCATTCACAACTTCGCTTGTTCCATTATTATAAATGGCTTCAACAACCAATCCAGAAAGATCATACGCCTCTCCCTCAAAATAGGATGTTTTTTCTGGGGGCTGATCAATTCTGATCTCAATCAATCTCTTTTCCAAAACGGAAATCTCAAATGAGCATGACATATTTTGGTAGGTAAGAATAATCTGCTGCTGTCCAACTTTATTTCCATCGAATCCATGTACATTACAGGAATGAACATCAATAGGATTCTCTTGCCCACTGGTATCAATCTGAGCCACTTCGATTCCCAGCAGATCCAATTTGGGAGATCCTACAATATACTCCGTTTTTACAGGAAGGCTCTTCAATATCAGAGCCTTAGCAACGGTCCGCCGCTCCACCTTAATAAATACCGGAGTGGAAATTCCATCAATTTTCACTGGATATACAGCATCCCCATAATGAACTGGGCCCTGCTCTTCAGAAAACTGGGTAATCTCCTGTACCGACTCGTTATCATAAGTCCCAAGCAATACCATCCCATCAGGGACAAACCTTTCTCCATCCAGATAAGTGGTTTTAGAAGGGGGTGTTTTCACCTCCAACCGCACCAGCTTTGGCTCCGTCAAAATAATCATGAACATCGTGGAGAGATTCAGATAAGAGATAGAAACGACAGCAGATTTCTTATCTTTTTCCTCTACGGTAATCTTCATGGTTTTTTCATCCATGGGAATAATTTCGCTTGTCTCATCAGAATAATAGACACTCAGCATTCCGCCAGAAACATCCAATTTTCGGAACCCAATGGGATAGGTGATTCTATTGGGCCGGGAGTAGACCATGATAGCAGTTGGGATCTTTTCTTTTTTTGCCTCTACCCGGACCTTCACAGGGATGGCGCCGACCCCTTCTTTAAAAAACAGTGTCTGTTCCCCAATTTTTTTTGAGTCAAAAGGCTCTACCAGGTCCTGCTCATTCAACGGCCGCTCTATTGTTTTCCCATCTACATATTGAGTGAGAACAATACTTCCACTCAGATCAAGCGGCTCTCCCTCCTCATATAAACATTTGGGCGGTTTTTTCAGTTTCGCCGACAAGATTTCATTTTTTTTGACATGGACGGGAATCGAGATTTTTTGATTCTCCGCCTGGAAAGTCAGTGACGTATCTTCACTGGTCAGAGGACGATCGTTATAAGAAAAGGAAGTAATGGGCTCAACCCGACCATCTGCTCTCTTGCCATATAAAAGCATTTTGGAAATATCGGGTTTTTCCCCTTCCATGTACTCGGTACGGCATGGATTGATGACAATAAGATCTACGAGCCGGTTATCCAACACGGAAATATCAAAGGGCAACTCGTGTCCACAAACCCGAAAAGAGACACTGGTCATTTCCTGTGTCACAACAGGATTTTCTGGAAGGTTCTCATCTGTAAGGAGAATTTCTTCAGATATTCCAGACCGATGCGAAACCCCCACCTTTCCGCCGGCGGGAGAAATTGTCTCTCCAGGAGAATATACAGATTTTGATGGCTTCACCAACCATACCACATTCAGAACATCGTCCGGCTCACCAGACAAATCAACCGGTTTTGAACCCGGGTCCACATGATCTGTCTCCTGTTCCCCCATCATAGCGAGAATTTTGGGGGAATAGAAGTTGATCTGATCTGCGTCACTTTTTTGATGTGGATTGGGTTGAGAAAAGTGAAAGGATCCGTTGTGGATCTGTTCCAGATTTATTCGGCATTCGGCCATAAGAGACATCTCAGGATGCCGAAGTCTTTTTTCGTCCGCTTCGGGGAATGTTTCCGGGAACTGCTTTAAATCGGAACGGCGGAAAGATCGCAATTCTTCAATCTGAAGATTCTCCATTCCCAGAAAAATCCGCTCCATGCGCTTTTTGATAAAAGCGACTTCAACCGGTTTATAGTAATAGTGAATATTGCCGATGTCCTTTTTTCTGCGATCATCAGTAATAATCAGTACATCGATATTCTCACAAAGCAGATTCAGAGAAGCCGAAAACATCTGTTCTTCAACAATGATCAGATCAGGAGCCATTTCACGAGTTTTGCGATATGCCTCTCCAGATGTTTTGACAACGGCCCCAATATGTGGAGTAAAAAAATTAGAGATTGCAACATTTTGCATACTTTGCAAAATAGAGATCTCTCTAGGATCTGTTGTTGCAACCAGAATATTGACATGAACCATCGGATAGATTCCTCCCTTCGCCCTATTATATGCAATTCAAAAAAAATGGGCCTGTCGATTAACGACAGACCCAAATGATTCCTCCTACAGCCAAAAGCAAAACCCCTTGGATAACAGTTTCCCCAAAGGAATTTGTCTTAATTGAAAGCAAGTGGATGTTCTTTCTTGACAGAGGAAAGAACGCCGGAATGCCATGTACCGTCAGAGCATCCAATAGAAGATGGCTGAAAATCCCGGCAAACACCCCATAGAACCCCATCTGTATCAATTCCGTTTGCGGTAACCAAAAATAATAAATGGCAGCCGCAATCACAACATACAGCAAAGGACAATGGAAAATCCCTCGATGCCCGGAAAAAAGGCGCACGATCCAAGATAAAAGGGGAACTTTTTTTGAGATTTTACTGTTTTTGTGATCAATATCGGGAATCAATCCTCCTACTGCTCCAGCAGCAGCTGTCAGTGCAGCAGCAGAATACGGGCATTGTGTTACGGCCGCAACCGAAAGGCCCGCCAGCACACCACCACAGATATGCGTTCTACCCATCATACAGCAGCACCTGCGTTCTTCGAAAAAATTGTAGCCATAGAGATTTTTACCTCCTCAAAATTTTTACCTTGTTATATGCAAAAAAGGCGCCCCGGAAAGGGCGCCAGTAAAATGGAACATCAGACATCGCTGTTATCAAATTTTAGAAGCAACATTTGCAACCAGCTGGTAAATTTCCTCGGCAATATCCTCTTTGGATCGGTCACCGCATTCAATTATTGTCCAGCCATAAAACTTTGCGGCCATCAAACCTGTGTTATGGAACAGCTTTTGAATAGGCAAATTGGACTCATGAATATCATGTTCCTCTCCATTCTTCAAAGCCTTTCGCTCCCGCATCCGAGCAATGGTATTGCCGACAGAAGTGTTCAAATAGATCGTGATATCCGGCTTCGGCAGTTCCAGCTTATTGAACTCCAAATCGGACACAAACCGGAAAAAATCAATTTTGTCACAATAGGTTTCCATTTTTGCTCCCTGATGGACAGCATTGCTTCCCACATAACGATCCGCAATGGAGTAGACGTTGGGATTAAGAACCGTCGGCCGCCATTTCTCTACAGAAGCTGCACGATCAGCAGCATAAAAAAGTGCTGCAGTATGAGGATTGATCTTCATCGGATCAGACCCGAAATCTCCATTCAGATAATGCCGGACCAGCGCAGAACTGGGTTCATCATACATGGGAAAAGAAAGAGAAAAAGTGCTCTTTCCTTCCTGCTCCAGACGCTTCTTCAACAAAGCTGCCTGTGTAGCCTTTCCAGCGCCGTCAGATCCTTCGATTACAATAAACATATTGTTCTTTGCCTCCTGACTTTATAGTTATTTGGAAATCGTCCAGCGCTCAACCCATGGATTAAGACCCTTGGTTTCTGCCTGCTCCAACAGTTTCCGACGATTTGCTTTTTTTTCAGTATGATAGATGGCAATAATATGCTCATCCCCAGTACATCCACCCATCACAACAAATACATCCATTTGCTATAACTCCTTCCATATAAATTTGGCCTATTATATGCAAAAAGCAAACAAAAAAAATGAAAAACGCAAAATCCCATATTCGATGCCTCTCACTTGCCTTGTCTTCTCAATTTCAAACAAATTCATCAGAAAAATGCATAAAGAAAAAGTGCCCTGGACGCAGCTAAACGGAGACGGCAATCTCTCATAATTTGAAGCAAAACCCATCGATGGTGCTATTTTCTTTAATTGCATCCGATCACGTTTTTCTTTATGCCTCATTTCCCTTTTGGCAAAAAAAATACCGCCAGGAAAACCTGGCGGTAAATATGTTCACGGAACTGAAATTTGACGGCTCTCCGTTCCGATTTAAAAAAAGAGCCAACGTGTTGTTTCCACGATCTTTGTTTTGTCCGCCTGAAAAATGCGGTTACCCTTACTGGGTTTTTCCAGTTCCCCTTGAACGGGGTATTTGATCGGCTCTGAATAGCCGTTAATCTGGGTTAGCCGCCCTTTCGAGCGGGGTCTCATGTCTCAAATAAAAATGATACACGAGCACGCCATCTATATAAACTCCTTATCGAGATTGTTCTGTTATATGCATCCAGTTTTTAAAAAACGGGCAGGAAATAAAAAAATTTTTTGAAAACTGTCCCCCGTCGTATAACGGGGGGCAGCTGATTTCAGTCCATATTCGGTTTGATCTCTCGATATCCTTCAGGGATACTCTTGAGCAGTCGTAACTTATCGAAAGCCCACGAACCATCAAAAGTATAATTGATTCCATCCAGCCTCATTACTTCCGGAGAAGAAACCAGTGTCATGAATGGAAGAACATCGATTTTTCGCAGATCTGTTGTGTGAGGTTCCAAAGCAATGTATTCCTTTTTATCCTCGTTGGCGAGGATTTTTTTTCGTCTCATGGACAGGATCTCATCGCTTTTTCTGCGATCTATTACGAATGCATTGTTGGGCGTTTCTGGAAGAGGAAGTCGTTTTGCTTCTTTTACAAATGCATCATAGCGTGTGGGATCAACGGAGTATTGCTCTTTGACATTTTCCATATTTGATCTCTCCCCCACCCATGCAATTCTGATAGGGCCAAGAGCAAAAATCGAATATACGATATTGACTGCCGGATCCCCTACTTGAAATGCAGGATATGACTTGCCAACATATATCGATGGGGCCCAGAATTCCTCTTCATCGATCAATACAACTGGTGAAAAATTTTGGGACACACAAGTCACTCTCCTTTCTGTTGGATTACCTTGTTCAGCTTTTCTGTATCGAGCACTTTCTCTTCAAGCAGTGCTTCGACGATCCGGTCAAGCGTAGAGCGATTCTCCTGCAGAAATACGACTGTTTCCTGATAAATGCGATGAGCTAACTCTTTGGCTTCTTCCATAAGTCGGCCGTCAGGCTGTCTGCTGAATTCAGCCATATTGAGCACAGAATCTTTTCCCATTCCATAGGTAGTCAAATATTCCCGAATCAGTCTTGATGCTTGTTTCAGATCATTGCTCGCTCCCGTAGTGATGTCCTCAGAATTGCCGAAATAGCACTCTTCTGCAGCTCGGCCGGCATACAGAACTTTCAGTTCTGTTTCCAAATCCCGCTTCGAAATCAGATTTACATCCTTGGAAGAATACTGCATAGTCAGTCCGATCGGGCCACTTGTAGAGCCAATAATGGACACTTGGGATACTTCTTTTTCCGTTAAAAGCTTTGTAGCCAAAGCATGACCTGCTTCATGATAGGCAATCACTCGCTGATCTTCTTTATCTGTGACCTCCAGCTTTTCACCTCCAGTCAGTGCATGGAACAGTGCAATGTCAACATCTTCCTGTGTAATGTCATCGTGTTGATGATAAACAGCCTGAATAGCTGCTTCATTAAGCAGTGCAGTCAGATCCGCACCTGCCATACCTTCTGTCATCATAGCCAATCGCTTCAGATTGACCTCATGATTGACTTTCTTTTTACGACAGGTCAGCTGCAAAATTGCCAAACGATCCTCACTGGTAGGCAGAGGTACTGCAATCTTGCGGTCAAAGCGTCCCGGCCGCAGCAATGCTGCATCCAGCATTTCAAGCCGGTTCGTTGCAGCCATCAGCAGGACCTGGTTTTTCCCCATAGAGAGATTGCTGATTTCTACCAGCAGCTGATTCAATGTTTGCTGACGTTCCTCGTTGGATCCGTCACTCCGGTTATTTCCAATTGCATCGATCTCATCCAGAAACAACACACAAGGCTGGTTTTTCTTTGCCAGTGCAAACAGCTCTCGAACCCGTTGAGCACCCACGCCCACGAATTTCTCTACAAAGCTGGATGCTGCCACATAGAAAAACGGGACTTGCGCTTCTCCTGCAATTGCATGACCGAACAGCGTTTTACCTGTTCCCGGTGGGCCATAAAGCATGATGCCCGTAGGGATTTTAGCTCCGATTTCATCCAGACGCTGGGGATCCTTCAGACAAACAACCAAAAATTGCATGGAGCGCTTGATCTGCTCATAACCCGCTATATCAGCAAATGTAATGGAAGACCGAATGGGTTCGGCAACTGGCGGATTGGTTTCCTGCGATTTTGCTTCCGTGGATGTTTCTGTGGCCCTTTTACTTTGCCCTGTTCTGACAGGTTCAGATGTTTTCTCCTTAGGTTGAGAAGAGCGGTCTTTTGAGACAGTCTGTTCCTGGGGATGGGGTTGAGTTGTGGTACTGGAATCGGCCTGGGCCGGCGTACCTGCCATACAGACATTCTGAAATAACCAGAAAGTCAGTAATGCTACAATACTGGAAGAAACCAGCACATGGACGCTTCCCGCAATAAACCCGAATTGATCCTCAAACCAGGTTGTATGCGTAATAAAATACCAGCAGCCAATACCGGCCGCCACGGCAAATACCGTGGAAATGATACTTTTCACTATTCTTTGCATATCCTCTTGGAAAACGCAGCCGTTTTCCTATTAAACCTCCTTTATATTTGTTTTATATGTTATATGCACCCTTTGTTTTTTCTATTAGAGAGCCCAGCCCCTTAACAGGGCTGGGCTATTTGTTCTTAGGAGATCATGTCCAAAAACTCTTTCTCAGTCATGGTAGGAGTACCAAGCTGCTTGGCTCGGTTTACCTTCGTGGCGCCAGGAGCATGAGCAATAACCAGAAAATCTGTTGCTTTCGTAACAGAGTCTGCTGGAGTTCCACCATTTTTCCGAATCAGCTGGTGTGCCTCGCTCCTGGTGTAGTTCAGAAGCGTACCCGTGATGACAATGGTCTTTCCAGCCAGGACCCCGCCGGCGGCAGATGCCGCCTGGCTGGTTTTTATGGTCACAGCACGGCGAAGGTTGTTGAAAAAGGTGATATTCTGGACATCCTCAAACCAAGCGTAGATATTATCGTTGAGGGTATCTCCGATACCAGACAGTTCTCGAAAATCATAGTGTTCTGCAATCGCTTGGGCAAAGAATTGCAGATCCTGATTGAACGTTCTCTCCAATACTTTTCCGATTGACGTTCCCAGCATAGGAATATCAAGGCAAACCAGGAAATTGGTCATTTCCATCTCACGGCTCTTTTCAACCGCATTTATGATAGCCTGATACTTCTGTTCCCCCATTCTGGGCAACTTCAGAATCTCCTCTTTGCGGTCTTTCAACTTTGTATAGAGATCCACAGGACTGTCAATAATCCCATTCAGCAGGAACTGTGTTAAGACAGCTTCAGAAAGGCCATTGATATTGGCTGCTTTTTTGGAACAAAAATGCTCCAGCTGGCTTACCTTCCGGCACGCAGGATTTTCACAGAACAGCATCCGTGTGTTCACAATCCGTTTCTCAACCAACTTCCGCTTGCAAACAGGACAGGTCATGGGCAGCTTATAGGTGTTGGAACGGGTGTTGTTTTCTGCAATTGCCGGGATGATTTTATTTGCCTTGTATACCTCAAGTTCATCCCCAATTCCGAGCTGCAAAGACTCAAAAATATCCAGGTTGTGCAAAGTTGCCTTTTCCACGGTAGAATGCTCAATTGTTACAGGCTCAAACTGAGCCCGCAGAGAAATCATTCCCGTTCTGGTAACCCGCCGCAGAACATTGACCAAATGAGTCTTGACCGTTTTATCCTGCCACTTGAATGCCATCTGACATTTCCGATGATGGCCCGTTGAACCCAGTGAACTTCCATAAAGGGTATCCTCATACTCCAGAACCAGTCCATCTACAGGATAAGGGTAATGTTCCGGATTGAATTTTTCTACTGCAGCTTTAACAGGTACATCTTCCAGCAGCATAAGCGGCTTTCCCTGTTCATCATAAAGAGACATCTCTCGTGCATATTTCGAGGAGAAAATGTTTTTGCGAATTACAGAACTGCTGATTACCCCCGGGAAATACAGAAAATGCTCAACCACATCGAACCCCCAATCAAACAACGTTTGGAGCTGATCCTTTTTATGATTGACCTGAGGAGAAATCAGTTCAAACGCCTTGAAATAAAGGGGTCTCTTTTTTGCCTTTTGGGGATCATAAGTCCGAACTGTGCCGGCTGCCAGATTGCGGGGATGATCATAGATTCCTCCGCACTCTTGGTTGATAGATTCAAATTCATCCCACGGAATCAGACATTCACCTCGGATCTCCACATATCCATCATAAGGGATCTTCATCGGAACATTCCGAAAAGCTGCTGCATTGTGAGTCACATCTTCTCCTTCATAGCCATTTCCCCTGGTGATGATCTGAAACAGATCGCCCTTATCGTACCGAAGAACGATCGTCAAACCATCTTCTTTCCAGGAAATCATCACCAGCCGGTTATCGACGAACTTTTGCAGAGAATTATAGTCTTTTACCTTGGCGCAGGACAACATCGGCTTAGTATGAGCAACCACAGGCAACCCAGATACGGGATTGCCGCTGACATGCTGTGTCGGAGAGTCAGAATAGACTGTTCCGGTTTCGGCCTCTAAGGCAAGGAGCTGGTTGTACAGGGCATCATAGGCATGATCGGTCATGGTGGGGCAGTCGTCCTCGAAGTAGGCCTTGTCAGCGGCCTTGATCGTATCAATGAGGCTGCGCATAGTTTCTTTCTTAATTGTATCCATAAAAATACCTCCTTAAAGAATTTGTTTTGTTATATGCGAATAATAAAAAAAAGAGCGTCCCCCTAAGGGGGAGACGCTCAAAGGTTTAGCCACAGGCAACTTCCTGAAAATTTTGTTTGAGCCAGTCAATCCCGCCGGCAGTCAGGTTCATTCCAGTTTTCACTGGATATTTCTTCCCTTTTGCCTGAAGAATGATCTTTGTTTTTCCGCTGTGCTTTTTTGCATAATCCAGCAAAAGATCCTGCTCTGCCTTGGAGCGGACCGTAACAATGATCCGCTGACGGGAATTCAGAATCTGCTCTCGGCTCATAACATTTCGAACAATCAACTGTTGCTCTTCCTCATTTTTAATGGATCCTTCAACCATTACCACACTGTCTTCCTGAATCTGTGCTGCGTTTGCGTCGGCGTCAGCAGGAAATACAATGCAACGAATGTCGGTAAACTGGTCAGAAAGGGTAAATGTGAACATCCGCTTTCCATCTTTTTTTGTGAATAGCGTTTTGATGTCGGAGATCAGACCAATCGTTCTGACGTTTCGATAGGCGGTACTGTCCACCAAATCTCCCAACGGAACGATCTTGTCGGAAGGATCTAACAATGGGTAAAGGGAATCAACAGGATGTCTGGTCAAATAGAATCCAACCGCCTCTCGTTCCTTTCTCATCAGCTCATCATCAGGGGCTTCCGGTAAAGATTTGATCTCCATTTCAGTGTGGCCAAACAAACAAACCTGTCCGGATTCCTTAACATTCTTCTCCAAATCGCTGTTCTTTTCGATCCGTTTCCATGCATCCAAAATAGAAGGCTTGGTATGACCGAAAGAGTCCAGGGCTCCGGACCAAGTAAGAGCTTCCAGAATGGTTTTTGTCGGTTTCGCACCTCGCATATTCATCCGGTCATACAGATCCTGTTCGCTTCTAAATGGGCCATTTTCATTCCGCTCCTCAACAATCTTAGAAGCAAAATTTTTGACCCCTCGCAAACCAGAAAAACCAAAACGAATATCCTTTCCATTGGCAGAATAGAAGCCAGCCTCAGACAAGTTAATATCGGGAGGCAGGATCTTATAGGATTTGCTTGCCTGTACCAGATAGTTCCGGAGCTTATCCGAATTTTCGAAGAATGCATCACACATCGCAGAATAAAACTCTGCGCCCCAATGACACCGCATATAGGCTGTGATTACCGCAATATAGGCGTAACAGGCTGCATGGGAACGGTTAAACGCATAGCTGGCGAATTTTGTCATCTTATTCCAGATTTCTTCCGCCGTTGCTTCAGGAATTCCATTACCAACACAACCAGGGATTCCATTTCCATCTCCATGAATGAAAACAGAATGTTCTGCATCCATCAACGCCTGTTTCTTTTTGCCGCACGCCTTACGCAGAATGTCTGCTCTTCCCAGGGTATACCCAGCCAGTTTCTGAGCAATCTGCATCAGCTGTTCCTGATAAACCATGACACCATAGGTGGAAGATAGGATGCTTTCCTCTTCCGGACAGTCATATCGAATCATATTTTTGTTTCGCATTCCAGCGATGTAGTCATCGATAAAATCCATGGGCCCGGGGCGATAAAGTGCCACAGCTGCAATGATTCGTTCGAAACACTCCTCCAGTTTATCATCCGGCAAATCATCCAGATCACTGAGCATCTGCGAAACCACATTCGTCATGCCGGCGGATTCCAACTGGAAAACACCACCCGTGTTTTTATCCCGCAGCATTTCATAAGTAGCCCGGTCATTAAGCGGGATGTCATGATAATCAATGGTAATTCCACGGGTTTTGGCAATATTTGTGATCACGTCATGAATAACGGTCATGTTTTTCAGCCCAAGGAAATCCATTTTCAGCAGCGAAAGCTCCTCAACTTCCGGGCCTACGACCTGAGAAGTAACTTCCTTCGCTCCTGTTTCCGGATCAATTTCCTTGGATACAGGCAAATACTGACGCACAGGTCCCTTACTAAGGACAAATCCACAGGCATGGACACTGGAATTGCGCCGGCAGCCTTCTACTTTCATTGCCATATCCACAACGCTTTTTACAGTGGGATCACTGGCGTAGGCATTTTTGAATTCCGGATTGATGGACATTGCCTTTTCCAGGGTCATGTGCGGCTCCTGGGGAATCATTTTGGAAATCCGCATACCCAAAGAAACCGGATAGCCCATTACTCTGGCCATATCCTTTACACTCTGCCTTGCCGCAAGCGTTCCGAATGTCACAATATGGCAGACATTTTCCGCCCCATATTTATTTGCGACATAATCCAAAACCTCCTGGCGCCGGGTGTGCTCAAAATCCACATCAATATCCGGCATACTGACTCGTTCCGGATTCAAAAAGCGTTCGAACAGCAATCCGTACTTGATCGGATCCAGATCGGTAATACCAATGCAGTATGCCAACAGAGAACCTGCGGCACTGCCTCGGCCGGGACCGACATAGATGCCATGATCACGAGCCCAGTTGCAGTAATCCTGCACGATCAAGAAATAGGAGACAAATCCCATCTGTTTGATCATATTCAACTCGTAATCGAATCTCTTGATATATTCAGGATCCGTCAATTTATTCGTGCCGGCAAACCGCTTTTTGAAACCCTCAGAGCAGAGAAACTCGAAATACTCTTCAGGCTTACGAAAAGGCGCCGGGACCTCAAACTCCGGCATGTTGATCTGTCCCAGAGGAACGGTCACGTCGCACTTGTCAGCAATTTCCAGAGTGTTGTCCAAAGCTTCAGGAAGATCATGGAACAAATCTTCCATTTCCTCAGAGGAATGGATATAATACCCTTCCCCAGAAAAAGTCCAATGATCTTCCATCAGGGTCTTTTTTGTCTGCAGACAAAGCAGACACTCATGGGCTTTTTCATCATCCTTGTTCGTGAAGTGACTGTCTACACCGGCAGACACCTTAATGTTTAGCTCTCTTGCTAACTGCAGCATCTGGCCCATGACAGCTTCTTCTTCCGTAAAATGATGGCGCTGAATCTCAACATAAAAATCATCGCCAAAAATCTTTTTGTACTCTTTCAGGGTAAATTTGGCTGCTTCACGATTATTCTGCTGCAGGTACTGACCAGCTACACCAGCTATACACGCAGAAGTCGCAATCACGCCCTCATGATGATTCCGCAGCATTTCCCATGTAACATGGGGCTTCTTGTGAAAGTGTTCAAATGCTTCGGAAGTGAGGTAAAGCAGGTTTTTATAACCGGTGTTGCTTTTGGCCAGCAGAATCAAATGGGCCCCGCAAAGCTCTCCCTCAAGGTTCTCCGTATACGCTTCGAATCCGAGAATGGGCTTCTTACCAGCCGCTTTCATGGTCTTGTAGTATTCCAGGAATCCATACATATTACCATGATCCGTAATAGCCCCCGCATATTCCGTTTTTTCTACGATTTCAGAAATTTTGCTCAGACCGTCCATCAAAGAACAGTCCGAATGCCGATGCAGATCCGCAAAACGAATCACATACAGCTCTCCATTTTTGTAAATGCACCGGTACTCATTTCGCCCCAAACGAATAAAATCCGGGGAGAAACAAGGCTGCGTTTTCTGACCAAAAGGCGTTTCATACTGAATCATCCAGCGGTTTCTATCCCGGATCAGTTTTGCGTATTCTCCTTCTTTTAATGGTAATTGCAATGCGATTTTCATGATTTTCCTCCTTCAGTAAAAATCTCCTAAATGTTTTGCATTGTTATATGCAGATGAAGGTACGAAAATTGAGAATCCAGCAAAAACAAAAAGGAGAGACATTCGTCCCTCCCTGTTGTATGCAGTTTTTCCTATTCAGCCATCTGTTTTCTGCTTTTTTGGGGATTGATACTGAGGATCCGTTTTTCGATAACAAAGACGTTCCATGGTTTTTTTGGGCTCATGACGAAGATCCACCATATAGAAATATGTTTCCCATGCCTTCGTCAAATTAAATTCCTGCTGCAGTTTTTTTGCTGTATACCCCTTACTCTGGACGTCTTTTGGCTGTGCAGCCCGCCGGCGCTGATACTCCGGATTTTCCTCAAGCTGTTCCCGAACTTTTGATGGAAAACAGTGTTTCCAGAAAAATTCATCCAGCAGATCATCTTCTTTGGCCATCTTCTTATAATATTTTTCAGCTTCATCAAGTTTTAGTTCCCGGCCTTCTGGATTATATCCCCGCTTAAAATAGCGAATCACATAATCTTTTCGAGTTTCCTCATAGCTTCTCTGATCCTTTTCAAACTGTTCTTTCATTTTTTGAATGACAGCATCTCCCTCTTCCTTTCCTACAACAGGAACTGGATCTGTCATAGAAGGAGGCGCCGCATCCACCTTTTGAGAAACACCCTCCAGCTCATACTCTTTTCCTACAACCATACCCAACGGACTTGTTACTACACAAATATAGCTTTGAGTAGGACTCTTAAATGTGAGCTGATACAACCAGCAGCCATTGTCATCTTTTGCCCGTTTTAGATCCTCCAAACGGAATCTCTCTTTTGTACTAACTTTTGCCGGAATAATTTTCGATTTAAAAAGATGTGGGTTTGATTTTAACTCTCTTCGAAGTTCATCACAGTTATCCGCATACCGGTAGAGATATTCTTGCAGACCAAAATAAGTCAAAAATTTCCGCAAAACATCTTTTGATATATTTGCCTGAGGGTCCGTCATAGTGATTTCCGTCACCCCAGCAGGCAAACCAAGCTCTTCATCCATTTTTGCAGGATCACAATGATTCACCTGAATCAACTTTTGCAGCAGCTGCGGAAATTTCTCAAAATAAGAATAGGTAGGATAATTTGAAATTGCACTTCGTTCCTGACTATCCAGCATTTTGATTAGTTTCTTCACACCCACCAGTTCTTGATTCTGCGGCATAGATTCGGAAACGGCTGCTGGCTCCGGCACTAGATCTGGGCTCACGGCCGCCGGCTTCTCTTCTTCAGGTTCTTTCTCCGTCTGTTCTCCAAACCATTGAGAGATTGCCACATCCAGATAAAACGGCAACCGCTCATAAAATCGAATCTCACGAATAAGGCCCTTTTTTTTATATTGTTCCAACATAGAATTCAAGGCCTGGAGCGTTGATGTAATGGTCACTGGATTTCCATCGATAACGGCATTAACATCAGCAGCTTTTTGATTGGCTGCATTCAAATCCAGAAAAACTGGCAACACCTGGTTCGGGCCAACAAAGAACTCAAAATCCTTTTTTCTGAATGCCTCCGGAGATGTCTTTGGCGAAACAATAACGTAGAATTTTTTCTGTTCTTGCAAAGATTTTATAATAGACTGCACTCTGCCATCATCATGGCCATAGGCAGCCTCACAAAACATTTCGTAACGAATTTCAGACAAAACTCTTTTCCCCCCTTAGAATTTAACCATTTCTGTTATATGCAAAATCAGAAAAAACACCATCCAAAATTGTACAGATAAGGCATGAAGAAAAAAATCACCACCCGGCTGTGGTCGGGCCGGCGGCGCCGTTGGGCTTCGATGCATGGCTTCAATTCCCTTTTCTAATTTCTTTCTGTCTCTTTATCTGAAGGCGGCGGATCCCCCCCCAACAAATTTATCAGTGAGGAGTGTCAAAAGAGAAATAGCCCTTCCCGGATAGCCGCCCTATTTTGTAGTTGCTCAGGAGTGATATTTTTTCTTTATGCTCCTTCCATTTTTTTATTTTTGTGTGGAGAAAAGTTCAGAATTAAGCCACTGTTGTGGGATTCTGCATATAATATAGGAACCTGTTTTGGTTTGAGTGTGAATGGGCAAAAGAATCTGGATGTTATTTATAAGGAGGAATCATAAATGGTAAAGGGAAAGAGGTATATTGGTTTCACAGAAGGAGGCGATCCCAGCTTCAATTTTAATTGGGTCAAAGCTTTGGAGAATGACCAGTCCATCGATGGTGTTGTGGTGATCACAAAACGGTTAAACAAGGAGATGTTCAAGCCACTGCTCAAGCATAAGGGAAGAATCATTCTTCACTTGAGCGTGACCGGTTATGCCGGAACTGTAGTTGAGCCAAATACTCCCGATGTTCTTGTGATCTATCAGACCTATATGGATCTGCTGGCACAAGGTTTTCCAAAAGAGCATGTTGTGCTTCGCATTGATCCCATCATCCCTACAACAATCGGTCTGAAGCGAGCAGACAAGGTTCTGACCCAGTTTGCTCCAGTGGTTTCTCGAGTGCGAATCAGTCTTATCGATATGTACCCCGAGGTCAAACGCCGGTTCAAAGTTGCCGGGCTCAGATTTCCATACGGAAAAGAGTTTCAACCGCCCCAGGAGATGATCAATGCAGCGAATAAGCTGCTTATGGAGTGGAAACAGAAGTATCCAAACCTTTCGTTTGAGAGTTGTGCTGAAGAGGGCTTGACAGCGGCGGAGCAGATTGGCTGCCTCAGCCTGAGGGATTATCAGATTCTCAATATTCAGGCACCTGAAACGGTATCCCGAGGCCGACAAAGAGCAACCTGTCAATGTTTGGGCACAAAGAAGGAGCTGTTGGGCGGCAAAATCCGTTGCCCGAATGGCTGTCTGTATTGCTACTGGAAGGACGGGCCCAATACTGTTTCGCAAAAAAAAGAAGACGCATTTTTGCACTAAGAAAGGACCTGCACCTATAGGATGCAGGTCCTTATATTATCAGCATTCAAAAATAACAAATAAAAACCCTGTTACACAATTAAGTGAACAGGGTTATGTGATTATACGATGACAATCATGTTATGATTTAGACTGAACTCCTGAAAATCCTTAAAAATAGCGTTTAGTTCTTTGTTGGAATCCGGATCCAAAGACATACTTTTTTCTGCCATTTTCAAGTATTCCTTGTGGTTGTACAGAGCTGCCACAAAATACCGATCCTCTACATTAGGTAATGTAGGATCGATCACTTTTCCCGTAGCAGAATCAAAAAAGAATGCGTGCGCCGCAAAAAGGTTCTCAGTACACTGAACTCCTCCATAGGCTACTTTCCACGATCGGTTTTTTTCCAATAGCCGACAGGAAACAACCAAATCCCAAATATTACGATAACAGTTGTGTTTTTTAATGTATTTGGAAAATCTCTTGGAGATTTCTGTGCTGCGAACAATATTGTTCTTGCACTCAAAATATTCCATATCTGGGTTCCTTCTTTTTTTTGTATTATACCATGGTTTTCTCTATTGTCACATCCTCTTACAAATATTCTCCCAAATATTCAATGGATTTGACAGGACCATTCAGACCGGCGCCAGGAGTATAGGAAACATCACCCATCAGGCGTGCAGACTCGGCCATTTTGGGAACATCGACGATAAATTCAACGAGGTTTCCGTTTCGATGCTGATTTTTCGAATCAGTATCTTGATTGTCTTTCACATCCCCGGTAATAGCTTCGAATACCGTGCCATTTTCAAGGGTGATGCGAAACATTGCTCCAGCATGATCGGAATAATAGGTTCCAAGAGCAATCAGATACTTTCCATCGATTTCTCGAAAACCATACTGATTTGTCTCCGCTTCCTGTTGTAGAGCCCATTGTCTGGAGCTGCGGTCCGTAATTGCTTTGTAGGACATAAACGTTTTTACTGATGTATCGACGTCCGGCAGGTCCATAGAAACGGCCGTTTCACTGGCAAGCCCCTCTCCTATCTGAGCGGTATCCTCGTCCTTTTCGGCAAATTCTAAGGCAAGCACAGAAAAGTCGATCTGCTTGGGTTTGGGAATGATCTGCACAACAGGAGAATTGTCACAGGATTCCATCGAGGCATCCATGGGCGTAGATGCCTTTTCCTCTTGTCTGGCAGCCAGCACCGTCGTTGATGCGATGGATGCTACCAACAGAGCCAAAAGTATGAAACTCCAGTATCTTCTCCAGAATCTTTGCAGCTGGATCTTTGTCGTTCCCTTCCCTACGATTTTGGTCATGGCTTTGTTAAACATTTGTTTTTCCTCCTAAAAATTTAGTCTCCAAAACTGACTTACCTTGTTATATGCAAAAAAAAATAAAACGCCCGGGGAATGCCCCGGGCGTCCATGTTTTTTGATCAATAGCCGGTTTTGGGCAGGGTGCTGGGATACTGAGGGTAGTAGGGACGAAGGACGATAGATGTCCACTCAGACCATGCAGAATAGAGCTTGTTCCCCACAAATCCGGCAGCAACACCTTTGTTCAGCAGCTGGTATCCATTTGTCAGATAGGATTGTGCTTGAACCATCAGAACAGGAGCAACCGTCTCATGGAATCCTGCGGGTACTTCACCAAACATAAACTGGACAGCGGTAACTCGCTCACCACTACTCAGTCCAAGAGTAGCCGCATCGAGATTGATACTGCGCTGACTCTTGGTGTTAAGTCCGGAAGCTGCGGTTTTCCATGTCTGATCCTTGTTGGTGTAATACTGGATCGAGTAATTCAGATCTGCAGACCAAGTGCCGGTATACAGGGTAACGGCATTGACACCAGCAGGAAGGTAATCTCTCAGGAAGAATCCAGTCATGGAGCAGCTGGAGTCATTTTTCACATTGGTGAAGAAATACTTGGTCAATCCTCCGGCATAGACATATTTGCTGCCCTGTTTCTTTACGGTAACATTGATCTGAGCACTCTTGTCATAGACATTGATCGTAATCTCATCGTCCATAGACTTCACATTGAAGGATTGCACGGTGGAATTGATCAAATATCCGTCAGGAGCCCGGGTCTCCGCCAGGGTATAGGTACCAATGGGTAATGCCTTGCTTCTTGCTCGGCCATCAGCACCAGTGGTAATCTGATCAACCACATTCCCCTGCTGATCGTAGATGGTAAACTCAGCGCCAGACAATAGGCTGCCGGCAGGCAAATTCAAAGATGCATTGTCATCAGCGGAATATTTCACAACGGTCAGCTGTCCGGTTGCTTTGTGGTTTTCCCATTCCAGTTCACAGGCTTCACCAGAAACAACATGCAAAGTGCGAGGAGTCTCATCAGGTTCATAACCATCAGCAGGACGAATCTCTCTAACGTAATACTTGCCAGTAGACAGGACGTCTGTCAGATCAATGTAACCCTCGTTATCTGTGGTATAGCGGCCAATGTAGTTGTTCTTGGAGTCGGTGATCTCGAACTGCACGCCATAAATTCCCTGATGGGTATCGGCGTCGATTTTATGAATGGTTACACTGGTCAGCTGTTCATTCGTCACCTCAAGAGTGGCCCCCTGATTTTCACGAATGACAACATTGTGCGGAGTGGGATCCAGCTTCACGCCTTTGGGTGCATAGGTTTCGGTTACAACATAGGTTCCGGGATCGAGCTGAACAGTGATGATTCCTTCCTCATTGGTGGTATAATTGCCGATCAGAGAACCATCCTGTGTTGTGATCTTGAATGTGACACCAGACAGCGGTTCACCAGTCTGGGCAATGGTCTTGATGATCTTCAAATCCGATTCACGGCTGTTAGGTACAGTCAAATACACAGGAGTGGATGTCTTTACCTGCACCGTCTGAGGAGTTCGGTCAAGAATGTATCCTTCGGGAGCTCGAGTTTCCGTCACTGTGTAGTAACCTGCTTCCAGATTGGAAACGGTGATCAGACCATCAGAATTCGTAGTATACTCACCCACATAATCGCCATTTGCTTTTTCCACACGGAATTCAGCATCTGCCAGAACAGCGCCCGTTTCCGCATCTACCTTTTTGATAGTCAGAGCGGCTTCGGGCATGTGGTTGAATACAACTGTTGTGTTCAGTCCAGTGGTGATCGTGGCCTCCTGCGTAGCAGTATCCACTGTATAACCATCCGGGACATGAACTTCCTTGATCAGATATACGCCTGGATCCAGAGACTGGGTGTTAAGCCAACCGCTCTCATCAGAAGTGAGTTCCTGCACGAGCTTCCCGTTTTTCTCATAGATCTCATAGATGGCTCCAGCAAGTCCCTCATGGGTATCCCGAACCACCGTTTGGATGGTCAAACCGGAGAATCGATAGTTGACAAACTTGACGTCTGTCTGGCTACCTGACACAACCGTCCCCCACTGATAATCGTCGGGAAGAACATAATGCTGAGGAGCTTCGGTTTCAGTGATCATATAGGTTCCGACAGGCAGATCAGAGATGGTGACGGTTCCCGTTTTATCAGTAGTTACTTCAGTCACATAATCTCCATCCTTCTGCTGAACCTTGAAATGACCGCCAGACAGAGGTTCCTGGGTATCACCATCCAGCAGCTGGATTGTCATCCCAGTCAGAGCCTTATTTTCAAACACAACGGAGGAATATCCGTTGGCTGTTACAGTAACGGTTTTTACGTGAACGATAATGGACCAGCCATCTTTGCAAGCCATTTCTTTCACGGTGTAAACACCCGCAGGAAGAGAATCGACTGTCAGAACGCCTGTGCCATCAGTTGTTCCATGAAACACCTGCTTGGCATCACTGTCCAGCACTTCGAAAGTGCAGCTGTCCAGCGGGGTGTGAGAAGTCTGGTCCACACTTTCAATTCGAATGCCAGAGAGCTTTTCATTGAAAAACTTTGCGTTGGCAATCGCTTCATCTGTTACATCCAAAGTCACAACATTGGTTGCCCGCATATAGCCAGTAGGAGCCACCGTCTGGCGAACGGTGTATCGGCCGCTTTCCAGAACACCGGTTGTCACAATTCCCCGTTCATCAGCGACGAAATCACCGATATAGGTCCCATCCTGTTTGTAAACCACATAGGAACCACCGGGAATAAACTCACCAGTTGCAGCATCTGCAGTCTGGATCTGAATTGATCCACGGAAATTGTGGCGGAACTGGACCTGGCTTGCTGTTCTGGATTCAACAGTTACATACTGGGGATTCTGAGACACCAGATTAAAACCGTCGGGGGTAGAAGTCTCGCTCACGAAATACAGTCCAGGAGTCAGGCCGGTTACAATTCCAACGCCAAACTCATTCACATCCACTGTCTTTTCGATGGCGCCCGTCTTTGCGTTGTAAACATTGTACTTGCTTCCAGAAAGGCCGGCTCCGGATCCATCCAAAGAGGAAATCACAATACCGGACTTAGCGCTGTTGGTGACAGTCACAATGCAGGGATTGGTGTCTACGATTTCGGCAATGTAATTGTCATAGTCGGGCACATATCCTTCAGGGGCATACAGCTCCCCAATCACATAATTGCCATCCGGCAGCGTCTGGGAAATTGCAGTACCTGTCTCATCAGTTGTAATCACTTCAACGGACATCCCCTTGTTGTTGCGGATCTCATAAGTCGCACCTGCAAGCGGCGCCTTCGTATCCTTATCCGTCTTCTTGATCACAATAGAAGAAGCTCTTCCCGTCTGCAAATTTACATTGAGGCTGGAATCTCCGGAAACCGTAATTTCCGTTTTGCTTGTGGTCACATAATACCCGTCTGGAGCAGTGCTCTCCACAGTGTACTGTCCTGCGGGAACAGTGAAAATTACAACACCATTCTGGTCAGTTGTGCCGGAAGCAACCCGATTTCCATCAGAATCCTTCAAAACGATTGTCACGCCATAAAGGCCTTCCACACTGCCATTCAGTGTGGCAACAATCCGAACAAAGGTCTGGGTTGCCATTGCCCAGGAGACAGGCGTTTCCTGCCCAGGAGCGGGTTTTACCTGCTTAACCGTGGTGTCATTGATGTATCCTTCAGGAGCGCCAGTCTGTCGAATAACATAGTAAGTATTCTCCAGGCCAGACAGCACAGCAATTCCTTCACTGTTGGTTGTCACGGACTGTTTCTCGTCCGGATCCGTCAGCTTCGATACTTCAAAGGTAACGCCAGATACGCCAATCCCATCATCCAGTGCAGTAATCTTGATGGAGGGAGCAGTTGCACACCGGAACTGCACATTGGCCGTGGATCCGCCGGAAACCTTGACAGTTTGGGCTCCAGACATCATCACATAACCGCCAGGAGGTGTAGGGGTAACGGTATATACACCGTCTGTCTGGGTGCTGAATGTAACCTTGCCGGTACTGTCCGTTGTTTCGGATAAACTGTACTGGCTTCCAGCTTCCTGCAGGGTAAACTGGACGCCCCTCATGGGAAGATTTGTCGTTGCATCAATGGCTTCCGCAACGATCGTGTTGGACCCGCCGTTGGCTGCCAGAGCTGTCGGGGTGGGAACCATACACAGCGTCATCACGATTGCCATGAGCATGGAAAGAAATCTTGGCTTTCTCATGTTTTTCCTGAATACCTCCTTACTTTAATTTTCGGGCTCAAACAGCAGGTCATCCATTGCTGTCACAATGAACTCGTTGTTTTTCATTCCCACATTCGCCTTCTGCAATGCCCGGTGAATTGCAGCATCCACCAGCTTCCATCGTGTTCCGTGCTTTTCTGCTACAGCCTTATACAGGTTCTGCATCTGTCCTCGTGGAACCTCTTCATCTACCTGTAACCGGATTGCAGTCATCAAATACACATAGCCACGATGAAAATGATTGATGTGATACCCATTCAGATAGTCATTGATTTGCTTATCTGTGATCAAAACACTATTTCCTCCTCTCGTCAAAATCATGGATTTGCATCTTTTTGCAAGATATTTTATTGTATGCAAACGCCATAGTTTTTCATCAGAAGGCAAGATTCCCTTTAAATGAATTGTTAAGAAATAGGACATGCATGTCCTAAAAAATCCCCTGGGGAGGTCGGTCCCCAGGGGATTTGAATTTTGTGAAATGAAATCACTTCACAGCGATAACGTAATGGGTGCTGCAGGCCTCAAGGATGTCATAGTAAGCCCAGTAAGTAGAAGGGACATCAGAAAAGACCCGGATAGATGAAGTAGAAGAAAGCATTTCCTTCTGATAGTCACGGCCCTGCATACGGTTAATAATTGTAACCATGTGAGCACGAGTCAGAGAAGAGTCAGGCCGGAATGTACCATTGGAATAACCATTGATCCAGCCCTGTTCAGTGGCATATTCGATTTCATCCGCAGCCCAATAGTTTGCAGACACATCGGAGAACTGAGTGTTATAGGTGTTTCGCACACTCACTCCTTCAAAGGCACACAGCAGAGAAACGAATTCTGCACGAGTCAAAGGCTGAGCAGGATGCAGGAGATTATTCTGGACGATGCAGTCCAGATACCCGTGAGATGCCGCCCAACCAATTGCACCAGCAAATACATGAGTGTTGGGCACATCAGCATACCGATAGTTTGCATAAGCAGCCAGCTGAGCATCTGTCATACCAGAATACTGCCGAACCAGCATAGCGATGGCTGCTCCACGAGTGACAACATTATCGGGCCGGAATGTACCATCTCCATAACCATTGATATAGGCAACATGCATACCAGTTGTAATCTCAGGGTCGAAAATGGTGCTGGTAGAAGCTGTGATGGTTAGTTCAGAAGGCAGAGTAACACGAATTGTCATGTCACCATTGCTTTTCGCAGTAATGGTGTAACGAGTTCCATTCATTGTGAAGGAATCGCTGTCCATGTCAATAATCTTCACGTCCTCGCCATCATCGATCTTCACACTCTTGATGTCATAACCACGATCAGGACTGATAGTGAATGTAACAGTGCTCTTATACTTCAAAGTACCACTGTAGGAGATGTCAATATGACCGTCGTCCTTCATAACATAATCTTTGCTGGTATAGGTGCTTTCCGCCTTGACAGACATATCAGCATCAACATCCTTCAGCGTCAGAGTCACAACACCCTTGCTGCTGACAGAAATGGGACACTTCAGGCCGGCAATCACAACATAGTCTTCCTTAGTAGGATCAACCGTGTAAGTCCGGCCATTGCGCTTGATGGTGATCTCGGTCACATCATAATGAGAACTTTCGGGAGTGAATACGATCTTGCAGTCATCGCCTTCCTCCACATAAGCCTTATTGATGGAAGACTCAACGCCGGCATCTGTGGAAACGGTAACCACATAATCATAGTCCGCAGTGTAAACGCTTTCCGCATAAATAACCAGATCGGAAGTAACCTGATTCAGGGTCAAAGTTACTTTTCCGGAACTGGAAACAGAAATGGGACAACGAATTCCAGCAACCTCAATGTAGGAATCTACCTGTGCATCAGCATGGTAAGAACGGCCATTGCGGGTTACGGTGATGTCACCAACGCCATAGTTTTTCTTGGGAGTGAAAGTAACGGTGGCCGTCTTTCCAATGTCCACAGACTGACTGGCCTTACTGACAGTAATTTCACTGTCTGCAGAAACCTTAATGGAACAGTCATTGCTGGTCGTCTCAATGTCATACAGACGCACATTTCCGATACCCGGAGTGATTGTAACAGCAACAACCCCAGAAGCATCCACGGTTACACTGTGAGAACCCCCGCCCAGCATAAAGCTGTCATCATCAGGATCAACCACCACAACCTCACTGCCATTGGTCACCCTAAACTGGGTAATCCGATTGTCCTTTTTAGGCGTCAGGACAATACGAGCCTTCTCGGAAGGCTGGAAATACAGAGGCTCTTCGCAGTTTACAGAAACTGTGGAAGTCGCAGTCGCCTGAACGTAGTAGGAGTTGTCTGTAGGAGCAGACGCAACATACAGGTTTACATCAGAGGTGGCAGCAGGAATCGTGAGAGTGACAGTCTTATCCAGGTTCCAGACAGCCTTGTACTCCTTGCCATTGATTCTGGCGGTGGAATAACTCCGGGTCAGTGTCTCGGTGTAGTCACCATCTGTGATCTGAAGGGTTGCAATGTCGTAATTGTCATCAGGGGTCAGCCGGATATCCTGAGACTTCAGGGTGTCAAGGGCCAACGTAGTCACATTGGCGGTGCAGAACGGATCATGATCCACATACAGAGTAAAGTCTCCAGCAGGCTTGGTCAAAGCAGTCACGAAGACTTCATCTGTGACATTGCTGTTGGTAACAGAAACCTTACCGTCAGACTCAACAACAATCGCATAGGTATCGTTGCCGACCTGCACGTTCTGGGTCTTTGCATCAAACAGATTCACGTCCCCTTCGCTATTGCGAATGTTCAGCTTATTGATGACATTGCCATCCTTAGCGGTAAACGTGATTGTAACACTGTCACCAAAATCAGCAGAACTCATGGTCTTGGACACATCACAGGTAGGAACTCCACCCACACCGGTGTTGTCATTTGCATCCAGGGTGTCGCTGTTGGCGGTAATTGTGAACTGAACAGGATCCGCCAGATCCAGCGTCAGGAAAATATCTTCCGTTGCGTTGCTCACCGTCCAGGAAATAGACTTGTTGGTGGTCAGCTCGGCAGAGACACTGGCCTCTCCCAAACTGAAGGAAGCAGAAGCAGCGGTCTGAGGACCGGAAGTATTTCCGGACCCATTGGAGAATTCGTAGCTCTCAATATCGGTTTTTGCCGTATAAGAGCCACCACTGTTGGCGTCATAGGTTGCCAGAACAGCACCCTTATCCTGCTCCTTGACATAGACCTTTGGAGTTTCATCTGCAAAGGCTGTCATGGTGGAGAACATAGATGCAACCATGGCTGCCACCAGCAGCAAAGAGAGACCCTTTTTCGTTTTCATGAAAAATTACCTCGCTTTCTCTTTTCCTTTCTTCTCAAAATTTTGTCCGAGCGTATTGGCAGGTAGACAGGCAGTCTCCACCCACCCATACGGTATTTTTGTTATATGCAAAAAATCATAGTTTTTATCAGAACACCCCAAAAAAATATATATGATTTATTTTTAAAAAAAAGGACGTGCTTAACAGCACGCCCGCCACAATATTAGTCCTGGAAGTCTTCCAATTCTTCTTCTGGATCAGCTTCCTGCTTTTCCTCTTTCAATTCCTCCTCTACTTCTTTGATCGTCTCACGAACCATATCTTTTTCGTTCATAGACGGTTTCTCTTCCTGTTCCACCGGGGTAGCAATCTTTTCCTCTTTAAGATTTCGGCCTTTCTGATTGTCAGAAATTGCAGGCTTTTCACTCATAGATTTATGCTTTTTATCCGCCCATACAGAAACCATTCCCAAAACACTGCAAACTGCATCAGAAAAACTCCGGCGGACTTTCTGCTGCTCCGGTCTTTTCTTGTTTGCAAACATCTTGACCTTGGGCCAGATCGTCAGCCATACAAGAAAAATGACCGTCATCCAAGCAGGGCCGGCCTCAAGGATCACATTGGATGCAAAAGAAACAATGACCGTCAAAATAAAAGAAAAGAATACATTTACAATGAAAGTAATCATGATGGAACTCCTTCTTCCTCTACTTTTTTACACCTACTATATAAAACACCTTAAAATGTGATTATCTTGTTATATGCAAAAAAACACCCCCCTTAGAGGGGGGCGTGAAAAGGGACAGTCAAAGAATATGCAGATCACATTCAATCTGATATTTTAATTCGATTTCTTTTTTAGCCTTCATGGCTGCTTTTACATCCGGATAGCGACGTGCATACGATTCAGGACCAATCATAATGCGCCGATTCCCCCGCTTTCCAATAAAACGGCCAGCGTGGACGCCTGATGTAATCTCCAGAACAACATTATTGGGCTTGTTCTTGATATCTGCTTTGACCGCCCGGGTTTTTCCAAAAAAGATCAGATTCGGAATCTTTTCACAGGATTCAAATACCATTGCATTCCGCACATCCGAAGTGTAGCTGACGCCACGAACATGACCATCGTTGGCATAATCCAATTTCTGAACATATTGCGTTCGGCCTCGTTTTAACAAAACCGGTCCCTTAATCATAGGAGGAAGATGAATATCTTCCGTGGAGAAAGAGATCACTGGACTATAGGAATAGTTCGGATTTTTCTGGCATTCTCGAACCTGCTCAATCCATTCATCCAATTCTTCCGTAGTGGAACAGTAAAATTCCAAATCTCTTTTACCGGCATAGCTTCCTTTCGGATAGATATAAACCATGCAGGACACAGCTCTCAATCGATTTACAGCTAATACCGATTCCAATGAGACCGCCTTTGCTATCCCAGAATAAATCCAGTTGTCCAAATCCTTATCGCTCAAAAACCGGCCATTTTTACGCCAGTGTTCATTGGATCCGCCCATCATGCTGGCCGCTTTTGCATAGAGCTCTTCAGAAGTAGCTCCAAGCATGTTGCACCAACATCCCCAGGAACGAGGGCGGCGATTCCCTTCCCAGACATTGTTTTCGCCCATTAAAACAACCGGCGTATAACCATGGGCTGATTTCAAGAATACTCGATTGTACTCAATAGAGTAACTCATAAAAACCTCCTCATCGCATAGCCCGACGAATATCGTTGGCAGCCCGCTCAACCGTTCCCGTATTGGAAATTACGATGTCGCAACGATTGATACAATTGATCATTTCCTCTTTAATTCCGTTGCAGCGGCGCTTTTTCTCTTCATCAGAAATATTGCGAGCATTTACAGCTTGAAAGAGGTCTTCCTCCTTCCGAAATACAGCGGCCATCAAAGCCTTTTCTCCATACACTTTCTTCATTGCCTCGGCGCCATTGATGTCCAAAATCATGATGGCGTTTTTTCCTTGCTGAATGATCTGGTCCACGGAATTTTTGGGAGTTCCATACATCTGATCCTTATAGCAACTCCACTCCAACAGTTCCCCATCGGAGATCATTTTGGAAAAAGTCTTTTTGCTGACAAACTGATAGTCATTTGGACCATCATCCGAACGAGGCATACGGGTTGTGACAGACTGAACAATCTCATAGAACGGATCTCCAGCCAAAACATTCGCAATCGTTGTCTTTCCGGAACCAGACGGTCCTACCAAGCAAACAATCTGTTTTTCAGCCTTATTTGCCTCATTCCGCACCAGCTGCAGAAATTCCGCATGGGTATGAACGATGTTGAATCCCATCATATCCGCCATCTCCTGCGTAACATGCTGATTCCAGCTTTTCCGGAAAAGAACGGGATGCTTGGCATGGCTACGCAGAATGTTGTTGGCATTATCATCCAACAAAAAGTCGCATTCCAGCAGATCCTTCCGATTACCCAACATCAGATCCTCCACACCATAGAAATAGCGGCTGATCTGCGCTGCCCGGTTAGTCATGTTATGATCACTCACCGCAGAAGCAAACATAATCTGATGACCATCTTTGATCAGTTCATGGATCATATTTTTGGCGCTCAGCCAAGGATACTGCAACGGCAGAATCTCCCCGGAACTCATAATGCCAAAAAGCTTTTCCCGATCCTCCTGTGGGAAATTCGTAAAAGCCCATTCTGTAAACTGATCAACGCTGATGTGTTTTCCATACTTTTCATTCATCAGTCGGCAAAGGATCTCTTGATAAGGCATAATCGTGTCATCGACATCCAGAGCAATCGTAAATTTCTTCATTGTTTTTCGTCTCCTTTATATGATTTGCATTGTTATATGCAATCATCAAATTAAAGGCCGAAAGAAAATCAATCTTTCTTATTTCTGAATTCACTTTGCTGAAATGGAAAACGGCATAAAGAAAAAAGCCC
>OGYF01000726.1_pt1 | contig 31934 bp, 36 predicted proteins | sample 1576451 | NCBI WGS metagenome assembly OGYF01 (sample SAMEA3541505, study PRJEB24748) | human gut metagenome | biome: human gut; feature: human-associated habitat; material: faeces | place: China | collected 2012
AATCGAATGACACATCTTGAGATACCCAACAATATCTTTAACTAAGGGAAACGGGATTGTCGGTCCCCGACTCTGATATGCTGATCGCCATATCGGAAGCGCTTGAAACTTCCGTAAGCACTCTGCTGGGAGAAACTGCCGCGGTACCGGAAGCCGGGGATCTAAAAGCAATTTCTGAGAAACTGGAGATTATAAACCTGCAGCTTGCGCAAAGGAAGGAGACAAGGCGAAAAATATTTCACTGGCTCTTTGTCTTTGTATGTGTAGTCATTGCGGCGGTTTTTGCGGCCTTGATCGTGTTAAACAGCCCCTATTTAGGCTGGGACTACAGCAATCCGGAAACGGCCGTTGCGGGAGTCGCTTCTCATGCGGTTGAATGGCTGTTTGTCAGACTGGCGCCGCTTATTCTTACAGGAGCGGCCTTGGGGATGTTTTTGACCAGAAAAAAAGTATAGACTGAGTGTGCTTTTGAGGGGAACGAAAAGATGGTTATCACAGGAACAAAATCCTATGTACAGATTGAAGATGATGAAGGGAATATCGCAAGGTTCAGCGGGGAAACCTGCCTCGGGGGATTTTACGCGTATGCGGAGGATGTGTCCTGGATCCGGCATACGGGAGAAGCAGCCGATGAAGATAGGATTGACCTGATCTATAAAGCGACTCAATACGGGAAAAATAATGATATAGAAGTGCTTTTTTTCGAGAGCAATGGCAAAGTGATGTTTGAGACAGAGCTTAGACTGAAGACAGAAGTTTACCTGTGCAAAACCTATTTTGTCTTTATGGCGGCAGTGGTTTTGCCCCTGTTTTTTTTTGTTTTGTTTATAGTGATCCTGGGTGTGGCAAGCCCCGCCTTTAATGCCGCTCTCAGCATCGGGGCTGCGCTGGCTGCCGCGCCCTTTCTTATCTATGGGGTTCTGGTGTGGCGGTTCCGGATTGTTGCTGAGGGAGAGTTTGTAACTGTCAGGCCTGGATTTGGAAGAAGATATGGCTTTCATGTGGATGAAATAACTAGGATCGTTCGAAAAACGAAGATGGATATGGGGTGGGAAGAGGTAAAAAAGATAAAGATATATGCAAAACATAAGCATGTGTCGCTGAATCGCAGTATGATAGGGATTGATGAAATGGATGCGTTTCTTATGCGGCATGTTGCCCCTATGAAATTTATAAATACCTGTGAGAAATCTTGAAAGGGCTGGCAAGGAGAAAGGAGAGGCGCTGCAAAATGACCAAAGAAGAATACAGGAAAAGGATGGACGAAGATAACGAATGGGCGCCGGGATGGGATGCCATCGAGGCGGAATTTGACCGGTTATATCCTGGGAAGGAACCCGCTCATTATGGTACGGAGATTCACGCGAGAGCAATATTTGGCGGGGATAATTATCTTGACGGATATTCCCTTTATGATTCGGGAGAAGGTTATCAGCATATAGTCACATTTGGAATGAGCGAACTTTATACCGATGAAGAAGCTTTTGGAGGCGAATACAGCAGATGGGGCTATGAGATGACGATAAAGCTGAAGGAAGAAAAAGCGGAAGACTGTCTCTGGGCGCTGGATATGCTGTCCAATCTTGCCCGGTATACTTATACAAGCGAGCGGTTCTTTGAAGCCGGAGAGTGTGTGCCAGGAAACGGGACGTCCCTTCATATCGGGACGGATTCCGCCATCACAGCGCTTATTACCGTGAACGATACTTCGGCCCAGACACTGGATACGGTACATGGACAGGTTGAATTTATCCAGTTTGTGGGAATAACGGAAACGGAACTGGATGCGATCCGGAAAGACCGGAACAATCTTTCGGTTCTGGTGGAAAGGATAAAGAAGGACAATCCGGAACTAATAACGGATATGAAGAGAAAATACTCATATTTTTAATTTGAAGTATAAGAGTTCTGCCGTCTTGCCATCCGGCAGCGGCTGTGATATACTGGGAAAAGCACGAAGAAAGGGAGGTGGCTTGATGACGGCTATTCGCTAATTATGAAGGACGATAATTTTTTTCTCATCTGAAAATGTTTATGATGAGTATTTTGTTGTACCTATTTGCGGATAGATTCATCAGGCTGGCTTTTTAAGGCGGTTTTATTTGTCTTGTTCTAAAAAGGAAGGGGCTTATTTTGTGCCGGAAAGAGTCCGGTTATCTGTTTTGGCGGACGGAAGCCTCTTGCGGGCAGATTTGATCATAAGCGGTAGGTATGCGGATTACTCAGAAGACTGGGTGATCCGTTTTTTGTTGTGTGGAATTATACACTTTGTTGTCGTCCGATCGAGAATTTTAATGAGAAATTTGATGAAAAGGAGAGAAAGAACATGAAAGAAGAGAAACAGCAGGAGAAATGTCTTTATTGCGGCTGGACTTCTGACATGGACGGCAGGAAAGGAGAATGGGAGCACTGTCCCAACTGCCTGGCGTCCATCCACAAAGAGAGAGCCGACGGCATCGAATGTGGGGGAATCTTAGAGGCGGTAGGCGTCTGGGTGAAAGGGGACGATAAGTGGGAGATCGTCCAAAGATGCCAGTTCTGCGGGGAAATGAAGACCACAAGAGTTACCGAATATGACAATCGGATCAAGCTGCTGTCCATTGCAGCAAAGCCCCTGTCCTCCCCGCCGTTTCCGATCGAAAAGATGGAGGAACTGACCCGGATCATGGGGGGACAGGGAAAAATAGGAGGAAGACACAATGAACAGAGAAAATAAAAAGAGAAAATATGATAAGAAATATTACCGGACCCATCCCTGCACAGACGCGTTTACCTGCAAAGTCTGCGGATGGCCGGTGGTCTCGGCGGGAGCGGGCAGCAGTCACAGGAACCACTGTCCTAACTGTCTGTACAGCATCCATCTGGACAACGAGCCGGGAGACCGCTCTTCCCAATGTCATGGCCGTATGGAACCCATCGGCGTCTGGGTCAGGAAAAATGGAGAGTGGGCCATCATCCACCGCTGCAGGACTTGTGGGAAGATCAGCTCAAACCGCATCGCGGCGGACGACAATCCGATGAAACTGATGGCCCTTGCCATGCGGCCATTTGGAAGTCCTATGATTTCCCAGTCAGATGTAAAATGCCTGACGCATACGATGGAGTAAGACTGAAAAAACCATAGATCCTACAGGATCTACTCCCAGTTGACAGATTGGGAAAGCCGCTGTAGACTGGGAGTATCGTAGTGTGGGAATATCCCATGAAAGACAGGAGGAAGTATGAAATGACAAGTAATCTGACCAGAGAAGAAGCATTGGAACTGTTGAAACAATATAACCAGGAGCCGTTCCACATTCAGCATGGCCTGACGGTAGAAAAGACCATGCGGTGGTTTGCCAATGAGCTGGGCTATGGAGATGAGGCGGATTACTGGTCGATCACAGGCCTTTTGCATGACATTGATTTTGAACAATATCCAGAAGAACATTGCCGGAAAGCGCCGGAGCTGCTGCAAAAGGCAGGCGTGGGCCAGGATATGATCCACTCCGTCTGCTCCCATGGATATGGGATCTGCTGCGACGTGGAACCGGAACATGAAATGGAGAAGGTGCTGTTTGCGGCGGATGAGCTGACCGGGCTGATCGGAGCCGCCGCTCTTATGCGTCCTTCTAAAAGTGTGATGGATATGGAAGTGTCCAGTATTAAGAAGAAGTTTAAAGATAAGCGGTTTGCGGCCGGCTGCTCCAGAGATACGATCCGCGAGGGAGCAGAACGGCTTGACTGGGAACTAAACGATCTGTTTGAAAAGACGCTCCGCGCTATGCAGTCCTGTGAGGAAGAGATCCGGGAAGAAATGGAGCAGGTCTCCCAGAGATAGAGGATAAGGAAGGGATACATAATCTATGAAAGCGGTTGTATATCAGGGAGAGGGGCGGATCGCCCTGGAAGAACGGCCAATCCCCAAGATCCAGGATGAAAAAGACGCAATTGTGGAAGTAACGCTGACAACCATCTGTTCCAGTGATATCCACATCAAGCACGGCGCGGTGCCAAAGGCTGTGCCGGGAACAATCCTTGGGCATGAATTTGTGGGGAAAGTGATCCAGACTGGAAGAGACGTCAAGAAAGTGAAACCGGGAGACCGGGTTTCTGTAAATGTAGAAACCTTCTGCGGAGAGTGTTTTTTCTGCAAGCGGGGATTTGTAAACAACTGTACGGACAAGCAGGGAGGATGGGCCTTAGGATGCCGCATCGACGGCGGCCAGGCAGAATATGCCAGGATTCCTTTTGCGGACAATGGACTTACGATCATTCCTGACAATGTGACAGACGAACAGGCGCTTTTCCAGGGGGATATCCTTTCTACCGGATTCTGGGCGGCCAAGATTGGAGAGATCCGTCCAGGCGATACCATAGCAGTTATAGGAGCAGGCCCAACAGGACTTTGCACCATGCTTTGCGCCCGCTTATATACGCCTGCCAGGATCATTGCCATAGACGTGGATCAAGACCGTCTGAGGCTGGCCAGGGAAAAAGGGCTGGCAGATATTACGCTGGTTCCGGGGAAGGATCCGATTCCGGAGAAGATCCTCTCACTTACCGGCGGAAGAGGGGCGGACGTAGTGTTTGAGGCGGCCGGCAGAAGGGATACCTTTCAGACGGCCTGGCAGATCGCGCGCGCCAATGCGGTTGTGGTGATCGTTGCCATGTACGAAGAGTCCCAGATCCTTCCGCTGCCCCAGATGTATGGAAAGAATCTCATTTTCAAGACCGGAGGCGTAGACGGCGGCTTCTGCCAGGAGATCATGGATCTTACAGCCTGCGGGCGGCTGGACGCCAGTTTCCTGATCACCCACCGCTGTGATCTGGAACATATCATGGAGGCTTATCAGGTTTTTGAAGAGAAAAAGGATCATGTGATCAAGTACGCTGTAATGCCCCATGGAGCAAAAAACGTTTAGAATCAAAGGAGGAATATGATGGACAAAGTAATCTTGGGAAAGACAGGGATTGAAGTAAATAAAAATGGATTCGGCGCGCTCCCGATCCAGAGGATCAGCAAAAAGGACGCCGTATATCTGCTGCAGAAGGCATTTTACCACGGAATCAATTATTTTGATACGGCAAGAGCGTATTCGGACAGTGAGGAGAAGCTGGGCGCCGCGTTTGCCTATATCCGGGAACGGATCATCATCAGCACAAAGACGGCGGCCTCAGATGCGGAAGGGTTCTGGAAAGACCTGGAGGAAAGCCTGCGGACTTTGGGGACGGATTATATCGACATCTATCAGTTCCATAACCCGGCGGTCTGTCCAAAACCGGGAGATGGTTCCGGTTTATATGAGGCAATGCTGGAAGCGAAGGAGCAGGGGAAGATCCGACACATCGGGATCACCAACCACCGGCTGGCTGCAGCGGAGGAAGCCATTCGTTCTGGGCTCTATGAAACCTTGCAGTTTCCTTTTTCTTACCTTGCCTCCGAGAATGACCGGAAATTAGCGGAAGCCTGCCATGAAGCAGGCATGGGATTTATCGCCATGAAGGGCCTGGCGGGAGGATTGATCCACAATTCTGCCTGCGCTTACGCCTATCTGTCACAGCCTTGTTTTGACTATGTGGAGCCTATCTGGGGAGTGCAGAAAGAGCAGGAACTGGATGAATTTCTGGCTTATCAGGAGAAACCGCCTGTATTGGATGAGGAACTGCTTGCGGAGATACGCAAAGACCAGGGGCAGTTATCCGGGGATTTCTGCCGGGGCTGTGGATACTGTATGCCTTGTCCCGCCGGAATCCGGATCAACGACTGCGCAAGAATGAGCCTGATGCTAAGAAGAGCGCCGCAGCAGGCCTGGCTTTCCGAGATGTGGCAGGAAGAAATGAAGAAGATCGAAGGCTGTCTCCACTGCGGACAGTGTAAGGAAAAATGTCCTTATGGGCTGGACACGCCGGAACTTCTGTCCAAAAACTATGAGGACTACAAGACATTTTTGAAATAGGCAGAATTTTTAAGCAGACGAAAAATCTCTGCCGTTCCCGAAGGAACGGCAGAGACCATCATATTTTAAAATATCTGGAGTTTTTGTTTTGGAAACAATTCATCGGGGGATGAAATGTTTTTGCTTCCGCTTATAATATAACATGTCCAAAGTAAACTGCATATGTTTATAGCTGACAGAAATTTTCCAAAAAAATGTTCTAAGGGGTCAACAAAAGCAAAAGATCAGGAGAGGCAGAAATGGCAGTTGAGTTAAGCAAATTATACAGAGAGATTTATGCAGATTATGATGTGGAGCTTCTGACGTCAGGATGTTTTGGAAAAAAGATCAGTTGGGTGCATATCATGGAAAGACAGGATTTCGCTTATCTTCTCCATGGAGATGAGCTGATCTTCAACTCGGGCTTAAACTATGAGTCTGAAGAAGGGCTGCGGGAATTTATTGACGCGCTGCTCCAGGTCCATGCGGGAGGGCTTGTGGTTGCCAAGCAGGAGAAGCTTTTTACCAAAGAGATCATCCAATACTGCAATAAAATGCAGTTTCCTTTGTTCAGCGCAAGCTGGGAGACTTCCTATATCGATATCATGCACCGGTTTTCTGAGATCATCATCAGCGATGAGCGAAACGAGACAAACCTGATCGCCGCCTTAAAAAACGCCATCTATTACCCTGAAGATGATAAGCTGTATCAGAATCATTTTGAAAGGAACGGGTATTTTCAAAATATGCCCTATATCATAACGGTGTTTGGGTGCGGCAAAGGAAAAAAAAGCGAAGAAGACTGGAACCGGATGGAGAAATTTCTCCATAACATCTTTCCTAAGAGCCTGCTGTTCCAAGAACAGGACATGCAGGTCTTCCTGACGGCAGGATATGAACATGACCAGGTAGAGGAAGGGATCCGGCTACTGTTGGAGAAGGAAGGAGATATCTGCGCTGGAGAAGGAACGGTAGAACGGCAGCTCCAGGAAATCCACCATTCCTACGAGACGGCGGTTACCGCCTATGGGCTGGCTGGAACAGTGATCCCACAGGCTCTTGCTCGGTACGAAGAACTGGGCGTCTATCAGATCCTGGCTGATCGAAAAGAAGCTTGGATCTATCCGGAATTTGTGGAGAAAACCTTGGGTAAGCTGATCGAATATGACCGGGAAAATCATACCGGGTATATAGAATTGCTGGAGTCATTCTTTGACAATGAATGTAATATCGCCCGGACGGCCTCCGCCCTTTACTTTCACCGAAATACTTTGAAATATAAGCTGAGCGCCATCAAAGATATTCTGGGATACGAGATCACGGAAAACCGGCATCGGGTCAATATCATGCTGTCACTTGCGCTTCTGCGCATGCAGGCTGCAGAAACAGAGATGATCCGGATTCCAAGGCGGGAAGATTGCGGCAAAAACAGTTGACAATCCGGAGGAATGGTATCTATAATAAAATCGTTAAGGAAATATCGAAAAGCAATGGAGCTGTGGAATAATTTGATTCCCGGCTCCTTTTTTCGGTGAGACAGGAGGAATCACTTATGAAAAACGACTTTTGCTATCATCTGCCGGTTAATCTGATCTTTGGGCCGGGGAAGATAGAAACCCTGGGAAAAGAAGCCGCCAAATACGGCGATAAGGTGATGATCGTTACCGGACGCGGGAGCGCAAAACGGTCAGGGCTGCTGGATCGGGCGAAAAAACTCTTGCAGGCAGAAGGGCTGCAGGTTTTTGTCTTTGATGAAGCACAGTCCAATCCCTTAGCTTCCACAGCTATGCGCGGGGCGAAAAAAGCGCGGGAAGAAGGATGTCAGGCGGTCATCGGTCTGGGCGGCGGAAGTATTATGGACTGCAGTAAAGCAATTGCCTTTGGGGCCTGCAATGAAGGGCCGATTTTTGACTATATTTACGGGAAAAGGCAGGGGAACCGTGCGCTTCCCCTCATCCTGGCGCCCACTACATGTGGGACCGGCAGCGAAGGAAACAGTTTTGCCGTTCTTACTGAGGATGAGACGAAAGACAAGAAATCTCTCAGAAATCCGGCGGTGATCGCAAAAGCTTCCATTATTGACCCGGAGCTTATGACCACAATGCCTGCTTCTGTACTGGCTGCCGTTGGATTTGACGCGCTGTGTCACTGTATGGAAGCCTATTTGAGCAAGGCCTGCGATCCGATCACAGAGGCGTTGGCGCTGGAAGGAATACGCTTAGTCGGGGAATATCTTCCGCAGATTTACAGACGAAAAGAAGAGGACAGCGATACGCCTCCTGATCTGGAAGGATGGAGCGCTGTCACCTTAGCAAGTACCTATGGCGGAATGGTGATCTGCCAGGCAGGGGTGGCGGCGCCCCACGGTTTGGAACATCCGGCCAGCGGACTTCGCAATATTACACACGGGAGAGGACTTGCCGCGTTAACGCCTGTTGTTTATCGAAGAACGCTTCCGGATGCGGCAGACAAATTTGCTGCGATCTCCCGCTGTCTTGGCGGAAGAGATGATTCTGACTGCGTAAATAAGATTGAGAATCTTCTGGACGTACTGAACCTTAAAACCAGCCTTTCCAGAGAAGGGATAGAGGCAGAAGATCTTGATTGGATGACAGAGAATGCTTTTAAAGTTTCGTTGGCAAGTCTCCAGAACCATCCTAAGACGTTTTCCAAAGAAGAGATAAGAGAAATTTACCAAGAAGCATTTTAAAGCAGGTACAGTTTTACCAGAATTTAAAGTTAGTCTAACAGAAGCGGAATATTTTCGTGCTATGGTCATATATAGAAGTATATTGACAGAAGGAGTTTTGCAGATGCGAAGAGAAAAACGAAGCCGGAAAGAAATTCGCCGGGATTTGGTACGGAATTATTCAACTATGGAATCAAAAGTAGATTCCAAAGCGAAAGAAATCTTTAAAAGAAAACCATACGCGACAGTAGGGACGGGGGATTTTTAAAAATCCCCCGTCCCAAATTGAAAAAGCCCTGTCCCTTTTTAAACTTTTCTTGGATAGGGTTTCTTTTCGTCTGTCAACCCTAGCAGATAATCTACGCTGACACCGTAGAAGCCAGAGAGCCGGATCAAGAAATCTGCCGGGATCTGGCGGGTCCCTTTTTCATATCTGCGGTATACTTCTCGCTGGCAGCCAAGATAAGCCGCGATCTCTGCCTGGGTTTTATCATGATCGATTCTTAAATCTTCTAACCGTTGAAACTGCATATGTCCACCTCGATTTTATGCTACCAAACAATTGCATTTTGGTTTTTGATATGCTACCATATAGTAGCTAAATGTAGATTTAAGACGACGATAAGGATGGTGGATGCACAATGTTCTTCTGGCTTTTTTTCTTCTTTCTTTTTCTGGAATTTTTTACCCGGATAGTTTCTTTTCTTCTGACTCTGCAAAGTTTGTAGAAATTTGCGATTTCTTTTGCTACATTTTGACAGCCAAATCCGTTACAATACAGATGAGAAAGGAAGGAATGGGATATGCAAAGGAAAGAGGAGAAGATCTGTATCTGGATTCATCATACAGCTACAATTCTTGGATGGCTGGCGGCGCTGGTGGGTCTGTTTGACAGCAAACAAAAACCAGGGGCGAAGTTTCTGCTTGGGGTTTTTGCCGCTTTACAGACGATTGCGGTGCTGAAAATCTTCAGGGATTTTTGTTCCAGAGAAAACCGTCTTGCAAAAACCTTTGAGAAAATCCGAGCGTCAAGCCTGACCCATAGGGGACAGCGGGCGGCGGCCTGGTCGGCAGCTTTCGCCTGCGTAGTGTTTAAGCTTGGGATCCCGGCGCTTTTGATCCGGCGTTAATTAAGAAAAATAAAAAGCGCGAAAGGGCCATGCATATTTTCCCCAAAACTCCCATAAATTATTGTAAAATCGATAAAATGGCGTTTTTATGAAAGCAAAAAAAAAGGAAGCAGAAGAAAAAGACCGGCCCCTGCGGGAGAAGATCCTAAGAGTCTCAGAGCTTCCCAAAGATGTGGTCATGGGAATGCCGGTCCTGAATGTTCTGGGCCAAAGTGAGCTCCATTTAGAGAATTACCGGGGAATTCTGGAATACACAGAAGAAACAGTGAGAATTCTGATAAAAGGCGGACAGATCAAAGTGACTGGAAGGAACCTCCAGGTTGTCTATTATACCAATGACGAGATGAAGATCAGCGGCTATATCAAATCCATTGAATATCATCGCTAAGGGAGGCAAATAGATTGCTGCCAAGGCTCATCCGCTATATAAAAGGGTATCTCCGGATCCGGGTCAAAGGAATCTATGCGGAGCGGTTCCTCAACGCCTGCGGCCGTAAGAATATTGTTCTCTGGGATATCAAGCCCTCCGGCGGTTCCTACGAAATGAACATCACCATCCGGGGATTCCGAGAATTAAAACCGATCATCAGGAAGACAGGAACAAAAGCAGTGATCGTGAAGCGGTTCGGTCTTCCTTTTTTTTTACAGAAATATCGCCGAAGGAAGGTCTTTTTCGTGGGAGCGCTCCTGTGTCTCTGCCTGATAGAACTGTTCTCCGGTTTCTTGTGGAATATTGAGATCCAGGGAAATCTATCCTACACAGACGAGGAACTGCTGGAGTTCCTGAAGTCCACAGACGTACAAAACGGCATGCTGGTGAAAGATATCGACTGCGGACAGATCGTAAAAGATATCAGAAGACAGTATAACAATATTATCTGGGTGTCCGCATCCATTGAGGGAACTCAGCTGCTGGTACAGGTTAAGGAAAATGAAACCGCCTCCCAGCAGGAAGAACAGGCGGAAGAACAGGCCGCAGATCTTGTGGCCCAGCAGGACTGCGTGATCACCAGCATGATCGTAAGGAAGGGAGTTCCGCAGGTAGCAGAAGGCAGCGTTGTCAAAAAAGGCGACATTCTTGTCTCTGGACAGGTGCCGGTCATGAATGATGAAAAAGAAATCACCGGATTCCAGTATCACGTCTCGGATGCGGATATTATCGGAAGGACAGAACTTTCCTATGAAGACGAGATGCCTTTGACCTACCAGGAAAAGACGGATCTTGGAATTGAAAAAACGCAGTACTTCCTCAAGATTGGAGATCTGAGGATCTGCCTTGGGTCATTCCGGCACTCATACCAACAGTTTCGGGGAAGTTCCAGGCAGTATCAATGCCGTTTGTTTGGAAATTTTTATCTCCCTGTCTCATGGGGCGTAAGGACAATCCGGCCTTATGAGGGGACTGTCAAAAACTATTCTTCCGACCAGATCCGGGAGGAACTTACCGCCAGATTTTCCGACTATCGCGAAGATTTAGGGAAAAAGGGGGTAGAAATTATTGAGAATGATGTTAAAATATACACAGGGTCTGACACGGCCCAGGCAAAAGGAACGCTGACCGTCCTTATGCCGATTGGGGAAGAAACGCCTTCCAGGCTGATCCATCTTCCTCAGAAAGAACAGTCAGGAGAAGATGCAGATGGGAATGATGGAAGCAGTAATTGAAATTCCTGCTGAACATGAGAAAAATATATTTGGCCAGCTGGATGTATTCGCAAAGAAAATCGAGCGCGCTTTACATGTAACGCTGATCGCCAGGGATGAAAGCGTCAAGATCTTAGGGGAAGCGGCGCAGGTGGAGCGGGCGAAAAGTGTTCTCTCGCAGCTGGCTGAGCTGTCTAAAAGAGGGAATACGATCCAGGAACAGAATGTGGACTACACCCTGGCCCTTGCGATGGAAGGACAGGAGGATGAGGTCCTGGAGATCGACAGAGATATCATCTGTCATACACTTCAGGGAAAACCGATCAAGCCAAAGACCTTAGGGCAAAAGAAATATGTAGACGCGATCCGCAGACAGATGATCGTTTTTGGGCTGGGCCCTGCGGGAACCGGAAAGACTTATCTCGCCATGGCTATGGCAATAACCGCTTTCCGCAATAACGAGGTGGGAAGGATCATACTGACCAGGCCGGCCATCGAAGCCGGCGAGAAGCTGGGCTTTCTGCCGGGCGACCTGCAGAGCAAGATCGATCCATATCTCAGGCCCCTTTACGATGCTCTGTACCAGATCATGGGAGCAGAGGCTTTCCTGAAGAATTCAGAGAAAGGCCTGATCGAAGTGGCGCCTCTGGCATATATGAGGGGCCGCACCCTGGACAATGCCTTTATCATTCTGGACGAGGCCCAGAATACGACCCCGGCTCAGATGAAAATGTTCCTGACCAGGATCGGTTTTGGTTCTAAAGTGGTGATCACTGGAGATGAGACGCAAAAAGACCTTCCGGCAGGCCAGGTATCCGGCCTGGATGTTGCCGCCGCGGTGGTCCGTCAGATTGAAGATATCAGTATCTGCCATCTGACCAGCAAGGACGTGGTGCGCCATCCTTTGGTACAGAAGATCGTCAAAGCATATGAGGAATACGAGAGCCGGGCGGCAAAGACTAAAACCCGGGGCAGGAGGAGACGTTCATGACAGTATACCTGGAAGAAGAAGGAAGCCTGACGCTTCCGCTTCCCGCGCGCTCACTGGCGGCAGAGGCGGCAGAGGCGGCTTTAGATGAGATCGGATGTCCTTACGAAGCAGAAGTAAATCTGCTTCTTACTATGAATGAACAGATACGTGAAATGAATCGGGAATTCCGGAATATCGACCGGGCTACCGATGTGCTCTCCTTTCCGATGATCGAATATGAGGACGCGGGAGTCTTTGATTTCCTGGAAGACGAGCCGGACTGTTTTGATCCAGAAACAGGCCGGCTGCTGCTTGGAGACATTGTGATCTCAAAAGAGAAGGTGTTTTCCCAGGCAAAAGAGTACGGTCATACGCTAAAAAGGGAATTCGCCTTTCTGGTTGTCCACTCCATTTTGCATCTGTCCGGATACGATCACATGGAAGAGGAAGAACGAAAGACAATGGAAGCGCTTCAGGATAAGATTCTGGAAAAGCTGGATATTTTAAGATAGATTTACGATAGGATAGTATAAGCATGGCAAATAAGAAGCAATCAAGCGGAAAAAGTTTTCTAGTACAAGGCTCCATCCTTGCGATCGCCGGCGTTATCACCAAGATCATTGGCGCGGTCTACCGCGTCCCCCTGGTGAATATCATGGGAGATACAGGGATGGGTTACTATGGCGTGGCGTTCCAGATTTACGCCATCGCGCTTACACTGACTTCCTACAGTCTGCCTCTTGCGGTATCAAAGCTGGTATCGGCAAGAGTAGCCGTGGGACAATATAAGAACGCGTATAAAGTTTTCCGAGGAGCGTTGGCTTTCGCCATTATGGCAGGAGGCACGGCCGCCCTTATTATTTTCTTTGGGGCTGGTTTTATCGCCTCAGAGATCATGGCCATGAGTCTGAGTTCTTATGCTCTGCGCGTGCTGGCGCCCTGTATCTTAGTAGTCGCTCTCCTTGGAGTGTTCCGAGGGTTTTTCCAAGGCAATGGCTCTATGATCCCCACCGCCTTCTCTCAGGTGCTGGAACAGATCGTCAACGCGGTGGTCAGCGTCCTGGGCGCGTATCTGCTTTTGCGGGCGGGAAGGGCGGCCTCAGACGGCTCTCTGGGATACGCCTTCGCGGCGGCGGGCGGTACGCTTGGTACAGTGGCAGGCGCCGCGGCGGCTCTTTTGTTCCTGGTCTTTAGCTACGCTGTCTACCGTCGGGTACTGAAGCGGCAGATGCGCCGGGATCGGACCAAAAAACGGGAAAGTTATAAACGGATCTTTAAGATTCTCTTGATCACCATTGCCCCGGTCCTGATAAGTTCTACTGTATACAATCTGTGCGGAGTGGTGGATAATGCTATGTTCGGGTCCATCATGTCCGCTCAGGGCCATCAGGAAAGTGAGTATGCCGTCTATGTAGGAATCTTAAGCGGGAAATACGATACGGTCATCAATGTCCCGCTGGCTTTTTCCAACGCCCTGGCAACCTCACTGATTCCAAGCTTAGTAGCGGCAGTAAAAGCGGGCAATCGGAAACAAGTACATAGAAAAATCGCTCTTTTTGCTAAATTTGATATGATGATCGCTATTCCAAGCGCGGTGGGACTTTTAGTCTTAGCGAAGCCGGTCTTGGATCTGCTTTTCTTTACAGAAAATAATACGGAAGCGGCAAGGATTCTTCAGGTAGGGGCGCTTTCTGTGATTTTCTACTGTCTTTCTACCGTTACCAACGCAGTGCTCCAGGGACTGGACCGGATGATGATACCGGTCCGCAACGCGGCGATCGCCCTTGGCGTCCACATCGCCGCCCTGTTTATTATGATGGTAGTGTTTGAATGGGGTGTCTATGCGGTTGTGCTGAGCAAGATCGTATTTTCCGCGACCACCTGTATCCTGAATTCACATTCCCTGCGGGAAGAAGTGGGCTATGTGCAGGAACAGAAGAAGACCTTTATCATCCCGGCAGCGGCCTCGATCCTGATGGGAATCGCCGCCCTTCTGGTACATCTGTTATTTGAATTGTTTGTGGGAACACAGATCGCGACGATCGTAGCGCTTCTTGCGGCAGTCGCGGTGTACGGAGTGGCTCTGATCCTTTTTGGCGGCCTTACAGAATCAGAGCTGCGGGAAATTCCGAAAGGGACAAAACTAATCTCTGTCTGCAAGAAATTGCATCTTCTTCGTTAAAATCAAGAAATGTATATTTCCTGATAAAAAAGCCGATACTGTACTAAAAAAGGGGTTGTCCTTATGAAAAACAAGTACGGAATTGGCTTTTTTGCTGTCGCGATCATTGCGGTCCTGGTGATCACCTGCGCCTATCAGTTTACTTTCCACCGAGCGAAGGAACAGGCAGAGGCGCAGACAGAGCAGGAGATAGAAGAAACCGAGCAGGCCAAGACAGAGCAGGAGTCGGTCAGCGCAGATGGAGCGGCATTAAAAGAAGACTGCTATTATCTGATGGAAGTAAACGGGTATATCGTAGTCTATCTCAGCGACAAGAAAACACCGTATGAATATACGGACATTAGATTCGACGAGCTGCCGTCGTCTCTGCGGGAAGAAGTAAGGAATGGGAAATATGTGGAAGGCGAGGCGCAGCTGTACGGTTTTCTGGAAAATTATTCTAGTTAACGTAGACTTCTCTGAGAAGATGGTGTAAGATAGAGCAGAAGTTCCACCAAATAACATCAGGGAGGATCGTATCACATGGACGAAAAAAAGATCGCGCGGATCAACGAACTGTATCATAAATCAAAGGCGGAAGGTCTTACAGAGTCAGAACGAAAAGAACAGCAGATCCTAAGGAAAGAATATATTGAGGCCTTTAAACAGAGTCTGCGCAGTCAGTTAGATAATATTTCCATCCAGGAACCAGACGGAAGTATTACAGATCTGGGTGAAAAATATGGAAAGAAAAACAGAACTCAAAGAACACATTAGAAAAAATCTGAAGCGGCAGAGAGCAGCTTTGGAAGAACAAGGCTGGCAGGAGAGAACGGAAGCGGCTGTATCTATCCTGACCGGCCTGGATTGTTTTCGGAAGGCGCTTAAAATCTACTGTTATGTGGATATTGGAAGAGAAGTAGGAACCAGAAAGGTGATCTGGGAAGCGTGGAAGCTGGGAAAACAAGTTTTTGTCCCAAAGGTGAAAGGCCGTCAGATGCGTTTCTATGAATTGACAGATATGGGAAAACTTTCCCCAGGAGCTTGGGGAATTCCAGAACCGGAGGAAGGAAAGGAAGGGAATGGAGAAGAGGGCCTGATCGTCGTGCCTGGCGTTGCTTTTGACCAGCGGCTGAACCGCCTGGGATATGGAGGCGGATTCTACGACCGTTTTCTCTTGGCCCACCCGGGGCTTCTCAGTGTTGGGCTGGCCTTTGAATTCCAGGTTCTGGACCGTCTTCCTGCAGAGCCTTTTGACCAGCCGGTAAAGATCCTGGCAACAGAGAAAGGTGTTCGGACAGCGTCCCAAGATGGAATCATAACGCCTATTTTTAATATATGAACAAAAAGGAGGAAGGACTATGGATATGAAACTGCCCAAAGATCCGGCAATGCTGTTAAGCGTGGTAAACACAAAACTAAGAGACCAGTATGGTTCTCTGGAGGCTCTGTGTGAAGATATGCAGGCAGATCAGCAGGCTGTCACAGCGGCGCTGGAAGGAATTGGATACAGTTATGACATCTCGAGCAACAGGTTTGTTTAAAAAGAAAACGAAATTTTAGAGTGGATTCTATTTTTTAGTTGACAAACGAGGCCCTGAGGGTTAATATTTAAAACAATCAGGGATAAAAGAAATGAGATGTTTTGAAGGAGGAATTGTTATGAAAACAAAAAAGGCAGTAAGCCTTATCCTTGCCGCGACACTGGCGCTTTCTTCTCTGGCTGCCTGCGGCGGAAGTGAGGAAGAGCAGGCTTCTAACTCGGATACATTTAAGATCGGAGGCATCGGGCCTACGACAGGAGATGCGGCGGCCTATGGTACCGCTGTACAGAACGGCATACAGCTTGCGGTAGATGAGATCAACGCGGCCGGCGGAATCAACGGCAAGCAGATTGAGTTCCAGTTCGAGGATGACCAGAACGACTCTGAGAAATCTGTAAACGCTTATAATACGCTGAAAGACTGGGGAATGCAGATGCTGGTCGGAACGGTAACCTCCAACCCCTGCACCGCGGTTGTAAAAGAGTCCTATGAAGACAATATGTTCCAGCTGACGCCTTCCGCGACCGCTGTTGAGAGTATCCAGTTTGACAACGCGTTCCGTATCTGCTTCTCAGATCCTAGCCAGGGTACCGCGTCCGCGGACTACATCGCTGACAATCAGCTGGCTACAAAGGTAGCGGTTATCTATAACAGTTCAGACGTATATTCATCTGGTATCTACCAGAACTTTGCTACAGAAGCGGAAGCAAAGGGACTGGAAGTTGTCGCTGCTGAAGCGTTTACCGCTGACAGCAAGACAGACTTCTCCGTACAGCTCCAGAAAGCAAAGAGTTCAGGCGCAGAATTGGTATTCCTGCCGATCTACTATCAGGAAGCTTCCCTGATCCTGACCCAGGCAGATAAGATGGGATATGATCCGGAATTCTTTGGTTGCGACGGCCTGGACGGACTTCTGGATGTAGATGGTTTTGATACTTCTCTTGCTGAGGGCGTAATGCTTCTGACACCGTTCACCGCTGATGCCCAGGATGAGAAGACACAGACATTCGTATCCGCTTATGAAGAAGAGTTCGGAATTGCCCCGATCCAGTTCGCGGCTGATGCTTATGACTGCATCTACGCTATCAAAGCGGCGGCTGAACAGGCTGAGCTGACACCGGATATGAGCGTCTCTGATATGTGCGACGCAATGAAGACTGCAATGACAGAGATCACCATCGACGGTCTGACCGGAGCCGGGATCACCTGGTCCGCGGATGGAGAGCCGTCTAAGGAAGCAAAAGCGGTTATCATCACCAACGGCACTTACGAAGCAATGTAATAAAGATTACAGAAGAATAGGAGGGCTGCCTTTGGCAGCCCTTTATTTCAGAAAAGGATGAGAGGGTGTGTATATGGATTTTATTTCTTATTTGATCAACGGATTAAGTTTAGGAAGTGTCTATGCTATCATCGCTCTGGGATACACAATGGTATACGGCATCGCTAAGATGCTGAACTTTGCCCACGGTGACGTCATCATGATCGGCGCTTACGTGGCGCTCACCTGTATGACCAGCTCTGGAATGTCGCCGCTTATCAGCGTATTGGCGGCTGTTGTTGTATGTACCATTCTCGGAGTCGTGATCGAGCGTATTGCTTATAAACCTTTACGAAATGCTTCTTCACCTTTGGCGGTTTTGATCACGGCCATCGGTGTCAGCTATCTGCTGCAGAATCTGGCGCTTTTGATCTTTGGGCCAAACAACCAGTCCTTTCAGACGGTTGTGGGATGGTCCGGTCTTTCTTTAGCCGGAGGGAAATTAAATATTTCCGGCGAGACGATCGTTACGATCATCGTCTGTGTCATCATCATGATCGCGCTCATGCTTTTTATCCGAAAGTCCAAAGCCGGACAGGCGATGCGCGCTGTTTCCGAAGATAAAGGAGCCGCGCAGCTGATGGGGATCAATGTCAACGGAACGATCGCTCTTACATTTGCCATTGGTTCTGCTCTGGCGGCTATAGCGGGAGTTCTGTTATGTTCCGCTTATCCCAGCTTGTCGCCTTATACAGGGGCTATGCCTGGAATCAAAGCCTTCGTGGCGGCGGTATTTGGCGGAATCGGATCTATTCCAGGCGCTTTCCTGGGAGGAATCCTTCTGGGTGTGATCGAGATCCTGGCAAGAGCCTACATTTCGTCCCAGATGGCAGATGCCATCGTATTTGCTGTTCTGATCATTGTTCTTCTAGTGAAACCTACAGGAATCCTTGGCAAGAACATTCAAGAGAAAGTGTAGGTGGATTATGATGCTGAAAAATATGAAGAAGACAACAAAAAGTAATTTGATCACCTACGGGATGGTGATCGCCGCTTTCGTGATCGCCCAGATCATGATCACCTCAGGCAGTATGTCCAGTTTGATGGAAGGACTGATGGTACCTCTGTGCATGTACGCGATCATGGCGGTTTCTTTGAATCTGGTGGTTGGTTTCCTGGGAGAATTGAGTCTTGGTCATGCTGGATTTCTGTGTATCGGAGCCTTTTCCAGCGCATTCTTCTCTAAGTGCACTCAGGATGTGATCCAGGCCGCGCCGCTGCGGTTTTTCCTGGCGCTTTTGATCGGAGCTGTCTCAGCCGCTGTTTTTGGTATTATCATTGGTATACCGGCTCTCCGTCTAAAAGGAGACTATTTGGCCATCGTTACTCTGGCTTTTGGCGAGATCATCAAGAACCTGGTCAATGTCCTTTGGGTCGGAAAAGATTCCAATGGCTTCCATTTCTCTATGAAAGACGTAATGTCCCTCAATATGGAACCGGATGGTATGGTGATCATCAATGGCCCCCAGGGAATTACAGGGACGCCGCCGGATTCTACGTTTTTGAACGGGATCATCCTGCTGCTTCTTACGCTGTTTATCGTGACAAATTTAGTAAATTCCAGAGAAGGCCGGGCGATCATGGCAATCCGTGACAACCGGATCGCGGCAGAATCTGTGGGAATCAATGTAACAAAATATAAATTAATGGCATTTACTATTTCTGCGGCGCTGGCGGGTCTGGCCGGAGTGCTGTACGCGCACAACCTGTCCACACTGACTGCCAATACCAATAACTTTGGGTATAATATGTCTATTATGATCCTGGTATTTGTCGTGCTGGGAGGCATCGGGAATATCCGCGGTTCTATTATCGCCGCGGTAGTCCTGACCCTGATCCCGGAGCTGCTCCGAGATCTGTCCGATTACCGGATGTTGATCTATGCGATTGTATTGATCGTCATGATGCTGTTCAACTGGGCGCCTAAGGCGATCGAGTGGAGAGAAAAGCATCTGGCGTTCTTAAAGACCAGAAAAAAGGAGGTTAAATAGAATGGCTGCATTATTAGATGTGAAAAATCTGGGAATCTCCTTTGGCGGCCTGCGGGCGGTAGACAGTTTTGACCTTTCTATTGAGAAAGAGCAGCTTTACGGACTGATCGGTCCCAACGGCGCAGGCAAGACGACCGTATTCAACCTGCTTACAGGTGTATATAAACCGGATTCCGGGAAAGTGCTCCTGGATGGGAGAGATATCACCGGCAAAAAAACGATTGAGACCAACAGGAATGGGATCGCGAGGACATTTCAGAATATCCGTCTGTTTAAGGAATTATCTGTCCTGGATAATGTAAAAGTAGGGCTTCACAACCATCATCCATATTCCGCCCTGACAGGAATCCTGCGTCTGCCGCGGTACCGCAGAGTAGAGCGCGAGATGGATGAAAAGGGCATGGAACTCCTGAAAGTTTTCGGCTTGGAGGAAGAGGCGCAGATCAAGGCTTCCAACCTCCCTTACGGAAAACAGAGGAAGCTGGAGATCGCCAGAGCACTGGCTACAGAGCCCAAACTTCTGCTTTTGGATGAACCAGCCGCTGGCATGAATCCAAATGAGACAGGAGAATTGATGGATACGATCCGTTTCGTCCGGGAGAATTTCCATATGACGATCCTTCTGATCGAACATGACATGAAATTAGTAAGTGGAATCTGTGAGGAACTGACAGTCCTGAATTTTGGACAGATCCTGGCGCAGGGTGAAACCAGCTATGTGCTGAATTCCCCACAGGTGATCAACGCATATCTGGGAGAATAGGGGGAAAGGATTATGGCAATGCTTACGATCAAAGACCTGGAAGTCTACTATGGCGTGATCCAGGCAATCAAAGGGGTTTCCTTCGAGGTAAACCAGGGAGAAGTGATCGCTCTGATCGGCGCGAACGGCGCGGGTAAGACGACGATCCTCCATACTATTACCGGATTGATCGCTCCTAAAAACGGCTCCGTATTGTTCGAAGGAAAAGAATTGACTAAGACTCCGGCGCATAAGATCGTGTCTCTTGGCATGGCCCACGTGCCGGAAGGAAGAAGAGTTTTCGCGGATCTGAGCGTATACGAAAATCTGCGGATGGGCGCTTATACTAGAAAGGACAGGGCCGAGATCGAAGAAACCCTGGAAAAGGTTTATGAACGGTTCCCAAGATTGAAAGAAAGAAGAAATCAGATGGCAGGGACGTTAAGCGGCGGGGAGCAGCAGATGCTTGCCATGGGCCGGGCGCTGATGTCCAAGCCGAAGATTCTTTTGATGGACGAACCGTCTATGGGCCTGTCTCCGATCATGGTAAATGAAATCTTCTCTATCATCCAGGAAGTCAGCGACAGCGGAACCACCGTGCTTCTGGTGGAGCAGAACGCCAAAAAGGCTTTGGCCATCGCGGACAGAGGATATGTTCTGGAAACCGGGAATATTGTGCTGGAAGGGAAAGCTTCTGACCTGTTAAATAACGATTCCATCAAGAAAGCGTATTTAGGCGAATAGGGGGATATGTCTTATGGATAACATAGTAATTACGGTGGCCAGGCAGTACGGCAGCGGCGGAAAGACTATCGCTGCTATGCTGGCAAAGGATCTGGGAATCAACTGCTACAGCAGAGAGATTCTTAAAATGGCTTCTGAAGAAAGCGGTATTAATGAACGCTTATTTGGACAGGCGGATGAGCGTTTGAAGATCAGCAGCTGGTTCAAGGTATTGAAACGGCCTTATGAGGGAGAACTATTATCTCCTGAAAGCAGTGGATTCGTGTCTGACGAGAATCTGTTTAATTACCAGGCAAAGATCATCAAGGATCTGGCCCAGAAAGAGTCCTGTGTGATCGTAGGGCGCTGTGCTGATTATGTGCTGCGGGATTACCCCAATGTAATGAGCGTCTTTGTCCACGCGGATAAGGAGTTCTGTCTGGAGCGGTCTTTGGAACGCAACAGCATGACTCGGCCGGAGATGGAAAAGTTTATTGAGAAAACGGATAAATACCGGGGAGATTTCTATCGGTACTATACCGGACATCAATGGGAGGACGCAAGGAATTATGACCTCTGCCTGAACAGCGGAAAGCTGGGCTTTGAGAAATGTGTGGAAGCTATCAAAGGATATATGAAGGTACGCTTTGAATAAGCCCCTTAGAATAGGAACGAATAAAGTATGCTTGAACAGATACCTGTAACAGAACCAGAAAGACAATATTATTTTATAGAAAAAGCCAAAGAACTGGTAAAAGAAAGAGAGGAGACGCTTGGGCGTCCCCTTTCTTATGCGGTGGTCACCTTCGGCTGTCAGATGAATGCCAGAGACTCTGAGAAGCTTCGGGGCATCCTTAAGGCCGTGGGATACCAGGAGGCGCCGGAGGAACAGGCGGATTTCGTCATTTACAACACCTGTACCGTCCGGGAAAATGCCAATTCCAGGCTCTATGGAAGACTGGGGCAGCAAAAGCCCAGGAAGAAAAAGAACAAAGAAATGATGATCGCCCTTTGCGGCTGTATGATGCAGGAACCTCAGGTGGTCGAGAAATTAAAGAAAAGCTATTCCTTTGTAGATATTATCTTCGGAACTCACAATATCTACAAATTCGCGGAACTTCTGGCCACTCGCCTGCAGTCTGGAAGAATGGTGATCGATATCTGGAAAGATACGGATAAAATCGTGGAAGACCTTCCCAATCAGCGGAAATATCCTTTCAAATCCGGCATCAACATCATGTTTGGCTGCAATAATTTCTGCAGCTACTGCATCGTCCCTTATGTAAGAGGCCGCGAGAGAAGCCGGAAACCAGATGCGATCATAAAAGAGATCCGCCGGATGGCGGAAGACGGCGTGTCGGAGATCATGCTCCTTGGCCAGAACGTAAATTCTTATGGGAAGACATTGGATGAGCCAATTACGTTTGCGCGGCTTCTGGAGAAAGTGGAAGAGGTGGAAGGCATCCACAGGATCCGTTTCATGACTTCTCATCCCAAAGATTTATCCGATGAACTGATCCAGGTGATGGCCAAGTCTAAGAAAATCTGCCGTCATCTCCATCTGCCGGTCCAGTCGGGAAGCACCCGGATCCTGCGGAAGATGAACCGGCGCTATACCAAGGAACAGTATCTGGAACTGACAGAGAAGATCCGGGAGGCTATACCGGACATTTCACTGACTACGGATATTATCGTAGGATTTCCGGGAGAGACGGAAGAAGACTTTCAGGAAACCTTGGATGTAGTGCGCCAGGTCCGTTATGACAGCGCGTTTACCTTCCTTTATTCCAAGCGGACCGGAACGCCTGCCGCCGTAATGGAGGATCAGGTTCCGGAAGAGGCGGCGAAGGAACGTTTCAGCCGGCTCCTTGATGAAGTCCAGACCATTGCGGCCCAAACCTGCGCTGTCCACGAAGGGACGACCCAGGAAGTACTGGTAGAAGCAGTCAGCGACCATGACCCAGAGATGGTGACGGGAAGACTCAGCAACAATCTTCTAGTCCATTTCCGGGGGGATCAAAACCTGATCGGCCAGTATGTGGACGTTGACTTAAAAGAATGCAAAGGCTTCTATTATCTGGGAGAAAAGAAGTAAATTCCACCTATATTCTAAACGCAAAACGCTCAAACTATGTAGTAAAACATATATAGTGAGGGCGTTTTTACATGAAAGAATACTGTAAAGGAAAGAAAATCAGTGAATATTTATTCCTATGGGCGGCTGGCGGCTGCCTCTACTATAATTTCGAATTGTTTTTCCGCGGATTTTCCCACTGGAGCATGTTTGTGCTCGGCGGGATCTGCTTTGTCTTTTTTTATGTCCAGGGAAAGATGCTGCGCTGGCAGGATCCTCTCTGGAGGCAGGTTCTGCGATGTGTAGTATTTGTAACTTCTCTGGAATTTATCACGGGGATCATCGTCAACAAATGGCTCCATCTGAATGTATGGGATTATACAGGGATGCCGTTTCAGATCCTGGGACAGATCTGTCTGCCGTTTATGATCATTTTCTCCGGGCTGAGCGCCATTGGAATCATCCTGAGCGGATATCTTTCTCATTGGATCTATGGAGAGCCGAAACCAGACCTCCATGTATTTTAAGGAGAGACGGCAAAGCGGCGCCTGAGAATTAATGCTTTCTTATTTTGAGGAAAAATGCTATAATGGAATGTAAAATCGCAATGGAATTTTCTACAGAAGAGGAGATCGAATGTGGCTGAACTGACACCAAATATAGAAGAACTGACGCCGATGATGCAGCAGTATATGAAAACGAAAGAAGAATACAAAGACTGTATCCTGTTCTATCGCCTGGGGGATTTCTACGAAATGTTTTTCCAGGATGCGGTGACCGTCTCAAAGGAACTGGAGCTGACCCTGACCGGAAAAAGCTGCGGCCTCAAAGAGCGGGCGCCCATGTGCGGCGTCCCTTATCACGCTGTAGACGGGTACCTCAACCGTCTGGTCTCCAAGGGCTATAAAGTGGCGATCTGCGAACAGATGGAAGACCCGGCGACAGCAAAAGGCCTGGTCAAACGAGAAGTGGTCCGTATCGTGACGCCGGGGACGAATCTTGACACCCAGGCGCTGGATGAGACCCGGAATAATTATATCCTGTGTGTAGCTTACATTGCCGACCGGTACGGCGTCTCTGTGGCGGATGTGACGACGGGGGATTACTTCATGACCGAGCTGGATACCGGTGAAAAGCTGTTTGACGAGATCTATAAATTCATGCCCTCAGAGCTGATCTGCAATGAGGCTTTTTATATGAGCGGCATGGATCTGGACGACTTAAAAGACCGGCTGGGGATCGCGGTCTATTCTCTGGACCCCTGGTATTTTGATGATGACGGCTGCCAGAAAGCCTTGAAAGAACACTTTCAAGTCAGCAGTATGGAGGCGCTGGGTATCGCTGGGTATGACTGCGGCATCATTGCCGCCGGCGCTCTTCTGGAATATCTCAAGGAGACTCAGAAGACGTCTCTTTCCCATATGTCCAGACTATCCTTCTATACCACAGGGAAATACATGATCCTGGATAGTTCTACCAGACGGAATCTGGAGCTTTGCGAAACCCTTCGGGAGAAGCAGAAAAAAGGTTCTCTTCTTTGGGTGCTGGATAAAACCAAAACGGCTATGGGCGCAAGGCTTCTGCGCAAGTACATAGAGCAGCCTTTGATCGACCGGGAAGCTATCGAACAAAGGCTAAACGCGGTAGAAGAATTAAAAGAAAACGCCATTTCCAGAGAAGAGATCCGGGAATATCTGTCTCCGGTGTATGATCTGGAACGGCTGGTAGGAAAGATTACATATCAGTCGGCGAATCCCAGGGATCTGAAAGCTTTTGAGACTTCTCTTTCCATGCTTCCCCATATCAAATACCTCCTTAGCGAGATGAAGAGTCCTTTTTTGCGGGAGATCTTCGAGGAAATGGACACTCTGGAGGACCTGTGCGGTCTGATCCAGTCGGCGATCAAAGAAGACCCTCCCATCGCCATGAAGGAGGGCGGGATCATCCGAGACGGATATGATGAAGAAGTGGATCGTCTGCGCAGCGCCAAATCAGACGGCAAAGAGTGGCTGGCTCAGCTGGAAGAGCAGGAACGGGAGAAAACAGGGATCAAAAATCTGCGCATCCGCTATAATAAAGTATTTGGATACTATCTGGAAGTGACCAATTCTTTTAAAAATCTGGTGCCGGACTATTATACCCGGAAACAGACCCTGGCCAACGCGGAACGATATATCATCCCGGAACTAAAAGAGCTGGAGGATACAATCCTTGGCGCGGAGGACAAGCTTTACGCCTTGGAATACCAGCTCTACTGTGAAGTGCGGGACCGTATCGCCGCGGAGGTGCTCCGGATACAGGCTTCTGCCAAAGCGGTGGCCAAGACAGATGTATTTGCTTCTCTTGCGCTGGTCGCCGAGCGGGGCGGCTATGTCCGGCCAAAGATCAACGAAAAAGGTGTGATCGATATCAAGGATGGCCGTCATCCGGTAGTGGAGAAAATGATCCCTGAGGATATGTTCATCGCCAACGACACCTATCTGGATGACAAGAAGAAGCGGATTTCCATTATCACAGGACCCAATATGGCGGGAAAATCTACATACATGAGGCAGACAGCCTTGATCGTGCTGATGGCCCAGATCGGGTCTTTTGTACCGGCTTCCCACGCCAACATCGGTCTGGTAGACCGGATTTTTACCCGGGTGGGCGCATCCGATGACCTGGCCTCCGGGCAGAGTACCTTTATGGTAGAAATGACAGAAGTGGCCAATATCCTTCGGAACGCTACCAGCAAAAGTCTCTTGATCCTGGATGAGATCGGCCGCGGGACCAGTACTTTTGACGGGCTGAGCATCGCCTGGGCCGTGATCGAGCATATCAGCGACAGCAGGCTTCTGGGGGCAAAGACGTTATTCGCCACCCACTACCACGAATTGACCGAGCTGGAGGGCAAGATCGACAATGTGAACAATTACTGCATCGCGGTTAAAGAAAAAGGGGACGATATCATCTTCCTCCGAAAGATCGTCAAAGGCGGAGCGGATAAAAGCTACGGCATCCAAGTGGCCAGGCTGGCCGGTGTGCCAGACTGTGTGATCAACCGCGCCAAAGAGATCGTGGAAGAATTGGTCCACGCCGATATTACTACGCGGATCAAGGATATTGCCGCTCACGGCCATGAGCCGAAGATCAAAACGAAAAAGTATGACGAGGTGGATCTGGCGCAGATGTCTCTTTTTGACACAGTCAGAGACGATGACATCATCCAGGAGATCAAGGATCTGGACCTTGGCAACCTGACTCCCATCGATGCTCTGAACACCTTATATCAGCTTCAGAACAAATTAAAAAACAGGTGGTAAAAGATGAACAAGATTCAAATACTGGATCCGATAACTATAGATAAGATCGCGGCTGGGGAAGTAATTGAGCGGCCGGCCTCTATTGTAAAAGAACTGGTGGAAAATTCCATTGATGCCGGAGCTACCGCCGTTACGGCAGAGATCAGAGAAGGCGGGATAGCTTATATCCGCATCGCTGACAACGGGAGCGGGATCGACAAATCTCAGGTCCCATCCGCCTTCCTGCGTCATTCCACCAGTAAGATCCGTACAGCGGAAGATTTGTCCCATATCGGGTCTTTGGGCTTCCGAGGCGAGGCTCTTTCCAGTATCGCCGCCGTTTCCCAGGTGGAATTGATCACCAAGACGGAAGAGGAAACCTTTGGAACCAGGTACCGGATCGCGGGAGGAAAAGAAGAAAGCCTTGAGGATACAGGCGCTAAAGACGGCACAACCTTTGTTGTCCGCCAGCTTTTCTACAATACGCCCGCAAGGCGCAAGTTTTTAAAGACAGCCATGACAGAAGCAGGGCACGTGGCAGATCTGATGACCCGCCTCGCCTTATCCCGCCCGGAGATTTCCTTCCAGTTTATCAACAATGGGCAGTCCAAACTCCACACCTCCGGGAATGGAAATCTAAAGGACGTGATCTACCATGTATACGGCCGGGAGATCACGGCAAATCTCTTGAAAGTAGAGTATGAAAAAAACGGCATCCGGATCAGCGGCTTCCTTGGAGCGCCTCTTATTTCCAGAGGGAACCGCAATTTTGAAACATATTTCATCAACGGCAGATACATCAAAAGCCAGGTGGTCTATAAGGCGATCGAAGATGGATATAAAGACTTTACCATGCAGCACAAGTATCCCTTTGTAGTACTGCATATAGAACTGGACGCAGAGACGGTGGATGTCAACGTCCATCCGGCCAAGATGGAACTGCGCTTTGGCAGCCAGCAGGAAGTCTACAACGCGGTGTTTGAGGCCGTAGACCAGACGCTTCACGGAAGAGAACTGATCCCGGAAGTGGGACTGGACGCGCCGGAAGAGCCCAAACCAGCTCCAGCGGTCCAACCAGCTCCTGCTGCCCAACCAGCATCCGGCGTTGACTTCCAAAGCAGCATTAAGAAGCAGCAGCCTTCCGGCGAGCGGGATCTGAACTATTTCATGGAAGAAATGAAGAAAAGAGTCCGTTCCTATCACCAGCAGAATTCTTCCGCTGAGGTGCGAAAACAGGGGGACCTCTATAAACCAGGTCGTCAGATGGACCGAATCCGTGAAGCGGCCGCATATGCGGCCCCGCGGCCGAAACAGACACAAGAGGCGGGAGATGCCCCGGCGCCAAAAGCCGAAACCGCAAAAACAGTCGGCCAGGAAACAACGAGAGAGCCTCGGCAGATGGAACTATTCGAGGATCATCTGCTAAAAGGGCAGGAACGGCCGGGTTATCGTCTGGTAGGTCAGATTTTTGAAACCTACTGGATCGTGCAGCTGGGTGATAAGATGTACATTATCGACCAGCACGCGGCCCATGAGCGGGTACTGTATGAGCGGACTTTAAAAGGGATGCAGACACGGGAATTCACTTCACAGATGATCAGCCCGCCTATCATCTTGAACCTGACTATGCAGGAAAGCGAACTGTTAAAGACTTACATGGACCAGTTTACCCGGATAGGATTCCAGTTTGAAGAATTCGGCCAGGAGTCTTACGCCGTCCGGGCAGTGCCTGGGAATCTCTTTGGGATCGCTAAAAAAGAACTGCTTTTGGAGATGTTGGACGGATTATCAGATGAGCTCGCGCGCCATCACCGGACAGATCTGATCGACGAAAAGATCGCTTCCATGTCCTGTAAGGCGGCGGTCAAGGGAAACAACCGCCTTTCAGAACAGGAAGCGGACAGGCTCATCGACGAGCTGCTGGGCCTGGAAAATCCCTATGCCTGTCCCCACGGACGGCCCACCATCATTTCCATCAGCAAATATGAAATGGAAAAGAAATTTAAGAGGATCGTGTGATGAAACAGCCTTTAATCATACTGACAGGGCCCACGGCGTCGGGAAAGACGGCGCTTTCTGTGGCCCTGGCCAAACGCATCGGCGGTGAGATCATCAGCGCCGATTCCATGCAGGTCTACCGCCATATGGACGTGGGCTCTGCCAAGGTGACGAAAGAGGAGATGGACGGGATCCCCCACTACCTCATCGACGTGCTGGATCCGGAGGAAGCCTTCAACGTGGTGGTATTCCAGGATATGGCGAAAAAGGCCATGAAAAGGATCCGGGAAAACGGCCATATCCCCATTGTGGCCGGAGGGACGGGCTTTTATATCCAGGCCCTTTTATACGACATCGATTTTACGGAAAACGACGGCGATATGGAATACAGGCACAGGCTGGAGGCGCTGGCAGAGAAGGAAGGGCCGCCGGTCCTCCATAAGATGTTAATGGAGCGGGATCCGGAATCGGCAGAGGCCATCCATGAAAACAATGTGAAGCGGGTGATCCGCGCCCTGGAGTTTTACGAAAAGACCGGGGAAAAGATCTCCGCCCACAACGCCGCAGAGCGAGAGAAGACCTCGCCCTACAACTTTGCCTATTACGTCCTTAATATGGACCGGGGAAGGCTTTATTCCCGCATGGACAGGCGGGTGGACGAGATGCTGGAAAACGGCCTGGTGGACGAGGTGGAGAGGCTGAAGGCCATGGGCTGCACCAGGGATCTGGTGTCCATGCAGGGCCTGGGCTACAAAGAGATCCTGGACTGCCTTTCCGGGGAGACCAGCCTGGAGGAGGCTGTCTATATCCTCAAGCGGGATACCAGGCATTTTGCCAAGCGGCAGCTGACCTGGTTTAAGCGGGAACGGGATGTGACCTGGGTGGACCAGGAACGGTTTTCCTTTGACCGGGATCAGATCCTGGAATGGATGATCAGGGATCTTAAGGAACGGAAGATCATAGAGTAACGGGAACCGGCGGCAGGGCCGGAGGAAAGAAGAAGGAGCGAAAATAAAGTCATGGAACTTACAGGAATGTATGAACAGCTCGGAATTTCCGAGAAAGTGCTTAAATTTGCCAGAGAAACGGAGGCTGCCTTAAAGGAGCGGTTTGAGGAGATCGACGGGGTGGCGGAGTATAATCAGCTGAAGGTCATTAAAGCCATGCAGGAGGCCAGGGTCAGCGATATCCATTTTGCAGGCACCACCGGCTACGGCTATAACGATCTGGGCCGGGATACCCTGGAAGAGGTATACGCCAGAGCCTTTCACGGCGAGGACGCCCTGGTGCGCCCCCAGCTGATCTCCGGGACCCATGCCCTGACGGTGGCCCTTTCGGGCAACTTAAGACCTGGAGACGAGATCCTGTCCCCGGTGGGAAAGCCCTACGATACCTTGGAAGAGGTTATCGGCATCCGGGATTCCGTGGGATCCTTAAAGGAGTTCGGCATCACATACAGCCAGGTGGATCTGCTTCCCGACGGCAGCTTTGATTTTGAAGGGATCCGGAAGGCCATCAATGAGCGGACGAAGCTGGTGGAGATCCAGCGGTCCAAGGGCTACGCGACCCGTCCCACCCTTTCTGTGGCGCGGATCGGGGAGCTGATCTCCTTCATAAAGAGCATAAAGCCCGACGTGATCTGCATGGTGGACAACTGCTACGGCGAATTTGTGGAGACCCTGGAGCCCACGGACGTGGGAGCGGATATGATCGTCGGCTCCCTGATCAAAAATCCCGGCGGCGGCCTGGCTCCCATCGGCGGTTATATCGTGGGAAGAAAGGACTGCATCGAGCGGGCAGCTTACCGTCTGACGGCTCCCGGCCTGGGCAAAGAGGTAGGTGCCAGCCTGGGCGTCAGCCAGTCCTTATACCAGGGCCTGTTCTTAGCCCCCACGGTGGTGGCCGGGGCCTTAAAGGGCGCAGTATTTGCCGCAAACCTGTATGAGAAGCTGGGCTTTGGCGTTGTTCCCAACGGAAGCGAGAGCCGTCACGACATCATCCAGGCCATTACCTTCGGGACTCCCGAGGGCGTGATCCGGTTCTGTGAGGGGATCCAGGCGGCAGCACCGGTGGACAGCTTTGTAACGCCGGAGCCCTGGGCCATGCCGGGCTATGATTCCGATGTGATCATGGCAGCCGGGGCCTTTATCCAGGGAGCCTCCATCGAGCTTTCTGCCGACGCGCCCATCAAGCCGCCCTATGCCGTTTACTTCCAGGGAGGTCTTACCTGGTACCACGCAAAGCTGGGGATCTTAATGTCCTTACAGAAGCTTTGTGACGCGGGGATCATAAATCTTTAAAAAATTTAAAGAAACTTTTAAGAAGTGACGGCGGCGGTTTCTGGCCGGACGCATTGTATTGAATGGAAAAATGTGTTATATTGTGTAGCATACGCGAGGTAGTATCATGAGAAGCAAAAATTCCTGGGTGCTTCTGCTCATGGTCTTATCCGGTATCGTCTTAGGCGGCTTCATCGGGGAGGCGGCGTCGGGAGTGCCGTTTTTATCCTGGCTGAACTTTGGCCAGTCCTTTGGGTTAAATGATCCCCTGGTACTGAACCTTGGGATCCTGGTCATTACCTTTGGCTTAAGCATCCGGATCACCATGGCCAGCATCATTGGCGTGATCATCGCCATTCTGACGTATCATTTCATCTGACACCGGGAGAAGTAAGGTACTTGGAGAGCCGGAAAGGCCAGGTGTACCAGAATGAATGAAAAGAGAACCGAAACCATGAAAAACCTGCCTGTTTCTGAACGGCCCTATGAAAAGGCCATGGAACAGGGCGTGGAGGTCTTATCGGATGCGGAGCTTTTAGCTGTGATCCTGAGGACCGGTACAAAGGATATTTCTGCCAGGGCTCTGGCAGAGAAGATATTGACGCTGGGAGATCCTCCGGGACTTCCCGGCCTTCTTCATCATACGCTGCCGGACTATAAGGCAGTCCGGGGCATCGGAAACGTGAAGGCCATCCAGCTGGCGGCAGTGGGGGAGCTTTCCAGACGGATCTGGAAGGCGGTCCGATCCGGCAGGGAGCTGGTCTTCGACCATCCGGCGGTGATCGCCGATTATTTTATGGAGGAGATGCGTCATATGGAGCAGGAGCATGTGAAGCTCCTGGTGCTCAACACGAAAAATGTGCTGATCCGGGATGTGGATATTTCCAAGGGGACGGTCAACGCCTCCCTGGCCACGCCCAGGGAGCTGTTTATTGAGGCTCTCCGCTACCGGGGCTCCTCGGTGATCCTGCTCCATAACCATCCCAGCGGCGACGCTGCCCCCAGCCGGGAGGACTGCCTGTTTACAAAGCGGGTGGAGGAGGCCGGGAAATTGATCGGCATCCCGCTGTTAGACCATATCATAATCGGGGATACTTCCTATGTGAGCCTGAAAGAACGGGGAATTCTGTAACAATGAAAAACACCAGATATTTTTTATTCGGACTGTCGGCAGTCTGTGTCTGCATGATCGGCATTACATCCTTAAACGGCAGTCTTTTGAATCCGCTGCGGAATGCGGTGGGCTATGTGCTGGTCCCGATCCAGTCGGGGATCAACGCCGTGGGCGGAAGCATCTATAAGGAGGCCAGCGCCCTGGGGAGCTTAAAGGACGCCATGAAGGAAAACGAGACCTTAAAGGCCCAGGTGGATGAACTCACAGAGGAGAATACAAGGCTCCGGGCAGAGCAGCAGGAGCTGGAGCGGCTCCGGGAGCTTTATGAGCTGGATACCCAGTACATGCAGTA
>OGYF01000727.1_pt1 | contig 31925 bp, 30 predicted proteins | sample 1576451 | NCBI WGS metagenome assembly OGYF01 (sample SAMEA3541505, study PRJEB24748) | human gut metagenome | biome: human gut; feature: human-associated habitat; material: faeces | place: China | collected 2012
CTGCTCACCATTCCGTGTACCGATCGCTCGTCTTGCAGCAGCACAGGCAGCTATCGCTGAGAAGAATGCATAATTAGCATAAAATATAGATTCATGCGCGAGCATGAGAGTGTCCAAACGTAAAATGGCTCCTGGAACTTTAGAAAAATCTGAAGCTCCAGGAGCTTTTTGATGTATTTTGTAGTGAAACGTGGAATAATCATTTGTAGAAAGTTTTAATTATGTGATCTTTGCATTTATGATCAGGAGATTTGATTTCAAAACTCCGGAATGCGAGGATGATGATACAGAGACAAAACTTTATACAAAAGCAGACGTAAATGTAAGAAAAGAAGCAGGAAAAATAGCCGGATAATTAAGATAGTTTATCTGATTATCCGGCTGTTTTTGTCTGGCTGCATAGTAAGCTTCATAGTAACCTTCATGGTAAAACAAATTGACGTTACATATGAAAAGTGATATAATGTACAATGATTTGACATAAAATATATAAAAAAAGTACAAAATACACAAAAAATACTTACTGTAGAGGTGCTTCAATGTATGCAGAATTACAAATGGAACTGGAAACAAAAGAAATAAATTACAGGCAGTCATCAAATTTACAGGGAGTTATTATGGAAAATATTTCTCCAGAATATGCAGCCAGACTACATGGAAACCAGTTAAATCCTTATAGTCAATGTATCACGAGGGAAAATAACAGCACCATCTGGACAATAAAGACTTTGAATGAAGAAGCATATGAAAATATAATTATGCCGTTGTCTGAATGTACAGATATTTTTTTGAGAAAAAAGGGATTATCAATTTCTGTATGTAATAAAAGGATGCACTTGAAAAATGATAATGAACTTATCACAGAGTTTTATGAGAAGAAATGTCCGAAATATTTGGAGATAAAGTTTCAGACACCCACAGCTTTTAAAAGTGACGGAAAATATGTAATATATCCGGATTTGGGCTTAATATATGCCAGTCTTATGAGAAAATACAGTGCTGTTTCAGAAGCTTTTGATATGTTTGATGAGGAAACACTGGAGGCACTTGTTGAACAGAGTGAAATCGTGCGGTACCGTTTGCAGACAGTACCATTTCCATTGGAGAAAGTTCAGATCACAGGTTTTACAGGAAGTATCTGTATTCATATTAGAGGACCAGAAACAATGGCAAGATATCTGAGAATGTTATTTAAATTCGGAGAATTTGCCGGAGTGGGAATTAAGACAGGCATGGGAATGGGAGCAATGAAATACGTCAGGAGGAATGAAGATGATTGACCAGAAAATTAAGTTGATTACAGGAAGTCTGCTTCATGACATAGGAAAAGTAGTTTACCGGGAAGGCAGTGACAGAAGAAATCATAGTGTATCAGGATATGATTTTCTTAAAGAAGAGGGAAAAATAGAGGATAAAGAGATTCTTGACTGTGTAAGATACCATCACTTTTCAGAAATCAAAAGTGCACGTCTGAAAGAGGATAATCTGGCGTACATCGTTTATCTGGCAGATAATATAGCTGCCTTTGCAGACAGGAGAAAAAAGGAAGACACTGAAGAAAAGGGTTTTGATCTGTCAGTCCCGCTTCAGAGTGTGTTTAATGTATTGAATGGAAATAACCAAAGTTTTTATTATCAGCCAGGTGATATGGATGATCAGGGGAAGATTAATTATCCTGCTTCTGAGAAAAAGCCATTTTCCAGAGAATTCTATATGAAAATCTGTCAGAGAATGTTAGATAATTTCAGAGGTATGAATTGGAGTGAAGAATATCTGAACTCCTTACTGGCCGTTATGGAAGCAAATCTTTCTTATATGCCATCCTCCACTTCAAATGAAGAATTAAGTGATATTTCCCTGTTTGATCATGTAAAATTGACTGCGGCAATTTCTAGCTGCATATATGATTATTTAAACGAAAATCATTTGAGTTATAAGACGGAATTATTTGATAAGAAGGATTTTTATGACAGGAACGCATTTCTCTTATGTTCTATGGATATTTCAGGAATACAGAGTTTCATATATACAATAAGCTCTAAAAATGCATTGAAAAATTTGCGTGCAAGGTCTTTTTACCTGGAAATTATGATGGAGCATATCATAGATCTTCTTTTAGACAGACTGCAACTGTCAAGGGCAAATCTTTTATACTCCGGAGGCGGACATTGTTATCTACTTCTTGCAAATACAACGGAAACTGTTATACAGATTCAAAAATTTCAGGAAGAATTGAAGGAATGGTTATTGAAACAGTTTCAGACGGATCTTTTTGTTGCTTTTGGATATGTGCAATGTACAGGGAATGCATTCAGAAACGTTCCGGAGGGTAGTTATACAGAGTTATTCAGGAAAATGAGTAAAATGCTGTCGTTGCAAAAACAGCACAGATATACGGCGAGAGAAATAATTCGGTTAAATAATCGAAAAGAGCAGGATTATTCCAGAGAATGTAAGGTTTGCAAAAAAATCGGACATGTAGATGAAGAGGGAGTTTGCCCTCTGTGCAGAAAAATAGAGAAGCTTTCAAAAAATGTATTGTATGCAGATTTCTTCTCCGTTGTACTGGAAAATCCAGATGAAAGAGAAGATGCCATGCCACTGCCGGGAGGATATTGTCTGGTTGCAGACGATGAAAAAAAACTGTGCAGACGAATGGAAAATGACGATTATTTTGTACGAGCCTATTCTAAAAATAAGCTTTATACAGGAAAACATATTGCTACGAAGCTGTGGGTAGGAGATTATTCAACAGGAAGTACTTTTGAAGAATTTGCCCGGGAAGCTGAAGGCATCAGCAGAATCGGGGTATTGAGAGCAGATGTGGATAATCTTGGACAGGCTATTGTGTCAGGATTCTGTAATTCAAAAAATGGAGACAGATATATGACATTATCCAGAACAGCTACTTTATCCAGACAGTTATCCTTATTCTTCAAGTATTATATTCGATTCATCCTGGAAAATGGAGAATATTCACTGGAAGGAAAAAATGGTGGAAAGAAAAGACAGGCTACAATTGTATATTCCGGAGGAGATGATGTATTTATTGTAGGTGCATGGAATGATATTATTGAATTGTCTGTAGATCTGAGAAGAAAATTTGAACAATATACTCAGGGGACATTAAGCATTTCAGCAGGCATCGGTATTTATGATTTTTCTTATCCGATTGCTGCCATTGCAGAAGAAACCGGTATGATGGAATCAGAGTCAAAGAGAATGCCGGAAAAAAATGCAGTGACATTACTTCAGGATGGAGAGATTCATCTGGTGGATGACGGGGATGAAGAAAAAGAGATCAGCGATGGAACCTATTCATGGAAAGAACTGGAAGAAGGAGTTGTTCAGGAAAAATACAGGGCATTATGTGATTTTTTTGAAGGTATTGACGAAACCAGAGGAATGTCCTTCTTATACCGTATGATGGAGTTGGTAAGAGGACATGAGGAGAAGATCAATTTTGCAAGAATGATGTATCTTCTTTCCAGGTTGGAGCCGACAGAGGAAGGAACGAAAAAAGAAAAATACAGACAGTTGTCTCAGAAAATGTACAGGTGGATTCAGTCGGATCAGGATTGCAGACAATTGAAAACAGCAATTAATCTTTACGCATACATTCATCGCACAAAGGGGGAACACAGGGATGAGAATTAATGAGAATAACTATGTAGACAAAGCTGAAGAGGCGATTAAGAGTCTGGTTGAGGAATCAAAGCAAAAATGCAGAGGAAAAGTAAATATTGTAACTACATCTAAAATACGGAATCTTCTGGCAATGACCGCAGATATTTATAATCAGGTTCTTACATATACATCAGAAAAATTGGATGATGAAATTTGTGGAAGAATTGAGTATCTCAGAATTCGTTTCATATATGAATGTGGTCGGGAGCCAAAAGTAAAAGCATTTGTAAAACAGGCAGAAATTCTGGAGATTCTTAAAGAAATCAGACAGAGTAAAAAGAATTATCTGTTGTTCAGCAAATATATGGAAGCTTTGATTGCATTTCACAAATATTATGGTGGCAAAGAACAGTAGGAGGAAAGATTTATGTATGGAAAAATCAGGATTTCAGGAAATATTTTAGTAAAAACAGGAATGCATATTGGTGGAAGTGGTGCATTTGCTGCAATTGGAGCTGTGGATTCGCCAATCATAAGGGATGCCAGAACAAATCTGCCGATGATTCCCGGAAGTTCTCTGAAGGGGAAAATGAGAAGCCTTCTGGCAAAAGAATTCAATGAGCGTGTAGTGGAGCCAAATGAAGATCATGAACGTATTACACGACTGTTTGGCTCTTCAAAAAGGGGAAATATAAAAAGAAGCCGATTACTGTTTTCAGATATGGTTCTGAAAAATGAAGAAGAGTTACGAGATGCCGGACTTCAAAGTATGACAGAAGTAAAATTTGAAAATTCTATTTCCAGAGCTACTGCTGTGGCAAATCCCAGACAAATTGAACGAGCTGTCAGAGGTTCTGTCTTTAAACTGGATTTGATATATGAATTGGAAGAGGAACAGGAATTTTTGGAGGATATGGAAACTCTCGCAGAAGCAATGAAGTTATTGCAGTACGATTATCTTGGAGGAAATGGATCCAGAGGATATGGAAAAATCCAATTTCAGGATATTTATACAGATGCAGTTGTCGGCCATGTTGATAATACATTGCTGGAAAAATGCAATGCGATTCTGAATGAGGCTGTGAAAGAGTAGTCGGTGAAAGGAAGGATACTTTGAATTATACATTATACTGTTTGGAGTTTATAAATGGAGTCCATTTTGGCAGGGGAAATCTAGATAGTTCAGAAATCACTTTTCATGCAGATACGCTGTTTTCAGCTTTGTTTCAGGAAGCACTGAAAATGAAAAAACAGGATAGATTTCTGAAACAGGTGTCAGATGGAAAAATCATATTCTCTGATGCATTCCCATACATAGGAAAAAATTACTATATTCCGAAGCCAATGATTGCTGTTCAGACGGAGGATGAAAGCAAACAGGGAGATTCCCGTCAGAAAAAGAAATTCAAAAATTTGAAATACATCCCAGTAAGTACGCTCGCAGATTTTGTGAATGGAACTTTTCCGGAAGAACATATGGAGGATATGAAATATCTGGGACTTTATGATATGAAAGTTTCAGTAGGAATTCATGGAATGGAGGAGCCGGAACCTTTTCGGGTTAATACATGGCATTTTAATACAGGAACAGGTCTGTATGTGTTGGCAGGATATGAGAATGAAAGTGACAGGGAATTGTTAGACGAACTGTTCGAAAGTCTGCAATACACTGGTATAGGTGGCAAGAAAAGTTCCGGACTGGGAAGATTTGTATACAAGGTCTGTAAAGTTCCGGAAGATATGATGGGATATTTAAAGAAAAAATCAGAAAAAAACATTTTGCTTTCCACTGCGCTTCCTGAAGATGAAGAATTGGAACAAGTCATGAAAGGTTCTTCATATCTTTTAATAAAAAGATCAGGATTTGTAGATTCATCAGAATATGCATTGCAGCAAATGAGAAAAAGAGATCTCTATGTTTTTTCATCTGGTTCATGTTTTGCGCATACATTCAGAGGAAGAATCATTGAAGAAAGAAACGGTGGAAAACATCCCGTATTTCGATATGCAAAAGCTTTCTTCATGGGGGTATAATATGGAACGAAAATTAAAAACATATCAGATACATCTGAAAGTCAATGGACCGGTATTCGTAGGTGATGGAAACGAAATACAGAAAAAAGAATATATGTTTCTGAATAGAAATACCATAGGGGTAATAGATGGCTCAAAGTTCTATATGTTGGCTAAAAAACTTCATCTTCAGAATGATTTTGAACGTTTCATGATTGATGATACAAGAGAAGACTTGAAACATTGGTGTTTCAGAAACCATGTATCTCAAAATGATTTAAAAAACTGTATGAAATATGTAGAGAATGTGGGTGACAGATCAGAAGAAAAAGGAAAGCTTCAGGTAATGACCTGCATTACAGACCCATATGGAAATCCTTATGTACCCGGAAGTTCTCTGAAGGGAATGCTACGAACAATTCTTCTGAGTAGAGATATTTTACAAAATCGGGAGAAATATAGAACTGATACCAGACAGCTCAGTAGTGATTTGGAAGTTAACAGGATTAACAGAAGAATCTTAAATAATAATATTGTAAAAATTGAGAAAAATGCATTCAATTCAGTGAGGTCTTCAGGGAAAGAAACGGTTGATTTCGATATTATGTCAGGTATTATCGTTGGAGACAGCGAACCCTTGTCCAGAGAAGATATTATTTTGTGTCAGAAATGGGAGCAGCACACAGATGGTACATACAAAACATTGAATCTTCTGCGAGAGTGCATAAAACCGGGAACAGTCATTAAAAGTACATTGACAATTGATGAAACACTTTGTAATATAAAAAAGGAAGATATTTTGGAAGCAGTGCAGTTATTTTATGAACAGTATTATCAGAATTTCCAGAAGAAATTTTCACGAAGTGACAGGAGAAAACCGAATACAGTATTTCTGGGCGGCGGAAGCGGCTTTGTTTCCAAGACAGTGATTTACCCATTATTCGGAGAAAAAGAGGGCATTGAAACTGTAAAAAATATTTTTGACAGAACAAATGTGCCTAAAACCCATCAACATTATAAAGATACTCGTATAGGAGTATCCCCTCATATTTTAAAATGCACAAGATATCAGGGAAAAGAATATATGATGGGGGAATGTGAATTAAATATTATTTGAGCATTTTGTTCTTAAATGCGCAAAATTCTGTATTTTGCCGCGCATGGCTTAAATACTGGATTTGTGAGAATTTTTTACTTTCCAAAACGGCTGCATTTCAATAAAATTACTTTTCCCCCGCAATCCCCCTATTCGTCCCAGACAGGACATGGGGTTGCGGGGATGGTATTGAGAAATGTAGCTCCCCGATAGGGGACGGAAACGGAATTGTCACTCATGTAGTAATGAAGTACATACCAATTGAGAAATGTAGCTCCCCGATAGGGGACGGAAACTGTTTCTTCGAGGATTTTTGTATATGTATCATAAGATTGAGAAATGTAGCTCCCCGATAGGGGACGGAAACTAAGGGCGGCAAGTTCGCTACGTGCGTCAATTAAAATTGAGAAATGTAGCTCCCCGATAGGGGACGGAAACGATTGAATTACCGGAGTATAAAATCCCCAGTTCCAATTGAGAAATGTAGCTCCCCGATAGGGGACGGAAACCTCTGCTGTGTAGCTGAAAGAAAATTCGTTGAGAAATTGAGAAATGTAGCTCCCCGATAGGGGACGGAAACAATCATTGACCAAAGGTCCGGAAATAATCTTTCCGATTGAGAAATGTAGCTCCCCGATAGGGGACGGAAACAGTATATCTTTTTTATCTGTACTCAACCTAAAAATATTATTGAGAAATGTAGCTCCCCGATAGGGGACGGAAACAGGTTTGTTCTTCTTTTTGTAGTATTTGAAAACCTCATTGAGAAATGTAGCTCCCCGATAGGGGACGGAAACAGTAAGAAACTGGTAAAGGAAAAGAAAAGCAAAAGAATATTGAGAAATGTAGCTCCCCGATAGGGGACGGAAACCGCAGCACGTCAAGTCTTCTCATTATTAACCTCTATTGAGAAATGTAGCTCCCCGATAGGGGACGGAAACAACCTTTAAGGTTCATGTAATCACCTCCTATTCATTGAGAAATGTAGCTCCCCGATAGGGGACGGAAACGGGGATTGGCATGACATGGAAAGTACACTTCTTTGTATTGAGAAATGTAGCTCCCCGATAGGGGACGGAAACCGGTCCTGTCCTGTCAGTGTGAACATTGGCTCGCCATTGAGAAATGTAGCTCCCCGATAGGGGACGGAAACTGATATTTTTGATTATCTGGATTAGGTCTCCCTTCATTGAGAAATGTAGCTCCCCGATAGGGGACGGAAACGGTTCATGTAATCACCTCCTATTCAGTTATCTCTGATTGAGAAATGTAGCTCCCCGATAGGGGACGGAAACAATGTGTCCATCAACAAGCGAACTCTCCCTTCTCTATTGAGAAATGTAGCTCCCCGATAGGGGACGGAAACTGCGGTTGTGGATTTGATAAAATTTGTGATAACATTGAGAAATGTAGCTCCCCGATAGGGGACGGAAATTCATATCCAAATTTAGAAACAGTTACATTTGGCAATAAAGTGAATTATTACTAGAGAAACAGAGGTGATATCATGAGTCTTTTATATGTAAATGACAGTGGTGCAACAATAGGAATAGAAGGTAACTGCTGTACCGTAAAACAAAAAGATGGTTCGAAACGAATGCTTCCTATAGAATCTCTGGATGGAATTACAATTATGGGGCAATCCCAGATGACGACACAGTGTGCAGAAGAATGTATGCAGAGAGGAATTCCTGTAAGTTACTTTTCAAAAGGTGGTAAATATTTTGGCAGATTAATCTCAACAGGTCACGTCAATGTAGAACGTCAGAGAAAACAATGTGCACTCTATGATACAGGTTTTGCTGTGGAACTTGCTATGAAAATTTTAAGTGCAAAAATCAAAAATCAAAGCGTAGTGCTGCGCAGGTATGAGAAAAGTAAAGGTTTAAATCTGGAAGAAGAACAAAAAATGTTAGCTATCTGCAGAAACAAAGTATTAACCTGTGATAGAATAGAAGAGATGATTGGTTTTGAAGGGCAGGCTGCAAAGTATTATTTCAAAGGATTGTCAGCCTGCATAGATGAAAATTTTACTTTTCAGGGAAGAAACCGCCGTCCGCCAAGAGATGAATTCAATTCTATGATAAGCCTTGGATATTCAATATTGATGAATGAGGTCTATTGCAAGATAGAAATGAAAGGCTTAAATCCATATTTTGGTTTTATACACAGGGATGCGGAAAAGCATCCTACTCTTGCCAGCGATATGATAGAAGAATGGCGGGCAATTATCGTGGATGCTACGGCGATGAGTATGATTAATGGACATGAAATCCTGAAAGATCACTTCTATTTTAATATGGATGAACCGGGATGCTATATAACAAAGGATGGCTTAAAGCTGTATTTAAATAAATTGGAGAGGAAATTTCAGACAGAAGTCAGATATTTAAAATATGTAGACTACGCGGTAAGCTTTCGTCGTGGTATTTTTCTTCAGATGGAACATCTGGCGAAAGCAATTGAGGAGGGAGACGCAAGCCTTTATGAGCCAATTATCATACGATGATGAAGATTATTATTTCCAGATATCTGATGAATTGGAATCAGATAAGGAATTTGTTTTGATTATTTACGATATTGTAGATAATCGTAAGAGGGTAAAACTTGCCAAACTTTTGTCCGGTTATGGAAAACGTGTTCAGAAGTCAGCTTTTGAGGCAATGCTGACAACACAGAGATATAACAAACTGATAGAAGAAATTCCGAGATATATTGACAAAACAGAGGACAATGTCCGAATATATAAAATAACAGGAAAAGGCAAGGTAACTTCATGGGGTGAAGTGCCAGAATTTGATGAAGAGATTGTTCTGATCTAACTAAAAAATGTATAGATAAAACGGAGGAGAAAAATGGCAAGGAAATATTTATTTTCACCAATTGGAAATACAGATCCTATTAAATATTTATATGATGGCTCTATGATACACATATGCAGATATTATCAGCCGGATGTTGTATATCTTTATCTGTCTAAGGAAATGATGGAGAATCATAAAAAGGACAACCGTTATGTAAAAACCCTGGAGCTGCTTGGAGAGTTTCTGCATCACAAATTTGAGATTCACATTATTGAGAACTCAGATATGATAGATGTTCAGCAGTATGATATATTTTATAATGAGTTTCATCGGATTATTGCAGAAATAGAAGAACAAAAGGACTCGGAAGATATTCTGCTGGTAAATATGGCTTCCGGAACTCCTGCAATGAAGAGCGCATTGCTGGTTATGGCAACGCTGTCTGAGTACAGATTTTTACCAATTCAGGTCTCAACGCCACAAAAGAAAAGTAATTTAGAACATGAAGAACGGGACGAGTATGATGTTGATGCCAACTGGGAATTAAATATGGACAATGAAGAAACCGCAGAAAACAGATGCCAGGAAGTAAAATGCCTGAATTTAATGCGTCTTTTGAAAATTGATATGATAAAGAAGCATTTACTTGCCTATGATTATCATGCTGCTTTAGCTGTGGGAAAAGAAATAAAAGAAGATTTAAGTCCTGTTGCATATCAGTGGCTGGAAACTGCAGATGCCCGTTCGCTTCTGGACTGGACAAGGATGAACAGGGTTTTGCCGGAAAATAATGGGATTATTACTGCAGTACGCGGAGAAAATGAAAAGAAAGTCCTGTTTGAATATATGCTGGCTCTGGATTTAAAGGTAAAACGGGGAGAATATGCTGACTTTATCAGGGCGATTACTCCGTTAGGTGTAGATTTGCTTGAAATAGTATTGGAACAGTCATGTGATATTGACATTACCAGATATTATAAGCGAAATAATCAAAGAATCTGGGACAAAAACAGACTTGTCGGTGAAATACTGGATATTTTAAATCAAAAATTTTATCCATTCAGATATGGGCCGGTATATTCTGCTCATCTACTGGAAATTATCCAGAAGAAATGTACAGATACGTTAATGGTGCAGAGAATACAGGAACTGGTAAATATAGAGCAGAATGTGAGAAATGTAGCAGCGCATAACATAGTATCTGTTACTCCTGAATGGATCAAAGAACGCACAGGAAAAAGCGTTGATGATATTTTCTGGATTCTGAAATACGTCTGTGAACAGGTAAAAATAAACACCAGAAAAGAAAACTGGAATTCCTATGATTCTATGAACAAGAGGATTATTGATGAATTAGATAAAGATTGATCTGCCAGATCTTAACTGAATCAGTATCTGTTAATGCAATCCCTGTTTTTCGGACTTTGCTGAAAATTTATTTCTGATAGAAATGAGGTACATATATATATGAGTAAAAAAGGTTATAGTCGTCCCGGATTATTTGGAACTATGAAGCATTATGACGCGGACGGAAACTTTATAGGAGAGAGCCGTCCAGGATGGCTTGGCAGCATGGAGAATTATGATGCCAATGGAAATAAGACTGGTGAAAGTCGTCCAGGCTGGCTTGGAAGTATGGAAAATTATGATGCTAATGGAAACAAAATAGGTGAAAGCCGACCCGATTGTTTTGGAAATATGAATCATTATAATGAAAATGGGCATAAGACAGGACATAGCGATAAAGGTATTTTTGGAGGATGGAACCATTTTGATGAATAAAAAAGATACAAAGATCAACCGAAATGATATGCTGGAATTAACCCGCAGAATGACATTATCCAGAAACTGCTTTGTGCGTGCAGCAGGAGCATATATAGATGATGAGGGATACATAGATAATACCTTCAATGTAAGCTTCAAAAATATGAGCAAACATGATCAGCAGGTAAATCTGAATCTTGCGAAAACCATTCCTTTTTCCAAAACAAATGAACAGTTAAAATGTTATAAATTCCCTGAAGGGGATATGGCATATGACAGCATCCATAAACTACTGATGGCATTATCACAATACGGATTAAAAGATGATCTTCTGGTTCAGACTCTCTGTGAACAGCTTGCAGAGGGAATCTGTGATACAAAAGATTCTTCGGATAAAATAAACCGTCTGCAGGGACAGGAGTTTGGAATTTATATTTATCATGGAATATATGATATCCCAAAGAAAGGCTCAGATCATAGTGAACAGTGGGAGTCAGAAGAAATATACAGTTTCCTGATCTGTGTGGTGGCTCCGGTAGATAAAGATTACAATGCCGGAACTCCAAAATGCGGCTTTATTTTCCCGGCCTTTGAAGAACGTTCTGCAGAACCTGGAAAAATAGATATATTCTTTGAAATTCCAGAGTATCCGGACGAAGGATTTTTGAACAGGATAATAGGGCAATAATCTGAACAAGGTGCTTATTTATGAGGGAGTGAGATAGATAAATCTTAATTACACCATATGCAATTCAATTTAGTCATTTGCACACAAAATGACTAAATTGAATTGCGCTATGACTAAATTAATGATAAAATGGGAGCAAGACAATGACATTACACGCTGAGAGGATAATTGATGAGAAGTTTTGATTTTGAGAAAGAATACAGCAAATTGCTTACTCCTGATATTGTATCATATATTGCTCAGATACATGAATATAGAGGCCGGTATTCCGCAGACAATGTACAAAAGGAATTACTGTCAGAACTGCTGGAGATTGCCAGAATACAAAGTACGGAAGCGTCTAACAGAATCGAGGGAATTATAACAACAGATGATCGGCTGAAGAAAATTGTCCGTGAGAAAACATTGCCAAAGACAAGGAGTGAAAAAGAAATCGCCGGATACAGGGATGTTCTGGCAACGATTCATGAAAACTATGAATATATTCCTGTCAGTTCAAATATGATTCTGCAGCTGCACAGAGATTTGTATAAATTTAGTGGCAATGGATACGGTGGGAATTTTAAGTCTGTGGATAATGTGATTGCAGAAGAACTTCCGGATGGAACGAAAAGAGTGAGATTTCAGCCGGTTCCGGCATGGGAAACAGCAGAAACAGTCAATGATTTATGCAATGCATTTAAGGATGCTGTCAATAAGCAGTTTATGGATATACTGCTGTTGCTTCCAATGTTTATATTGGATTTTCTTTGCATTCATCCATTTAATGATGGAAACGGAAGAATGAGCCGTCTCCTGACTTTATTGATTTTATATAAGTCGGAATATTATGTTGGTCAGTATATTAGTATTGAAAGACTGATATCAGACACAAAAGAGAATTATTATGAAGCTTTGCAGGAAAGCTCATGGGAATGGCATGAAGGCAGAAATGATTATGCTCCTTTTGTGAAATATATGTTAGGGGTTATAGTTGCTGCTTACCGGGAGTTTGCGGACAGGGTGGAGATTCTTACGGACAAAACAATTTCAAAATCTGATCGTATTGAAGATATTATCAGAAACTCCTATGGCAGGATTACAAAAGCGGAAATTGCAGCTCAATGTCCGGAAATCAGTCAGACAACCATACAGCGAACGCTGAACGAATTACTAAAGAACAATCAGATAATAAAAATAGGCGGGGGAAGATATACTTCCTACGTTTGGAACAGGGAGAACGAATGATATGGTTACCGGAGAATTAAAAAGTAAAATTGATAATTTATGGGAAATATTCTGGACAGGAGGACTGACTAATCCACTGGATGTAATTGAGCAGATGACATATCTGATGTTTATCCGCGATCTGGATGATGCAGACAATGTCCGTGCAAAAGAGGCGGCAATGCTTGGTTTGCCACATAAGAGTATATTTGCCGGGGAAATACAGATTGGAGACCGAAAAATTGATGGAAGCCAGCTGAAATGGAGTACTTTTCATGATTTTCCTGCTGCAAAAATGTATAGCACTATGCAGGAGTGGGTATTTCCATTTATAAAAAATCTCCATGGAGATAAGGAAAGTGCCTATTCCAAATATATGGGAGATGCCATTTTTAAAGTACCGACTCCTTTGATGCTGGATAAGATTGTGACTACTATGGATGCCATTTATGAGCAGATGGAACAGATTAAGTCAGCAGACACCCGGGGAGATGTATATGAATATCTGCTTTCCAAACTTGCTACGGCAGGTGTAAATGGTCAGTTTCGTACACCGAGACACATTATCCGAATGATGGTGGAAATGATGAATCCTAAGGCAAATGAAATCATCTGTGATCCGGCGTGCGGTACGTCTGGTTTTCTGGTTGCCGCAAGTGAATACCTGAGAGATAGAAAAAAACAGGAAGTTCTTTTTGACAGACAGAACAAGGAACATTATATGAATCACATGTTCCATGGTTATGATATGGACAGGACCATGCTTCGGATTGGCGCAATGAACATGATGACCCATGGTGTGGAGAATCCATATATTGAGTACAGAGACAGCCTGTCTGATCAAAATACAGATAAGGAAAAATACAGCCTGATTCTGGCTAATCCGCCATTTAAGGGAAGTCTGGATTACGATATTGTAAGCGCAGATTTATTGAAAGTATGTAAAACAAAGAAAACAGAATTACTGTTTCTTGCATTGTTTATCCGTATGCTGAAAATTGGTGGTAGATGTGCATGTATTGTACCGGACGGAGTGCTGTTTGGTTCCTCAACTGCCCATAAAGCCATAAGAAAAGCCCTGGTAGAAGAAAACCGTCTGGAAGCAGTGATTTCCATGCCCTCCGGCGTGTTTAAACCTTATGCAGGAGTATCTACAGCTATTTTGATTTTTACTAAAACCGGACATGGTGGAACTGATAAAGTCTGGTTTTATGATATGAAAGCGGATGGTTTTAGCCTTGATGATAAGAGAACAGAAACGAAAGAAAATGACATTCCGGATATCATAGAGCGTTTCAGAAACCTGGATAAAGAGATTGACCGTAAACGCACAGAGCAGAGTTTCTTTGTACCAAAAGAAGAAATTGCAGAAAACGGCTATGATCTGAGCATTAACAAATACAAAGAAATCGAATATGTACCAGTAGAATACCCATCAACACAGGAAATCATGACAGAACTGCATGAAATTGAGATGAAAATTGGAGAAGAAATGCAGGCTTTGGAAGAGTTGTTGGGATTAAAATGACATTTATAGGGAGATAAGATTAGGTGAAAGTAAAACTGGGAGATTTAACTAAAATAAAGACTGGTAAACTTGATGCAAATGCCTCGTCAGAAGATGGACAATATCCTTTTTTTACTTGTTCAAGAGAACCATTAAAGATATCTAATTATTCATATGATTGTGAATGTGTTCTGGTAGCTGGCAATGGTGATTTGAATGTCAAGTATTATAACGGAAAATTTGATGCTTATCAACGTACGTACATTATTGAGGATAATAGCGGTGGACAATTATATATGCCATATCTTTACTATTTTATGGAAGGCTATATTAAAGAGCTTAGAAGACAAGCTATTGGTGGAGTAATTAAATATATAAAATTGGGAAACCTTACAGATGCTTTGATTGAATTACCCTCTGTTGATGCACAAAAGAAGATAGTTAATATTTTGAAAAAAGCAAAACAACTATTAAGCTTAAGTAATAATGAGATTTTGAAGTTAGATGAGCTGGTGAACGCCCGATTTGTCGAGATGTTTGGAAATCCAGATATTAACGAAAAAAAATGGAATGAGTATAAAATGGAGCAATTATGTGAGATTGGATCTAGTAAGCGTATATATCAGAATGATCAAAGTTTAACAGGCATTCCATTTCTTAGAATTTCAGATTTGGTTAATAGAATGGATACAGGTTCAAAAGATTGTGACTTATTTATTCCAGAAGAACTCTTTGGAAAGCTTAAAAAGCAAGGGTTAGTGCCAGTAAGAGGTGACATCTTGCTTACAGCAAGAGGAACTCTGGGAAGATGCTATATTATTCAAGATGAAGATGAATTTTATTTTCAAGATGGAATGATTACGTGGCTATCAAAATACGATGAAAGAATTACTCCATTATATATTTCATGTTTATTTGAAATGCCAGGATTTAGAAAACAAATTGATTCATTACAGGCGGGGTCAACTGTTGCGTATCTGTCGATATCTATGACCAAAAAGTTAAATGTGATGACACCACCAATTGAACTTCAGAATCAGTTTGCAGACTTCGTCACTCAAGTCGACAAATCTAAAGTTGAGATTCAAAAAGCATTGAACAAAACCCAGATGCTATTTGATTCGTTAATGCAGGAATATTTCGGGTAGGAGGGAAGATTTGTGAAGGATTACAAACAATGGTTGGTTGAGAGATTTATAATTGAACGGAAACGCTTTGACAGATCTGGTGTATATGCTTACACACAGCGTGCCATGGCATATAATTCCAATAAAATTGAAGGAAGCACACTTACTTCGGAACAGACAGCCTCTCTCTTTGACAATGGAACATTACCTCAAAGTGATGACTATTACAGAGCCAAAGATGTTGAAGAAATGAATGGCCATTTTCTTATGTTCAATTACATGCTTGATACCCTTGATGAAGAGTTGACACCGGAACTAATCAAACATCTGCATTATGAATTAAAGACCGGAGTATTCGAAGACAGAGCGAATGGATATGCAATTGGTGATTATAAAAAGCGTCCAAACATGGTAGGAATGTATCGAACAACGCTGCCACAGGATGTTGAGACGGAAATGAACCAATTACTAAAGTGGTACAGGGAACAGAATAAAAATATGGAAACTCTTGCAGAATTTCATGCCAGATATGAGGCGATTCATCCTTTCCAGGATGGAAATGGAAGAACCGGAAGGATGATCATGTTTCGGGAAAGTCTAAAGAACCCGGATATTCTTCCTTTCATTGTATTGGATGAGAATCGAAGTCAATATATTGATGGGCTGAAACAATATAGAGAAGAGCAGAAAGTACGCAAGCTTGTCTCATTAATGCAGAAAGAAGCTGAGGAATATTATCAGCAGTGTAAATATTTTATGGGATAATGCATTTTGTACGAAAGATGCATTAAAATGTCTGGAATACAGGGATTGTGAGGTGCTTTAATGGTAGGACTCGGACGGGAAGATAAGAAAGATAATGACCTGTTTTACACTTGCAGTCTGATTGATTATATTTCGCGGAAAACGAAGAATATTCGTGCAGATGTAGTAAATCAATTAGGCAGAAAACGTCTGGATAAAATCTATGATCTGGCAGATGTGTATCATTGTGATAATATTGAACAGGTCAGTGAAGATTTTATTGCAGAGGCGCACATACCAACAGGAACGTTCGATAATGTAAAGGAATGCAAATATTCAATTCCCTCTCATTGGGATATTGGAAAAGTATATAAACGCTTGATAAAACAAGTAGCTGCCAGCGAGAAAATTGAGATAGTTGATGCACTGATCAAGGTTTATAATTCTTTTATCAGCGAAAAAATAGATGATTATAACAGTAGTGTCTACTACGAAAATCCATCTTATATTTTTGAAAGTTACAGAGAAAATAAGATGTTATAAAAACAATGGGTGAAAACACATGAGATTCGGGAGGTGTCAGTATGACTAATTTTGATTTCCTGAAAAATGAACCAAAGTTTAAAGATTTTGCAGATGTAGCAATCTCTGCGGAAAGGATTTTTCAGTTTGATTATGCGGCATCTGTGCTTAACTGCAGACGGGCAATGGAATTTGCTGTCAAATGGATGTATTCTGTGGACAGTGCCCTTGTCATGCCATGGGATGACAGACTGGTTAGTCTGATGAGTACAGATGAATTCAGGGATATTATTGATGCAGATCTTTTGAAACGTATGGAATTTATACGCAAAACAGGTAATTTTGCAGCCCATACCGGTCAGAAAGTAAAGAAGGAACAGGCAGAATTGTGTCTGCAAAATCTATATATTTTTCTGGATTTTGTTGCTTATTGTTACGCAGATCATTACACTGTCAGCAATTATGATTCTACATTACTGCAGGAAAATTCTGTTCATACAGCGGATCAGTCAGTTAGTCAGCCGGTCGGCGATCAGGCTGGTCAGTCAGAAACGGATCTGAAACTGGAACAATTGTTAAAGGAAAATGCTGCCCTGAGGGAAGAACTGACTGCCCGTCGTGAAGAACAGCAGCAGACATACGTGACTAAACCACTGGATATTTCAGAATATGAAACCCGAAAGATCTACATTGATTCTATGCTGCAGGATGCAGGATGGACTGAGGGACAGAACTGGATAAATGAATACAGGATTCCGGGTATGCCAAATAAGTCACAGGTCGGATATGCAGATTATGTTCTCCTTGGTGATGATGGTAAGATCCTGGCTGTGATAGAAGCCAAGAGAACCTGTGCAGATGTGGCAAAGGGCAGGCAGCAGGCGAAGCTTTATGCTGATCTGATTGAGCAGAAACAAGGCAGAAGACCGGTGATATTTCTTACCAATGGTTTTGATGTTCGTATCTGTGATAACCAGTATCCGGAGAGAAAAATTGCAGCAATTTATTCCAAACGGGATCTGGAAAAATTGTTTAATCTCAGACAGATGCGCTCAGGTCTGGGACAGATTTCCATAGACAAAAATATAGCAGGACGATATTATCAGGAGGCTGCGATTAAGGCTGTCTGTGACAGTTTTGACACCAGAAATCGCAGAAAAGCTCTCCTTGTTATGGCTACAGGTTCGGGAAAGACACGTACAGTTATTGCACTTTGCAAGGTATTGTCAGAGCAGGGATGGGTAAAAAATATTCTTTTCCTGGCAGATCGTAATTCACTGGTAACACAGGCTAAGCGAAGCTTTGTCAATTTGCTGCCGGATTTATCTGTTACAAATTTGTGCGAAGAGAAAGATAACTATGCAGCTCATTGTGTTTTTTCTACTTATCAGACCATGATAAACTGTATAGATACGATTCAGGACAAAGAGGGAAAATTGTTTACCTGCGGACATTTTGATCTGGTGATCTGTGATGAAGCACATCGTTCCATTTACAATAAATACAGGGATATTTTTAATTATTTTGACGCTCCGCTGATTGGGCTGACAGCTACTCCAAAAGATGAAATTGATAAAAATACCTATGAAATCTTTGAACTGGAGAACGGTGTCCCTACTTATGGCTATGAGCTTGCGCAGGCAGTGAAGGATGGTTATCTGGTTGACTTTATGTCTGTGGAGACTACACTGAAATTTATAGAGCATGGAATTGTATATGATGAATTATCTCCGGAAGATAAGGAAGCCTATGAGGATACCTTTGAGGATGAAAACGGTGAAATGCCGGAAAGTATTGGCTCGGCAGCATTAAATGAATGGCTTTTTAATGAGGATACCATAAAGAAGGTTTTACATATCCTGATGACGAACGGATTAAAGATAGATTATGGAAACAAGATTGGAAAGACCATTATTTTTGCGAAAAATCACCGTCATGCAGAGAAAATATATGAGGTGTTCGGAAAAGAATACCCACATCTGACAGGATATGCCATGGTGATTGATAATCGCCTGAAATATGCACAGAGTGCGATTGATGAGTTTTCGGATTCAAAGAAGCTTCCTCAGATAGCAATCTCTGTAGATATGCTGGATACGGGAATTGATGTGCCGGAAGTTTTGAATCTGGTATTTTTCAAAAAGGTTATGAGTAAGGCGAAATTCTGGCAGATGATCGGGCGAGGTACCCGTTTGTGCCCGGCCCTGATGGATGGAGAGGATAAGCAGAAATTCTATATTTTTGATTTCTGTGGAAATTTTGAGTTCTTCCGCATGAATAAAGGACGTGCCACTGCAAATATGATCGCACTTCAGGGAGCAATTTTTCAACTGGAATTTGAGATTGCCTATAAATTGCAGGGAGCCGCTTATCAGACAGAACGATTGATTACCTATCGTAAATCTCTGGTAGAGCATATGGCTGGAAAGGTGCAGGAGTTAAACCGAGAAAATTTTGCGGTGCGTCAGCACTTAAAATATGTGGATATTTATGCTGTTGAAGAAAATTATAAGGTTCTTACTTATGAGGACACTCTGGCAGTGCGGGATGAATTATCTCCATTGATCAGACCTGAAAATGATGATGCGAAAGCTTTGCGTTTTGATGCTCTTCTGTATGGAATTGAACTGGCGTATCTGGCAGAAAAGAAATATGGACGTGGTCGAAAGGATCTGCTGAAGAAGGTTTCTGCACTGGCAGGGATTTCTAACATTCCGGAGATTATGATGCAGGCAGAACTGATAGACAAGATTCTTCATGGAGGATATCTGGACAATGCAGGGATTCCTGAATTTGAGCATATCAGAGAAAATCTCCGCGATCTGATGAAATATATTCCGGATGCAGACAGAATGATCTATGACACAAATTTTGATGATGAGATTCTCAACATGGAGTGGAAGGATTCAGAACTGGAAAATGATGATCTGAAAAATTATAAGGCAAAAGCAGAATATTATGTACGTCAACATCAGGACAATGCAGTGATAGCGAAGCTAAAAACCAATATTCCTTTAGACAATAATGACATGAGAACGCTGGAAAAAATTCTGTGGAGTGAAGTGGGAACCAAACAGGATTATGAGGCAGAATACGGACAGAAACCGCTTGGAGAATTTGTTCGTGAGATTGTAGGGCTTGACATGAATGCTGCTAAGGCTGCCTTTGCACAATATCTGGATGATACCTGCCTGGACAGCAGACAGATTTATTTTGTGAATCAGATTGTGGAATATATTGTACATAATGGGATGCTGAAGGATCTCTCGGTTCTTCAGGAATCACCTTTTACGGACCAGGGCAGTATTGTGGACATATTTACGGATTTAAATGTATGGCTGGGAATCAGAAAAACCATAGAGCAGGTTAATGCCAATGCCATTGCTGCGTAAATTTGTCAGTAGATCAGAACGAAAGTGCTTGTCGACGAGATAAACCTTGGATATTCAATATTGTGGTAAAATAAACTTTGGAAAGGCGGTATATGGATGAAGTGGGCAGATGGTAAGATACGATGCTGCTGGGCAAATCCGAGAAATGAGCGTTACATTCGTTATCACGATGAGGAGTGGGGCATTCGGTGCATGATGACCGGAAGCTCTTTGAAATGCTGATATTGGAGTGCTTTCAGGCGGGCCTGTCCTGGGAATGTGTTCTGAACAAGCGAGATGCCTTTCGCGTGGCTTTTGACAATTTTGATCCGGAGAAAGTCAGCGCTTACACTGAGGACAAGCTGGAAGCACTGCGGAGTAATCCCGGCATCATACGAAACCGCCTGAAAATACAGGCTGCCGTTACCAATGCATGGGCATTCTTGGAAATTCAGAAGGAGTACGGCAGCTTTTCGGACTATATCTGGCATTGGACAGATGGCAAAGTAGTCTGTGAAACCGGCCGGACAAGTTCAGAACTGTCTGATTGTATATCAAAAGATTTGAAAAAACGCGGCATGAAGTTCGTGGGAACAACGGTCATCTATGCCTATTTACAGGCAGTAGGAGTTCTCTGTTCTCATGAGCAGGGCTGCTTTTTGGCAAATCAGGAAGCTGAGCATTATAATAGTTATTCATAAGTCTGTTATTTCCTGATTTTTATCCATCCTGCATGAAGCAGATATACGCCTGCCGGAATCAGGGAAAGCATGTGTATATTTGTGCAGCTGCCTGTTTCTGCATATGTCGGCAGAATGAGTGTATGAAATGCAAGATAAAGGTATGTGCCTGCAGCGATGAGATTACACAGAAAAAAACTCCAGCCGAAGATACCGGAAATAGAAGCTGTAAGAATGATGATCAGCGTCAGGGTATCAGGAACAAAGGGAAGATGAATAAAATCAAATTCAGGTTTCAGGGAGAGAAATGCGAGCACTGCGTAAAGAAAAAGCACTGCATTTAATAAACTCATGATTTTAAACGGTAAACTGTAAAAAGGTGTAACAGGGCAGTTGGGCCATAGTTCAACATCCAGTTTCTGTGCAAGCTGGGTTGCTGACTTTGTAAAGGTTATATTTGTCATTACAACAGCTTTATCGCAGTCGTAGAAGTTTGCACCTGCATAGGCTTCCTGAACGGCTTTATTTCCAACAGGATGGGTGTAATATTTACATTGTATCCCGTATTTTTTTCGATGTTTGAAAGCAATGATATCGATTCCCTGGTCTCCGGAGCTTTGGGTTACTTTTATTTTAGAAAAATGCTTTCGCTTTAGTATCTTTGCACATTGATATTCAAATTCATATCCATCCATGTGTTGAGTCTCCTGTATTATATAAAATGTATAGCAGTCTGCAGCAAAATAAGAATACCATGTTTGATGATAAAGAACAAGTGTTTTGCGAAGAAAAGAAGAATGGGTTATTGTTTACTGGCTGGTTTACTGGACTGGTTTACTGGTTGCGTTACTGAGACGTTACCGAGAATGGAATAAACAGTAACGAGAATGGTTACTCTTTGCGGGAATTGTGTTATAATAGTCTTTGATTTATTGCTGCTGAAAAAAGTGGACAGTTTATAGCGAGCCTATTAAATGCATTATTTACGAGGACTGCTATAGTAATTATACAAAACCGTAAGAGGGGGAGGAACATTTGAAAAATTTTGAAGAAATTATGTCGGAACGAAAAAACCGTATAGAAGCCAGAAAGGACGAGCTGATCCGCAGGAGTCTGCTGTCTGAAGAATTTCTGGAAATGATCCAGAAAAATAAAAGGCCCTTTGATCTGCTGATGTCTTACTATCAGTGTGCTGTCATGGAGATTGAGACAAAATTCAGAGTGCTGAATCAGGAGTATTCCCTGGAATATGATAAAAATCCTATCGAAGGTATTAAAACCAGAATTAAATCTTATGACAGTATTGTGCGGAAAATACGCAGAAAAAATATTCCCATGTCTTTAACTGCTATAGAAGAAAATATCAAGGATATCGCAGGTGTCCGGGTAATCTGTTCTTTTCCGGAGGATATCTATGAGCTGGCAGACAGCTTTCTGCGTCAGGATGATATTGTACTGATCGAGAAAAAAGATTATATAAAAAATCCAAAACCCAGTGGTTACAGAAGCCTGCATCTGATCGTGCAGGTGCCTATCTTTCTGCAGAAAAACAAAAAAATGGTAAATGTGGAAGTCCAGTTTCGAACTATTGCCATGGATTTCTGGGCAAGTCTGGAACATAAGCTTCGCTATAAAAAAGATATCCCGGCAGATCAGGCACAGCAATTGCAGGAGGAGCTTCTGGCGTGTGCCACCCAGAGTGCTCAGTTGGATAACCGGATGCAGGAAATTCGTAATCAACTGGTCAGCAGAGCTGATAAGGGTAATCAATCCTGAGAAAGTTCCTTATTTCAGGAACTTCCTCAATAATTTTTCATAAATTTTTCTATATGGCTGGTATCTCATTGGCAGATCCAGCCATGTTTTTTTGTCTACAATACTCTTATAGTGGGAGAAGGTATGAAAACCGTCTTTGCCATGGTAGGAACCCATTCCGCTTTCACCAAAGCCGCCAAATCCCATTTCACTGGTTGCCAGGTGGATGATGGTGTCATTGACACATCCGCCTCCGAATCCACAGCGGGAAGTAACTTTTTCCGCAGCTTCTTTGTCGGAGGTGAAGATATATAGTGCCAGAGGATGTGCCATGGAGTTGACCTTTTCGATGGCCTCATCCAAGGAATCATAGGTCAGCACAGGAAGCACAGGACCGAAGATTTCCTCCTGCATTACTGCATCCCCGAAGGTTACATTATCCATAACAGTAGGAGCGATCTGAAGAGCTCCCGGATTGTTGTCACCGCCGCAGACTACCTTGCTGGGATCGATCAGATTGCAGATACGAGTAAAGTGCTTTTCATTAATAATTTTCCCATAATTCTTATTATTCAGAGGTGTGGAACCAAACTGTTTCCTGATCTGTTTCTGGATCTGTCGGATCAGTTCATCCTTGATTTCTCTGTCGCAATAAATATAATCAGGTGCTACACAGGTCTGACCACAGTTGAGATATTTTCCAAATACAATTCTTCTGGCTGCAAGTTTCAGGTTGGCACTTTTCTCTACAATGCAGGGGCTTTTACCGCCCAGCTCCAGGGTAACGGGGGTCAGATGTACAGATGCTTTTGCCATTACTTCCCTGCCAACATGCTGGCTTCCTGTAAAGAAAATATAGTCAAAATGTTCATTGAGAAGAGTGTTATTTTCCGCACGTCCGCCGTTTACCACAGCCACATACTGGGGATCAAAACATTCGGTGATAATGGTTTCAATCACCCGGCTGGTGTGAGGAGAGTAGGCACTTGGTTTCAGTACAACTGTATTTCCGGCTGCAATCGCATCGATCAGCGGATCAATGGTGAGCAGGAAAGGATAATTCCATGGGCTCATAACCAGGACAACACCATAAGGAGATGGCTTCTTATAGCTTCTGGAAGCGAACTGGGCAAGGGGAGTCAGTACTGTTTTTTCTTTTGCATAGGAAGGTGTATGGCGGATCATGTAGCTGAGTTCTGAGAGCACAAGTCCCACTTCACACATATAGGATTCAAAGTTACTTTTTCCAAGGTCACGTTTCAGTGCTTCATTGATCAGTGGTTCATATTTCTGAATACAGGTCTTTAATTTTTTTAAGGCATCCAGCCTTTTTTCTACCGGTAAAGTGGCACCTGTGTAAAAATAGCTGCGTTGTTTCTGAACGATTTCTTTAATTTCTGTTTCTGTCATAATACATTATTTCCTTATATAATATAGATATCAGGTAACTATTGAGAGTCTGCAGGTTCCTGTATTTTGATATTTTTATAAAAAACGCTTTGCAGGATAGAAGAATATTAACAGTTACTTCTCAGCTTCTGAGGTATTTTCCTTGGAAGTCAGAGACATCAGCATGTAATAAAATTTCTCCAGTTCGGAGGCATCCATAAGCTTCGGCACAGGATACAGAGGATTGGCCTCTTTATCTGCATAATGGGCAAGCTTGGGGATATCTGTTTCCTGAATTTCTTTTACAATATTTACGATTCCAAATCGCTCTTTCATCTCTTCAATTGCCCGGATAAAAAGCTCTGCTGCTTCATGGTCCGGCGTATTTTTGTCTGCAAGTCCTGCTGCAATGGCAAGTCTGTGGAGCTTTTTGTTAATGCAGGAGCCATATTCCCGAAGTACCAGCGGCAGCAGAATGGCATTGGCAAGTCCATGGGGAACGTTGTACTGTCCACCCAGAGAGTGAGCGACTGCATGAACATATCCTACATAGGATTTGGTAAAAGCACAGCCTGCATAGAAGGAGGCGTGGAGCATATTTCGTCTTGCCTGAATATTATCGCCATGCTCATAGGCAATGTCTATATTTTCAAAAATCAGTTTTACCGCTTTTAATGCATCCCTGCGTGTATCAATGGTGGTGGAATTGCCGATATATGCCTCCACTGAGTGAGTCAGGGCATCCATACCTGTAGTTGCGGTGATAAATGGGGGCAGGCTTAAGGTAACCTTGGGATCCAGCACTGCATAGCGGGGAATCAGCGGGAAATCGTTGATTGCGTATTTATATCTGGTGTCTGCATCTGTGATCACAGCGGCGAGAGTGGTCTCACTTCCTGTTCCGGCAGTGGTTGGAACTGCCATGAGAAGGGGAAGCTTCTTATGCACCTTCAGGATTCCCTTCATTTGAGCCAGAGACTGATTTGGTTTGACCGCACAGGCACCGACTGCCTTGGCACAGTCCATGCTGGAACCGCCGCCGAAACCGATGATGGCATCACAGCCTTCTTTATGGTAAAGTTCCAACGCCTCGCGGACATTGACAGTAGTAGGGTTGGCAACTGTTTTGTCATAAATGGTATAGGGGATACCGGCCTCCTTTAAAGCTTTTTCCAGTCTTCTGGTAAGTCCAAGCTTCATGATACCGCCATCTGTAATGATCAATACATGAGTGCATTTATGGCGCATGATGATTTCAGGGAGTTCCTTGACGCTTCCTGCGATTTTGGGTTTTCTGTAAGGTAAAAAGGGAATTGCAATGTGAAAAGCTTTCTGAAAAGCCCTGCAATATATTTTTCTGAGAGTGTTCATGGATAATTCCTTTCCTGGGTGCAGCCTGCTACTTTGCAGACTGCCGGACAGCAGTTACTTCAGAAAAAATATAACAAGGTAAAAAAGAAAAGTCAATATATTTTGATGTTCAAAATTTATCTTTGGTAAAAGAGCTTATTCCGAGACATACGAGCCAAAATTCCATTGCCGCAGGCAATCTGGAATGAATTTTGGCTACGTTACTGTGAACGGAGTGAACAGTAACGAACATATCCATAAAATTTTACAAAACTACGAAAATCAGTTGACAATGGAGTAAGTTTATACTAACCTAAAGTTAGCAAAGTATAACAATATTGTAAAACAGCAGTGTTATTATATTAAAGAATTAAAGAAATTTGCTCCACAGGAAGTGGATATGAGGGAGGAATGAAAAAATGTTTCTGCAGATACAGGGAATTCAGAAGTCTTTTGGTGCAGGGGACAGCCGGGTGGATGTGCTTAAAGGGCTGGATCTTGACATTGAGAGAGGAGAGTTTTGTGTGCTTCTGGGGCCGTCTGGTTCCGGTGATTATGTTAAAATAAGACTAAGTTAGCAGATTCCTTATAAAATAAGGGCTCACGCCAATTTAGTCTTTTTTCTATTATACCATAAAAGGTAGAAAATTCATAGACCGGGAATGAATTTTTCATAGTAAAAATCAAATGGCAGGGGCTCTTAAAGATAGAAACCTATTGCTACTGGTCCTGTCAAAATTATATCCATTCTCACAGGCGGTCAAGTTTGTGAAAAACCATTCGGTTGCAATACATTGTAAAAAAATATGTTAAGGACTAGGTTAGTTAAAAGATTCTGTTAGCTGGCTTAGTCCTTTTTTCTTGGGAGGACGGAGCAATGATAAAGGTGATTATGATTGTTGGAATAATTTTTTTCCTCGTTTCGTTGTATGCGTGTCTGGTGGCAGGCAAAAGAGCAGATGAAGAAATAAGTGCTTTATTTGAAAAAGAAAAGAAGCAGAGGAGTGAGGAATAAACGTATGAATGGAGGTATTTATAGCACTGGAAATGAAATTGTAGATGAAAATGCAAAACTGAATATATCTGGAAATATCATTCCGCAGGTGTGGTATCGGACAATCATCAGAGAAAGTGGAAAGCCAAATCTGACAGCCATTATTATACTGGCAGATATTGTGTATTGGTATAAGCCTACAGAAATCAGAGATGAAGGAACCGGACAGGTCATTGGGGTGAGAAAGAAATTTAAGTCAGATCTTCTTCAGAGAAGTTACCAGCAGATCAGCGAACAGTTTGGGATTTCCAAAAAAGAAGCGACAAATGCAGTAGTATTTTTAGAGAAGCTGGGTGTGGTAAAACGGGTATTTAGAACCATTTCCATGAATGGGATTGTTGTAAATAATGTTCTGTATCTGGAATTGATCGTAGACCGGTTAAAAGAATTGACTTATCCAGAAGAAACAGGAGCAGATCCGGTTTCCTTTGAAAAAAGAAGAGAGAAATCCAAAGCAGAGAAAATCAGTCCCCATACAGTCATAGAGGAAGAGATACATTTTGTAGAAGAGAGGGCTGTCCCTTTCCAAAGGGAGAGGGTGTCACCATTCAAAGAGAGAGCATACCCCCACAGGGAAACAGAGCCCTGGATACCCAAAGAGGTACCTCAGACCGATAGCGGGCAGACAAATACAGAGATTACTACAAAGACTACAGCAGAAAGTACCCAAAAGAATACAACAGAAATGGTGAATGGGTATAGAGATAATCCTATCTTATCCTATCAGGCAGCAGAAGAACAGTTCAAAGATCAGATTGATTATGATGCGATATGGATAGACAGACCTTTTGACAGAAAACTGCTTAATGAGATTGTAGGGCTTGCAGTAGATGTTTTGACGTCCAATGCAAAGACCATAAGGGTAAATCAGGAAGAACGACCTCTTGGCATTGTACAGGGAATGTATAAAAAGCTGGATAAGTTTACCGTAGAGTATGTGATAGACTCAATTAAGCAGTGTACAAGGAAAGCCAATAATATCCGGGCAGTGCTGCTTACCGCTTTATACAATGCCACATTGACAGCAAACAGCTATATATCCAATCTGTTTGCTTATCAGGAAGCTATCCCTCAGACGTAAGGAGCGTGATAGAAAGTAACAAAATTAAGAAAATTCAGGACAGCTCATGGATATACACAGATAGAACTTGCGGCTGTCTTGGGTATCAGTCTTCGGACGTATCAGAGGATTGAATACGGACAGCAAAAGCCCAATGTCTATGTAGTTGTCCGACTTCAGCGGTTATTTCAAAAAGATATTAGTGAGATTATGGAGGAATATACAGAATGAGGGAAGAAAGGTTTCGTATTCAGTGCCCCGAACATTTTCAGGTTGGAGATTCAGGGCGTTTTGAAAAACCTTCGCAGGATAAGGAGTCGGATTTTGTAGTAGATTATGCTCCGCCGGAAATGTTTGAAGCCGGGATTGTCTTACAGGAGATGGGGACGGAAGGAGATACTTATTGCACAATGTATGTCTATTTTGCCCCGGAGGAACACCTTCCGGTTTATATGGACAGCATGAAATACGATTTACAAAAAGTATCCATTCGGAAAATTTTTGTTGATACCGAGGAATACCTCATAAAAGTAAATGAGAAGACAAAAAAGTTTTATGCAGGTGAGGACGGTTGTTGGGGTTCTTATACGGAACTTTACCGGAAAGAGAATGGGGAACGTCTGACTGACGCAGTGATTGTTTTTCTGTGTATGCCAGATGAAATGAAGTTTCAGGAAATGGAAGCTGTGATAGGGGAACTGTTTGAAAAACTTCCTGTGATAGACAAAGAAAAGAAAGAAACAGGTCAAGAACCAAAGAGGACAAGATAAAATACAAACTATAACTTTCAGGAGGATAAGAACGTGGAAACTAAAATGATTATTGGAATTGATCATGGAAACCGTAACATGAAAACTGCAAATACGGTATTCTCAGCAGCAATCCAGCCTTTGCAGGCAAGGCCGGACAGCCTGGAGCACATTTTGGAATACCAGAACCAGTTTTATTATGTGGGAGGGAAAGTGCCGGAAAAGGAGTGTGTGGATAAGACAGAGAATGAAAATTATTATCTTCTTACCCTTGCAGCACTGGCGCAGGAAATGCGCTGCCGGGGACTGACAGACGCTTCCGTAAAAATGGGAGCTGCCCTTCCGCCTAGAAGATTTCAGCAGCAGAAAGAAAGTTTCAAGAAATATCTGTTAAAGACAAAGGAACTGCATTTCCGTTATGAAGGAGTACATTATCATGTGTCTTTGGAAAATGTGTTTGTTTTTATGCAGGGGCATGTGGTGATCCATACGCTTTTAGAAGCAGTTCCCGGCTATTGCCTTTTAGTAGATATTGGTGGAGGAACTACCGACCTGGTAGAGTTTGTTGACGGAATGCCGGACGGGAAGTATTCGATTTCGGATAAGGCAGCTTTGTACTGTATCGGAAAAGTCAATGAGGAAGCCATTGCCAAAACAGGGGCAGGGGTACCGGCATACATTACAGAAGCATTTATGAGAACAGGAAGCTATGACTGCCCGAAGCAGTATCAGGACGTCATAAAAAACTGTTTGAAGTCCTACGCAGAGGAAATTTATGGTATCATACAGGCAAACCATTATAATCTGGATCTGACCAAAATGGTATTTATGGGCGGTGGTTCTTCCATTGTGGAGCATTTTGGAGCCAATGAGGGAAAAGATGTACAGTTTGTAACGGATATACATGCCAATGCAAGGGGCTGTGAAGAAGCAGTGAAAAGTATTATCCGGGCAAAACAGAGGAAAATGCGGACAGCATGATAGGAAGTGAAAACTTATGGATACGGAAAAAGTATATACAACTTCACTGCGGCTGTATAAAAGCAGACCGGTACATCATCAGGCTTATCGGTATCTGAAGGAGTATAACAAAGATATTTTCAAGACAAAAGACGATTTTATAGCAGAAGCAATCGTTTATTTTGCCAAGTATCTACAGCAGGAAGAAGAAGTACAGCAGATGAAACTATTAAATACCCTTCTGGAAAACCAGAAAGAACAATTTTGTAAAATCGTAAAAGAAGCGGTTTCAAAGGCACAGGAAGAAGCCTTTGAGAAGCGGGGTGTGCTGGAAAAGACCGTTCAGGGAGAACTTTCTGACGGTGGAACGATAGCAGAGGACAGGGAAAAGGAAGAAGCCTGTATGGAAAAAGATTTACGGTTTGCGGAATTTTATGGGGCATTTGAAGAATAAGGAGGAAAAAGATATGGCAGTAGGAAGAAGTGTATGGGAAGTTGTAAAAGGGATTTTCATTGCAGTGGGGAAACTGCTGTATCTGACAGGGAAACTGGTGATATGTTTGTTTCTGCTGGTTCTGCAGCTTGTTTTGGCAGTGTTCCATGCAGGGAGCAGGGAATAGAAAGGGGATTGACAGGTGCATTGGATACGGGACAGACCGTATACAAAAGATAGAAAAAAGAAGATAGAAAATGGAAAGCAGGCTTGTGTGGCCTGCTTTTTTTGACGAAAAAATGAAAAGGAGCAAAGCTATGATGAAAGGAAAAAAGAAAAGGCTGCTGGCTGGGACGCTGGCACTTCTTCTTAGTTGTTCTACGTTACTCAATACAGGGATCACCGCACTGGCTTCTGAACAGTCTGAGGAACATGCACAGATACAGGAAGTAAAACAGGAGGAGGCTGCTTCAGAAACATTACCGGAGTTGGAAGAGGTAAAGGAGCAACTAACAGAAGAAGAACTGGTGTATGCAGAGGACCTTACCATAAAAGCAGGAGAGTCCTTTGACTTGGAAACAGATTACAGGGGTTTTCAGAAAAATGATGAAAAAGTAAAGGTGACGTTTCTGAAAGCAGAAGGGGACTCCGGCAATTCTTTTGATTTCAATACCCCAGGTTCTTACCAGGCATTTTATCGTGTTGATCCGTTAAGCGGAAACCCTTCCTATCAGATTATGAGAAGAATTGTGGTAGAAGCAAGGGAAAACAGTACACAGGAACCCCAGGGAGAAGTAAGCCAGCATACCGAAGATGGCTCCGGTGAGGACGGTGAGGCGGACCCTGACCCGGAGATACCGGAGGTACTGACGGAAGAACCGGAAATGCCAGATGCAGGGGCAGAGTTGATTGATCTGACACCAAAAGAGGATAAGGGAATGTTCTTATCGGTTGTTCCGGCAGCAATGGAGCAGCAAAAAGGAAGCAATGTACATCTGGTACAGGGAGAAAAAATCCCATACCCTTCTAACGTGGGGAACTATTCTACTTCCTATTTCACTGTAAATGGCCATGTGGCATATTGTCTGGAGTCTATGAAGGCTTCCCCGCCGACCTCGGATTATGTAGCAAATGAATTTGAAAGCAACCCGGAATTGCAGAAAGTCCTTTATTATGGATATGGCGGTCCTGGGGACATTACCGGGGAGTATATGCCCTCTTTTGACTGGAAGACAAAGTATATTTTTACGCATTTAGCTGCCGCTTATTCTTATTGTGGCATGGACGGTTTTTATGGCTGTACCTTTGAAGATATTAAGGCAAGCGGTGTGTGGGGATATATCCAGCATATTTACAGCCTGGAAGCACCTCCGACAGCAGCAATCACGTTGTCCCCAAAGGAAGCAAAGGCTTATGAAAGTGGAAAGGAACAGCGTACCGGGGAGTTTACTTTAAAAGGTGACCATAGAAACTATATTACTTTAAAAATGCCAGAGAATGTGACTTATCACAGTGGAAGTACAAAACAGACAGGAACCGTAAAGATCAATGGGAATACCACATTCTATTTCAGCGCTCCCAAAACTGTAACGGGTACATGGAACAGCGGTAAGCTGAAAGGACAAATGGGAACCCAGTGGAAGACCTTAGTATTGTCTACGGGTTCTGGTTCCCAGGACATTGGGTATGGGGCATTTTTTGAAGAAGAAAGTGCTTCTGTGGAATTTACGGTGAAGTGGCTGGACCTGGCAAGGGTAAAGGTAACAAAAAAAGATAAGAACAGTAAAGTAAATCTGTCCGGCGCTGTTTTTGGTATTTATTCAGACAGTGCATGTAAAAATCTTCTTGTGCAGATGCCGGCCACAGACAGCAACGGTACTTCTGAGGTGGAGCTTCCGAAAACCCAGGATACGGTATATTTAAAAGAAATTTCTGTTCCAGAAGGCTATAAGCTGAATACAGAGTCTTTTAATGTGAAGCTGGAAACAGGAAAAACAACTTCTGTTGCAGTGACGAATGAGGAACA
>OGYF01000731.1_pt1 | contig 31891 bp, 28 predicted proteins | sample 1576451 | NCBI WGS metagenome assembly OGYF01 (sample SAMEA3541505, study PRJEB24748) | human gut metagenome | biome: human gut; feature: human-associated habitat; material: faeces | place: China | collected 2012
TCCGATAAGTAAGGATCTGATCCGCCGGACAGATATAGCAGTCATAGTACTCATCGTAGACATACTCATATTTCTTGAAGAATCCATCTTTTGTCATGGGCCTTTTATACGGAAACAGAGGCTGTATCCCGTCTTTTAACAATTCTCGGGCGATTGCTGGAGTCTTATATCCGGCATCCAATACCATCATCTCCATATCCAGGTCTTTCAACTTGTCGTACAAAGGCTTCCATGTCCTGCTGTCATGTTCATTCCCTGGATGCACAGTATAACCTAAGATCCACCCGTGCTTGTCACATGCAGTCTCTATGCTGTATGCAAAAACATGTTTATGTTCGCCTTTTCGGAACCACCCGCTTTCCGGATCTGAAGTACTGCATTTTTGCGTTTTGGCTCCTTCCGGGATCTCGTCTGAAGAACCGCTTTCACCAGAAATGCCGCCGCCCGCTGCAGGCGGTGTAGTTGAATCATCCTTTTTTTCTTTTAAAGGTTTCTTTCCATGATTTTTGCGGTCTTCATTGATTTCTTTTTTTAACTCCTCCTCATACCATAGAGCTTCTTGAGATGCAATCCTCTTTCTCATCTTTTTGCTGTTCGCACAGGCTTTTACATGGGTAGAATCCACAAACACGGTAGACGTATCTACCAGATGAAACTTCATACATTGTTCGAGGATATGGGAAAAGATCTGTTCAAACAGTTCCGTATCCTTAAAACGCCGGGTATAGTTTTTCCCAAAAGTAGAAAAGTGAGGAACTGGATCCAGCATATCCAGACCGAGAAACCAACGATACGCTACATTCACTTCGATTTCTTTGATCGTCTGGCGCATACTTTTAATCCCATAGAGATACTGGATAAAAGGGATTTTGATCAGCATCACCGGATCCATGCTCGGCCTTCCGTTATCTGCACAATACTTGTCTTCTACAAGATCGTAAATAAAGTTCCAGTCAATTGCCCGGTCAATCTTTCGGAGCATGTGATCCTTTGGCACCATGTCATCCATGCTGAACAGCATCATTTGTTCTCTTTTTTTATCGGCATCTCTTGTCATCATAAGCGGGCCCTCCTTATAGGATAATTATACCATGTGCAGAGAGCGCACCGCTTAACTTTCGAGTTGATAAGTAGGGGATTTTTCTTGATAAAAACCGGAAGAATCATTAAAATGTTGATAACTACAATAGAAAAGCCCCGGTGTAAACCGGGGACTTTGTCTACAGTCTGAAGCGCCCCCTATGGGGCGCTTTTATACTCCTAACCAGATTTATTGCCTCATAAAAAATAGAGGGTTCTACGCCCTCTATTTAATGCTTTTCTCATATTCTTCTTCCATATATGCGTTGTAGTCTTCCTCGTCTGTATTTCTTTTCTTTTTTCTCGGTAACATCTCAGGGATATCTTCCCACACTACATCTTCATCTAAAACGTATAATTCCAAATCGCCTGTATCCCCCCACTCATACAAATCGAACGGGTCAAAATAACTTATCCCCTCATCAGATATAAAATCATATTGTGGATTTTCTTTCGTTCCTCGATTTTTTTGATAGAATACCGTATCTTTATCATATTCCCTAATGATAATTTTATTTATTCTTCTCAAAAATGCTTGCCAGTCTTGAGGGTGTTCTTTTTGTATGTGTTGATACTGTTCATCTAATTTCCAGTTAGAACAAATAAATACTTTATTATATCCAAGTTGTCTAAATCCATGCATTGCACGCCCTTGTACAGGATAGCCATCTAAAAGGTTAAGCATATCTGTAAGTTGAAATGTATTTCTAAACTCTTCAAAAACACAAACAGGTTGTGTTGTATATGTAGAAAATGAGTAATCATCTTTACTAACACGATATACATTAGCATATCCATATTCGTCCATAATACCTCTTGTTTTGCCACTTCCAGTCGCACCTTCAATATATGTAACTTCAACGTCACGCCATTCTTTACCAAATTTATCAGTCAACAAATCAAGACGCATTTTATCAATAGAATTAGCAAAACGCAAAAACGACGCATTAGCTTCATAAATTTCACCGTTTGTTTTTCCTTGCAATATAAGTCCTTTTAATTCTTCTAAATCGTTGCGCTTTCCTGGTTTTTCAACAGGGCATTCGCAATTTTCAAATTGCATACCCTCAATGCGAGTATCTTCTTTTTCTGTATTTTCCCACTTGCCTACTTTGTAAATATAATTTCTATTCTCTTGACAAGTGCCTTTAGCAACTTCAAGATGTGCCCCCTCGAATAAATTTAGTAAGCTACTTCCAGAAATAGGGCTTTTTGTATACATAAAAATATGATAATGTACTGTGTGTGTTTGTTTTCCCACCTCTTTGCTATAACAGTAGTAAATTATATTTTTATATTTACTTTCTAACATATTTTTTATATTATCAAAATCAATTTTAGGATTATTTATTGTAATTTGCCATTTGCGGGCTTTTTTTGTTTTAATATTCATTATAATCTTCCTTTCTGTTTTTATTAGCACAAGGGAAGATTTTACATTTCCAACAGAATACATCTGTTGACATTTAACTTTATTTGTTATATCATAAATATAACAAAAGCGCATAACGACTTTTGAAACACTATGCTTAAATATATATAAAATCTTTCCCGAACCGTTTTCCCAGACGGTTCTTTTTTTATGCTTATATTAATTGTATAATATTAAATTTTGAAAAACAAGAGATGGAACAGAGGTTAAAACAGAATGGAACAGAGGTTATTTTTTTATTGTTCCAAACATATATGCTTATTTTTCAATTACTTAATTAAAAAAATAATATATATTCTTTTCAATGGAACATGGAACAGAGGTTGACAAGGTAATACTAGGGACCCCCCGCAAGCGGTGCCCCCTCGCCTTGTCAACCTCTTGCTTTAATAGAAAAAACGAAGTACACGGACGGCTTTGAGCCGCCCGGTACTTCGTACCGACTGGACAAAATTTATTTAAGTTTACCTCTCCGACGCTTTGTCGTTGTTTTATTTGCAAATTGCTTTTGTGGATTGTATACCGTATCTGTAAAGAGTGTAACACCCAAGTCTTTGAGATATTGCTCTGTAACAGATATGTTGCTATGACCCATTATTTGACACAAAGTATATATATCTTTTGTTTGCATATAAAAGTTTTTAGCAAATGTATGCCTTAACAAATGAATACTTGTTTTTTCCACTCCATGCGCTCTATTGTATTTCGCTACGTTGCATTGCATAGTGTGATTAGCCATACGGGTATTTTCTCCCGTGCAGAATAAATAATCGCTAGAACCTAAATCAAATAGTTTAACATACTTTTGTATAATCTTTACAACATCAGCATTGAGATTTAAAGCCAGACCATTATTATTTTTTGTAGTATCTACATAAACAACATTATCTTTGAAATCTATATCGCAGACTTTAACATCAAGCGAACTTGATAACCGTAGACCTGTCGCAATGATAAAATTTATATATACCCATGTTTGATAGGTTACTTCACTACATCCTCTCTCTGGCTTTGACAATAGTATTTTTAATTCTTCTGGTGTATAGCACCGCTTAACCGTTTTCTGATATTTAGGTATCTTAACGGGGAAAACATCACAATACTCCTGTTCTTGCATCCAATATATAAAAGCTCGGACACTCCTGCAGTAAGTAGCAACAGTAACATCTTTTTTGTTTTCATCTTCTTTTAAGTCCTCAACCCACCAAGCATAGTGGTCTTTATTGATGAGAGAGGTTGAAAAATCCCACATATCATTAGAGTTGATAAAACTTGTGATGTGCATATTGTAGGTGTTAAGCGTACTTTCCGCAGTGTTCTCTGTTCGCTTGTCTTGGAAAAATTCTTCCAATGCTTCTCTGGTCTTTACGTTTTCCTTAATCATTATTGCCCTTCTTCTAATCATATTCGTGCGTCCTTTCTCTTTGAAATCTAACGCACAAGACTATTTTAAATTACACTCTAGATTTTATCAATCATAGAATATAAAAAAAGAGCGATAAACCTTGAATTTACAAGATTTATCACCCTTGAGTGCGGAAGATGGGACTTGAACCCACACAGCTCGAAAGCTACAAGATCCTTAGTCTTGCTCGTCTGCCAGTTCCGACACTTCCGCATGGCGATTAAATCGTCCAAAAAAGATAATACTATAACCCAAAAGAAATGTCAACAAAAAAATGTAAAAAAATAAAGGCGGCCATCCGTTCTTAATTAGAAAGCCAGATAGCCGCACTATATTCCGCTTTACCCGTGTATAACTCTACAGACGCGCTACACCGCTGTCTCTTGCCGCCTGGGCCACCGCCTTGGCAACGGCTTCTCCAACGCCAGGCTCAAATGCCGCCGGAATGATATGATCTGCGCTCAGCTTATCCTCCGGAATCATATCAGCCAGGGCTTCCGCCGCCGCGATCTTCATCGCGTCATTGATATCGCTGGCACGCACGTCAAAGGCTCCCCGGAAGATCCCTGGGAAAGCCAACACATTATTGACCTGATTCGGGAAATCACTTCTTCCAGTAGCGATTACAGCCACATTTCCAGCCTTCTTCGCCTCATCCGGGAAGATCTCAGGCGTAGGATTAGCACATGCGAAAATGACCGCATCCTTGTTCATAGTCTTTACCATATCTACGGTAAGCGCTCCGGGAGCGCTTACGCCGATAAACACATCCGCGCCCTTTACCGCTTCTGCCAGGCCGCCGGACCGCTTGTCCCTATTGGTGATCTTGGCCATCTCTTCCTTGATCGGGTTCATTCCTTTCTCTCTTCCCTCGTAGATGATCCCTGTACGGTCGCACAGGCGGATTTCTTTCACTCCGGCCGAAAGAAGCAGCTTGGAAATAGCGATTGCCGCAGCCCCTGCTCCATTCACCGCGATCTCAATATCTTCCATCTTCTTGCCGATCAGTTTCAGAGCGTTCTTAAGCCCTGCCAGCGTCACTACCGCTGTCCCGTGCTGGTCATCATGAAAAATAGGGATATCGCAGCGCTCTTTCAGCTTCTTCTCAATCTCAAAACAGCGGGGAGCCGCAATGTCTTCAAGATTTACCCCGCCAAAACTGCCGGATATCTGGTAGATCGTTTCTACAATGGTATCCACATCCTGACTCTTGATACACATTGGGAACGCATCCACATCGCCAAATTCTTTAAAGAGCACACATTTCCCTTCCATAACCGGCATTCCGGCTTCCGCTCCAATATTTCCAAGACCAAGGACAGCAGAACCGTCTGTTACCACCAGACACAGGTTATGCCTCCTGGTCAGATCATAGCTTTTTGAAACATCTTTCTGGATTTCCAGACAAGGCTGGGCAACTCCAGGTGTATATGCCAGAGAGAGATCTTCCTTTGTCTTTACTGGTACTGTTGCCTTTACTTCAATTTTCCCCTTCCACTCTTCATGTAAGCGGAGGGACTCTTTTGCGTAATCCATGTTGATCCTCCTTCTTTTTTCATTCTATTTCTTATTGTATTGCATTTTTATTCATATTTCAATTTTTTTATTCATTTTTCGCGCCATCTTTACCTGCTGCCACCGGCAGGGTGGAACCGCCAAAGGGCATTACAAGTACAGTGGCGTCCTCCCCTTTTTCTGACATTGCGGCGTCCAATGCCTGCTGGGCTGTTTCGTAAGGCTTCAGGAAAATCTGGCGGACCAATTCTGGAGGAAGCTGAGACACAAGATAAATCTGCGCCTTCTCCAGCACCATAGCAATGGCCGCGGCTTTATGGCCGCCCAGCCGGAAGTCTTCTTTGACCCTCCGGATCAAGTCCCCCGGCTTCTTTGCTTCCAGAAGCCACTGTTCAAAGGTTGCCTCTCCAAGCCCTTCCTTGCAAGACCCGATAAGAATAATGATTCCTCCGTCTTTAACCGCATGTTTGGCGTTATCCAGAGCCTTTTGGGTCTGGTAGAGATTCAGATCTTTGGGCGCTCCTCCTTGGGATACCAGGACAATGTCCGCCTTTCTTTCAATCTTTTTCCGATAGAGCGTGTCCAGGAAGCCGCACCCGGTCCGGTGAGCCTTTACCACATCTCCCGCCACCGCTTTCACGATCCGTTTGTGTTCATCCAGAACCACGTTCAATATAAAATCCACTCCGCATACCGCCGTTGCTTCTTCCAAATCCTGTCTCAGAGGATTGTCGTCCAGGTTGCCGGCGCAGGATCTTGCATCCACCATCATACTATGATTATTTTGGATTGCTTCCCGCGTGGATACTCCCGGCATAATAGCTTTCGCCCCGCCGGAATAGCCGGCAAAATAGTGATATTCAATATTTCCCAGGCAGATACGCCGGTCTGCCAGAGCAACTTCTTTTACAATATCCACCGGCGTTCCCCGACTGGTCATCCCAAGATGGACACAATCTGACGGATCTCCATCAATACACCTGATCTTCCGGAAGATTTCTGCCCCGGCAAGTTTCTCTTTTTCTTCCTCCGTTTGGCGTCTGTGGCTTCCAAGAGCAAAGACAAGCGTCACATCGTCCGGTCGGATCCCTCCTTGCTCCAATTCTTCCAAGAGCAGCGGCATCACTTTCCAAGTCGGCATAGGTCTGGTGATATCGCTGGTCACTACCGCTATTTTCTCCCCCGGCTTTACAATTTCTCTCAACCGCAAAGTTCCAATAGGTTCCGCCAGCGCCCGCCGTATTTCTTCCTCTTCCGGCAGAAGATTATGCGGATCCAATTCATTCTGATACAAGATTTCCTGAAGATTCTTTTCTGGAATCTCTACCTGCTGCGTTCCGCCGCCAATTCCCAGTTCAATTTTCATTTTCCCCGCTCCTTCCTTACCAGCTATCCTTATAAGTTATACAATTCATAGGAAGTCTCGCAGGGATTTCCTCCCGTCAGATACATTTCCCTTTTGGAAAGATTCATCAAGATCGAGAATACTGTTCCCATCCGTTTTCCTTCTGGATCATTCTTATCTTCATGCCGGCAGATAGAATCCGGGAATCCTTTGTGATCTCTTAAAAAGCTTTGTATCGTCTCAATACGGATCCGCCCGTCTCCTTCCAACGCCGCGCGGATCATCTGTCTCATCCGCCCATAACGAAGGAAGGTATCTGGGAAGGCCATTTTCCCCGTATCGTGTACCTGATAAAAACGGGGGCTCAAGAAATGATTTGTATGTACCAGGAATCCTTCTTCCCCATAGAGCACATCAAAATCTCCCGGCCCCGCTTCAATAGCGACAGCTTGTCCTTCCGCCGACGCAGTGTGGAAATTGGCGCAGCAGGCCAGGTTCATCCTGCCCACATTCTGGATCGCGTCCGACAATGTACTGCTGTTTAAAATTCCTCTCAATACTACATGGAGCGGCACAGCAGGGCCTTCTACCTTCTGATCTGAAGCAAGGGCATTCAGACAGACTCCAATTCCCGCTTCGTTCAGACCAAATTTTCCAACAATTCCCGCTTCTGTAAAAAGCAGAAGATCCGGCTTGTCTTTCTGGTGAATCTTCAGTACCACCCACGCGTCCCTTTGCTCCAATTTCCAATCCCAATTCTGACCAAGCCAGTCCGCCCCATCTCCGGTCACGTCTTCCGTAAACGCCACAGATGTACAGCCGTCTCCTACCTGACCTCCCTGCAGCACGATCTCGCTTCTGGTATTTAACGCCAAAATATCCCCCAGTTCTTTCTCGGCCCCTTCCGCAATGCCCCGAATCTCTTCCATGATCTCCGGATCATACTCTTCGATGTTTTTGGCCATCCCACAAGCATATTTCTTAGCCTCCTCCCAGGAAATTCCAGAAAAAGTCTGGAACATTTCCTGGTAACAGCAGATACTGGCCTCAATCTGTTTTCTGGCCAGACGTCCATGAGCAAGACCAATCTCATAAGCGCTCCCCCATAACTCAAATACCGGAAATTTTCGTTGATTTTCCATCCTTTTAGAAGCCTCCTTTTTCTGTCCTTTGCTGGACATGTCCTTGAAACTGTTATATAATTAATACAGCTAATCCGTCTTAGGCGGATAGATTTGGAGGTATTTCCTTTGTTTTCAGAAGTAAAACGAAAAAAACTCTATGAAGAAGTCTGTGACCAGATCATCTCTTCTATCGCTTCCGGTGAACTCCCGCCAGGAACCCGGCTTCCCTCTGAACAGAAACTGGCCGACAGTTTTCAAGTCAGCCGCACCGCTGTCAGAGAAGCGTTGCGCTCTTTGGAAAGTTCCGGCTATCTGGAGGTTAGAAATACTGGAACTTATATTTGCGATGCCACCTTTGACAAGGTCGTCGCTCCTGTGATGACCCGTCTGATCAAAGATGAGCGGGCGGTTGACGATCTTCTGGAACTCCGTCTTCTCTTAGAGCCTATGGCCGCCGCTCTTGCCGCTCTTCGCGTCGACCCGGCGGAAATCCAGGCCCTGTCTGAAACAATGGATACTATGGAAGAATGGGTTCGGCAGGATCGCAACTATGCTCAGTTGGATTCTCAGTTTCATAACCAACTGATTACCTCCTGCCATAACGAAGCCATCCGTTCCATCTATCAGCTGTCAGCACTGGCTATCAATGATATGTTTGAATCCTTCAGCCATCTTAACAACCAGGCTTCCCAAGTATGTCAGGAGCACCGGCTGATCTTAAAAGCACTAAAGGAGCATGATCCTTCTCAGGCCCAGAAGGCGATGCAAAGTCACTTGGAGCGGGTTTATACTTGTCTCGAAAAGGAAATACCACGAATTTTCTGATGAAATTTCAAAAAAGGGAGCGGCAGGATACTTTTTCTCAATGTATCCGCCGCATCCCTTCTTTTTTACCCGTCTCAGATCAATGTTGTCTGCAGGAAATATACTACAATACCCAGCACAAGGAATACACAGGATACAATATGTGTCTCTCTGCGTCTTTCTTCACTGGAGATCACATGCCAGAATATTGCCAGCAGAATCAGTCCTACAATCAATACAATCCAATTTAACATAGCGCTCCCTCCTTACTTTCTGCCGGCCAGCGCTTCGTTGAGCGCGATTTCTTTCTTCTGGAAGCCAAGGAAATAGAAGATCATACAGAAGACGCAGTATACAACGATCGTTCCAACAAAAGCGTTGATCGAAGCAATCCCCCATGTCATCTTCCAGCCCATTAGCAGTCCAGCGATCAGGGCTGGTATAGTGGCCCAATTAAATTTATGGTGTACGACATCTTCCGAATTGACATTCATATCATAGTAGTTCTTATGTCCAGTCCAATGGTACTTGGTCTTCGACATAATAAAGTAATCCGCGATTGAAACTGCCGCGATCGGCGGAATCAGATAACCAAGGAAACTGCAGAACGGAACATAGTAATCCTGGATATCCAAACCTGCGATACATACCGCGATAAGGCCAACACCCAGAACGATAAAACGGCGCGGGATCCTCTTCTTTGTCACTACTTCTATGGTAATCGGCAGCGACGTAGACGTGATATATGAACTATGCTCACAAGTCGCCCAGTTCTGCAGGAAGAACATCAGACACCCAAGGCCTACCATACCCAGCATAGACAGAGTATCCGCGATAACAGAGGTCCCTGTAGCCGCGCCCCATACCGCGCCGCACACAATACACAGACAGAATCCAAAGAAGAATCCCAGGAAAGAGGCCAGGAAGGAACTTTTCGCATCCTTGGCAAACCGCATATAATCTGCCGCTCTGGAACACCCTGCCGCCCAAGTACCTACAACGGTCGTCACACCAGCGCTGATCGTCATAGTCTGCGGGAAAACATTATCCCAAACACCTGCCAGGCCGCCTGGAAGCTGAGAACATTTCCAGATTCCGAAAAGTCCGGTAAAAAGCAGCACTGGGAAAGCAAACCGGTTCAAGATGACCATTTTTGAAAATCCCACATAGTTATTCGTGATAAAAAGAACAGAGATAAGAATTGCCCAGACTTTGATATCGATGGCTGGAAACAGAGCCACCAGAATCGAGCAAAACATCGCCGCATTCACTACATACCAGCCAATATCCGCGATATGGAATCCCGGAATAGCCACTCCTACGCTTCCGTAGGCAAAACGGGAGGACAATGCGGCGTTGCAGTGGGTCTTATATCCCACATAGCCGCTCAGAGCTGTAAAGAGAGCAAGGAATAATGCCCCCCCAAAAATTGCTTTGAGTCCGTTTGAAAGGCCGCCCGTTCCAATCGTAACCGTAACACCTGCCTGATAGAGCTGAGCCACCATAGCCGCTCCAAACCATACGAAGACCAGGTCATACCAGTTCTGCCGCTTTTCTTTAGGAACTGGCTCGTACTGAAAATCATCACCAGAATGAGATGCAGATTCTTCCATCTTTTCGATTTCTTCAATCTCAGCCTCATTTACAACTTTTGTTTTTTCTTCTGTACTCACATAAACACCTCTCTTCCTTTATTGATTATGTTCCTTATGCCCTTCCTCCCGCCGAGGAAATGGAGGAAAGATCCTCATTTAATTCGCGGATATGAGCCTGCGCCCCAAGAATCCTCTGAAAAGCCCGCAAAGAATCCAGGATAATTCCCGGCTCAATATCCTTCATGATAAACACCAGTTCCGATCGTCTTTCCTCGCCTCCCCAGTCCTCCAGATGACGGGGCGGGTGGATGATATGCTGCACCCCGTTGATCAGAACGGGGCCGCCCTCCCCCGTGTCCAAAAGGCCTTTCACACGGTAAATCTTCTCTCCGTGAGCATATAGAAGCGCGGAAAGCCAAAGACCAAACGCAGCCCAGCTGATCGTATTGGAAAATCCGATAGAAATGGAACGCACCAGACTTTCATGCCGACGCTTTAAAACAATCGTTGGCCGCGTATTCATCGCCTGCAGCACTTCAGGACGGTCTGTTCTCCCTACACCCTCTGAGAATACCAATTCCGGATCGATTCGCCCCATATCTGTCCGCAAGATTGAGGCCGATGGATTGATCTCCAGAACTCGTTCCGTCAACGCCGGAATCTCGGAAACCTCCGCCAAATCGGTCTTAGTCAGGAGGATTTTGTCCGCTGTGGCAATCTGCTTTACCGACTCTTTTGTATGATCCAGCTGAAAACTGCCATTTACCGCATCCAGGCAAGTCACCACACAGTCCACCTGGTAGTGATGGCGGAGCACGGAATCCGTCATGATAGAGAACAGAATCGGCGCCGGGTCGGCAAGACCGGTGGTCTCAATTACCACCCGATCCACATCCAGTTCCCCGCGGTCTCTGCTGTCGATCATGGCCGATAACTCCCTCACCAGATCATCCCGGATATTGCAGCAGGCACAGCCGCCGGACAGAAGCAGAGTCTTTTCCTCGATCTGACGCAGTACCCGCTGATCCAAGCCAGCCTGTCCAAACTCATTCACGATTACCGACACTCGCTGAAACATAGGATGCTCCAGCCAATGACTCAGCACGGTCGTCTTCCCGCTGCCCAGGAATCCGGTCACAATAGTGACGGGCAGTTTCCCTTCCGCCATTTTACACACGCTCCTTCCTAACTAGCCCGCGTATTCAGATAATCAATCAATGCTGGGTCTAGCGGATCCACCTTTTTTCCCTGGAGTTTCTCTACATTGCTCCAGATTTCTCCAAAATCCTTACACAGTACACTGCGTCCCTTCCGGTTAGAGATCATATATCCTCCAGGCCGTTCACTGACAGAAAGGCCGTAGAAATTCATGATCTCATTCGTCATCCGCACCTTATCCCACCTGGTCTTACGAAGCACCCGCTGGTCCACAAATCCCCGCTCGTCCGTTTGCAGGGTATCGCTCCAGTGTATGCTGGAAAACATCTGTCCGCATGCCATGCACATTGGTCTTTTCCCTTCTTTCTGAAATTAATCTTTTTCTCTTGGGAACCTGCGCATAAAATCTTCCGCGACTTCTTTATAAGTCACAAACTTCACGCCTTCGTGCTCCATCATATGCTCGATCACCCGCTCGTTCATCAAGATATTCTGTGGATGTCCGCTTACGTCGGGATGGATACACATAGGCACTACCGCATAATCATACTCCCTATATACATAATCGAACTGATCGATCCACATCTGCCCAATATTGCGGGGGCTTTCAAATCCATAGCTGTTTGGGCTTGCCTTCTGGAACATCATTGGCGGCAGGTCATCCAAATACCAGCTGGCCGGTATCTCTACCAGATCCGTTACCCGTCCGCGTACCAACGGCTTCATCCAGTCTTCCGCGTTCTTGGAGTAATCAATCTTAGTCCAGCTGTCACCAATCCGCAGGTAGTAGGGATGGAAGTCATTGTGCATCAAGCTGTTGTCATAGATAATTCCATGCTCGATCAGCAGTTTGTCTGTGATATCAGAGAACTGCCACCAAGGCGCATCGTATCCTACCGGCTTCTTTCCGCACAGCTTTTCGATCAAATCGATACACTTCTCCAGCACCGCTGTCTCCTGGGCCGCCGTCATGGTCATCGGATCTTCATGAGAATATCCATGGAGCGCGATCTCGCATCCAGCATCTGCTACCGCCTGCATCTGTTCCGGGAAACTCTCGATGGAATGTCCTGGAATAAACCAGGTACTCGGCAGATTGTATTTCTTCAGCATCTTCAAGATACGGGGAGAACCTACCTCGCCAGAGAAAATACCTCTGGAAATATCGGTAGGTGAGTCCTCGCCTCCATAAGAGCCAAGCCATCCCGCTACAGCGTCAACATGAACACCCCATGCCACAAAAATTTCCTTCTTTGCCATTTTGCAACCTCCTTTCTACGGCTCATCGCCGAATACAACCTTTGGCAAATTATAATTATGCATAAATGCCTAATTATCAAATCACTTACTCTCCCAATAATTGAGAAGAAAACAGCTTCCGTTTATAATCTTTCAGATACGGAATGGTCCTTCTTTGTTTCTCTACTTCCTCCATCCAGATCTCCTGGACCAATACCTGATCCTTTGTCTCCTGCTCCACAAGAATCTCTCCTCTTGGATCCACAATCCTGCTTTTCCCCGCGAACACTGGTCCGCCTTTCTCTTCTCCGCAGCGATTGGCCGCCACTACGTATAATCCGTTTTCCAAAGCCCGGGCTCTGGAGGCCAGTTCCCAAGCGTATGATCTCGCAAGCCCGAAAGCCGCTGAATAAGTAATCAGATTTGCTCCTTTTAGAGTCAGTATCCTGGCCCCTTCTGGGAATCCCACTTCATAACAGATCTGCATTCCAAGCCTTGCAAACCCTAAGTCAAACACGGGATAATCTTCTCCGCTCCGAAAACGGAGGGTTTCATCACCCCACAGGCATACCTTGCGGTATTTCCCGATATAGCCTTCCGGCCCTGTCAGCACACTAGTGTCGTACATCACACCGTCACAATCACTTCGTTCGATCAAAGCGCCCACCAGATACATATGATATTGGCTGGAAAGCCGTTCCATCCATTTGACGGTCTTTCCATCTGGAACCAACTCTGAAAACTCATAGTCTTTCTCCGCCATACTATACCCTGTATGGAATAATTCTGGCAAAACCGCAAGATCTGCTCCCTGGCCCGCCGCCTGTCGGATCAGCCCCTCTGCCTTCGAGAGATTTGCTTCCCGATCTCCCAAGATACAATCCATTTGAATCGCTGCTACTTTCACTCCCCGTCCTGCTCTTCTGCCATCATCCATTCCCCGCACCATCCTTATTTTCTATTTCTTTGTACACACTCATTTTGTATGCTTCTGTTTTGTATGATAATAATATTGTATACCGTTTTTTCTGGAAAGTCAATTTAAAAAGTTCATGTTTTCTGATTTTTCTGTCAAAACTCTTTTTCTTTACATGTTTTTAGCATACTTTTACACAAAAATCCGCCGGGGCATCTTTTCATACCCCGGCGGATTTAACTCTGCCAATATAATTATCCTTTTTGATTCTTCAAAATCTTTTTTCTGATATAACGGAATGTATTTTCCTCTCCTTCTTCTGCCAGCATCTTCAGCAGCTTATGCAGCAAAGCCGCCGTCTCCGGATGAATCATCTTTCCAAGCTTTCCGGCCCCTTGTTCGTAATACTGCAATGGATGCCGCTGAGTATACCGATCTCCAAGATAGGTTTTGGAGGCCGCGATCCGGTCCATAAACATCTCAATCACATATTTCACCGGCATCTTCTGTCCCACGATCCCTTCGCCGGGATCCACGCTGTAATCCAGCCAGTATTCATAGTGATGCTTATTTCTCCCCTTGTGATGGAGCCAGGCTGTAGAGTAGCCCGTAGCCTCTCTCTCAGCGTTATTCGGACTTCGTGTCCCCTGATAATAACGGCACCCTACCAGAAATTCTGTGGGTGTATATTTAGAAAGATCATGGAGCAGACCCTGCTTATATAATCCCACTTTGAAACAATGCTTCATGACCAGCCACTTATGGTGATTAATGGTATGTAAATGCTGTAATGCTTTCATCCTTTTTTCCTCATTCCGTCATACGTTAAAATAACTCCGGATTCCATACAAAACCAGCAGATGGACCGGATAAAACAGATAAAACAAATACTTCATCTTTCTTCCCCGCTCCCCATTATATAAGGCAATCGGCAGCGCAGCCAGCGCTCCAAGATACTGGATACCCGGCTGCCACAAAAAATTCCAGAATGCTCCCAAGATCAGCTTCAGCCGAAAACGATCCCGAAACTGAGCATAAATAACAGGAAGAAGCACTCCTAGAAATCCATAGTCTGTACCAAACCATTCACAAATCCCCATTCCTCCCAGCAGAATTAGTACCTTCAGACTTTCTTCCTGTACCTTTTTCATGCCATAGAGCACAAAAAGACTGGCCGCAAGTGTAAAAAATACATTCTGGTGACCAAACTCCAAAACCGTTCCATGAAAGGCCAGATCATAAGGGATTTCTGAAAGCAGGGCAAATACTCCCAATCTCAGAAGGTACCGCCGCAGATCCCCGGTATGGAAGAATCCTTCCGCCAGCAAAAAAGAAAAGATAGGAAACGCCAGTCTTCCAATCCCTCTCAAAAGGATTACATCCGGAAAAAAAACAGCGCCTATATGATCGATCGCCATGGACAAGATCGCAATACACTTAAGCTGGAACGAATCAAGGCTCATCCGCCTTCTGCCTCCCCGCCAGGATCATGATCGTCCGGGCCTTTAGTTCTATCTGTCTTTGCTTTTTTAACCGTCTGGGCTGCTCCAGAATTCCTTCATCTGTAGTTGCGGCCACATACCACTCTTTTCCCTTGGGAAGAGCCGGAATCGCGAATCGATGCTCCAGCCAGTGCATATTATAAGCCACAAAGCAATCTTCCCCTCCAGTCACCGCGCCGCTGTAATAGACGCCCAGTTGTCTGCTGGACACCTCAGAAGACACCTGCCACGCGTTTTCTCCATGATAAGATACGTCTGGCACTCCGCATCTGGTCTGATCCATTCCCCGCATCTCTTCGGCCGGACATAGTACCGGATAGCTTTTCCGCAAATAGATCAGCTCTTTCACAAACCGGAAGAATTCCTTTTCCTTTTCTAACTTGCGCCAATTCAGCCACCCTGTGGGATTGTCCTGACAGTAGACATTATTATTGCCTTTCTGAGAGTTGCCGAATTCATCCCCGGCCAGCAGACAGGGCGTCCCTTGAGCAGTCAGCAGAAGGAACATTCCATTCCGCCTCTGGCGCTCTCTCAGTTCCTGGACGGCCTTTTTCCGGGTTGGTCCTTCCGCCCCGCAGTTCCAGCTATAGTTATAATCCGGTCCATCTTCATTATTCTCTCCATTTGCCTCATTATGTTTTCCGTCATAAGAAACCAGATCGTTCAGGGTAAATCCTGTATGCCCTGTAATGCTGTTAAAGGCCCCTTCTCTTCCCGTGACATGACGCAGCCAATAGATCACACTGTCCACCATGCCCTCATCCCCTTTTAGGAATCGGCGCATTGTGTTCATAAACTCCAGATCGTGCCGGAGGATTTTGGTCTTCTTCAGAATCGGATCCTGACAGACACTCTCCATGGGTGCGTTCAATGGATTCAGGATAAATCCGTCAATATGATATTCCATTCGATAATAACGAAGACAATCCTCTGCCACAAATCCCGGCGTTCCCTCTGCAAAAGGCATTTCCAGCGCCACTTCAATTCCTTCCTGATGGCATGCTTTCACCATTTGTTTTAAAGAAAGAGGACCGTTGCCGCAGGCGGAATAGGCGCTTTTGGGAGCAAAATACCAAGCCGGCCCATATCCCCAATAATTCCGGTACCGGCCGCATTCCTGGAACTCATAGACCGGCATACACTGGATCTGATTGATTCCAAGTTCCTTCAGATAAGGCAGCTTTTCGATCACTCCTTCAAAGGTTCCCTTATCTTTTACCTTTGAAAAAGCATCCTTCGTAAATCCGCGCACATGAAGACTATACGCGATCACCTGATGGAGGGGAAGATCCAGCGGTACATCACCTTCCCAGTCAAATGGGTCTTCTCTTAGAACGCCTCTTACCTGATGCTTCTGAATATCCCGCTCCTCTCCCCATATTTCTCTTCCCGGAAGGGATTTCGCCCGCGGATCCACCACGATTTCATCCCCTATCCGGTAATTATACTCCATGCAGTCTTCTATATCCTCCAACCCAAGACAACGTACTTCTCCAAGGGCCGCCTCCATAGGGTATTCCTGATACGGCTCCCGATCTCCTGCCCGGTACAGCAGCAGACTGCAGTCCTTTCCCTCTGGAACAGCTACTGAGAAATTCATCTTTCCATTTTCCGCCGCAACGCCAAGCGGCAGAGGTTTCCCCAACCTTTCTTTCATGCGCTTCCCCTTTCCTGTGCCTACTGCCATCCGTCTGTCCCGTACATATCCACGTTTTCCTCATTGATCATAAAGACATCTTCATAGGTCTCTCTTTCATAGGCTTCGCCTTTCAACATCTTCAGCACCAGTTCTGCCGCCGATTTTCCCATGTTGATAGGCGACTGGGCCGCAGTCCCCGCGATCTGATTCCCTGGCTTCTTTAATTCTTTCTTGATATCTGGGGAACCATCCACGCCATAAATGATCACATCATCTAATTCTGCCAGATTAACAGCCGTCTTTGCTCCTACCGCGATCTGGTCATTTCCGCACATAATGGCTGTCAGATCCGGATGTTCTGCCAGGATCTGCTCTGCCGCCTCCAACGCTTTCTCAAACTGGCCTCCCGTATCCTCTCTTGCCACAACTTCAAAGCCTTTTTCCGCTTCTGAAATCGCTTCTTCAAAACCGGTGATGCGTTCATTGATCGAATTCTGGGTCGGACATTCTAAAATCGCGATCTTCCCGCCTTCCGGCCGTTTTTCGATCAAATCTTCTCCGCACAGCTGACCGGCGGTATAATTATCGGATCCGATATACGCATCCACATAGTCCATCTCCTTGACCTGTGTATCTACATTCAAGATTTTGACATCTGCCTCTCTTAACGCCTCTAAAGAGGGAGTGATCTCCTCCCAATCAACAGGCGTCAGCATGATCGCGTCAATCCCCTCATCGATCATCTCTTGGATCTGAGTCTCCTGGAGCGCCGCATCTGTACCGGGATCTTTAGTGATCACCTGGCATCCTTCCGCTTCCAAAGCTTCCCGCACCGCGCTCTCCAGCGTAATAAAATAAGGGTTTTCCATATCAATAGGACTGAATCCGATCACGTAAGATTCTTCCTCTCCCTCTTCCCCTTCTGTCTCATCTTCTTCCGGGTCCTCTGTCACAGCATTGTCCTCCGGTGTGCCTACGTTCTTTTTACAGGCTGATATTCCCAAGGTACAGATCAAAACCAACATCATCAATATCTGTATTCCTCTTTTTTTCATCATACAAACATCCTCCTTATGTACATCTGTGCACATACAGCTATATTTTACAACATTTTTATTCTTTTGGCTACTGCTTTGCTTGCTTTTTACATACACCTCTGGTACAGTTAGAGTATCTTAGTCAAAAGGAGAACAAAAATATGGGTGCCAAAAACACAAATTATGAGGAAGATATGATCACAGTCACGCTCACACTGGATAACGATGAGGTTGTAGAGTGCGCCGTCCTTACCACATATCAGGCTGGCGGAAATGAGTACATTGCTCTGCTTCCGATGGACGAGTCCGGCGATGATATGACCGGTGATGTCTACCTCTACCGTTACCGGGAAGTAGACGGCGAGCCAACGTTAGAGAACATCGACGATGATGACGAATACGAGGCCGCCGCCGATGCCTTTGATGAATGGATGGATGAACAGGAATTTGAAGAGCTACCGGACATGGAATAATTCACCCACGAAACGGGAGGGACTTGCGTCCTTCCCGTTTTTTTCCCGTACATAACTGACAAAAAGCCTTTCCCTCGCCCGTGTCATAGCAACATAGAACAGTCTGCGCTCTTCCTCGATCTCCTCTTCCATCTTTGCTTTCTTATAGGGAATCACCCCTTCATTTCCCCGGATGATAAACACCGTATCAAACTCCAGCCCCTTCGCCCCGTGCATAGTAAGAAGGGAAACTCCTTCCCCCGGCGTCTGCCCGGTTTTTTCTCTCATCTTTTCCTGATCTTCCACATGATCCAGCCACTCTGGGATCGTGCGGCAGGATTTAGAAAGTTCCTGTACTTCATCCAGCACTTCCAGCCATTTCCCCGGATCTGTCTGCCGGTATTCTCCATGGCTTTTTAGAAATTCGTCATATCCCACATGCTTCCGGATATATTGGATCGCGGCATAGGGCGTCTGCTTTTCGATCATTTTCATATCCCATTCCAACTGATCGATCCGGTCCTGCATCCAGACCTTATCGCAGTAAAAATTCCGCAGTGTTTCATAACTGATCCTTTCTTCCCGCAGGCTGTCCCGTCCGATATATCGATTGGGACGATTGGAGATCCGCAGAAAATGCTTTTTCTCCAGCTTTCCCTGAGAAAGCGCCAGATAGCTGCAGATATCCTTTACCGCAAAATGGACGTATAAATCCTCCGGCCTCTCCTTCATCACGAAGGGTATCCCACGGGCTGCCAGCGTCTCTGCCAGCGCTCTTCCCTCTGCCGCTGTGCGGAACAGCACCGCCATCTGGGAGAAAGGCTCGCCTTCCTTAGAAAACTTTTTTATCTGGGAGAGCACATACTGACTTTCTTCTACAGGGTCTTTGACCTCCTGTATATGGACCGCTTCCCCTTTCCCGTTCCTGGCTTCCAGCTTTTTGGGCCACCGCTTCTTGTTGTGTTGGATCACCCGCAGGGCGCCGTCTACGATGTAGCCGCCAGACCGGTAATTTGTCCCCAGCACAATTTTCTCTGCTTTGGGATAATCTTTCTCAAATTCCAGCATGATCCCCGGTCTTGCTCCTCGGAACCCATAGATCGACTGATCGTCGTCTCCTACTACGAACAGATTGCCGCTTTCCCCCGCCAAGAGGCGCAGCACGTCATACTGAACCTGGTTGATGTCCTGGAACTCATCTACCAGGATATAAGCGAACCTGGACTGCCATTTCGCCAGAATATCCGGCCGATTCTGGAACAGCCGCAGACAGTAGAGCAGCATATCTTCAAAATCAATCTTCCCCAACTCTTTTTTTCGTTTCTCATAGTTTTGGAAAACTGCCTGGAAACGGTCTTTTCCACAGCACTTTGGCTCATAATCTTCCAGCTTTAGCTTACGGTTCTTAAAACTGCCGATTTCTCCCGTCAGATCACGTATCATGTCTTCTTCTCCATCCAGGTCCTCAGAGACAGAAAGCTCTGCCAAAATCTGCGAAAGAAGCCCTTTCTTCTCTTCACCCGTCAAAAGCCGGATCCTGGAAGCTCCATAGGCCCACTTTAGGATCCCATAATAGAATCCGTGGAAGGTGCCAAAAGTAACCGGATATTGGCCCTCGCCCATGACCTGATGAAACCGCTGCCGCATCTCTTCCGCCGCATACCGGGTAAAGGTAATGACCAGAATCTCTTCTGGCCTTACCCTATACCTGGTGATAAGATATTCAATTCGTTTTGCAATGGTAAGCGTTTTCCCGGAACCGGGACCGGCAAGGACCATGCAAGGTCCTTCCTTGCAGGCGACCGCCTGCTTCTGAGCTTGGTTTAACTCCATAGATACCCCTTACTTGCTTAATAATTCAATCCCCTTGCGGATCCGGCGCAAAGACTCTTCTTTCCCTAAGATCTCCATGATCTCCGTAGCTCCTCCCGGCGTTGTCTGCTTCCCAGAAACGGCGGTACGCACCGGCCACATTACGAATCCCGTCTTCACACCTTTTTCATCCACATATTTTTTCAGCGTCTCAAATAAAGCATCGTTGCTGAAATCCTCCTGCTCTTCCAGAATCGGGAGCAGGTCCCTCAGCACTTCCAGCGAATTCTCCTCGTTGGTCTTCATCTTCTTATGGCAGTACATAGACGTGTCATATTCCGGAAGCTCCTCAAAGAAATCTATCTGCTCCCGGATGTCTGGAAATACTTCAATCCTGGTCTTTACCAGCGCCGCGATCTTCTTCAGGTCGCAGTCTCTTGCGACAGCTTCTTTGATGTAAGGTTCCGCCATCTCATAGAAACGGTCAAAATCCATAGCCTTCAGATATTCTCCATTCATCCATTTCAGCTTGACGATATCAAATACTGCCGGGGATTTGCTCATATTCCGGTAATCAAATTCTTTCACCAACTCTTCCAGGGAGAAGATCTCCTGATTTCCAGAAGGACACCATCCCAGAAGCGCCACATAATTGACAACAGCCTCGGTTACAAAGCCCTGGTCGATCAGGTCTTCATAGGAAGAATGGCCGCACCGTTTGGAAAGCTTCTTGTGATTTTCATCGGTGATCAGCGGACAGTGCACATAAGTCGGCACTTCCCAGCCAAACGCCTCATAAATCTTATTGTATTTGGGCGCTGAGGAAAGATATTCATTTCCCCGGACCACATGAGTGATCCCCATCAGGTGATCGTCGATCACGTTGGCGAAATTGTAGGTAGGATAACCATCGGATTTGATCAGGATCAGATCTTCCAGCTCTTCATTCGCCACTGTGATCTCTCCATATATATCATCGTGAAACGTAGTGGTCCCCTCCGTCGGCATGTTAAAACGGATCACATACGGCTTCCCGGCCGCCAGATTTGCCTCTACTTCTTCTTTGCTAAGCCCAAGGCAGTGCTTATCATAAACGACAATCTGAGTCCCCTCCTCGGAAACACTTGACTTCAGGGAATCCAGACGCTCTTTGTCACAGAAACAATAGTAGGCGTCTCCTTGGTCGATCAGCTGTTTCGCGTACTTCAGATACAGCCCGGATTTATTGCGTTCGCTCTGCACATAGGGGCCTACGCCTCCATCTTTATCCGGTCCCTCATCGTGGATCAGACCTGTTTCTTCCAGCGTATGATAGATGATCTCCAGCGCCCCTTCTACAAACCGCTCCTGATCTGTATCCTCGATCCGAAGGATAAAATCTCCGCCTGCGTGTTTCGCAATCAGATAAGCATAGAGCGCTGTTCTCAAATTTCCCACATGCATCCTCCCCGTAGGACTGGGAGCGAATCTTGTTCTTACTTTTTCCATGGTTATTCTCCTAACTCTCTCATGATATTCTCTAGTGTATCGTCCACTCTCTGGTTGATCACCAGATCCGCGGACCGGTCGGAAAAATGGGGGTTGGAATGAACCACCACCAATTTATCTCCTTCATAATAATTCACTAACTGGGTACAAAGATAGGTATTCAGATTAGTCCCAAGAGCCAGCAGCATATCTGCCTTCTGTACCTCCTGGGCCGCGCGGGTGATCACACTGTTGTCTACCATCTCCCCAAAGAAACATACATCTGGGCGGATGGGCGTATTGCAGTTCTCACACAGCGGCACCCGCCTTGACTCCTTGATATATTCCACCGGATAGGTCCTTCCGCAATGGGGACAGTGATTCTCATAAACGCTTCCGTGCAGATTGATCACATTCCGGCAGCCCGCCCTCTGGGGAAGCCCATAGATCCTCCTGGTAATGACAGACTGGATCAATCCTTTTTGCTCCAGTTTGGCCATCTCAAGGAATCCCTTTCCCGGCGGGATATCCAGGGATGTCAAGATCTCGTTCCTGTAAAAATCAAAAAACTGCTCTTTCCGTGTGGAGTAAAAGGAACTTGAAAACATTTCTTCCAGGGAAAATCCGTACTTTGCCTCGATCTCATAGGACTCTTTTCCATCCCGGATCGGCGGATAGCCGTTCTCCAACAGCATTTCATAGCCGCTTAAGACTGTAGTATACTTGCTTTCCTGCAGCATCTGCAGAAGTCTTTTCTCCAACATTTGCACCCCTCCCCACTGAAACTGACTAGTTTAAAAATCCATCTTAGGATAGCCATATTGTACCATAGTTGATTTACCGCCTCAAGCCTTTCCCCTTTTCTTAAATATCTTTCTCTCTTTCCAGTAGCGGATCTGGAAAAACTCCCTGGGAATCGATACGATCAGTACAATGCCAAACACGATCGCAAAAGCGATCTTCAAGGCTTCCATTCCTCTCTGTCCAGCCAATGCCATCTGTCCCGTTACCAGGTAATAGGCCGTGAAATAGACACCCGCCCCAGGGACTAGGGGAAATATCCCGGAAATCAAAAAAATCGTAATAGGACATTTCATTCGTACCGTCAGCATCCGGGAGATCAGCACCACCGCCAGCGTACCGAAGAAAGAAGCCATCGCCGCGGAAAAACCCCATCCATCCGTACACAGCACATAGATCATCCATCCTGCCGCTCCCGTCATCCCGCAGCAGTAATAGAAGCGCCTGGGCACATTGAATAAGACAGCGAAGGCGATCGTCCCCCCAAAAGAACACAGGATATTGACTAAAATATGAAAGATCATAGAACGCTTCCTCCAACCATATTACTGTAGATACTAAGGGTAATTCCCACTCCTACCGCGATATACACAAATACCAGAAGGGCATCGATCATCCGCACTGTCCCGGAGAGGAAATCACTATCCGCAATGTCCCTGATCGCGTTGACAAAAGCCATCCCCGGAACCAACGGCATAATCGCGCAGCTGATCATCCCTTCCAGGCGAAGCGGCCCAAAGAGCGGCACTTGCTGGGCTAAAAGAGCCAGAGCGGTGATCACGACACCTCCTACCAGATTAACAATGATCTTGGACATATGATGCCTTTTTGCCGTCAATACCCACACATACAAGATACAGCCGATCAGAAAGGCAATAGCGCTTTCTCTGATCGTCGAGCCCAGCAGAAAGCCAAAGCAGGCGCTTCCTACTCCCGCCGCCAGGATCTGGAAATACGGCCTCTTTGGCGGTATCTGGTCGATCTCTTTTAACCGCTCTGCCGCCTCTGCCATTGTTACCCGGCCCGCCGCGATCTCTCTGGACAGGTCGTTGACTTCCGCCACGATCTCCAAGTGAGCGCTGGACAACGGCACGTGTTTCACCTTCGTGTAGGCTTCCTCAATCCCATTTTCCGCACTGACAAAGATCGCGTGGCTCAAGGTAAAAATATCCACCTGGTCTACATGGAATTTGTGGCAGATACGGGTAATCGTCTCTTCCACACGGAATATCTCCGCTCCATTTTTCAATAGGATCCTTCCTGCTTCCAAAGCTAGATCCACCACTTTTTTTACATCGATCTCTGAATCCAGACGCTTCTTTAAATAGACCATATCTACCAGACGGACTCCATCCTCATAGATCGGTTCCTGGTAATGGTCTACAAAAAAATCAGCCACAATATGGGAGTTGACGAAGCCGCATTTTTCATAAAAGCCTATAGTCTTCCTGCAGTTTCCTGTTCCCACATACATAGTGTCACAGATGTCTCCATAATGTTCGCAGACAAAACGGACCATCTGCCTGCCATATCCGTGTCCCTGCACTTCTTCCGCCGTAGCAATATTCTTCAGTTCGCACTGACGGTTTTTCATCCGCTGGACCACACAGACGGTGCACAGCTTCCCCTGATCTTCAAGAATATACATATCTCCCTCGTCAAGATAGCGGTCGATCATATCTTCCTGGGGATCAGCAAGCAGCAGAAGATCCAGGTATTGCTTTTTATTTTCTGTAATCTGTCGAATATTCATGACTGACTCCTGTTTTTTCATAATCCAGCCTATTATAACACCTGGAACCGGAAAATGACAGCCTCTTTTTAGTCTTTTATAGTCTTTTCCCAAGAGCACCCTTTCAGCAGAAAATGAGTCCTTTTCCAGCGGAATTCCTTCCTACCCATGTCGGTTCTGTCCTCACAATCCGTCTGTATAGCCTTCACAGGCCAATAGTTTACATCTGATATATGCTTCCAGTCGCCCCACTGAAAAACGCCTTCAGTTTTTCCTGAAAGCGTTTTTCCCATAGACTATTTTCATTCTTTTATAGTATTACTGTTCTTCCCAATCACTGTATCCTACAGGAACGATATTCATCGGCTATAGCCTTCGCCCCCGCATAAAGTATTTGACTGTCAGTTCCTCCAAGCAGGAAACGAAATCCAAGGTCGAGATGCATCTGGATATTGCCACTCCCTGTCATGACACCAGGGGTAACTCCATACCTGCGGCATGCGGCGATAACCTTTTTAAAAGCCTCAATCACCTCAGGACTGTCCGGAGAAACACCCATAGATGTGCTAAGATCAACCGGGCCGACAAAAGCGATGTCAATGCCAGGCATAGATACAATCTCCTCAACATTTTCAACAGCTTTATAATGCTCAATTTGAAGTATAACGGCCACCTCATCGTTCGCGTGGGGAAAATAGGTATCGCCGTGATTGCCGAACAGACTGGCGCGGCCGGCACCCATTCCGCGTACGCCCACAGGCGGATATTTGCAACAGCTCACAGCTCGTTCCGCTTCTTCATGAGAGCAGACCATTGGAATCATGATTCCAGCGCAACCTGTATCGAGTCCACGCTTGATAAGTGCAAGATCATTCCACGGGACACGCAGCAGCGGCTCAGCAGGACCGGTTCGGATGGCAGAAACTAAAAGGCCCGCACTCTCAATGTCCATGGATCCATGCTCCCCATCTATCATAATGCAGTCGGCGCCTGCGTACGACATAATCTGGGCATTGTCAAAACTGTTGGTAAATACCCATGATCCAAAAACAGCCTCTCCATTCCGAAGTTTTTCTTTGATTTTATTTTTCATAAGTCTCTTCCTCCTTAATCAATGGGAAATTCTCTCAAAAACGCGGCGCGCTCAGCGGAAAGTCCCGCTCGACGTCCATAGTCTTCCAGTTCGTCAATCTGCTTGCAACTGTAACGCAGGCCATTTGCCAGCTTGTCTGCTTTACTCTTATTCTCCAGCTCGCCGGGAACGTAGATTTGCTCCACCCCTTCCTGACGCGGAAGCGCGTGCAGATAATCCACAAATGCATCCGCAGATTTCTTATATTCCTCGATCGGGCGAAACGCATCGATACGCATAGCGAAGAAGAAATGCGCGATGTGATTAGGACTGCCAAGCAGATTGTACTGACTTCCCATATCAGAACCGAATTTCCCTCCGGAAAGAATCGACGACAGCATCTCCACAGCAACGGCCAGACCATAGCCCTTATGCCCACCAAAGGGTAGCATCTTCATAACATCCGCCTGATTCGGATCGGTAGCTGGATGTCCATCAGCATCGAGAAAACATCCAACAGGCAAAGGCTTGTTTTCACGCTTATACTCAAACAGCTTTCCACCTGCCATCATACTGCAGGCAACATCAAGACAAATTGGGCCATAACTGCCAGTAGGGAATGCAAAAGAGAATGGATTATTGCCGATTCCCTTACTGTTGCTTCCGGTCACACACATCAGCGGCTCGACATTGGAACCAGTAAAGCCTATCATATCGTCTCCCGCAAGCTTGAGGGACCAGCGGGCAGCCGCCCCGTAATGATTGCTGCGGCGGACGCACACACAGCCCAGGCCGTGGTCCGAGGCCTTTTTCCTTGCAAGTGCGACCGCCTGCTCGGATATGAGACTGCCCAGACAGTCATCTCCATCGATGAGGGCGGTCGTTCCTGTCTCCTGTACAACTGTAATATTCGGATGCGGATTTGTGCCGCCGTTTTTCAGCCGATCCATATAGTTTCCAACTCTGGTGACCCCATGGGATATTACGTTTCTAAGATCCGCATCGACGAGAGACTCGGCGACGATGGCGGCGTCTTTGTCATCGAGTCCGACTGCTTTGAAGATATCCTGGCAGTAGTCCTCAAGGGCGCTGTGATCAACTTTGTACATAGAACTCATTTTGTCTCCTCCTTTATTTTGATTTCATAGACTGGTTATATCATTCAAAACTGTAGCTGCCTTCTATCTTGGTCTTTCCTGTTCTTGAGCGAAGCACGGAAAACAGAAAACAGATAGCCACAGCTATGATGGAGCCAATTACATTCATGGCTGTCAATCCCTGGACAGACCAGACAAGGATAAGCAGGCGGGCCGCAATAGCAATGACCATACAGACATAGAAGATACCTTCTTTAATCTTGAGACTATTTCTCGCAAATGCCTCTGGGAACAACTTGGGCAGCCGCCACAATGAAATAAGCAGAGGAATCTGCAAAAAGCTTGACAGCAGTACCGTATTTTTTGTAAGAATGCTGATATCAATGCTAAAAATTAGCGGAATCAGGCAGACAACGGTAAGCGCCGTAAGGATGACCCAGGAGGCTCCGCGCCGGTTGGCCGAAGCAAATTTCTTGGGAAACCATCCGTCCTCCGTGGCTTTCTCCAGAGTTACCGTGAAATTCGCCAGTGATCCGTTGATGGTCGTCGTTAGACAAAGTACCGGACCAAGGATGATAAATGCGTAGAACACCACCGTAGGCAGAGTTGCTCTTGCGACCGCAGTGAGCGGCTGCCCGGCAAATGTAGAAAGATCCACTCCTCCGACAGCGGCAATCGCAACACCGCCATAAACCAGTACTAGAACACCGGCTGTCATCAACATAGTCCAGGGAACCGTCCTGCGAGAATCAATCGCATATTTGCCGAAGGGAATGATATTCTGGTCATACGACTGGCATGAAAACACCAACATTGCCATAGCCCCCATGATTCCAGCCGTCCCGCCTGTCATAAATTCCGGTCCACTAAAATTGAAGGTATCCGGATTAAGATGGGTGAAATTCACCACACAGAAAATTGCAAGTGCGGCTAGCAAAATATAGGTCGAATACTTCTGGACAGACGCCATAAAGGAAACACCCATACAGTTAATCGCCCAAAACAGCACCAAAATCAGTATCGCAAAAACCTGTATGTTGGCTGATGGAAAAACACTTTGGACATAGGTACCAAAGGCGGCCGACATCATGGAGACGCCCATTCCACTTACAAATGTTGACAGGATATAAGCTCCGCCGAAGGTCGTACCCATAAACGTGCAGGCTACCGTATAGACGCCGCCGCTAAAAGTCATCACGCTGGAAAGTATAACATATGGCAAGGCTGAACAAAATCCAACGAGAATCGCCATCAAATAAGCAATCCATACAGAATATCCCGTTACACCGGCAGCTTCTCCTAATATTGAAACAACACCGGAACCTACAAATGTGCCAATGGACATCATGAGCATTTTCTTCCGGTCAAAAATCTTCATATCTGAAAATGAAGTGCTTCTATCATTCATACTTTTCCTCCTTTTACTTCTTAAATTTTCTTGCACCGAGTATGATGCCGTCCAATTTGACATACAGAGATTTCACATGATATTATTAAAATATATTGCGCTGCAGCGTTTTCACTCTGTATTTTTATTATAAATTTTCAGATAATTTTTGTCCAATACACGTATTTTATAAATCTTTTATAAATTTTTAACATAGTCCATGACTATTGCTAATATAAAAAAACATTGTTTAAAACCTGTATGGCAACTGCATATTTTCAAGGTTTTGGACTGTATATCACACCCCTCTGACCGTGTGTTCCACACCGGAAATCAAAACGAGGAATCAAAAGTTATCATCTAGAAATCAGCGATATCTTTGAGATAAATATGTCAACTAATATTGGCAATATCCTTTTATTTATAACGAAAGGTTATAAAAACAATAAAGAGGTGGAATATATGCTGAGAATTTACGAACAGTACTTCATGGCGGTGGCAGAATGCGGCAGCTTCAGCGGTGCCGCAAAGCGCCTGTTCGTCTCACAGCCTGCCGTCAGCAAACAAATAACATTGTATGAGGCTGAACTTGGCTTCTCACTGTTCGACCGTTCGACCAGAAGCGTCCGTCTCACGTATCAGGGGAGACTGCTCTACAATGCTCTGAAAAATATCGTACGTGAATGGAACGAGGCACTTGAAGCGGCCAAAAAGGTGGACTTAAAAAGCAATGGCCGCCTACGTGTCGGTCTTCTCTACGGCTGGAGCATCTCTCGCCTGCCAACAAACGCCTTTAAAAATTTCAAATCCCAATATCCCCATGTGGAACTCATACTTGAGAAAAACACCTATATTGCACTGTCCCAGTGTCTGTTAGATGGAAGTCTTGACATTATCATGACAATACAGGATGAAATAAGCCAATACGGACAGTTCTGCTCCTGCCCAGCATACAGGGAACCGCTTATCCTTCTGGTACGCTCCGACTATCCTATTGGTTCGCCTGATAACATTAGGGCCGAACTTCCAGACATACCACTCTATGCCATGGGGCCGCATGAATCATACTGTACAGTTGATAAGATAAACAATATATTTCCAAATTCACTCAAGCTCTTCCAACGTCCAAACTTTGAGTCCATACTCCTTGCCCTGGACCAGGGGCTTGGCGGGACACTAACAGCTCTTTCATCTGGAGCGTGCGACAATCCTGCATATAAGTATTACGAAACGGGACAGTTTATTGAAGTTGTCTGTGCCTGGCGCAAAGATGATGACAATCCACTCATCCGTCAGTTTCTCGCCGAATTTTGAAACAATGCACTAAAAATAAAACAGTGGCATCTTGATATTTTCAGATGCCACTGTTTCATTCTTTCTCTATCCTTTTTCCCAGAACTAGCTGATATATCCAGCTTTCTTCAATTCTTCCTCTGCTTTCGCCAGGTTTGCGTCCGATACCCGGATGATCGGACCTGTACATCCCATCCCGCTCTCAGCGTAGATGTTGATCTTCCAGAGGCACTTCACCGCATCATCCAGATCCATGACCTCAATGCCCGGGATTTGGGACGTCACGATCTCCTTCGGCGGCTCTTTCACATCTTCTTCTGACGCCGCCGGTTTGGAAGCTGCTTTTACAGAGTCCAGGATCTCCTGAAAACCAGCTTTCTTTGCCGCCGCAAACTCTGCTTTGGCAGCCTCGAAGACCTTGCCTCTCACCAGCTGCGCCGCATACCGGATCGCGTTTGCGATCACTGGAGCGCCTGACGCTCTGGATACAATCATCACAAGCTGCTCATACCCCTCGCCAATGCCAGGGCCATATCCGTAACCAGTAGCCTCAAAACTTCCGCCGGTATTTGCGGAGGACAGCATCTTCACCAGGATATTTCCTGTCAGGGAATCCGTCACCATAATGTCCGGAGATGCCTGCAGAACATCGTTTCCTCTCATAACACAGCCGCCGTCGGCACGCCCAGATTCCGCGAACGCAATGTCATAACCATTCTCCTGAAGCTGTTTTAACGCCTTTTCAGTCTGTCTTGCCCCGTCCACATTCAGAATTCCAACCGTTGGATGAGCATTCCCGCAGGCTTTTGCCGCAATAATGCCATAGACCGCGTTCTTGACCATTCCCTCGATCCGGTCTGTGCTGGATGTTCCCGTGGTATTAGCGATATACATCTCTTTTCCAAAACCAGGCGTTACACAGCGTCCTACTGTGGATACGCCGATCGGGAACGGAAAGTGCATCGTCACTGCCGCGTCGATCTCTTTGTTTTTTAACATTTCTTCCATTTTGTCGTGGCCTTCCTCATCATTTGCCACTTTGACGGTTGTTACTCCTTCCGCTTCCAGAGTTCCGATGTAGTACACATCGATCCCATCTCTGGCAGCCGCAAGAGCTCCCGCCATGGAATTTTCTTCTCCGTGCTCGCTTCCCATTCCGGTGATGGCGATCTTAGGCTTCTTTCCGAAACTTCCGGTCTCCAGCCCTTCCGCCATCTCCATGAAGGTTTCCGCGATCATTTTTTCAATCCTATCTGCCATCGTCACCACCCCTTACTCTGCCATCAGGGTAGCAGCAAAATCTTTCATAGCTTTTGCGATCAATCCCTTTACTTCATCTTCAGAAACACCTGCGGCCGCTTCTTCTTCCGCCGCTGTATTTCCATGGATCACGAAGGAAACGCCGTCGAACAGGTTTGTCATACGTCCAAGGAACAGACTTCCCTTTCCGATGATCATAGCATTCTTGATCTTCCCTTCCTTAATGTCCTCGCAGGCAAATCCAACATATGGAACACCTGATGGAATATGGCCCTGAGTCGGAGCCCATCCGGTCAGACCATGCTCTTTTGTGAAAGCGGCCAGCTCTTTTCTGTCCAGTTCTCCGCGTTTTACAGCCAAAGCCGCGATCATTTTGTAGTTCGCGAGAGGCACATCTCCTGCTCCTGCTGGTTTGGTAATATCCGGATTCTGCATCTCCGGTGAGTATTTATCAATATCTGTGATCTTCATGCCGACTTTGTCAAGCGGATCAGCTACCAGGCTTCCGATTACGTTCTGCGGAGCAGATCCGGTTCCAACAGTGTGGCGTCCCAGCATACCAAGATCGATCTCAGGGCTGACGCCGTCATTCTCAGAAATGATGACACAGAATCCGCCCAGGCAGTCTTCCAAGATCGGAAGGCCTTTCTTGATGTGGTCTTTGCCGTTCATACCCAGTTTCGCTGTACATCCTCCAGCTGTTACCGCAACCGTCTTATATGCGCCGGATTTTACCAGAGCAGCGGCCTCGATAAGCGCGTGTGTAGGAGCCGCGCAGAATCCTCTTGCATCAGAACCGGTGGCGCTTACAAGCCCGGCCACTTCCGCCGCTGCTTTCGCAAAGTTTCCGCCGCCTCTCTGATTCATATCACCGCAGGCTTCCTCCGCACAGTCAATCACATACTCAACATCAGCCTTGTCGATTCCGGCATTGCGCACGCCATAGAGCAGAGCCAGCACGCTGGAAGCTTTGCTCATCAAGTTCTCATGCATCACATGGGCAGACAAGTTTACATCAATATCGTGAGCTGGTTTTACACAGCCTACCAGCTTATTTTCAAAATACAGAGGCTCTGCGTGGTCGTCTTTGATCAGAGCTTCGATTTCAGCGATCTCTACGCCTTCTTCGATCTTTTCTACGATATCATCAGAGATGATCGGGTTCTTTGCAAATGCGTCTTTATATTTTGCGACAAATTCTTTGTCCAGCTTTACAACTTCAAACATATCGCTGGCCTGTACCAGGAACAAGAATTCTTCTTCCGGCATGATCTCGCCGTATTTGCCGTAGCGCTCCGCCCCTTCTTTTTTCTTATCATACCAGGGCGCCTCTACCTCTGCCAGCTCATCTGGATGCACATTTCCGATATAGGTCTGGTTCGGCCAATAAGCAACAACATCCTCATAAGAACGCAGGTGCTCCGGCACCTCTTTCAGATATTCGGAATCCGGGTTTACGATCCTTTCTGTCGTCTGGGTCGTTCCGTTATATAAAACCATATCAGGAGTATGTACTAATACATAGCCTGCTCCTTTAATTACACTATTCATTGGTTCTCCACCTTTCTTAAACTCATTCAATCTAGGCGGTATCTCCGCCTTTTTCCAAACAAGAAAGGGGGCATTCCCCTAGTGGGGTACACCGGGTAACGCCCCTCTTGTGCGGTCTGATTAAATCTGGTCTCTGATCGCCTGCATCTCTGATACGATGTCGTCAACGTCCAGAA